>Ga0307510_10000095_pt1 | contig 67869 bp, 75 predicted proteins | sample 12_EM_MG_FD_207224 | JGI IMG/M metagenome (GOLD analysis project Ga0307510, IMG submission 207224) | Populus trichocarpa ectomycorrhiza microbial communities from riparian zone in the Pacific Northwest, United States - 12_EM | ecosystem: Host-associated > Plants > Roots > Unclassified | place... | reverse complement strand
CTCGAAATCAAGCATCATCGACCACATGACGTCCTCCTTGCGCCGCCTTCTCACCCTTGTCGCACGCCTCGCCTCCAACACTGTCTTCGTCCACCCTCCGAGTTGTTGCCATACAATCAACCCTTTCACCCTCACAGTCAAAGTCCCTCTTCTCATCACACCCCAAGGCTCTCCGGCCGAAGACACGCAGATCGCCCAGGCATTGTTGGTTGACACCACAAGTGCATGCCACATCGATAATCCCATTAATCGCTCCATGTTGCACACGTCGTGCGCGACCCCTAGCAAAGCCTGGACCACATCTCTGCTGGGAAGGACTCATAGTACTCATACTGCACATAGGCTCCGTCAAGTTCTCTTTTTGTTCGTCCCTTGTTTTCCTTTCGTCCTAGATTTGCTAGTCTCTGTTCCGGCGTTTTCCCGTTTACTAACGGCTTTTACCATCGAACGTCGCTACACCTTCCTCACCCTCTTCATCTACACACCCACTGTCGCGCACCTGGAAATACTTTAGTAAAATTGCTTTGCTTTCGATACCACTTTCCGTTTTCAACGTCGCCCTGCGAGTCTGTCGCCAGCAGGACCGCATTTGCTCTCGCCTTCGCTTTCCCTTCTCCCCCTACTCGACAGGCACGTGGAATACTTTTGCCCATTACGGTTTCCTTTCGCGTGCTCTTGAATTGTCCCTCATTGACAAGATGGATGACAATTGATTATTTTCTTAGATTCATTATCATCGTCATGTAGCTCAGTTAGCCCTTTCGGATATCTCCACCCAGTATGTTCCATGATGAGGTAGAATATGAAAACCCATGTCGGGATGGAATCGTGTCGTACGAATCGAACGATGTAGCAAATGGCCCTCATTAGGGGGAGCAGCAGTTCAACGTTCAACGTTCAACGTTCAACGACCGACCTGTGCAAGAGTCGGTGTTGGAGTCATGGCCCGACGGGAATTCCGAGGGGTCACGTGTGGTTAGCCTGTCAATAAGTGTAACCGGCGTCGGCGTGGATGCCTTCATAAAGCCTGGCGGCAAAGACCTTGTCAGGTTTTTCGGTGCAGCAAAATTCGAGGAGGCCCAATAAGCACCTCCCACTCCCGCTACGGTGCTCATTTGCAAAACTTGTTTTTTTTTGCATTGTGTACGGTTCGGTATTACAGTAGTCATCCCTCAGAACGTGGCCGTTATGAATCCAAACGCACATCCTTGTTCGAGATATACTACACCTACGTCGTCAGGCTAAACTAGCACCAAAAAAAAGAAAAAAGTTGCTTTGAATTCCACCATGGGAAATTGTCCCGATCCCACTGCCCGCCTGTCCACCCACCTCCGTGGCCCTACCTGGGCAGACCGAGCGTGAGCCTAGCGACGCACAGAAATAGGGACCCGTCGGGTGTCTCGATTCTCACCCTCGATCATCCCTGTACCGAGTCCGTCAACATGGCAGGAGAAAGGTTCCATCTGCTTTGCGTACTTACCAGCGCACTGCCAACTTTGCGGATTTGCTCGGCCAGTCCCCTAAGTGAGCCCCAAGATGGCATGTAGCCACGCGTGGTCCAGAGACATGAAAAAACGCGGTGTATGGACGACAGCAAGGCTTTGACTCCGTCGAGCTGGCGCGAACAATTCCGAGTTTGAACAAGCATTGAAATCCGTGATTGGCAACGGGTGGCTTCCAGGGACGATTTTCCACGCCTTGGCACCGATGGGTACTGTAGCCTGCAACGATCCAAAGTTTAGAGTAACCTACTGGTCACCGGGAACCATGGCGATGAAATTGCCACCCCGAAAACGAGATTGGATCGGAAGATGAAGATGGACTAGGATGAAAATGCAACGACTTTATGGCAGCCATTTTAGAACATTGAACCAGTAAGCGCTTGGGTGATCAAGGAAATTGGAGGAACACACGAAAAAAGGGTCCAACTTGATCGCTCTCCCGATATCACAATGCGATGCGCAGCCCCCACCACAGTGCCAACCATTTTCCTGTATGACCTCTTCCGAGACAAGAGGTTTTGCGCCTGTGTCATCACACATTCCTATAAGCCCCTCTCTTCTCCACTCTTGAATGAGACTGGATGGTGTGGTGGGCCGCTCTCACCACAACCACTGGAAGTGGGGTCATCGTGGAGACAGCAGTGAAAGTAAATGCACGTATGGCTGTGGGGGGAAGATGTTTCGGGGTGGGGGGGGGGGGGGGTACATGAGTACAACTAGACAAGAGGGTGGACTAAGACGAACTTGAGCTTGCCACTCGTACCCAGGGTGTCGGTCTTGATGGTCAATGATACTACCCTCAGACAGTAGAAAATATCGAGGCTGATGCGTCACTGCGGTCAGGATGGAATGAGAGCGAACAGAAAGAGTGGCGCACCCTCCGAGGTCGGAGTACTCAACACAAACCCCTCCTCTGTCACAAGCATCGCGACCAAGAAACCACATCCTCGAATACCATCTTTCCTACCATCCTCTTCGCCGAGAACATGGAAGCCAGGACAACATGTTGTGGGAACACTGATAGCCGAAACCTAAATGCGGTAGGCGAAATATTGGGAGTAGTAGGGTGACTTTGTGGATTAACCAAGATGGGGGGAGGAAAATGCGACAAGAGGTTTGTCACCGCCTGTGGTGGAGCTGCGTCACCGGCGTCTATTCTGCGCCTCGTGTTGGCCCATGCCAGTGGCCAAGCAGACGAGCGATTCACCCTCTAGTACGGACCCTATTATATACGGTGTCCATACCAATGACCTCTCAAAACTTGAAGTACGCCTAAGAAAGCTGATTGCTCTCATTTCTGAACAAACTGACAGGGTGTAGGCTATTACTTAGCACCGCCTGGCCCTCGGAGTTGAGTGATGACCACTCTAAAAGCTCAGTAGAACATCTCCCACTACCTGTCCTGGAAGAAGGATATCGTCGGGGACCATGCCAAGGTTTACATTCTGTGTATTGTCCACAACAACCGCTGACCGGTTTCGCCGTGTGCTACTGTAGGCCGGGTGACGATCGACATGCTTCCCGACAATGTTCTCCTAGAAATATTTCATTTCTACAAAGACGACCTTGCAAATCATACTCCCTTCTTCACGTGGAGATGGGAAACGCTGACGCAAGTATGTCGACGGTGGCGGCATGTTGTCTGGATCACCTTAGCATCTGGACCTGCAAGTTGTCTGCACAAACACGACACCCACGAACAGATTACTAGACATCTGGCCACCCTTCCCTATTATCGTATCACGCCAGGCTTCGTTTACAGAACTTCCAGAAGTCGATGAGAATGGAGTGGAAAACCTCATCGCGGCGCTCGAATGCCGTGATCGCATATCTGGGATCCGCATCCATGATATCCATGGTCCTTTCCTCGAAAATTTGGACCCTATGCTGCACAAGCCATTTCCGGGTTTGACAACCCTCTCACTACATTCAACTGATGAGTCGGTGTCGGAGCTTCCGGAGACATTCTTGGGTGGATTTGCCCCGCGTCTACAATCATTTGGGCTGAGCGGCATTCCATTTCCGTCATTCCCCAAATTCATTTTATCTTGTACTCACATCATTGCCCTTCACCTTTACGAAATCCCGAGTTCCGGGTACATTTCACCCGAGGCCATGGCTACCTGCCTGGCGGCATTACCCAATCTCGAATCCCTTTCCATTGGATTCCGATCACCTCCATCGCGTCTTCTCCAATCAAATCCACCTCCCCTCACACGTGCAACCCTCCCTGCTCTCTCTAGTCTGGACTTCTCTGGCGTTAGCGAGTACCTTGAAGACATTGTCGCTCGAATAGATATGCCTCGCCTTACCCAGCTCAACATAGCGTTCTTCATGGACCTCATCTTCAACATTCCACGTCTACGCCATTTCATCGACCATACAGAAGGTCTTAAACCCTTCAATCGAGCCGTTATATGGGTTTCCGGTGGGATGATTCAGATTAGCCTTGAACCATCAAGTCGGTTCAAGCTGACAATCAAATGCGAAAGGCCGGATTGGCAACTGTCATCGATGACACAGATACTCAGCCAACAATCACCTCTCCTTTCTCATGTGGAACAACTCGAAATTTGGCACCTTCCTTGGGAGGAGATTGAGTGGAAAGACGACCCAGACATGGATCTCTCGCTATGGCTGGAGCTATTTTGCCTGTTTATCGCTGCGCAGCGTCTGCATATATCCGAGAGACTGGTGTCCCCTGTTGCAAGGGCTCTCCAAGGTCTCACGGGGCAAATGGCCACGGAAGTATTACCTGTGCTCCGGACCCTCTCCTTGGAAGGACTTGAGCCATCCGGACCTGTTCATGAAGCCATGAAGTCATTTGCTACTGCCAGGCAGCTATCTCGTCAACCTGTAGTTATTCAACGGTGGGGACGATAGGGACCACGGCCATAGCCCTGGTTTACTAAGGACGGACGTTCAACGTTCAGCGCTAATCGATCATCCCCGTTACCGTTCCGCCACACACGTGGCCGCCGCTGCGGCATCTTATCCTACGGCATTCCTATTACAGCCATCATTGGTTCCTCTGCGTTCGTCATGTGGTTCCTTCTTTGTGCCATTGGGTGGCTCTCATTATCCCCCATGCCCACTTTCCCTTCATTTCCCAGCTATTATATCCTTTTTTTTTTCTTTGATGTATTCCAGTAATCCACAGAAACCATTCTTCCTCTGGTCTACGTACTGCTGGAATCAGGATATGACGAGGGACGGGCACAGGCAGGAGGAGGAGGGTAATGACCGGGGATGATGCCAAGAGCGCTCCCTTGTCTCACTTTCATTTCTAACGCCTCCGGCACATTTACTTTTCATTGGACTGATTACTGACATTATTCGATCTTATCTCCAAACAGGGGCGGCACCAATCGCATCTCCAGGGCGTTGTCCGCTCCCCTTTCAAATTCGTATTGTGCCCCTGAGCACGGACCCTCGGCCAGCGTCAACGGGCAATGCTGGCAACGCAGCACCCCAGGCTGAGTGCCCTTTTTCTCCCACATTGTCTCAGCGTCTTAGCAACGCTCATTCTCCTTTTCCCTTCGACCGCTCGATTACATTTCGCCTTCATATCCCGCAGTGGAGTCACTTGATAGTGCTCCACTATGCTTTATTGCCTCTCGGACTACTTAAACGCGCCCTCAATGGGCTGGTAAATTTATCTGTGACTCTCTTCTAGGTTGTGTGTGTGTGCGTGATCTCTGCCCGCTCCCGCTCACTCTCCACCGCTTGTCTCCGCCTCGTTGTCCCCCTTGCGCCCGCTGCGCTCACTCGTTCGATCCCTCAGCAAGCCCTTAGCCTCTCTACGTACTACAGTAGTCTTGCTCGCCTTGAGATTCTGAGCATCATTCTGGGGTCGGAACTTGGATCCGGCGCCAACTAAATGCACCAGGTGGCCTTGATCTGTCGTTGGTGTACCTATCACGCTGCTTGTACAATTGAACTGCTAGTTCCATGTATCACTCTCGTCAATGAAGAAACCGCTTCATTTATTCGCCCATATGAGCGACTATCGATCGATCAACTCGAGACGAGCAATCATCACATGGTTTGCGATGTAGTACTGTATACCCAAGCTTTCTCTCGTGTTAAGGACATATTTTGCGTTACACAACAACACGACACATGCTCTAAACATGACATAATGCAGGCAGTCAAAGAAACGCTGTAGCTCTTACTTGTGTGACTGTCCAGACCCGAACGGACCTTCTTCTCGCCTTCAGGCCGTTCACGCGTCAATCGCTATACCACGGAAGGGACGGGACAAGTCGCCACCCATGATGCTTGCTAGCTATGATCACAGTAATTGGGGAAGTGATCAGTGTTCTGGGTCAAATGGCAAATACGAGGTTTGTATGCAACAGCCCAAGACTATTGACGGATTTGGTCTACGTACTCATGGGACACTGCCCGCTAATGATAGGCCCAATAAACACCTCGACCGGAGAGATGCTGTCTTTCGAAACCACTTTATAGCAATGGACCTCTGGTTAGCTTATTAAAAACGATAGACTTCATAACACGCTATTCGTTATACTATTGCACATACATTGTCACCCAGGCTTAGCACCACGCGCGGCACAAGCGGCTCAAAAGAGGATTGTTGTTAACTCTAGGATATCGATGGGAGACCGTCCGCATCCCAAGACCCCGCATCCTCGCCCTCGTACACCCACCCAAGCCGATCCATCGTAAGCCCAGCGACGCGCACAAACAACGTCCCGTCAAGCCTCTCGATGCCCTCGAGCGATGCCATTTTCTGTCCCGCCTCGCTCTCTGCGGCAGAAAAGTACCCAGGTGGGCGCGTGCCCCAGCGCCTGGCAAAATCAATGAGCGCACGGGCTATCTTGGGCGTGTGTTCTTCCGGTGCCTGGATCACGCTCGGGATGATGCGCGTCCACGCGCTGCCGGGCGAAGGTAAGGCCCCGGCTCCCGCTCGAGCTGGTACAAACTGCTGTGCGTCGGTGGCCACATAAAAGTCCGTGATGGGAAGCGGGTGGTTGCCACGGGCGATCTTCCACACTGTAGACACCGCTAGATACGTCTGGAGTAGCAGGAGGCGACTAGGAAATGGGAGTATGCCGGGTTTGAACGGAGAAGACGGCGAGGAGCCTTTGTCCCTGAGAACGACACCAGGCAGGAAGATGGCTGAGGTGACGAGATGTGCGCTTTATGGGCAACCGTTTGAAAGGTGGGACCAACAAGTCAGCGGGATGTGGTATTCGAGGCAATCAAGGAGGAAACGCACAGGAAAAAGTCCGCATTCATCGCCCGTCCGCTGTCACCGCGCGTGGCCCATCCGCCCACACCGTACCAGATCACGTTCCCCCAGACGACTTCTTCGACCATTCCCTCGAGTCGAACTTCCGCGTCTGCGTCACTGCGAATTCCTGTGAGCCACTCTGCCGTCCATTCTTGAACGAGATTGTGGATAGCGCCGCCTACCGCTTTCACGGCGGTCAGATACCACTGTCTGATTCCGCTTGGAAGTTCGACATGGAACGCTGGGTCATCGCGGATACGGCGGTGAAAGGCAAACGCGGGGCGCTTCTCACGCAAGAGCACATGGTTACTACCGGGCGCTACGAGCGAGAGGGTGGACATGAAACTAGACAAAAGCCCGTTGCCAGTGGCTGCTGACGTGGCGAAGTAAGAAGGTGGGATGACTTCTGTCTGGTTAGCCTTGTGAATTGCAGCTTGCGCTAGCCCTGAGATCAAAAAGGCAATCGGCATGGTGAGCTTGACGGTGAGAGGTACTAACACATACCTTCTGCGATCTGTCCAAGGATTCCAAATTCGAACCCATAAGAGACGTGAATGAAAGGATGGACTAAGCCCCCAAGTAGACGATCCAACATCTGGGGGTGCTTCCCCGAAGCAGCTTCGGTGGCCCCATGGTCCGAAACAAAGTTGTATGCAGGAGAGAATATGAAACGTTCGAGGGCTTCTGTCGGTGAGTTCTGCTGTAGGTAATCCGTAAAGAACTCGAGGTAGGCATCGTAGTACCTTGGAGCGATTAATAGCGCAAATGGAAAGCATGTGTAAGGATATGTACTTCTCATCGCCCAAATGCTCGGCAAAGTCCTTCTCAGTGATCCGGTTGGGGCTTACCGGAATAGGTAACAACTTCGGAAGTTGCGAGTTGTTGTAAGAATCCTTGATAAGTTCCGGAGAGGCACCCAGCGCATATATCGCCAATACATGATGAGAAGTGTGACTATACGGGTGAACGCCTGTCAGTTGCATGGGCACAACCCATGACGATGACTCGGGGCTGATCGAGATAGAACCGGCACTTGCTTATGGAAACCACGATCGTTGAAGAAAGCGTGGTTCTTCTTATAGTCATCTCGCAAGACCTCGAGAAGGGCCAAGGTGCTCTCGTGAGTCGGCCCAGGAAGACCAGGTGCGCCCGTTGTAGTGGGGATCGGGTAGAGCCTTCCAAGTACGTCGTCAGAAACAGTGCTAGCGAAAGTTCCAAGAGCCGACATTGTCGAAGAGGGCGATGAGGCGAAGGGGTACAATGAGCCTAGGGTGCTGCTGAACTGATCATTATCTGTTGTGAAGGGATGCCACATGACCGGTGCATGACCAATCAAGATGACAAATGCGAGGGGGCGTCATCATCGCGGCATCGCGGGGAACTTGAATACATGGAGGCACGGGTGACTGTGGGGAGAAAGGCACGAATGCCGATGGACCATGTCAGCTCGGACGGTCAACACAGCACCGTGACCACTGCAGAATCTAAGATTGGTTTGGAAATGCTCGAGCCGAAGCACGAGGGGGTGTACTTAGTAAGCCAAAATCGGATTTCCCGATCTGGTGATCTGGATGACACAGGGGATCTAAGTTTTTTGGTCACCACAATTGGGAGTCAGCGTTTCAGTTCACTCGCATCGTTACGTTTGGGGAAACGTTTTATTTTATTGGATCCGTAGTTCTTCTCCTGTGAGATGTGATCCTGGTCATGTCGACTGTCCCACGAAGTAAACAACGAATTAATGATGCCTGCGATCGGCTTGAGTCATGGGTCGCCCATGGGAAGTGTGAAAACCATTTGACTTGGAATCTAGTATCTATGTCTATCTCCGTGTTAGAAATCCGTGCGTCATGTGTGCCAGTGACGAGCGGCTGCAATAGTCCCGCAAGTGCCTCTCCGACGCCAGTCAATCGTTCAGCTCCGGTTCAGCGCATTCCCCCAAGTCCTACACGGGTACACCGATATTTGGATGGCCCATGGCGACTTGCTCTGAGATCTGGGTGAATGCGTCTATGAAAGCGGGTGGTGCTTGTAGCCCGAAATTCGGGAACGGGTGTTGCGAAAAAGCAAGACGGGGAATTTTCAAATTTAAAAAGACAGGCCAAAGGGAATGCACGATGATGCATAATCTGAGTGAGCGTATCATGGTAAACATCCATGAGGCGCGTGCATCGTCTGCATGAATAAGGCAGGTTCAACATCGATACGTCTGTCATGGTCCCCGAGTGCCAGGGGGCCAACTTAAACACGTTATGAACATACGTGGCGACATTAATATTGCTTGGTAAGGTGGTGAGGTAAGACCACCCAATGCGATTACTGTGATCGTCGGTCGCTCACCAGCCGTGCAGGGGATATCATCGTACGGCAAAGGGCCAGCCTGTCATATGATTTCGTGACAATATCTGCGATTATGTTCTTTCTTTTTTTTTTGAATTTAGGTTCACGATCTGATATAGAAGGGGGGGGGGAAGAGAGGAGGCACCGAAGGGTACCCCACACGCACGAGGAAGGAGCGCGATACCACACCATCCCGGTGGATAAACACGGAACCATCAGACTTTGGGCCGACTAGCGTGATGCCGGGATAGGCGACGATGTCATACGGAAGGCCTGGTTGAGCAGCAGCCCGGGACGTGGACGTGTCAAGGCTTCCGCAGGGTAGTAGCTCCGGCGATGAAGAATACCTGCATGAGAAGGAGTCCCCTCTGAAGAGGAGGCGATAGCCTGGGGATAGATCAGGGAAAGTTTGGAACTCCTCCGACTAGCGAGAATATCGCTCAGCGCTGGCACTGGCACAGGGTAGCCCAGGTTTCGAAGAGACTACAAGATCACCTACGCTATCAAAAACGATGCAGATCATGCAATCCAGTTCCAGGATAAGGGACCAATCTACCAATGCTATCTCCACAAGTTTCTGTTGCCATCTTCGGGAGTGTCGAATATGGAATGTAGCCCTGGCCCGGCATCCGAAAACGTAAGGACATGGGTACTAGTAGAGATGGAAAGGTGGTGTTGACTGTGGTGGTTGTTACTGCTGGTGGGATGGAGCAAACGAGCGAGGTCGACCGGCCCCGGACTCGGCAGGGGTACTTGTGCTTTGTCTGAGGCCCAAGGCAAATGGACAGGCTGGAAGAGTGCTGGAAGACAAGAGGATGAATGAAATAGAAGTACTGGCCCGGGAAGCGATACGTTTGTGTCCATCGACCGACCGAAACGGTGTGAGCTGAGCTCGCGTCCAAACAGTCGTGGGAAATTATTAGCACATTCATGCCCCGACACCGAAATACCGCGAAATTGGTGGCAAAGGTTGTGGACTGCAGATAGCCTACTATAGTAGCAGATCCTGTCCAACGACAAAGGGAATTGTGGTAAAAGGATAAGAACTCGGGCCCGAGATCACACGCCGGCGTACGAATGGTCTTCACACCGCTTCCCTTCAAGTTGCCCAGGATCCTTTGGACCCATGTGCCAACAGTAGCGGATTCTATATTCGCCATTAAGCGACTTGTAATACTACATCATTCATCCCGATCAGATGGAGCTCCAAGTGGCACGAACCCAGAGCTGAGTCCTCGCTATTTTGGCCTGTCCGAAACACACATACTACAGTACATATAGCATTAACTAAAATCAGTACCAAACAGCGTCAATGTCTTTATAAGCCTGGCGGCAACTATCTCTCCTCGGGTTTTTCGGTGCGTGCCCTCTGCAAAAATCGAGGACGGCCGATAAGCACATCACACTCCTGCCACGGTCCTCATTCACGGATCTTCTTTTGCACTGCGGGCTGTTCAGTGTTACGATAGTCGTCCCTCGGAACGTGCCCGTCACGAATCCAAACTATACCAAATGGACTTGTTCATGATATAGTTCACGTACGTCGTCACTGGCAGGCCAAGTTAGCACCAAGCATAACGCAAAAAAAAAAAGTTGCTATGAATTCTACCATGGAAAATTGTCCCGATCCCACAGCCCACCTGTGACCTGTCCACCTTCATGGATCCACCTGGGCAGATCGAGCGTGAGCCTAGCGACGCACAGAAATAGGGACCCGTCGGGTGTCTCGATCCCTCTGGCGATAGTCGCTGTCCCGAGTCCGTCTCCATGGCAACAGAAAGGCTCCCTGCATCGCGCACGTACCAGTGCACTGCCAACCTTGCGGATTCGCTCGGCCAGTCCCCGGAGTGAGCTTCGAGATGGCATGAGCCACGCACGGTCCGGAGCCTTGTCGCCACACAGACGCGGTGTATGGACGACGGCAAGGCTCCGACTCCGTTCGAGCTGGTGCGAATAATTCTGTGTTTGAAGGCGCATAGAAATCCGCGAGTGGAAACGGGTGGCGCCCGGGACGATTTTCCATACCTTGGCTACCGACGGGTACTGTAGCCCGAAACGATCCAAAGTTTGGAGTGACCTGCTGTTCACCAGGAACCATGGTGATAAAATTGCCACCTCGAGAACGAGCTTGGATAGGAAGATGGACTAGGACGACAATGCAGCGACTTCATGGCAACCATTTTAGAACGTTGAACAAGGCAGCGCTTGTGCCATCAAGGAAAGGATAGGGACACACGTATAAAAGATCCAAATCGCTCGTTCTCCCGATGTCACAGTGCGAGGTGCAGCCGCCACCACAGTACCAACCCTTTTCCCATATGACCTCTTCCGAGACGCGGGGTTTTGCGCCTGTGTCATCACACTGATTCACACATTCCTGTAAGCCCCTCTCTTCTCCATTCTTGAATGAGACTGGATGGTGTGGTACGCGGTCCTCACCATAACCACTGCAAGTGGGGTCATCGTGGATACTACCGTGAAAGTAAATGCGTGTATGGCTGTGTGTATGTGGGAGGGATGTTTCAGGGGTACGTGAGTACAACCAGACGAACTTCCACTTGCAACTCGTACCCAGGGAGTGTGTCGGCCTTGGTGGTCAATGATGCTACCCTCGGACATCAGAAAACATCGAAGCGGATGTATTACTGCGTTAGGACGGAATGAGAGCGAACAGAAAGCGTGGCGTACCCTCTGAGGTCAAAGAAATCAACACAAACTTTCTTCTGTCACAAGTGCCCCGACTGAGGCCTGAGGCCTGAGGAACCACATCCTTGACGACCGTCTTTCCTACACCCCCCTCGAAAACACGGACGCCAGGATAACTCATTCTCGCGTGTGATGGTGTGAGGACACCAATACCGAAAATTAAATGCGGGAAGCGAAATACTGGCAGTAGTAGGGTGACTTTGTGGAATGGTCAAGACGGGGGAGGAATGGTTTTTTTTTTTTTTTTTTTTTTTTTTTTTGAATTCAAATTTATAGACCTTAGCGCAAGCCATCGGTCTTACTACGAGAGCATATTTACATGCGCGGTGTGGTAATCATCGTAGGTTTACATGAAGAAAAGGGGGTTAATATGGAAGGGGACCGTTTAGAGAGGTGGCTTCCGCCGGGGAGGAAAGGTTGCCATAAGGTTTAGTCACCGCCTGTGGTAGTGCGGCTGTGTCATGCGACCATTCCGAGTCTGCACCTTGTATTGGCCCACTGCCAGTCGTCGGACAGACGAGGGATTCACCCTCTAGTATGGACTCTGTTACGTATGGTGTCCGTACCAATGACCTCTCGAAACTTGAAGTACGTCTAAGAAACTGATTGACCTCATTTCTGAACTAATGAACAGGGGTGTATTTCTTAGCTTAGCACCGCCTGGTCCTCGGAGTTCAGTTATGACCACTCTAAAGGCTCAGTAATGCGAGAACATTTCGTACCTCCTGGTCTAGAAGACGGATATCGCCAAGGACCATGTCAAGGTTTACATTCTGTGTATTGTCCGCAGCAACCGCTAACCTACTCTGCCATGTACTACTGTAGTCCTCCGGGTGACGATCGACATGCTGCCCGACAATGTTCTCCTAGAAATATTTCATTTCTACAAAGATCAAGATGTACATTTTTTTCGTTTTGACGACACGTGGCGATGGACAACGCTGACGCAAGTATGTCGACGATGGCGAGACATTGTCTTTGGATCACCTCGGCGCCTGGACCTGCAACTCCTCTGCACAAGCAAGACGCCCACTAGCAAATCATTGGATATCTGGCCACCCTTCCCTATTGTCGTATCACTCCCGCCCTCGGTTCCAGAAGTGGATGAGGATGGTGTGGAAAACCTCATCGCGGCACTCGAATGCCGTGGTCGCACATCCGGAATCAACATCCATGATATTCGTGGTCCTGTACTCAAAAAATTGGTCACTGTGCTGCACGAGCCATTTCCGATTTTGACATACTTCTCACTGAGGTCAGCTGATGAGTCGGTTCCGGCGCTTCCAGAGAAATTCTTGGGTGGATTCGCCCCGCGTCTACAATCATTTGCGTTGAGCGGCATCCCATTTCCGTCATTCCCCAAATTTATTCTATCTTTTACTCACATCATTGCCCTTTACCTTCTTGAAATCCCGAGTTCCGGGTACGTGTCACCCGAGGGTATGGCTACCTGTCTGGTGACATTACCCAATCTCAAATGTCTTTCCATTGGATTCCGATCCCCTTCATCACGTCCTCTCCGATCAAGACCGCCTCACTTCACACGTGCAGCTCTCCCTGCTCTCTGGTTTCTGTCCTTCTCTGGTGTTAGCGAGTACTTTGAAGATTTTGTCGCCCGAATAGATACGCCTCGCCTTGCCTGGCTCAGACTAGTGTTCTTCATGGACCTCATCTTCGATATTCCACGACTACGCAATTTCATCGACCATGCAGAAGGTCTTAAACCTTTCAATCAAGCCGTTATAGGGTTTTCCGATCGGACGATTAAGATTGTCTTTGGATCACCACTTCGAGAACGACCTCTGTTCGAATTGGAAATCAAATGCGAAAGGCCGGATTGGCAACTGTCATCGATGACGCAGATATTCAGCCAGCAATTACCTCTCCTTTCTCTCGTGGAACAACTCAAAATTTGCCGGTCTCCTTCGGGGTTGGAGTGGAAAGACGACCCAGACATGGATTCCTCGCAATGGCTGGAGCTATTTCGCCTATTTGTCGCTGCGCAGAGTCTGCATGTATCCGAGGGACTAGTGTCCCATGTTGCAAGGGCTCTCCAAGATCTCACGGGGCAAATGGCCATGGAAGTATTACCTCTGCTGCGGACTCTTCTCTTGGAAGGACTTCAGTCATCCGGACCTGTTCATGAAGCCATCAAGTCATTCGCTACTGCAAGACAGCTATCGCACCAACCTGTAGTTATCCAACGATGGGAATGACAGGAACCACGACCATAGCCCTGGCTTACCGAGGATGGACGTTCAACGTTCAACAACAACCCAGAGGACGAAAGATAATCCCCCTCACTGTCCATGCCATACAGGACCCGCATCATCTCTGTCACACGATATTCCTATCCATAACCATTAGCGCGTTTATCATGTGGTTCCTTCTGTGTGCCATCTCGCTGCGCTTCAGGGCACTGTCCGTGGTTGACGTTGAGCAACACTCATTATCCCCCATACCCACATTTCCTTCATCTCAACTCTTATATCTTTGTTTTTTTTGATGCATTCCCTAGTAATCTATGAACCATCATTCTTCTGGGCCACGTACTATGGTAGTCTTGATCACCCTGAGATTCCGAGTCCTCGTGCTGGGATCGGGACTTGCATCCGGCACTAACTAAATGACGTTTTGATCTGTCATCAACGTACTTACTGTGCCGCCTGTACTATTGAACTGTTAGCTCTACGTATCACTTTCGTCAATGGAGAAACCTCTTCATTTTTATTATTATTTTGAATTCATCTGTTTATTCGACTCAGAGAAACGATACACACTACAGTACTACAACAGCCATAGGAAACGATGTGGGAACAGGAAATCATAGATAGAGCTCCTAGGACGCCCTAAGTCCCAAAGAAGGGACGGCCACTAGGGATTAGTGAGGTGGCAATCAACGTTGTTGACCCTGAGCGCTGAGCTATGGAAAAACGCGCCATTGATTCACCCACACGAGCGACAGTCGATCAATCAACTGTTCACAACCAATCATCTCGCGGGTTTGCGACATACTGTATACCCGAGCGGTGTCTCCTAAGGACATGTATTGCGTTACACAACACGACACACTGGCATGTTCTAAACGTGACACAACACAAGCAGTTAAAGAAATGTTGTGGTACCTACCTGTATGATTGTCCAGACCCAAACGGACACCCTTCTCGCCTTCAGGCTTCGTGCGTAGTACATCCGAACTGATCAAACGTGATCCCCGCCAAACCCTCAAACCGCATAAACTGCATTCTGTCCGGCATCCCAGTTCCTCAGGCCTCAGGCATCGGCTTCTGGCGTCCTTCTTCATAGCCGCAGAAACGTTCCTTGGCGCAGGCGTGTCCTAGCGCACGGGGGACCTTATGGTCACATTCGTCCGGTCCCCAGATTGTGCTCGGGACTACGCGTACCTGAATGGCCAGGTTCGGGCTCAGGCTACAGTAGTTGGTACATATGACTGTCTGTGAGTAGGTGAGTAGGAGTTTATGATCGGCAATTGTTGGTTACCACGGGTGATCCTCCATGCCGAGATGCGGGTTGTAGAATCGACTGGCGACCGAACATTGGGAGTGGGCCACGGTTGAACGTTGAACAGGAAGGGCGGTGATGAAGTTTGTATGTTGAGAAAGAGTGTGGGTAGGAAGATGGATGGGGGCGATGATACGAGCACATGATGGTCGGACATTTCAAAGGGACCCAAGTTAGCAGTCTTGCTATAGAGACGTTGAGGGACATACAGGGGAAAACGTCCAAATCGTGCCCTCTGAGCTTGTGTTCTCCATCTCTAAACCCCCGTCCTTTTTCATCAGTTTACAACTGAGAAATCCCATCCTCGCATCCTCAATGGCTGTCTCCCGATACCGCCCTCTTCAGAAGCCTCTAAGCTTCAAGGCCACAGTCAGCTAAGAAACCAACATAGCGTACCAATTAACTCCCTGATACGCACCGCCGTCACCCCCCTACCGTCCAGTAGTCAAAGGCATGATAGCGGACTTGAATTGACCAGGCCATACTCTTCTGGAGTAATTCCGTAAGCTCATCCGTCAGTGGGATCGCGGTGTCATTCAGCCATGGGGGAAAGTGGACAGATACGCTCGACAAGTTCAAGTCGACGTTGTTGTGGAGTAACAAGGTTCTGTATTGCATGAGAGTTGAATGGTATTCGAGGGCGTGACGATAGACCTAAGAGAGAACTGGGCTAAAAAGGACGTCAACATTACAAAATTTATTTGCATATGACAGAATGGCAGAGAACAAAATATCCAGTGATACATGTGGAGAGGCTTACCACGAATACCCTCTCCAAGTGTCGCTAAACGCGGATAGCTACGTGTTAGATCGAACTAGGCATAATTTTTTGTCATCGGTGCGAATTGTACCGAAAGCTTTGGCCTTGCATTCGAAGCAGATTTGAGATTGCCTCGGGGCCATCACGGTCGGTAAGCTGCGTGGGCAGAAGGATAGGTGTTAGACGGTCACCCTCTGGCGGTCTGGCACTGGACATATCGGACCTACCATCCGGGCGGAATGCCAAGCACTAGATGAAGATGGCCCAAGCCGGAAGGGATGAGGTCGGTGGGTGTGAGAAGAAAAGTGCTGTTGTCACTTGTTGAGGCGAAACACTGGCAGTCCTTGCGGCTGGTTCGTACCGTCGCGAAGTTCAATCTGATTGATGGTGTCTCAGTGGTATGCCAAGGGCGCGCGTCCTGAAGCTCGTAACTTACCGGGATTCACCGTCTGGTAACACTGAAACTACACCAATGACCTCAAGTGCGTTCGCAGTCAGTCCCAAATCACCTGAATCCCGGCACATGGCCTATCCTTCCTCAGCCTCATTTTACCTTTGTCCGCAATACACCGCAGCTTTTCTGTCTTTCCTTTGTAGCGCGGACGTATGGTCCACGCTCGTGAGTGGAGTTCCAGGGTCGCGTCCCGAGGCGAGGACGATGGAGCGGGAAAGGGAGGGCGGATTGGCAGGTGTTAATCGCTCGACCGCCGACATGCACGGGATGCACGAATAGCTGCGTCAGGCGAAGCGCGATGCCGGTTTGGGGTCGATCAGACGGCAAAATGGAATGAGAAAAGTACACAATAGAGAGGGGGCAAAAAACGGATTCGATTGCCTTGATTGCCTGACAGCGAGGCCAGGCGATGGGTATTTATACGATAGGAACATGTACGCCACCAATCATTGTGAGTAGCAAAAGGGGAAAAATAGTGAAAAAGGAATCAAAAATAGTCAAGCCTGCTACAAGCCCGCTCGGCGACGTAAAAAAGGGGGGTGTTCGGATTTGGAGGAAAACGAACGTCGTGTCGAGGGCGCGGTTGCGGGCGCGAGGGTCTCAGGCTAAGCGTCGTGCTCTCTCCGTCGGCTGGTTGAAAGAGGAAAGTTGAAGGGGTGCTTTGGACATTTGAAAGGGGTCAGGTGGCGTGTTCGGCGATGTGGTACTTGGCTGGCGAGACATGCGGGCGTCGTTGTTTTTGAGGCGGAAAGTGTGCGGCGTGCGATGGTGGCGAGGTGCTGGCGTGTTGCGTTGGCGCGGAAGTGTCATCACGTGACCGAAAGTGGCCGATTCCGAGGACTTTCCGAGGCTGTAGCGATCCCTTACACCTTCAAGATCCATTTCATCGTGTATCGCTATACAGAAGTCTGTCTTTACTTTATTCCGTGTATTTCTGTCCGTTCATATCGGTTTTCTAGCCAACGAGGGCCAGTACGGACACTACCACGACGGATACTCTCCCTATCCAGCGACGAATCCACTGGCAGGAAGTACGCTCAAGATTCAAGTTCTTTCTCATAGCCCCAAGATAACCAACTACGTCCACGTCCTCTTTCAACGGGATACCCACCACACGGCCAAGAACACCGGTCGAGTAATCTACGATCCTTATGCAGCGCCATACGGGCAATCTCATTCACCAAATTACCACGAAACACACGACCTCTTATCCTCCTCATTTTCCTTACGCGCTATCTCCGCCACCGACGCTACCGACGCCCTATCAGCACCAGCACGCTGCTTTCGCGCATGGCCGTCTCACAGTACTTCCGACCTCAACGTCCCTCCCCATTTTCTTTGAGTAATTGAACCTCTACAACCGCATTTCAACCGTATGAGGATCAGGATCATAGCCTTGGAGATGAAGGGGACCTACCCCTCCTGCGAACCCCGTTACGCCCGTTTCCAGGAGTCTCTGCGGATGCCTGGTCAGTACAGCGCTCCCCCAGAAGAGGAGGCAGCCAACAATATCCGCTATGGTCACATCCCGCAATGTGTGCCACGTAGGTTCAAGCCTCTGAAGCGCGTCGAGTGCGTCTACTATTCAACTTGTCTTGGCATGAGCTTGGTTGACCCCTTCCGCTCCCACGTGCTTGTCCAGGCAGGCAGGCTCTTCCACGGCAACGCTGTGCTCAATTCGGCGGTCCCAATAAAGCTGCTTAACCTCTGCATCCATCAAGATGACACGAGTTTACTCACATGCGCTCTTCTGCCGTGACTGGTGACCTGAATGACTCCAAAGATAACTAATTTGACCTGTCCGAAACATAGGTACTGCATATAACTACAATCAGTACCAACCAGCGTCAATGTCTTTATAACGCCTGGCGGCGAATATCTCCTTAAGATTTTTTGTTGCGTGGCCTCTGCAAAATTCAAGGAGGGTCGATAAGTACCTCTCACTCCTGCTATGGTGCTCATTCGCGAATCTTCTTTTGCACTGCGTGCTTTTCAGTGTTACGGTAGTCGTCCCTCAGAATGTGCCCGTCACGAGTCCAAACTGGACCAAACGCAAGGTGTCCTTGTTAGTGATATACTACACATACGTCATCACTAAGTTAGCACCAAGCGTAACGCCCAAAAAAAAAAAAAAAAGTTGCTGTGAATTCCACCATGGGACATTGTCCCGATCCCGCAGCCCACCTGTCCACCTTTGTGGACCCACCTGGGAAGATCGCGCGTGAGCTCAGCGACGCGCAGAAATAAGGACCCGTCGGGTATCTCGATTCTCTCCGAAGATAGTTGCTGTCCCAAGTCCGTCTCCATAGCAGAAGAAAGGTTCCCTACCTCGGGCAGGTACCAGCGCACTGTCAACCTTGCGAATTCGCTCGGCCAGTCTCCGGAGTGAGCGTCGAGATGGCATGTAGCCACGCGTGGTCCGGAGCCTCGTCGTCACACAGACGCGGTGTATGGATGACGGCTAGACTCTGACTCCTTTCGATCTGGCGCGAACAATTCTGTGTTTGAAGAAGCATAGAAGTTTGCGATTGGCAACGGGTGGCTTCCAGGGTCGATTTTCCATGCCTTGGCCACCGACGGGTACCGTAGCCTGCAACGGTCCAAAGTTTGGAGTGACCCGCTATTCACCGGGAACCATGGCGATGAAATTGCCACCCCGAGAACGAGATTGGATGGGAAGATGGACTGGGATGACAATGCAGCCACTCTATGGCAGCCATTTTAGCAAGTTGAACAAGTCAGCGCTTGTGCCATCGAGAAACGGGAGGAACACACGTAGAAAAAAAGGGCCCAAAGTCGATCGCTCTCCCGATGTCACAGCGCGGGGTGCAGCCGCCACCACAGTACCAACCGTTTTCTCGTATAAACTCTTCCGGGACGCGGGGTCCTGCGCCTGTGTCATCACACATTCCTGTAAGCTCATCTCTTCACCATCCTTAAATCAGACTGGGAGGTGTGCCAGTGGTATGTCGCTCTCACCACAACCACTAGATGTGGGGCCATCGTGGATACTACCGTGAAAGTAAATGTGTGTATGATTGTGTGTATGTAGGGGGGATGCTTCAAGGGGCGTACATGCGTGAGTACGACCAAACGAGAGGGTGGGCGAAGACGAACTTCCACTCGCAACTCGTACCCAGGGAGTGTGTTGGCCTTGATAGTCGATGGCGCCACCCTCGGACAGTAGGAAATATTGAAGCTAATGCGTTACTGCGTTAGGACGGAATGAGAGCGAATAGAAAGAGTGGCGTACCTTTCGAGGTCGAAGAAATCAACATAAACCCTCTTCTGCCACAAGCGTCCCGACTGAGAACCAACATTCTTTCCGACTTTCTTCCATGCTACTCTCTTCGAGTTCCAAATACGCGTGGCGAAATACTGGCAGTAGTGGGGTGGCTTTGTGGGTTAACCAAGATGGGGGAGGGAAAGATGCGATAAGGTTTAGGCGCCTGTGGTAGTGGCGTCCATTCCGCACCTTGTATTGGCCCACTTCCAGTGACCGGGCAGATGAGCGATTCACCCTTTAGTACGGACTCCATTACTACGGTGTCCGCACCAATGACCTCTCAAAACTTGGAGTACGCCTGAGAAAACTGACTGCTCTCATTTCTGAACTAACTAACAAGGGTATATTTTTAGCACCGCCCGGTCCTCGGAGCTGAGTGATGACCACTCTCAAGGCTCAGTCATGAGAGGGCATTTCTTATTACCTGTCCTCGGAGAGGGATATCGTCAAGGTTTGCATTCTGTGTATTGTCCGCAGCAACCGCTGACCGATTTCGCCATGTGCTACTGTAGGCCAGGTGACGTTCGACTTGCTACCCGACAATGTTCTCCTAGAAACATTTCATTTCTACAAAGACGACTCAGAGTTCTCAGATGGAATTGCCTACACGCGGGGCTGGAAATGGGAAACGCTGACGCATGTATGTCGACGATGGCGACATGTTGTCTTTGGATCACCTCGGCGTCTGGACCTGCGACTTGTCTGCACAAGCACGACACCCGCCAGCAAATTACTAGATATCTGGCCACCCCTCCCTATCGTTGTATTTCTCCCGTCCCTATTTCCAGAAGTGGATGAGAATGGCGTGGAAAACCTCATCGCGGCACTCAAATGCCGTGATCGCATATCCGAGATCCACCTCTTCTATGTTAGTGGCCCTGTACTCGAAAAATTGGTCCCTGTGCTGCACGAGCCATTTCCGGTTTTGACACTCTTCTCATTGACGTCAACTGATGAGTCAGTTCCGGTGCTTCCGGAGACATTCTTGGGTGGATTTGCCCCGCGTCTACAATCATTTGCGTTGAGGGGCATTCCATTTCCGTCATTCCCCAAATTTGTTTTATCTTTTACCCACATCGTTGAGCTTTACCTTTCCGAAATCCCGAGTTCCGTGTACATTTCACCCGAGGTTATGGCTACCTGCCTGGCGGCATTACCCAATCTTGAATATCTTTCCATTGGATTCCGATCCCCTTCATCGCGTCCTCTCCAATTAAGTCCACCTCCCCTCACACGTGCAGCCCTCCCTGCTCTCTCTACTCTGAAATTCTCTGGCGTTACCGAGTACTTTGAAGATTTTGTCGCCCGAATAGATACGCCTCGCCTTACCACGCTCAACGTAACGTTCTTCATGGACCTCATCTTCGACATTCCACAACTACGCAATTTCATCAACCGTACAGGAGGCATTAAACCCTTCAACGGAGCCGCGATACAGTTTTCTGACCGGGCGATTCGGATTGTCTTTGGACCACCACCCCTTCCCCCCGAAGGACCACCTCGGTTCGAGTTGCAAATCAAATGCGAAAGGCCGGATTGGCAACTGTCATCGATGGCGCAGATATTCAGCCAACAATTGCCTCTCCTTTCTCACGTGGAACAACTCCGAATTTCTGAGGTTCCTTGGGTGAGTTTTGAGTGGAAAGACGACCCAGACATGGATTCCTCCCAATGGCTGGAACTATTTCGCCTATTGATCGCTGCGCAGAGTCTGCATGTATCCAAGGCACTGGTGTCCCCTGTTACAGGGGCTCTCCGAGATCTCACGGGGCAAATGGCCATGGAAGTGTTACCTGTGTTGCAGACTCTTTCCTTGGAAGGACTTGAGCCATCCGGACCTGTTCATGAAGCCATCAAGTCATTCGCTACTGCCAGACAGCTATCTCATCAACCTGTCGTTATTCAATGATGGGAACGACAGCAACTATGACCATAGCCCTGGATCATCAAGGGTGGATGTTCAACAACTCCGAGGACCAAAGATAATACCCCTTACTGTCCATGCCACACACGCTCCGCATTATCTCTGTCACACGACATTCCCATTCATAGCCATTACTTCCTCTGCGCGTGGTTTCTTCTTTGTGCCATCTCGCTGGGCTTTATGGCACTGTCAGTGGTTGCCGTTGAGCAACACTCGTTACACCCCATGCCCTTTCCTTCATCTCCCGACTATTATATCCTTGTTTTCTCGACGTATTCCCTAATCCAAAAAACCCATTCTTCTTCTGGTCTATGTACTAAAGTAGTCTTGATCGCCTTGAGATTCTGAGTCACCTTTCTGGGGTCGGAATTTCCATCCGGCGCCAACTGAATGCACCTGTTTTGATCTGTTGTTAATGCACGTTAGTGTACCTACTGCGCCGCCTGTACACTTGAACTGCTAGTTTTATGCATCACTTTCGTCAATGAAGAAACCCGCTTCATTTATTCGCCCATATGAGCGGCCATGGTTCGATCAACTCGAGACGACCAATCATCTTGTGGGTTTGCGACATACTGCATACACAAGTTGTGCCTCGTGCTAAGGACATGGATTGTGTTACACAACAACACGACACATGACACAACACAAGCAGTTAAAGAAACGTTGGGGCTCCTGCTCGTATGATTGTCCAGACCCAAACGGACGCTTTCTCGCCTTCAGGCCTTCAAGCTTCAGGCTTCGTGCATAATTCATCCAAGCTGATCGAACGCGATCCACCCAAACCCTCAAACGGCACATCGTCGAGCATCCGGGTTCCGAGGGCGACGGCTTCAAGCATCTTCCTTCACAGCCACAGAAAGGTTCCTTGGCGCATGCGTGTCGTGGCGCACGGGAAACCTTGTGGTCACATTCGTCCGGTCCCAAGATTGTGCTCAGGACTACGCATTGCTGGATGATGGCAAGGCTCGGGCTCTGGCTAACTGGCGCATACTACTCTCTGTTCGTAGGCGAGTAGAAGTTCATGATCGGCAGTTGTTGGTTGCCACGGATGATCCTCCACGCCCTGGCTACTGAGACGCGAGTTAGTACAGAACCATCCGACGACCGAACATTGGGAGTGAGCCACAGTTGAGCGGGTGGGACGGTGGTCCCCCTACTCACCAGCTGCCCAAGCAGATCAGAGCCCCTGCCGAAGTAGAAGGGCTGTTGGGGTTTCTCCGGGGCGAGGAATCGTGGTGTGCAATGAGCCAGATAAGCCTGACATCGGCGTGCGCACCAGCGGGAAAGACGCCCATCGGAGAAGCGCACAGACATCCTCCAGACCTCGACTCATAAACGCAGAGCTAGATCGTTTTTGGGAGGGCCAGAGTCTACTGATTCAAAGGCCTTTGTCTGTGCCCACCAGGCGCGGAGGCCTGTCTCCAACATGGGTGCCCGTGTGCGCCCTGATCCGTGGCCCAGCCCGGACGTCGTCTTCGTCAATCTGGATGCTTGTTCAGGATCAGCATCACTGCTTGAGGGTGAGCAAAACATCAACTTACCGCATGTCGGCAGCAAGCAGGATGCTGCCCAAACAGCCCCTCAAAAAATTTCATTCTCACCGCACCTGCACTAGCCGAGAGCACTGTCAGCGTCGAGCTCGCTGGCGAGGCCAAGGGGGCCATCACCGCAAAGCCAGAGGCGTTGGAGCCCTGGGCGTATGGCAAATGCAGGAGTGGGCGCGATGAACCGCCACAAAGGGACCCGAATGAGGGTGCCCTAGTCGCCTGGGACCCTGAAGGAAAACCTGCGGGAGAGGAGACCAAATGGAAGAAGGCCTGCAACGCCAGCAAGAGCAACCACGCGCAGCGTCGCCCGCCAGCAAGAGAAACCTAGCTGCCCGGAGAATCAGACAGGCAGCACCACCACAAGAGGCCAGCCACGCACCTGGATCTTATCCACCACCTTGAGGAGCTGGCCTATTGTTGTTTTTGAGGCCCATCAAGAGGGCGCGGCGTCATCCTGGGAAACGTGATGGTGTTGCAACAAGGCATCGGACTCAAAGCCACTCGAACATTGTTCGGACCCGAACTGGACCGGACATTGGCCAGTCTAACCTGGCAATGGTGACGAGGACGAGGGAGGGGTGGCATGGGCGTGGCGGCGTGGCATGCAAAGACTCGATCGCGTCGAGGGTGAGCTGAGATACAAGTTGTAGAATCGTATGACGACTGAACATTCGGAGTGGGCCACGGTTGAAGTTGAACGTTAAACGGGTAGGGTGGTGATGAAGTCTGTGTGCTGAGAAAGTGTGTGGGTAGGAAGATGGATGGAGGCGATGATACGAGGACTTGATGGTCGGACATTTCAAAGCGACCCAAGTCAGCAGTCTTGCTATAGGGAGACGTAGAGGGACATACAGGGAAAACGTCCAAATCGCACCCTCTGAGCTTGTGTTTTCCATCTCTAAACCCTCGTCCTTTTTCAAGTCTTCAAGGTTCAAGCCCACAATCAGCTAAGAAACCAACATAGCGTACCAACTAACTCCCTGATACGCACCACTGTCGCCGCCCTACCGTCCAGTAGTCAAACGCATGATAGCGGACTTGGATTGACCAGGCCATACTCTTCCGGAGTAATTCCGTAAGCTCATCCGTTAGTGGGATCGCGGTGCCATTCAGGCATGGAGGAAAGTGGGTAGATATGCTCGACAAGTTCAAGTTGACGTTGTTGTAGGGCAACAAGGTTCTGTATCGCATGAGAGTTGAACGGTTTTCGAGGACGTGACAATAGACCTAAGAGAGAACTGGGCCAAAAGGAACGTCAACACAACAAACTTTGTTTTGCATATGACAGAATGGCAGAGAACAAAATATCAAGAAATCAAGTGATACGTGTGGAGAGGCTTACCACGAATACCCTCTCCAAGTGTCTGTCGCTAAACGCAGATAGCTACGTGTTGGATCGAACTAGGCATATTTTTTGTCATCGGTGCGAGTTGTACCGAAAGCTTTGGCCTTGCAGTCGAAGTAGATTTGAGATGGCCTCGGCTCGGGGCCATCGCAGTTGGTAAGCTGTGTGGGCAGAAGGATGGGCGACGGTCACCCTCTGGTGGTCTGGCACTCGACATATCGGACCTACCGTCCAGGCAGAATGCCAAGCACTACGATAGATGAAGATGGCCCAAGCAGGAAGGGACAAGGTCGGTGTCGGTGAGTGTGAGTGTGAGAAGTTGTTGTCACTTGTTGAGGCGAAACGATGGCAGTCCTCGTGGCTGGTTTGTACCGTCGAGAAGTTCAATTTGTTTGACGGTGCCTTGGTGGTGTGCCATGGGCGTGCGTATCCTGAAGCGAGTACCTGGATTCACCGTCTGGTAACACTGAAACCTCACCGGTCTCACCAATGACCTCTGACAAGTTGAAGCGCGTTCATAGAATCATAGTCAGTCCCGAACCACCCGAATCTGACACATTGTCCATCCTTCCTCAGCCTTACTTTACCTTTGTCCGCAATATACCGCAGCTTTTCTTTCTTTCCTTCAAGATTCATTTCATCGTCTATCGCTACACAGAGGTCTGTCTTTACTTTATTCCGTGTGTTTCTGTCCGTTCATATCGGTTTTCTAGCCAACGAGGGCCAGTACGGGCACTACAACCACGGATACTCGCCCTATCCAGCGACGAATCCATATGACCAGCCGAACTACTACGCCCAAGATTCTTTCTCACATCCCCAAGATAACCAATCACGCCCTCTTTCAACGGGATACCACCACACGGCCAAGAATACCAATCGAGTAATCCACGATCCTTATGCGGCGCCATACGGGCAATCTCCGTCACCAAATTACCACGAAATACACGACCTCTTATCCTCCTCATTTTCCTCACGCGTTGTCTCCGCCACCTCCGCCACCGACACCCTATCGGCAGCAGCACGTTGCTTTCGCCCTTGGTCCATCTCACAGTACTTCCGACCTCAACGTCCCTCCCCACCTTCTTTGAGCAATTGAACCTCTACAACCGCGTCTCAACCGTATGAGGATCAGGATCATGACCTTGGAGATGAAGGAGACCTACCCCTCCTGCGAACCCCGTTCTGCCCGTTCCCGGGAGTCTCTGCAGATGCCGGTCAGTACAGCGCTCCCCCAGAAGATGAGGCAGCCAATAATGTCCGCTATGGTCGCATCCCGCAACGTGTCCCACATAGGTTCAAGCCTCTGTAAGCGCCTCGCGTGCGTCTACTATTCAACTTGTCTTGACATGAGTTTGGCTGACCCCTTCCGCCCCCACGCACTTGTCCAGGCCCTTCCACGGCAACGCTGTGCTCGATTCGGCAGTCTCAACAAGGCTGCTTAACCTCTGCATCCATAAAGATGACACGAGCTCACTCACATGCACTATTCTGCCGCGACTTGTGGCCCGAATGACTCCAAAGATAGCTAATCCGACCTGTCCGAAACATAGGTACTGCATATAACTAAATCTGTACCAACCAGCATCAATGTCTTTATAAAGCCTGGCGGCAAATATCTCCTCAAAATTTTCATCGCGCGGCCTTCGCAAAATCCAAGGCGGGCCAATGAGCACCTCTCACTCCTGCTACGGTGCTCACTTGCGAATCTTCCTTTGCACTGCGTACTGTTCAGTGTTACGGTAATCACCCCTTAGAACGTGCGCGTCACGAGTCCAAACTGGACCAAACGCAAGGTGTCCTTGTTAGTGATATACTACACATACGTCGTCACTAAGTTAGCACCAAGCGTAATGCAAAAAAAAAGAAAAAGTTCATGTGAATTCTACCATGGGAAATTGTCCCGATCCCGCAGCCCACCTGTCCACCTTTGTGGACCCACCTGGGAAGATCGAGCGTGAGCTCAGCGACGCGCAGAAATAAGGACCCGTCGGGTGTCTCGATTCCCTCCGAAGATAGTTGCTGTCCCAAGTCCGTCTCCATAGCAGAAGAAAGGTTCCCTACCTCGGGCAGGTACCAGCGCACTGTCAACCTTGCGAATTCGCTCGGCCAGTCTCCGGAGTGAGCGTCGAGATGGCATGTAGCCACGCGTGGTCTGGAGCCTTGTCGTCACACAGACGCGGTGTATGGATGACGGCTAGGCTCTGACTCCTTTCGAGCTGGCGCGAACAATTCTGTGTTTGAAGAAGCATAGAAGTCTGCGATTGGCAACGGGTGGCTTCCAGGATCGATTTTCCATGCCTTGAACACAGACGGGTACCGTAGCCTGCAACAATCTAAAGTTTGGAGTGAGATGCTGTTCACCGGGAACCATGGCGATGAAATTGCCACCCCGAGAACGAGATTGGATAGGAAGATGGATTGGGATGACAATGCTGCCACTTTATGGAAGCCATTTTAGAACGTTGAACAAGTCAACGCTTGTGCCATCGAGGAAACAGGAGGAACACACGTAGAAAAAAAGAGCCTAAAGTCGATCGCTCTCCCGATGTCACAGCGCGGGGTGCAGCCGCCACCACAGTACCAACCATTTTCTCGTATAAACTCTTCCGGGACGCGGGGTTCTGCGCCTGTGTCATCACACATTCCTGTAGGCTCATCTCTTCACCATTCTTAAATGAGACTGGGGGTGTGCCAGTGGTATGCCGCTCTCACCACAACCACTAGATAGTCGATGGCGCCACCCTCTTACAGTAGGAAATATTGAAGCTAATGCGTTACTGCGTTAGGACGGAATGAGAGCGAATAGAAAGAGTGGCGTACCTTTCGAGGTCGAAGAAATCAACACAAACCCTCTTCTGCCACAAGCGTCCCGACTGAGAACCAACATTCTTTCCGACCTTCCTCCCTGCTACTCCCTTCGAGTTCCAAATACGCGCGGCGAAATACTGGCAGTAGTGGGGTGGCTTTGTGGGTTAACCAAGATGGGGGAGGGAAGGATGCGATAAGGTTTAGGCGCCTGTGGTGGTGGCGTCCATTCTGCACCTTGTATTGGCACACTTCCAGTGACCGGGCAGATGAGCGATTCACCCTTTAGTACGGACTCCATTACTACGGTGTCCGCACCAATGACCTCTCAAAACTTGGAGTACGCCTGAGAAAACTGTTGCGCTCATTTCGGAACTAACTAACAGGGGTGTATTGCTTAGCACCGCCTGGTCCTCGGAGATGAGTGATGACCACACTGAAGGCTCAGTAATGAGAGGACATTTTGTATTACCTGTCCTGGGAGAGGGATATTGTCAAGGTTCACATTCTGTGTATTGTCCGCAGCAACCGCTGACCGATTTCGCCATGTGCTACCGCAGGCCTGGTGACGATCGACTTGCTTCCCGACAATGTTCTTCTAGAAATATTTCATTTCTACAAAGACGACGAGGACTTCTCAAATCGAATCGCCTACACGCGGGGCTGGAAATGGGAAACGCTGACGCAAGTATGTCGACGATGGCGACATGTTGTGTTTGGATCACCTCGGCGTCTGGACCTGCAACTTGTCTGCACAAACACGACACCCACTAGCAAATTATTAGATATCTGGCCACCCTTCCCTATCATTGTATCACTCCTGCACCTGTTTCAAGAAGTGGATGAGAATGGCGTGGAAAACCTCATCGCAGCACTCGAATGCCGTGATCGCATATCCGAGGTCTACATCTCCGATATCTGTGGTCCTGTACTCGAAAATTTGGTCACTGTGCTGCACGAGCCATTTCCGGTTCTGACACAATTTGCATTGACGTCAACTGATGAGTCGGTGCCGGTGCTTCCAGAGACATTCTTGGGTGGATTTGCCCCGCGTCTACGATCATTTTGGTTGACGGGCATTCCATTTCCGTCATTTCCCAAATTTATTTTATCATTTACTCACATCGTTGACCTTTGGCTTTTGGACATCCCAAGTTCCGGGTATATTTCACCCGAGGTCATGGCTACCTGCCTGGTGGCATTACCCAATCTTGAATATCTTTTCTTTGGATTCCGATCCCCTTCATCGCGTCCTCTCCAATTAAGTCCACCTCACCTCACACGTGCAGCCCTCCCTGCTCTCTCTACTCTGACCTTCTCTGGCGTTACCAAGTACTTTGAAGATTTTGTCGCCCGAATAGATACGCCTCGCCTTACCACGCTCAACGTAACGTTCTTCATGGACCTCATCTTCGACATTCCACGACTACGCAATTTCATCGACCATACAGAAAGTCTTAAACCCTTCGATGAAGCTGCGATAAAGTTTTCCAGTTGGGCGATTACGATTGTCTTTGGACCACCATTCATTGTTCTTAAAGGACCACCTCCGTTCAAGTTGGAACTCAAATACGAAAGGCCGGATTGGCAACTGTCATCGATGACGCAGATATTCAGCGAACAACTACCTCTCCTTTCTCGCGTAGAACAGCTCACAATTTCTGAGCCTCCCTGGGGGAGTTTTGGGTGGAAAGAGGACCCAGACATGGATTCCTCGTGGCTGGAACTATTTCGCCTATTTGTCGCTGTGCAGAGTCTGCATGTATCCGAGGGACTGGTGTCCCCTGTTGCAGGGGCTCTCCAAGATCTCACGGGGCAAATAGCCACGGAAGTATTACCTGTGCTGCGGACTCTTTTCTTGGAAGGACTTCGACCATCCGGACCTGTTCACGAAGCCATCAAGTCATTTACTACTGCCAGAGAGCTATCTGACCAACCTGTAGTTATTCAACGATGGGAACGACAGGAACCATGACCATAGCCCTGGCATACCAGGATGGACGTCCAACAACAACTCCAAGGACGAAAGATAGTCGCGCTTTCTGTCCATGCCATACACTCCACATCATCTCTGTCACACGGCATTCGTATCCCGCTTTTTCTTCATCTCCCGGCTATTATGTCCTTGTTTTTCAATGTTTTCCCTGTAATCCACAAAAAACATTCTTCTTCTGGTCCACGTACAACACTAGTCTTTCTCACCTTGAGATTCTGAGTCATCGTTCTGGGGTCGGAACTTGCATCCGGCACCAACTAGATGCACCTTTTTTGATCTGTCGTTAATGTACCTACCTCGCCGCCTGTAGGGTTGAACTGCCAGATCTATGTACCACTTTCGTCAACGAAAAACCGCTTCATTTATTCGCCCATATGAGCGACTATCGGTCGATCAACTCGAGACGGCCAATCATCTCATGGGCTTGCGACATACTGTATACCCAAGCTGTATCTCGTGCTATGAACAAATTTTGTGTTCCACAAGAACACGACACATGTTCTAAGCATGACACAACACAAACGGTTAAAGAAGTGCTGTAACTCCTACTTGTATAGTGTCCAGACCCAAACGGACCGCCTTCTCTCTTTCAGGCTCCGTGCATCGTATATGTGAGCTGATCGAACGCGATCCCCCCAAACCTTCAAACCTTCAAACCTTCAAACCGCATTCTGTCGAGCTTCTTCATAGCGGTAGAAATGTCCCTTGGCTCAGGCGGCAGGCATGTCCTAGCACACAGGGGATCTTATGGTCACATTCGTCCGGTCCCCAGATCGTCCTCGGGACTACGCCTTGCTGCATTGAGTGCACAACGGATGTGCGTTGGTTTTGCGTCTTGCCCCTGCCTCTGCTCTTGGTGCGGGTATCCACGTCGCCTCCTGGTGCCCATCAAGATCGCATCAAAGGGTTGAATGTAAGGTATAAGCCGCAGAACGATGCTTCGTCCGTACATGTAGGGGAAAGCTGGGCATAAACAAAGTGGATATTGGGATAATGGTACCTGGACATCCTGCATCTGAGCGTCGGCTGTAGTACCCATGGATACCATAAATCAAGGTGTGAGGGAGGTGAAATTGGACCGTATAGATAGGGAAATGTCTGTCCAGACTCCATAAGTAATGTCTGTGAATGGTTCACTATGCGAAGTTCATGAAGTGGCACCATACGTACTCGTCATGTTCCCACATATATGTACTCATCATTGCTGCCATCGATCTCACTCTTCGGATCTTGGCAGCGTTGCCGTCGTAGCCCTCGTAAAGATGCGCAATCAAGGGACGGGTAGCCTCGGCAGGTAGTTCACCTGCCGATGTGCGACTTTGCCTGGATGTGATATCCCCGTGGTACGCATGCTTCGTCTGGTGATGGGGCACATCGAAGAGGACGGTACACTGTGTGATCATATGAGTCTCATGTCAGCCGTGGAGGGAGCGGAGCCCAGGACAGAATGGCGTTGACGCCGGTGCCTCAGGCTCCTAACGATATCGACGGCGATGACAACGGACAACAGAAAGGCGCAGCCGCCCATGACACTGCCGATTATGGTGGCCATCGTTTTCCCCTCGTCACGATAAGTCACAGCGTCGGGGGTGTCCGTCGTAAACATCTGCACATCCGTCGGGGCTGCGCCACCGAGCCGATTGTTGGAGATGCTTTTGGTGGGGCAGGCGCTTGGCAGGTACGAGTATGCCGAGATTAAATGGAGATCTGGAAGGCAGCACTTGAGCTTCGTCCTTGGGACTGGGCATAGAGATTGACTGAGAGAACCGAGCAGAGAGACGAGAACGTGGAGAATGCGGGGTTGCATCGTGACGACTGACGAGGCCTCTTTTCACGTGGTAGGGCAATTTTGCGACATCGTAAGCGGGTTGGACTAGAGGTTGAGGATTGATAGATGGGACGATATGGTTTACATTTTGTTTGGTCGGTCATGTGGTGGTCGGGGGGATGAGGCGGAACATATATATATATACATGAACAAGGCAGCATGGATCACCCACCTGGGCCACCTGTGACCTGTCATCCTCACTGGAAAGCCAATTTCTAACGAGAATTATCAGTCGAAGGGCTAGTTGAATGATTTGTTTGGAGACATATGGATAGCACAAGAAATCAAGAAGTCAAAGTAGTGTGCGAAGTGCGAAGATGTCCGATGGCCCGAGCAGAACATCCGTCGTCAGGTGACGGGCCGGAACGGAACAGAGGGGCGACAGCCGCGCCGAGTGAACCGATCAGTCTTTAGGGTGTCGCCTGGTAGTAATACAATAGTGTCCTTCGAATAGGCTCCCCACTCACCCCCGCATCCAGACTTTGATTTCTGGGTTTCGTTTAATCCCCCTTTATGTTTCAAAAGCACTCTAACGCGGATATAACAAATCGATTATGAGTCACAAATAATATGTATTTGCCATGGCATACAGTGACGCGCAGCAGAAGGGAGCGCAGCGAACAGGCTCACCAGGTAGCTCCGTTCTTGCCAGCAGGAGGTCGCCATAACGACTATCCATCCTGTGGCCGACTACATAAACGTTCGCAGAACCATCGGATGATCGAAAAATCAGAGCGCACCGAGGTGAACAGGAAGGATGGCGATGTAAGTTTTTGCCCTGGGAAATTTGACGCGGATGACGAGACTTGTACTTTGTGGGCAGCCTTCTCAAAAGGACCGACAAGTCAGCAATCTGGCTATCTGGGAAAACAGGGAAGAACGCAAAGAAGGTCCGAATTGGTTTCCTATCCGACGTCATCGTGCAAGGTTCAGGCTCAGCCATCACCACCGTGTCAGCGAACGCTCCCTCCGTATACTGTAATGTTTTCCGAGGTGCAAGGCCCCATGTCCGTCTTGGTGCACGTTTTTGAAAGCCGCTCTCTTGTCTACTCCCAAATAGGATTGTCCGCAGCGTAGCGTGCCACACCTATCACAACCAAATAGTAGCATCGAGCGTCATGAAGGTGGGACCATGGTGGATGACAAACGTTACTGGTGCGTTGCTGCTTTGGGGTATAACAGGAAAAAGACTCGATAAATGCATGAAAATGCACAGAAAAAGTTTGGGTACCTTCTAAACTCATCACAACCATCTTTAAACACCCTTCTGTCATCAACGCCCCAGCCGAGAAATCGCAACCTCGAAGACCGTCGTTCAAACCACCCACTTCAGAAACTTGTCCATGTGATAGTTGGGGCGTAGTGGATCAATTTTCCGATCGATGTGCGTATCTGTCCTCAACTTAGACAAAGGACGAGAATAGAAAATAAACGTGCCATATTCTTCCCCTCCTCATGCAGACCCTATCGTCGCCGGTGTGGGAGGCAATGTCAACAATCCGACATGCTTGGAGAGATGGACGAGTACGTCGTGGCATGCGAGGACATTCCCGGAGCATGCCCAGGCAGCCCAGATGGGCGATACGGGGATTTGAAAAGGGACAGAGTAACGGGGACACCTACACGAGTATACATTGTTCTCACATGTAAGGATAGCTGAGAACCAAACCGTTGGAGAACTGTTATACGGAAAGAATGTGGCCTGTGAGGGACTCACCAGGCTGCCAGCTGAATACCTCCTCCGAATCTCCAAGCGTCGTGGGATTTGCACCATGGGATCAGGTCACCCCATCAATTTCTTGTCGCCGTTGAGGGATCTAGAGAGGGTTTCTCGATATCCACCAGTGCTCGTCTGGGAAGAGGAAAACCGGGAGGAATGCCAACTCAGAGTTGTGGGCGAATATGAGCCATCGATAGAGAAACGGTGTTGGTGTGAATCAATAGTACTCGTTGAACAAGTGATAATCGAGGCGCAGTGCCACCATACAGTACTGTACAGTGAACAGTGGTCACAGGCTCATGGGAAATTGGGGACGAGGTGCCGGCATTTCCACGCGCGTCGCCATCGCACCATCCGACACGATATTCCCACCAATGGGCTCTCAAAACTCAAAGTACGTTCAGATTACCCGACAGGCCTCCATTTCTGGAATAACCAACTAACATGTATTTCTAGCTCCTTGTCTAGCACCACCGAGGTATTGAATCTGGGTCATGACGCATCCCAGGGATTTGTGATGAACGGACCTGAGCATTCTATGCTTCGCCAGGGAGAGTGTTCCAGTGAAGAACGACCGCAGCGTGGGTGTTTTCTGGAGCGTCCGCTACAACCGCTTACGGCGCTTACATGCCCTGCATACTAGGTCAGGTAACGATTGACGTGCTCCCCGACGACGCTCTCCTAAATATATTTGATCGCTACAAGGATGATGTCTCCTATCGTACCTCATTCACGTGGAGGTGGATAACGATGACACACGTATGTCAAAGATGGCGAGATATCATCTTTGGATCTCCTCGGCATCTTGACCTGCGAGTGGTCTGCACCAACACGACACCCACAAGAACGTTGCTGGGTATCTGGCCTCTCTTCCCCATCTCTGTATATTGCGGGCAGACGCTCTCGGTGGTGGATGAGAAATGTCCGTCAAACATCATCGCGGCATTCGAACACAGTGATCGCATATCTGAGGTCTTTATCATGGATATCGATTGCTCTGAATTGGAAAATTTAGCCGCTGTGATGCAACGGCCGTTTCCTATTTTGAGCTATTTCCATCTTCGCTCATTCGATGAGTCGATCCCGGTCATTCCTGAAACATTCTTGGGCGGATCTACCCCACGTCTGCGAACATTCTTCTTATCTGGCATTCCATTTCTGTCATTTCCCAAATTTGTTTTCTCTGCCACTCGGATTGAGGACCTTACCCTTCTCGACATCCCCAATTCTGGGTACATTTCACTTGAGGTAATGGCGACTTGCTCGGCCGCGTTGCCAAATCTCAAACGTCTTTACGTTGGATTCCGATCCCCTCTATCCCGCCCTACCCAAATGAGCCCGCCTCCCCTGACACGCTCTGTCCTCCCTGCTCTCACTTATTTGTACTTCCATGGCGTTAGCGAGTACCTTGAAGACTTTCTCACCCGAATAGAAACCCCCTTGCTCGGCGAGCTCCGCGTGGTGCCCTTCATGGACCTCATCTTTCACATTCCACAGCTCCACGATTTCATCTGTCGCACAGAAGGTCTAATGGTGCCATGGAATCAAGCTTATATGAAGTTTACTCGCCCGATGGTCCAGATCATCCTCGGATCACCAACTCGGTTCGGGGTGGAAGTCAGATGCGAAAGGCCAGATTGGCAACTCTCATCGATGACGCAGATATTCAGCCAGCAATTGCCCCTCCTCTCTCACATCGAGCACCTCGAGATCCGCGAGGGCGTTTGTTTGGAGTACACGATGTGGAAAGATGACTCAGACATGGACTCCTCGCTGTGGCTAGAACTATTACATCTGTTTATCTCTGTGCATAGTCTGTATGTATCCAACCTTCTGGGGCCTCCTATTGCAACCGCTCTTGAAGAGGTCGGCAAGGGAAGGACCATGGAGGTGTTACCTGCACTGCGAAACCTTTTTTTGGAAGGACTTCAGCCAGCTGGACCCGTGAAAAAAGCCATGCAGTTATTCGTTACTTTGCGACGGCTTTCTGGTCACCCCATTGTCATCCAAAACTGGGAACGATGATTTACCCACTGGTTTTTATTTGGGTGGGGATTGTTAACTCTCTCTCACGTTATTGTCGTGTCATCATTTAGTCTGTAGGACATCCTGGGTCGAAGTGGGCGGTACTTGTCTCGGTTGGATAGTACTCCTGTTCTCTCACATTCCCATTCTCCCCACATCCTCGGTACTAGCCCCAGCATTTGGCCTTTCATGGATAGTAGAAAAAAAAATTGTCTGGCAAGAGCACGTCCTGTATCTTCGTTGTTCTCGTCTCTTTCTGTTGTATTCCCTAAAAGTTCATTTTGCTGCTTGTATATACACCCAAAGATGTCGAGTGTTCGTTCAGAGATCCAGGGCTCATACCTGCACGCAATCCCAACGTGTTTAAATCCTTTGCAGTCGCACCTGCACAAGGCCCACCAAATACAACTTCTCGTGGCGCATAATATAATCTTGCCGAAAGGATCGCTAAAAATGCGCCATTTATCTTCTACGGGATATACTTCATAAAATGGTAACGACGTTCCTTTGTAAACGATGAAACGCCTCCATTTCTTCCCCATGAGAGGTACCCATTGTCAACGACGAATAATAATTTTTTCGTTGCTAGTGGCGTACTGTAAATACATCACATGGAACTTAGCTCCCCGCGCCACTGCATCACATGAAAAATGAGCCCCAGCTGGGTCATTGTTATGGTCCCTCACACCTACATTCGCACCCAAGCGAAACGAGCAAGATTTTCGCAGTACAAACATCGCCCATCGAGTTCCTCAATTCCTGAAACGACAACTGCCCTGCGTCATCGTGAGGGAAAAGTCCCCTGGCAGGCGCATGTCCCAGCGCGTCGAAGTTTTTTGGGTTGCGTCTGTCCAGCCACCACAGCACGCTTCGGGACGGCGAGCACCCATGCGCTTCTATGTGACGGTAAGGCTCCAGCTCCGCCTGTGGCTCCAAATCGAGCTAGGCAGGAACAGCTCAGCGTTCGTAGGTGTATGGAAAAGAACTACTACCGATTGGCGGCGGGTCGTTGCCGTGGACGATTTTCCATGGAGTGGTGGACAAGAGATACGTTCGCGGGACCATCGGATGATCGAAAAATAAGTGAGGATAACAAGACGAGGACCTTCGTCAGCTATTTCAAAGGGCCAAAAGTCAGCCATGCGGCTTGAGAAGCAGGGAGAAGCATACAAGAAAAAGTCCAAATCAGTGGCCCCGCCCGACGGCGCAGTTGCCACCACAGGACCAGTCAATCGTTTCCTGTATTACCTCTTCTGGGCATGCTTCCGAACTAAAATTCCGTGTCTGTGTCCCCACTAGATACTATTGTACAGCATCAATTGGGACATTCAGGCTGAAAATAGTGTCATCGCAGGAACGGCTGTGAACGCAAATCAACTAGGCCACTCGGGGCCAGTATGTGGATACCGCAGACAAGGGATACGCCTTGATCGAGTGCGCCCCGCATCTAGTCCATAATGAGAGTGTGTGGCCTCAGCTACCAATGATAAGACGCACAGATATGGAGTTAATACGCGCATCAAGTCGAAGAGAAGCTGCGCACCTCATGAGTCCATCGAAATCATGGTCGTGCTCCCTTCCCTCATAAGCAATTCATCAGAGAATCCGGACCTTCAATGTCCGTCTTTCCCATTAACCTCTTCAGAACATTTTCCAAACATTTATTAGCCAGGAACCGGTAGAGCAAACCAACCAACTCACTCTATTCGTCTCTGTCGTCAAAGGTGTGCGTGTGGTAGGTAACATTGCCATGTGAATTCATTCATCAGTGGGATTATAGGCTCAAACAGACATTGGATGAGGAAATAAATGTGACCGTGACGTGGATGCACGACAGGGCGCTTGGGGAGAGACTTGGCCCCAAGAAGGTTCCCAACACTAGTACGGACTGTTGCAGCATGGAAGAAGGGTCAAGAGCGAAGCATCGAGTGATAAGGAAAGAATGAGAGGTTCACCGGGTCAAATATCTCTCCCAAGTGTGGGTGAAAATGTACGTAGGTCATGGTGTCTCGAATCGAACCACGGCATCGGTTTTTCATCGCTACTGTGAGAAACACTGGAGCGTTGACCTTGCGCTGGGAGTGTATTCCCGATGACCTCGGGATTGCGGCGGTGGGCAAGCTGCGAGGCATGAGATGGATGTTTACTATTGTTTAGATCTCTCTCATCCTCGCTCTCATCACCCTCTGCCAATCTCCGAAGAAGGGGAAACCAGGAGGAACACCAAGTCGTGAATGAGGATAACTTGGAGCCAAAACACAAGGAATCGAATTAGGTGAAATGCGGGGTGTCGCCGTCGAACGACCTGTTGACAGCAAAAAGGCCTGATCACGTGATGGGAAATTAGACTATTCAGACGCAGACGGCGCATCGGAGTACCCGACGCATTCCCCGACGAAGGCGACAATATCTCTGACAGAGTGCTGATCATAGAACATCAGTCATCTTAACACCGACGAGGTCCTCCAAGGACCCGTTCCACTCCCATCTGCGAACCCTAACCCTGTGTCCAGGGCAGATTCTAGGCTGAGTATTCTCAGTGTATTCTCCGACATTCGTGGGCAGTTTACCACACGCTCACACCAGGGTCACCTCTACTTTGCCACCTGGGTAGATGACAAGTCCCACAAAGTCTTTGTCTATGGCATGGCCGGGCACTATTGACACCTCCGCGCCCTTCGTCACTAGGGAGGGGCTCCAAACTGGCTGCCAACTTAAAGTCCTTTCCTCGGACGGGGTGAATACACATCCGAAGGGGTTCAGTGGTTCCTCAAGGACAAGCGGATTACTCACGAGATGACCACCGCTGACACCCCACAACACAACGGAGTGGCCGACTGCATGAACCACACACTCATCGAGCGCGTCTGGATGATGCTTGCTGACGTGGAGCTACCCGACACCTACTGGTGGGAAGCCTTGCAGTACGCGGTCCTCCCCCACAACATCTCTCTGACACCCGCTCTCAGAGGGATGTACTCCTGAAGAAGCCTGGAGCAGCAACAAGCCCGACATCTCACGACTCTGCATTTTCGGCTGTCGTGCCTTCGTGCCCGTCCCGGACAAGATGCGCAGTAAACTGTCCGCCAAGTCGCTCATCTGTACGTTCATTGGCTAGCAGTGCAAAGGCTTATCGCCTTGTCCATCGCCCATCGGGGCGCCTTCTTGAGTCCCGCGACATTATCTTCGACGAGGGGAGGGACCAGCATCACCTTCAAGTGTATTACCATCGATGCCAACGACGCGGCACCACCACCCATCAATCTCACGTCATCTCACCCTTCCACTTCCACCACTCCTGGTCCCGTTCCCATTATCACTGACACGCAGACCACACCCATTGCCTCGCGTCCAAAATACATGGTCCGCCCGCCTGTGCGAGACGATGGCCTTCGTTATTCAGTCACCTCTTACGGTCGGATTCGCCCTGTGGAGCACGCGAACGTACAAAGGGGCTGAGGTACGGCGCTTCACTCGGGCGGAAGAGCTCGGCTTCAACCAAACGCTCACCCTCGACGCCAAAGTCTTCCAACGCGTCCTTGGCGCACCCATGCACCCCATGTTGGGCGCGCGCCCCGACATCTCCCACCCCGTCGCAACTCTCGGTCGTCACGCAGCTAACCCTGGGTTTGAGCACCTGCACGCTCTCGACCGCCTCTCCCAATACCTCCGCGGGACTGCCGACCACAAGTTAGTTTACCGCTCTGGAGTCACCGAAGGAGACACCTTGGTCCTATATTGACGCACCTGAGTAGCAACCGCAAGTCTACTTCTGGCACCGAGGCCGGGCACTTCGTTGGCATGCATGCCGGCATGGAGGCCACCTGGCTTGGGTGATTCTTCGCGGGCTTTTACCAGCCAATCACTCTTCCCATTTCCCTTCCCATCGACAATCACTCCGTCATTCCCACCACTAGGAACCCCGAATTCCACAACCGCGCTAAACTTCCAGCACAAGGTTTTGAACACAGTGCCAACGCCCTTGACTATGTGCCAACTGCTCCCCAGCTTGTGGACGTCCTCACCAAGGGACTCGTTCGGTAGAGGCACGAAAGGTCCATAAACGAGATGGTTTTGTGCAGTGAGGATCGATGGGGGATGTTGGGGGACAATCGCGGCACGATAGTTTGCTCTCTCACTACATCTCGTTTGGACAGCGTCCCAGCCTTTTACTTGTACGTTTGACAACGCCCCGGACTATCTTTCATGGTCGTTGGCTCGTGATAGTCATCCTTATCCTTCTCACTTCAATCCTTGACTGCTGATCGTAGTTCGTGTACTTAAACGCTATCGCTTTGTAAAAGACTGAATGTCCGTCTTTGTCCAACACATCATTCATCCTTTTCAGATGGAGCCGCCAGTGGAGTCTTCGCTAATTTGACCTGTCCGAAACGTACGTACTACATGTAATTACAATCAGTACCAACTAGCGTCGACGTCTTCATAAAGCCTGGCGACAAAGATTTCCTCAGGTTTTTCGACGCGTGGCCTCTGCAAAATTTGAGGCCCGACCTCCTGCTACAGTGCTTTTTTTTTTGCATCGCGTGCTGTTCAGTGCTACGGTAGTCGTCCCTCAGAGCGTGCCCGTCATGAATCCAAACTAGACCAAACCACCTCCTTGTTCGTGAGATACTTTACGTACGTTGTCAGGCTATATAGCACCAGCGCGACGCTAAAAAAAAGTTGCTGTGAATTCTAGCATGGGAAATTGTCCCGATCCCACAGTCCACCTCACCCACCTCCGTAGAGCCACCTGGGCAGATTGAGTGTGAGCTAGCCACGCGCAGAAATAGGGACCCATCGAGTGTCTCGATTCCCTCCGGCGACAGTCGCTGTCCCGAGTCCATCTCCATGGCAACAGAAAGGTTCCCTGCTTCACGCACGTACCAGCGCACTGCGAACTTTGCAGATTCGCTTGGCCAGTCCCCGGAGTGAGCTTCGAGATGCCACGTAGCCACGCGTAGTCCAGAGCCTTGTCGTCCCACAGACGCGGTGTATGGATAATGGCAAGGCTCCGACTCTGTTCGGGCTCAGGCTGGTGTGAATAATTCTGCGTTTGAAGACCATAGAAGTCCGCGAGTGGAACGGGTAGCTTCCAGGGACGATTTTCCATGTCTTGGCCACCGACAGGTACTGTAGCCTGAAATGATCCAAAGTTCGGAGTGACCTGCTGTTCACCGGGAATCGTGGTGATAAAACTGCCCCCTCGAGAACGTGATTGGATAGGAAGATAGACTGGGATGACAGTGCAGCCACTTTATAGAACGTGAACAAGTCAGCACATGGGCCATCAAGGAAACGGGAGGAACACACGTAAAAAGAAAGTCCAAGTCGATCGCTCTGCCGATGTCACAGTCCGGGGCGCAGCCGCCACCACAGAACCAAGCATTTCCCGCATAGCCTCTTCCGAGACGCGGGGGCTCTGCGCCTGTGTTATCACATATTCCTGTAAGCCCATCTCTTCACCATTCTTGAATGAGACTGGATGGTATGCCGGTGGTATGCCGCCCTCACCACGACCACTGGATGTGGGTTCATCATGGATACTACCGTGAAAGTCAATGCGCGTATGGTCGTGTGTATGTGGGGGGGGGTATTTCAGGAGGCGTACGTGAGTACAAGAGGGTGGGCTAAGGCGAACTTCCACTCACCACTCGTGCCCAAGGAGTGTGTCGGTCTTGATCGTAGATGGCGTTACCGTTAGAAAGTAGAAAATATTGAAGCTGATGCGTTACTCTGTTAAGACGGAATGAGAGTGAGCAAAAAGAGGGGCGTACCCTCCGAGGCTCAAGAAATCAATCAACACAAACCCTCTTCTGTCACAAGAGTCCCGACTGAGAACCGTCATTCATGACGACCGATGACCGTCTTCCCTGCCACCTCTCTGACTTGGACAACATGGACACCAAGATAACTCATCTCGCGTGTGACGGTGTGAGAATACTAATAGCCGGAGACCAAATGCGGGAGGCGGAATACTGGCAGTAGGGTGACTTTGTGGATTAACCAAGATGGGGGAGGAAGGGTTGCGTCACCGTCTGTGGTAGGGCTGTGTCACGGTGGCGTCCATTCTGCACCTTGTATTGGCCCACTTCCAGAGGCCGGGCAGGCCAGCGGTTCACCCTCTGGTACGGACTCTATCAGTACGTACAGTTTCCGAACCAATGGCCTCTCAAAACTCGAAGTACGCCTAAGAAAATTGATTGGCTCCATTTCTGAACCAACTAACAAGGGTGTATTTCGTAGCACTGCCTGGTCCTCAGAGTTGAGTGATGGCCACTCTGTAGGCTCAGTCATGGGAGGACATCTCGTATTACCTGTCCTGGGAGAGGGATATCGTCAAGGTTTACATTCTATGTATTGTCCGCAGCAACCGCTGACCGATTTCACCATGTGCACCATAGGCCGGGTGACAATCGGCATGCTGCCCGACTATGCTCTGCTAGAAATATTTCATTTCTACAAAGACGACAAGGACTTCTCAAATCGAGATACCTTCACGGAGGTCTGGAAATGGGAAATGCTGACGCAAGTATGTCGACAATGGCGGCGTGTTGTCTTTGGATCACCTCGGCGCCTGGACCTGCGCGTTGCCTGCACAAGCACAACACCCAATGCCAGATTACTAGACGTCTGGCCACCGTTCCCTGTCATCGTACTACAATCATCCCAGTCTCCAGTAGTGGATGAGAATGGTGTGGAAAACCTCATCGCGGCACTCGAATGCCGTGATCGCATATCCGAGATCGGCCTCTTCGATGTTAGTGGCCCTGTAATTGAAAAATTGGTCACTGTGCTGCACGAATCACTTCCAGTTTTGACTGACTTCTCATTGACGTCAGCTGATGAGTCAGTTCCGGTGCTTCCGGAGACATTCTTGGGTGGATTTGCCCCGCGTCTACGATCATTTGAGTTGACAGGCATTCCATTTCCATCATTCCCCAAATTCATTTTACGTCTTACTCACATCGTTCTCCTTTTCCTTGACGAAATCCCGAGTTCCGGGTACATTTCACCCGAGGTTATGGCTACCTGCCTGGCGACATTACCCAATCTCGGAGTTCTTTTCATTGGATTCCGTTCCCCTTCATCGCGTCCTCTCCAATTAAGTCCACCTAACCTCACACGTGCAGCCCTCCCTGCTCTCTATGATCTGGACTTCTCTGGCGTTAGCGAGTACTTTGAAGATTTTGTCGCTCGAATAAATACGCCTCGCCTTACCCGGCTCAACATAGTGTTCTTCATGGACCTCATCTTCAACATTCCACAACTACGCAATTTCATCGACCGGACAGGAGGCATCAAACCCTTCGATGAAGCCGCGATAGAGTTTTCTGGCCGGGCGATTAGGATTGTCTTTGGACCACCACCCCTTCCCCCCGAAGGACCACATTCGTTCCAGTTGGAAATCAGATGCGAAAGGCCGGATTGGCAACTGTCATCGATAGTGCAGATATTCAGCCAACAATTGCCCCTCCTTTCTCACGTGGAACAACTCCGAATTTCCGAGTTTCCTTGGGAGAGTTTTGAGTGGAAAGACGACCCAGATTCCTCCCAATGGCTGGAACTATTTCGCCTATTGATCGCTGCGCAGAGTCTGCATGTATCCAAGGCACTGGTGTCCCCTGTTACAGGGGCTCTCCGAGACCTCACGGAGCAAATGGCCATCCAAGTGTTACCTGTGTTGCAGACTCTTTCCTTGGAAGGACTTGAGCCATCCGGACCTGTTCATGAAGCCATCAAGTCATTCGCTACTGCCAGACAGCTATCTCATCAACCTGTCGTTATTCAACGATGGGAACGACAGCAACTATGACCATAGCCCTGGATCATCAAGGATGGATGTTCAACAACAACTCCGAGGACCAAAGATAATACCCCTTACTGTCCATGCCACACACGCTCCGCATTATCTCTGTCACACGACATTCCCATTCATAGCCATTACTTCCTCTGCGCGTGGATTCTTCTTTGTGCCATCTCGCTGCGCTTTATGGCACTGTCAGTGGTTGCCGTTGAGCAACACTCGTTACACCCCGTGCCCTTTCCTTCATCTCCCGACTATTATATCCTTGTTTTCTCGAGGTATTCCCTAATCCAAAAAACCCATTCTTCTTCTGGTCTATGTACTAAAGTAGTCTTGATCGCCTTGAGATTCTGAGTCACCTTTCTGGGGTCGGAATTTACATCCGGCGCCAACTGAATGCACCTGTTTTGATCTGTTGTTAATGCACGTTAGTGTACCTACTGCGCCGCCTGTACACTTGAACTGCTAGTTTTATGCATCACTTTCGTCAATGAAGAAACCCGCTTCATTTATTCGCCCATATGAGCGGCCATCGTTCGATCAACTCGAGACGACCAATCATCTCGTGGGTTTGTGACATACTGCATACACAAGCTGTGCCTCGTACTAAGGACATGGATTGTGTTACACAACAACACGACACATGACACAACACAAGCAGTTAAAGAAACGTTGGGGCTCCTACTCGTATGATTGTCCAGACCCAAACGGACCGCCTTCTCGCCTTCAGGCCTGCATAATTCATCCGAGCTGATCGAACGTGATCCACCCAAACCCTCAAACCGCACATTGTCGAGCATCCGGGTTCCGAAGGCGACGGCTTCAAGCATCTTCCTTCACAGCCGCAGAAAGGTTCCTTGACGCACGGGAAACCTTGTGGTCACATTCGTCCTGTCCCAAGATTGTGCTCAGGACTACGCATTGCTGGATGATGGCAAGGCTCGGGCTCAGGGTAACTGGCGCATACTACTCTCTGTTCGTAGGTGAGTTGAAGTTCATGATCGGCAGTTGTTGGTTGCCACGGATGATCCTCCACGCCCTGGCTACTGAGACGCGAGTTACAGAACCATCCGACGACCGAACATTGGGAGTGAGCCACAGTTGTGCGGGTGCTACGGTTCCCCCCCCATTCACCAGCTGCCCAAGCAGATCCGAGCCCCTGCCGAAGTAGGAGGGCTGTTGTGGTTGCTCCGGGGCGAGGAATCGCGGTGCGCAATGAGCCAGATAAGCCTGACATCGGCGCGCGCACCAGCGGGAAAGACGCCCATCGGAGAAGCGCACAGACATCCTCCAGACCTCGACTCATGAACGCAGGGCCACATCGTTGTTTTGGGAGCCAGAGTCTACTGATTCAAAGGCCTTTGTCTGTGCCCACCAGGCGCGGAAGCCTGTCTCCAACATGGGTGCCCGTGTGCGCCCTGATCCGTGGCCCAGCCCGGACGTCGTCTTCGTCAATCTGGATGCTTGTTCAGGATCAGCATCACTGCTTGAGGGTGAGCAAAACATCAACTTACCGCATGTCGGCAGCAAGCAGGATGCTGCCCAAACAGCCCCTCAAAAATTTTCATTCTCACCGCACATGCACTAGCCGAGAGCACTGTCAGCGTCTAGCTCGCTGGCAAGGCCAAGAGAGCCATCACCGCAACCCCAGAGGCGTTGGAGCCCTGGGCGTATGGCAAACGCAGGAGTGGGCGCGAGGCGCTGCTACAGAGCGAGCGCGATGAACCGTCACGAAGGGACTCCAATGAGGGTGCCCTAGTCACCTGGGAGCCTGAAGGAAAACCTGCGGGAGAGGAGGCCAAATCGAAGAAGGCCTGGAACGCCAGCAAGAGCAACCACGCGCAGCGTCGCCCGCCAGCAAGAGAAACCTAGCTGCCCGGAGAATCAGTCAGGCAGCACCACCACAAGAGGCCAGCCACGCACCTGGAACTTATCCACCACCTTGAGGAGCTGGCCTATTGTTGTTTTTGAGGCCCATCAAGAAGGCGCGGCGTCATGCTGGGAGACGTGATGGTGTTGCAACAAGGCATCGGACTCAAGGCCACTCGAACATTGTTCGGACCCGAACTGGACTGGACATTGGCCAGTCTAACCTGGCAATGGTGATGAGGACGAGGGAGGGGTGGCATGGGCGTGGCGGCGTGGCATGCAAAGACTCGATCGCGTCGAGGGTGAGCTGAGATGCGAGTTGTAGAATCGTCTGACGACCGAACATTCGGAGTGGGCCACGGTTGAAGGTTAAACGGGTAGGGTGGTGATGAAGTCTGTATGCTGAGAAAGCGTGTGGGTAGGAAGATGGATGGAGGCGATGATACGAGCACTTGATGGTCGGACATTCCAAAGGGACCCAAGTCAGCAGTCTTGCGATAGGGAGACGTAGAGGGACATACAGGGAAAACATCCAAATCGCGCCCTCTGAGCTTGTGTTTTCCATCTCTAAACCCTCGTCTTTTTTCATCAGTTTCCGACTGAGAAATCCCATCCTTGCACCTTCAATGGCTGTCTCCGATACCGTCCTCTTCAGAAGTCTTCAAGGTTCAAGCCCACAGTCAGCTAAGAAACCAACATAGCGTACCAACTAACTCCCTGATACGCACCACTGTCACCGCCCTACCGTCCAGTAGTCAAACGCATGATAGCGGACTTGGATTGACCAGGCTACACTCTTCCCAAGTAATTCCGTAAGCTCATCCGTAAGTGGGATCGCGGTGTCATTCAGGCACGGAGGAAGGTGGATAGATATGCTCGACAAGTTCAAGTTGACGTTGTTGTAAGGCAACAAGGTCCTGTATCGCATGAGAGCTGAACGGTTTTTGAGGACGTGACAATAGACCTAAGAGAGAACTGGGCCAAAAGGAACGTCAATACAACAAACTTTGTTTGCATATGACAGAATGGCAGAGAACAAAATATCAAGAAATTAAGTGATACGTGTGAAGAGGCTTACCACGAATACCCTCTCCCAAGTGTTGCTAAACACGGATAGCTACGTGTTGGATCGAACTAGGCATAATTTTTGTCATTGGTGCGAGTTGTACAGAAAGCTTTGGCCTTGCAGTCGAAGTAGATTTGAGATGGCCTCGGCTAGGGGCCATCGCACTCATGATCGCAGTTGGTAAGCTACATGGGCAGAATGATGGGCGACGGTCACCCTCTGGTGGTCTGGCACTGGACATATCGGACCTACCATCCGGGCGGAATGCCAAGCACTACGATAGATGAAGATGGCCCAAGCAGGAAGGGACAAGGTCGTTGAGTGTGAGAAGAAAAGTGTTGTCTTGTTGAGGCAAAACACTGGCATCCTTGCGGCTGGTTTGTACCGTCGCGAAGTTCAATTTGTTTGATGGTGTCTCGGTGGCCCGGTGTGCCAAGGGCGCGTCTCCTGAAGCTCGTACCGGGATTCACTGTCTGGTAACACTTAAACCTCACCATGACCTCTGACAAGTTGAAGTGTGTTCTCAGGCAGTCCCGAATCACCCGAGTCCGGCACATTGCCTATCCTTCCTCAGCTTTACTTTACCTTTGTCCGCAATATACCGTGGCTTTTCTTTCTTTCCTTCAAGATTCATTTCATCGTGTATCGCTACACAGAGGTCTGTCTTTACTTTATTCCGTGTATTTCTGTCCGTTCATATCAGTTTTCTGGCCAACGAGGGCCAGTACGGGCACTACAACCACGGATACTCGCCCTATCCAGCGACGAATCCATATGACCAGCTGAACTACTACGCCCAAGATTCTTTCTCACATCCCCAAGATAACCAATCACGTCCTCTTTCAACGGGATACCCACCACACGGCCAAGAATACCGATCGAGCTATCCACGATCCTTATGCAGCCCCATACGGGCAGTCTCCCTCACCAAATTGCCACGAAACACACGCCACGACCTCTTATCTTCCTCATTTTCCTCACGCGCCATCTCCGCCACCCCCGCCACCGCCACCCTATCAGCAGCAGCACGTTGCTTTCGCGCCTGGCCCGTCTCACAGTACTTCCGACCTCAACGTCCTCCCCAGCTTCATTGAGCAATTGAACCTCTACAACCGCGTCTCAACCGTATCAGGATCAGGATCATGACCCTGGAGATGAAGGAGACCTACCCCTCCTGTGAACCCCGTTCCGCCCGTTCCCAAGAGTCTCTGTGGATGCCTGGTCAGTACAGCGCCCCCCCAGAAGAGGAGGCAGCCAACAACATCTGCTATGGTCGCATCCCGCAACGTGTCCCACATAGGTTCAAGCCTCTGAAGCGCTTCGGGTGCGTCTACTATTCAACTTGTCTTGGCATGAGCATGGCTGACCCCTTCCGCTCCCACGCGCTTGTCCGGGCAGGCTCTTCCACGGCAACGCTGTACTCGATTCGGCAGTCCTAACAAGGCTGCTTAACCTCTGCGTCCATAAAGATGGCACGAGTTTACTCACATGCGCTATTCTGCCGCGACTGGTGACCCGAATGACTCCAAAGATAACTAATTTGACCTGTCCGAAACATAGGTACTCCATATAACTATAGTCAGTACCAACCAGCGTCAATGTCTTTATAAAGCCTGGCGGCGAATATCTCCTTAAGATTTTTCGTTGCGTGGCCTCTGCAAAATTCAAGGAGGGTCGATAAGCACCTCTCACTCGGAGTCACTCCTGCTATGGTGCTCATTCGCGAATCTTCTTTTGCACTGCGTGCTTTTCAGTGTTACGGTAGTCGTCCCTCAGAATGTGCCCGTCACGAGTCCAAACTGGACCAAACGCAAGGTGTCCTTGTTAGTGATATACTACACATGAGTCGTCACTAAGTTAGCACCAAGCGTAACGCAAAAAAAAAAGAAAAAGTTCCTGTGAATTCTACCATGGGAAATTGTCCCAATCCCGCAGCCCACCTGTCCACCTTTGTGGACCCACCTGGGAAGATCGAGCGTGAGCTCAGCGACGCGCAGAAATAAGGACCCGTCGGGTGTCCCGATTCCCTCCGAAGATAGTTGCTGTCCCAAGTCCGTCTCCATAGCAGAAGAAAGGTTCCTTACCTCGGGCAGGTACCAGCGCACTGTCAACCTTGCGAATTCGCTCGGCCAGTCTCCGGAGTGAGCGTCGAGATGGCATGTAGCCACGCGTGGTTCGGAGCCTTGTCGTCACACAGACGCGGTGTATGGATGACGGCGAGGCCCCGACTCCTTTCGAGCAGGCGCGATCAATTCTGTGTTTGAAGAAGCATAGAAGTCCGCGATTGGCAACGGGTGGCTTCCAGGGTCGAATTTCCATGCCTTGGCCACCGACGGGTACCGTAGCCTGCAACGGTCCAAAGTTTGGAGTGACCCGCTGTTCACCGGGAACCATGGCAATGAAATTGCCACCCCGAGAACGAGATTGGATGGGAAGATGGACTGGGATGACAATGCAGCCACTCTATGGCAGCCATTTTAGCAAGTTGAACAAGTCAGCGCTTGTGCCATCGAGAAACGGGAGGAACACACGTAGAAAAAAAGGGCCCAAAGTCGATCGCTCTCCCGATGTCACAGCGCGGGGTGCAGCCGCCACCACAGTACCAACCATTTTCTCGTATAAACTCTTCCGGGACGCGGGGTCCTGCGCCTGTGTCATCACACATTCCTGTAAGCTCATCTCTTCACCATTCTTAAATGAGACTGGGTGGTGTGCCAGTGGTATGTCGCTCTCACCACAACCACTAGATGTGGGACCATCGTGGATACTACCGTGAAAGTAAATGTGTGTATGATTGTGTGTATGTAGGGGGGATGCTTCAAGGGGCGTACATGCGTAAGTACGACCAAACGAGAGGGTGGGCGAAGACGAACTTCCACTCGCAACTCGTACCCAGGGAGTGTGTTGGTCCTGATAGTCGATGACGCCACCCTCAGACAGTAGGAAGTATTGAAGCTAATGCGTTACTGCGTTAGGACGGAATGAGAGCGAATAGAAAGAGTGGAGTACCTTTCGAGGTCGAAGAAATCAACACAAACCCTCTTCTGCCACAAGCGTCCCGACTGAGAACCAACATTCTTTCCGACCTTCTTCCATGCTACTCTCTTCGAGTTCCAAATACGCGTGGCGAAATACTGGCAGTAGTGGGGTGGCTTTGTGGGTTAACCAAGATGGGGGAGGGAGAGATGCGATAAGGTTTAGGCGCCTGTGGTAGTGGCGTCCATTCCGCACCTTGTATTGGCCCACTTCCAGTGACCGGGCAGATGAGCGATTCACCCGTTAGTACGGACTCTATTACTACGGTGTCCGCACCAATGACCTCTCAAAACTTGGAGTACGCCTGAGAAAACTGACTGCTCTCATTTCTGAACTAACTAACAAGGGTATATTTCTTAGCACCGCCCGGTCCTCGGAGCTGAGTGATGACCACTCTCAAGGCTCAGTCATGAGAGGGCATTTCTTATTACCTGTCCTCGGAGAGGGATATCGTCAAGGTTTGCATTCTGTGTATTGTCCGCAGCAACCGCTGACCGATTTCGCCATGTGCTACTGTAGGCCAGGTGACGTTCGACTTGCTACCCGACAATGTTCTCCTAGAAACATTTCATTTCTACAAAAACGGCTTAGAGTTCTCAGATGGAATTGCCTACCCGCGGGGCTGGACATGGGAAACGCTGACGCATGTATGTCGACGATGGCGACATGTTGTCTTTGGATCACCTCGGCGTCTGGACCTGCGACTTGTCTGCACAAGCAAGACACCCTCTAGCAGATTACTGGATATCTGGCCACCCTTCCCTATCATCGTATCACTCCCTCCCCAGTATCGAGTAGTGGATGAGAATGGCATGGAAAACCTCATCGCGGCACTCGAATGCCGTGATCGCATATCCGAGATCCGCCTCCTCGATGTTAGTGGCCCTGTAATTGAAAAATTGGTCACTGTGCTGCCCGGATCACTTCCGGTTTTGACTGACTTCGTATTGACGTCAACTGACGAGTCGGTGCCGGTGCTTCCAGAGACATTCTTGGGTGGATTTGCCCCGCGTCTACAATTATTTCAGTTGACGGGCATTCCATTTCCGTCATTCCCCAAATTCATTTTATGTTTTACCCACATCGTTCAGCTGTACCTTGTCAAAATCCCGAGTTCCGGGTACATTTCACCCGAGGTTATGGCTACCTGCCTGACGGCTTTACCCAATCTCAAATATCTTTCCATTGACTTCCGATCCCCTCCACCACATCTCCTCCAATTACATCCGCCTCATCTCACACGTGCAGCCCTCCCTGCTCTCATGTTTCTGTTCTTCTCTGGTGTTAGCGAGTACTTTGAAGATTTTGTCGCTCGAATAGATACACCTCGCCTTACGGGGCTCGGCATAGCGTTCTTCATGGACCTCATCTTCGACATTCCACAACTACGCAATTTCATCGACCGTACAGGAGGCATTAAACCCTTCAATGGAGCCGAGATACAGTTTTCTGGCCAGGTAATTGGGATTGACTTTGGACCACCACCCCTTCCCCTCGGACGACCTCCGTTCTGGTTGGAAATCAGATGCGAAAGGCCGGATTGGCAACTGTCATCGATGACGCAGATATTCAGCCAACAATTGCCTCTCCTTTCTCATGTGGAACAACTCAGATTTTCTAGTTTTGGGTGGAAAGAGGTCCCAGACATGGATTCCTCGCAGTGGCTGGAACTATTTCGCCTATTTGTCGCTGCGCAGAGTCTGCATGTATCCGAGGGACTGGTGTCCCCTGTTGCAGGGGCTCTCCAAGATCTCACGGAGCAAATGGCCACGGAAGTATTACCTGTGCTGCGGACTCTTGCCTTGGAAGGACTTCAGTCATCCGGACCTGTTCATGAAGCCATCAAGTCATTTGCTACTGCCAGACAGCTATCTCATCAACCTGTCGTTATTCAACGATGGGAACGACAGGAACTACGACCATAGCCCTGGATTATCAAGGATGGATGTTCAACAACAACTCCGAGGACAAAAGATAACACTTTTTACTGTCCATGCCATACACACTCCGCATCATCTCTGTCACACGACATTCCCATTCATAGCCATTACTTCCTCTGCGCGTGGTTTCTTCTTTGTGCCATCTCGCTGCGCTTTATGGCACTGTTAGTGGTCGCCGTTGAGCAAACCTCATTACCCCCCATGCCCACTTTTCCTTCATCTCCCGACTATTATATCCTTGTTTTCTTGAGGTATTCCCTGATCCACAAAAACCATTCTTCTTCTGGTCTATGTACTAAAGTAGTCGTGATCGCCTTGAGATTCTGAGTCACCTTTCCGGGGTCGGAATTTACGTCCGGCACCAACTGAATGCACCTGTTTTCATCTGTTGTTAATGTACCTACTGCGCCACCTGTACAATTGAACTACTAGTTTTACGCATCACTTTCGTCAATGAAGAAACCCGCTTCATTAATTCACCCATATGAGCGGCCATCGTTCGATCAACTCGAGACGACCAATCATCTCGTGGGTTTGCGACATACTGCATACACAAGCTGTGCCTCGTGCTAAGGACATGGATTGTGTTACACAACAACACGACACATGATACAACACAAGCAGTTAAAAAAAACGTTGGGGCTCCTACTTGTATGATTGTTCAGACCCAAACGGACCGCCTTCTCGCCTTCAGGCCTTCAGGCTTCGTGCATAATTCATTCGAGCTGATCGAACGTGATCCACCCGAACCCTCAAACGGCAGATTGTCGAGCATCCACGTTCCGAGGGCGACGGCTTCAAGCATCTTCCTTCACAGCCACAGAAAGGTTCCTTGGCGCATGCGTGTCGTGGCACACGGGAAACCTTGTGGCCACATTCGTCCGGTCCCAAGATTGTGCCCAAGATTACGCATTGCTGGATGATGGCAAGGCTCGGGCTCAGGCTAACTGGCGCATACTACCCTCTGTTCGCAGGCGAGTAGAAGTTCATGATCGGCAGATGTTGGTTGCCACGGATGATCCTCCACGCCCTGGCTACTGAGACGCGAGTTTCAGAACCATCCGACGACCGAACATTGGGAGTGAGCCACAGTTGAGCAGGTGGGACGGTGATCCCCCCACTCACCAGCTGCCCAAGCAGATCCGAGCCCTTGCCGAAGTAGAAGGGCTGTTGGAGTTGCTCCGGGGCGAGAAATCGCGGTGCGCAATGAGCCAGATAAGCCTGACATCGGCGCACGCACCAGCGGGAAAGACGCCCTCGGAGAAGCGCACAGATATCCTCCAGACCTCCCCGACTCATAAACGCAGGGCCCCATCATTTTTTTTTGGGAGCCAGAGGTTACTGATTCAAAGGCCTTTGTCTGTGCCCACCAGGCGCGGAGGCCTGTCTCCAACATGGGTGCCCGTGTGCGCCCTGATCCGTGGCCCAGCCCGGACGTCGTCTTCGTCAATCTGGATGCTTGTTCAGGATCAGCATCACTGCTTGAGGGTGAGCAAAACATCAACTTACCGCATGTCGGCAGCAAGCAGGATGCTACCCAAACAGCCCCTCAAAACTTTTCATTCTCACCGCACCTGCACTAGCCGAGAGCACTGTCAGCGTCAAGCTCGCTGGCAAGGCCAAGAGAGCCATCACCGCAACGCCAGAGGCGTTGGAGCCCTGGGCGTATGGCAAACGCAGGAGTGGGCGCGAGGCGCTGCTACAGAGCGAGCGCGATGAACCGCCACAAAGGGACCCGAATGAGGGTGCCCAAGTCGCCTGGGATCCTGAAGGAAAACCCGTGGGAGAGGAGACCAAATCGAAGAAGGCCTGGAACGCCAGCAAGAGCAACCACGCGCAGCGTCGCCCGCCAGCAAGAGAAACCTAGCTGCCCGGAGAATCAGTCAGGCAGCACCACCACAAGAGGCCAGCCACGCACCTGGAACTTATCCACCACCTTGAGGAGCTGGCCTATTGTTGTTTTTGAGGCCCATCAAGAAGGCGCGGCGTCATGCTGGGAGACGTGATGGTGTTGCAACAAGGCATCGGACTCAAGGCCACTCGAACATTGTTCGGACCCGAACTGGACTGGACATTGGCCAGTCTAACCTGGCAATGGTGATGAGGACGAGGGAGGGGTGGCATGGGCGTGGCGGCGTGGCATGCAAAGACTCGATCGCGTCGAGGGTGAGCTGAGATGCGAGTTGTAGAATCGTCTGACGACCGAACATTCGGAGTGGGCCACGGTTGAAGGTTAAACGGGTAGGGTGGTGATGAAGTCTGTATGCTGAGAAAGCGTGTGGGTAGGAAGATGAATGGAGACGATGATACGAGCACTTGATGGTCGGACATTTCAAAGCGACCCAAGTCAGCAGTCTTGCTATCGGGAGACGTAGAGGGACATACAGGGAAAACATCCAAATCGCGCCCTCTGAGCTTGTGTTTTCGATCTCTAAACCCTCGTCTTTTTTCAAGTCTTCAATGTTCAAGCCCACAGTCAGCCAAGAAACCAACATAGCATACCAACTAACTCCCGGATACGCACCACTGTCACCGCCCTACCGTCCAGTAGTCAAACGCATAATAGCGGACTTGGATTGACCAAGCCATACTCTTCCGGAGTAATTCCGTAAGCTCATCCGTTAGTGGGGTCGCGGTGTCATTCAGGCATGGAGGAAAGTGAATAGATATGCTCGACAAGTTCAAGTTGACGTTGTTGTAGGGCAACAAGGTCCTGTATCGCATGAGAGCTGCTCGCAGCTGAGGGCGTGACAATAGACCTAAGAGAGAACTGGGTCAAAAGGAACGTCAATACAACAAACTTTGTTTGCATATGACAGAATGGCAGAGAACAAAATATCAAGAAATCAAGTGATACGTGTGGAGAGGCTTACCACGAATACCCTCTCCAAGTGTCGCTAAACGCGGATAGCTACGTGTTGGATCGAATAGGACATAGTTTTTTGTCATCGATGCGAATTGTACCGAAAGCTTTGGCCTTGGATTCGACGTAGATTTGAGATGGCCTCGGGGCCATCGCAGTTGGTGAGCTGTGTGGGCAGAAGGGTGGGCGTTTAGGGCACTCGACATATCGGACTTACAAGGGGGATTCGGGCGGAATCACAACACTGGACGAAGATAGTCCAAGCCGGAATAAGATCGATAAATATGAAAAGAAATGTCCTGTATTGTTGAGGAAACACTGGTAGCGAAAGGCTGGTTTTGTAATACCAACACTATGATAATACCGTGACGGAGGGTCCGTTGCGAAGTTCAATTTGATGGTGTACGAAGCATGCTGAACCTCGTACAGGTACTGTATTCACCATCCCACATTAAAACCCCACCGATGAGCTCTGATAAGTTTGAAGTGCATTCGTAGAAACTGATTTCCTTTGTCTCTAACTGGCCAAGTTGTTTATTCCCTAGGGGTCTTCGAATTCGAGTGATGACACCTCTCGGGATTCAGCGACGAGGGCACTTTCCGTGCACCTCTCAAAAAAACGGCTTTGTCGTTTGTACAGTGCCTGCAGCTGCCGTTGACGCCGACCGATTCTCTGCTGGCCACGTGTCAACATGCCTCGGGCTTGGGTGGAGGATGTCACGTGGTCGAGCAAGGCGGATTCGGGCAGTTCGGGCTCGGAGATCTATGCATAGGTTGTATGTTGGGGCTCGGGATGCTCGTTTCCGAGGCTACAGGCCGTGCAGTCCCTACAGAATACTCCGGGTCATTCAAGGTTTCTTACATCGTGGAAATAAGCTACTATTTATTCATGGTTATCGAGCGCAAGAACCGAATTCTGTTGACCATCTTAGGTATCTGTTCTCCGGCCTCGTGCTTGCATCCATTCGTCCTGTGTTTGTTTTCCGCCTTGGTTTTCTTTCGTCACTCTCCCTACTTTCCTTCCATCGTTGGATGCCTCATGTGAGCGTTGATTCAAGTTGTCCGGCTCATTCGTACGTTGACATTTGGATTCGATATCTTCGGCCCTCTTTTCGTAGTTTACAAAGTGTCTGGCATATGTATAAACTGGCTCGTTGTCTGTCTGCGAACACAGGTTCCCCCTTGCATTTCTCCTCACTTCTGTGTGCCTTCGCCTGAGTTTCCGCATTCGTCCTTTTCCTTGCCGACTGTCCTCGCACCTGCGACTGAGCCGCCGAGCGCCGAGCCTACCAGCACAGACTTTGTTTGCTTGGGTCTCCCTTATCGTGCTCCGTTTAGTAATCCTCGTCCATGAAACGGGATTACCGCTGTTCCGGTGGCATAGCGCTTGGGAAGGCGATGCAAGTTCAGGTGCATTTTACATGCCAAGTCGTTGATTAGAATCAATCCCCACGCCTTGATGCATGTAGGACGGAAGTCTGATGGAGTACGACAGGGGAGTGAAAATCGAAGGAGCTACTGGCGCACCGTAATCCCGTCTCATAATCTAGGAGGGAGATACGGTTATAGGAGATCTTTCCACGTGCGAATGGGAAGGGAAGATATCGATCCAAGAACATGGTTGTGAAAGGGAGTCGTCACTGCGGCGACCTGTGTCAACACGAAGCACCCACGAAGGTTATCTTGATGAACCGTCCACTATCCTCACGCGAGGCCCAGCCACTGGCGACGATTACCAACAGAAGGATCATCCATTTGATTTTCTCGAAAATAGGTATGATGGGAGAAATTGAGGAGCAAGTATTGTGTGAAGATGGCTAGTAGAGGGGATGGTCTCGATGATTGAAGATGGGAGTTGAACGAACATTGAACGCGGTCAGGTGACCGGAGAACAGAGGCGCCGAGTGCGAGCCTGAGTTACGATGGAAAATACGTACACAGAACTTACGTCCGTGGACGGGTCAAGACAGCACATCAACCGTGACGTTCAACATCGAATCCTCATCAATGAGCACTTGTATGCATGTCCAAGGATTCTCACTGACCTTATTGCTAACACTCTCCAACGTAGCCTACGCTTCATAAAATGGTAAGAACATTCCTTTGTTAGCGATTAAACCCCTCCATTTCTTCCCCATCAGGACTACCAATTGTCAATGACGCACAATCATTTCGTTGCTAGCATACTGTAAATATATCGCATGGAACTGCTCCACGCGCCACTGCATCACATCAAAAATGGGCTCCAGCTGGGTCACCGTTATGGCCCCCAACACCTACATTTCGCCTCCGCGCGCACATCCAAGCGAAACTAGCAAGATTCTCACAGTACAAACATCGTCCCGTCGAGTCTCTCAATTCCTGAAACGACAACTGCCCTGCGTCCTTCCCCATCGTGACAGAAAAGTCCCCTGGGACGCACATGTCCCAGCGCGTCGAAATTTTTGGGGTTGCGTCCGTCCAGCCACCAAAGCACGCTTCGGGATGGCGCGCACCCATGCGCTGCTATGTGGCGGTAAGACTACAGCTCCGCCTGTGGCTCCAAGTAGAGCTAGGCGGGAACATCTCGGCATTTGTAGGCGCATGGAAAAGCACTACTGACGATTGGCAGCGGGTCGTTGCCGCAGACGATTTTTTCATGGAGTGGCAGACAAGAGATACGCTCGCAGGGCCATCGGACGATCGAAAAAATGAGTGAGGATAACAAGACGAGGACTTTCATCAGCAGCCATTTCAAAGGGCCAAAAGTCAGCCATGCGGCTTGGGAAGCAGGGAGAAGCATACAGAGAAATGTCCAAATCGGTCGCCCTGCCCGAGGGCGCAGTCGCCACCACCAGACCAGCCAACCATTTCCCATATTAACTCGAGCGAAACGTCGGAGAATAGAGTGATAAGGAAAGAATGAGAGGCTCACCGGGTCAACACACTCTCCCAAGTGTGGGTGAAAACGTACGTTGGTCATGGGATCTCGAATCGAACCATGTCATCGAGTTCTCATCGCTACTGTGAGATATACCGGAGCGTCGATCTCGCGCTGGGAGTATATTCCAGATGGCTTCGGGATTGCGGCAGTGGGGAAGCTGGGAGGCATGAAATGGATGTTTAGATGTTTCTCATCCTCGTTCTCGTCACCCTCAGGCAATCGCTGAAGAAGGGAAAACCGGGAGGAACAGCAATTCATCATGAATGAAGATAACAATTGAACACGAGGAATTGAAATAGGTGAAAGGGTGTCGTCGAGGCTCGAGCGAGTTTGGCAGCAAGAGGACCTGGTCACGTGACGGAAATTTACACCAACGGAGGAGTCGGAGTACTCAACGCATACCCCGACGAAGGCGACGATCTCTCTGACACAGTGCTGATCACAGAATACTCACCGTCCCGGGCCCCGTCGAGGTCCTGCAAGGACCCCTTCCACTCGCATCTGCGAACCCTAACATTATGTCCAGGGCAAGCAAAACGCGCGAAACGGACACAAGTGCTGACGAGATTCTAGGTAGGCTGAGTATTCGTGTCCGGACGATGCTCGCCGACGCGGAGCTATCCGACATCTAGTACTGGTGGGACGCCTTGCAGTACGCGGTCCTCCTCCACAACGTCTCTCCGACACACGCTCTCAAGGACTGTAGTGTACTCCTGAAGAAGCCTGGAGCGGCAACAGGCCCGATGTCTCACAACTTTTCGCATTTTCGGCTGTCGTGCCTTCGTACCCATCCCGGACAAGATGCGCAGTAAACTGTCGGCCAAGTCACTCATCTGCACATTCATCGGCTACGCCAAGCAGCTCAGGGTTTATCTCCTTGTCCATGACCCATCGGGTCGCTTTATTGAGTCCCACGACGGTATCTTCGACGAGGGAAGGTGAGCAACAACACCTCCAAGCGTCACGGTATTATCATCGATGCCAACGACGCGGCACCACCACCCGTCAATCCCCCATCCTCCCCCCTTCCACTTCCACTACTCCCGCTGCCGTTCCCGTTTATCACTGACACGCAGACCACACCCATCGCCCCGCGTCCACAATGCACGGTCTGCCCGCCTGTGCGGGACGGTGACCCTCGTTATTCGGTTACCTTTTACGGTCTGACTCGGCCCGCGGGGCACGCGAACGTCGCCCTCACCGACGAAACCAGCCTCCCGCGAACGTACAAAGCGGCCAAGGTACGCAACTTCACTCAGGTGGAAGAGCTCGTCTTCAACCAAACGTTTACCGTCGACATCAAACGCTTCCAAAAGCGTCCTCGGCGCACTCACGCATCCCATGTTGGGCAAGCGCCCCGACATCTCCCACCCCGTCGCAACCCTCGGTCGTCACGCAGCTATCCCTGGGTTTGAGCACCCGTACGCTCTCGACCGCCTCTCCAAATACCTCCGCGAGACTGCCGACCACAAGTCAATTTACCGCTCTGGAGTCACCGAAGGAGACACCTTGGTTGGCTATATCGACGTCGACTGGGATAGCAACCACAAGCCTACTCCTGGCACCGAGGCCGAGCACATCGCGGGCACGCACGCCACCCTGGAGACCATCTGGCTTAGGCGATTCTTCGCGGGCTTACCCCAGCCAATCACTCTTCCCATTTCCCTTCGCACGGACAATCAGTCCGCCATCGCCACCGCTAGGAACCTCAAGTTCCACTACCGTGCCAAACACCACCAGTCCTTCCAACACAAGGTTGAACGCGGTGACAACGCCCTCGACCACATGCCGACTACTCCCCAGCTTGTGGACGTCCTCACCAAGGGACTCTCTTGAGAGGAGCACGAAAGGTTCACAAACGAGATGGTTTTGTGCAGTGAGGATTGATGGGGCATGTTGGGGGACAATCGCGCCACGATGGTTTGCTCTCTCATTACTTCTCATTCGGACAGCGTCATAGCCTTTTACTTGTACGTTTGACAACGCCCAGGACTATGTTTCATGGTCGTTGGCTCATGATAGTCATCCTTATCCTTCTCGCCTCAATCCTTGACTGCCGATCGTAGTTCGTGTACTTAAACGCTATCGCTTTCGTCTGTAGAAGACTGAATGTCCCACTTTGTCCGACACATCATTCATCCTTTTCAGATGGAGCCGCCAGTGGCAAGAACACAGCACTGAGTCTTCGCTAATTTGACCTAGCCGAAACGTACGTACTGCATGAAGTCACAATCAGTACCAACTAGCGTCAACGTCTTCATAAAGCCTGGTGACAAGGATCTCCTGAGGTTTTTCGATGCGTGGCCTCTGCAAAATTTGAGGCCCGACCTCCCACTCCTGCTACGGTGCTTTTTTTTTGCATCGCATGCTGTTCAGTGTTACGGTAGTCGTCCCTCAGAGCGAGCCCGTCATGAATCCAAACCAGACCAAACGCACCTCCTTGTTCGTGTAATATTATACGTACGTTGTCAGGCTAAATTAGCACCAGCGCAACGCTAAAAAAAAAGTTGCTGTGAATTCTAGCATGGGGAATTGTCCCGATCCCACAGTCCACCTCACCCACCTCCGTAGACCCACCTGGGCAGATTGAGTGTGAGCTAGCCACGCAGAAATAGGGACCCATCGAGTGTCTCGATTCCCTCCGGCGACAGTCGCAGTCCCGTGTCCGTCTCCATGGCAACAGAAAGGTTCCCTGCTTCACGCACGTACCAGCGCACTGCGAACTTTGCAGATTCGCTTGGCCAGTCCCCGGAGTGAGCTTCGAGATGGCAGCCACGCGTAGTCCAGAGCCTTGTCGTCCCACAGACGCGGTGTATGGATAACGGCAAGGCTCCAACTCCGTTCGAGCTGGTGCGAAGAATTTTGCGTTTGAAGACACATATGAGTCCGCGAGTGGAAACGGGCAGCTTCCAGGGACGATTTTCTATGCCTTGGCCACCGGCAGGTACTGTAGCCTGAAACGATCCAAAGTTCAGAGTGACCTGCTGTTCACCGGGAATCATGGTGAAAAAATTGCCACCTCGAGAACGAGATTGGATAGGAAGATAGACTGGGATGACAGTACAGCCACTTTATGGCAGCCATTTTAGAACGGTGAACAAGTCGGCGCATAGGCCATCAAGGAAACTGGAGGAACACACGTAAAAGGAAGGTCCAAGTCGATCGCTCTGCCGATGTCACAGTCCGGGGCGCAGCCGCCACCGCAGAACCAAGCATTTCCTGTATAACCTCTTGCGAGACGTGGGTTCTGCGCCTGTGTCATGACATATTCCTGTAAGCCCATCTCTTCACCATTCTTGAATGAGACTGGATGGTGTGCCAGTGGTATCCTGCCCTCACCACAACCACTGGATGTGGGTTCATGGTGGATACTACCGTGAAAGTCAATGCGCGTATGGTTGTGTGTATGTGGGAGGGATATTTCAGGGGGCGTACGTGAGTACAAGAGGGTGGGCTAAGGCGAACTTCCACTCACCACTCGTGCCCAGGGAGTGTGTCGGTCTTGATCGTAGATGGCGTTACCCTTAGATAGTAGAAGATGCGTTACTCCATTAAGACGGAATGAGAGCGAGCAAAAAGAGGAACGTACCCTCCGAGGCCCAAGAAAATCGACACAAACCCTCTTCTGTCACAAGCGTCCCGACTGAGAACCGTCATTCATGACGACCGTCTTCCTTGCCACCCTCTTCAACTTGGACAACATGGACGCCAAGATAACTCATCTCGCGTGTGACGGTGTGAGAATACTAATAGCCGGAGACCAAATGCGGGAGGCGGAATACAGGCAGTAGGAGGGTGACTTTGTGGATTAACCAAGATGGGGGAGGAAAGGTTGCCATAAGGTTTAGTCACCGCCTGTGGTGGCTGTGTCACGTGGCGTCCATTCTGCACCTTGTATTTGGCCCCCTTCCAGTGGCCGGGCAGATGAGCGGTTCACCCTCTGGTACAGACTCCATTAGTACGTGAGTTTCCGAACCAATGACCTCTCAAAACTCGAAGTACGCCTAAGAAACTGATTGCTCTCATTTCTGAACTAACTACAAGGGTGTATTTCTTAGCACCGCCTGGTCCTCGGAGTTGAGTGATGACCACTCTGAAGGCTCAGTAATGAGAGGACATTTTGTACTACCTGTCCTGGAAGAAGGCTATCGTCAAGGGTCATGTAAAGGTTTACATTCTGTGTAGTGCCTATTGCAACTGCTGACAGCGCTGACCAATTCTACCGGCACGTACGACTGTAGGCCAGGTGACGATTGACATGCTGCCCGATTATGCTCTCCTAGAAATATTTCATTTCTACAAAGACAACGAGGACTTCCCAAATCGAATTTCCTTCACGCCGGTCTGGAAATGGGAAACGCTGACGCAAGTATGTCGACGATGGCGGCGTGTTGTCTTTGGATCACCTCGGCGTCTGGACCTGCGAATTGTCTGCACAAGCACGACACCCACTAGCAGATTACTAGATATCTGGCCACCCTTCCCTATCGTCATCATTGTATCATGTCCGCCGTTTTCAATACTTCCAGAAGTGGATGAGGATGGTGTAGAAAACCTCATCGCGGCACTCAAATGCCGTGATCGCATATCCGAGATCCGCCTCTTCCATGTTAGTGGCCCTGTAATTGAAAAATTGGTCCCTATGCTGCACGGATCCCTTCCGGTTTTGACATACTTCTCACTGATTTCAACCGATGAGTCGGTGCCAGCGCTTCCAGAGACATTCTTGGGTGGATTTGCCCCACGTCTACAATCATTTCGGCTGACAGGCATTCCATTTCCGTCATTCCCCAAATCCATTTTATGTTTTACCCACATCGTTCACCTTTACCTTGCCGAAATCCCGAGTTCCGGGTACATTTCACCCGAGGCCATGGCTACCTGCCTGACGGCACTACCCTTTCTCGAATCTCTTGCCATTGGATTCCGATCCCCTTCATCACGTCCTCTCCAATCAAATCCACCTCCCCTCACACGTGTAGCCCTCCCTGCTCTCTATGGTCTGGCCTTCTCTGGTGTTAGCGAGTACTTTGATGATTTTGTTGCTCGAATAGATACACCTCGCCTTGCCCAGCTCATCATAGCGTTCTCCATGGACCTCATCTTCGACATTCCACGACTACGCAGTTTCATCGACCGTACAGGAGGCATTAAACCCTTCGATGGAGCCGCGATACAGTTTTCAGGCCGGCTGATTAGCATTGTCTTTGGAACACCACCCCTTCCCCCCGAAGGACCACCTCGGTTCCAGTTGGAAATCAGATGCGAAAGGCCGGATTGGCAACTGTCATCGATGACGCAGATATTCAGCCAGCAATTACCTCTCCTTTCTCTTGTGGAACAACTCGAAATTCGCCAGTCTCGTTCAGGGTCGGGGTGGAAAGACGACCCAGACATAGATTCCTCGCAGTGGCTGGAACTATTTCGCCTATTTGTCGGAGCGCAGAGTCTGCATGTATCCGAGGGACTGGTGTTCCCTGTTGCAGGGGCTTTCCAAGATCTCACAGAGCAAATGGCCACGGAAGTATTACCTGTGCTGCAGACTCTTTCCTTGGAAGGACTTGAGCCATCCGGACCTGTTCATGAAGCCATCAAGTCATTCGCTACTGCAAGACAGCTATCGCACCGACCTGTAGTTATCCAACGATGGGAACGACAGGAACCACGACCATAGCCCTGGAATACCAAGGATGGATGTTCAACAACAACTCCGAGGAAGAAAGCTCATCGCCCTTACTGTCCAGGCCATACACGCCCCGCATCATCTCTGTTACACGGGATTCCTATTCATAACTAACTATTAGTGCGTTCGTCTTTGTGTAATCTCGCTGTGCTTTATGGCCCTGTCAGTGGTTCCCGTTGAGAAACACTCATTATCCCCCATGCCCACTTTTTCTTCATCTCCCGGTTATTATGTTTTTTCAATGTATTCCCTGGTAGTCCATAAAACCATTCGTCTTCTGATCCACCTACTAAAGTAGTCTTGATCGGCTTGAGATTCTGAGTCGTTGTTCTGGGGTCAGAACTTGCATCCAGGGCCAACTAAATGCCCTAGTTTTGGTCGATTTGATCTGTCATCAACGTACCTACTGCGGCCACCGTGCCCCCTGTACAATTGAGGTACTAGTTCTATGTACCCCTTTCGTCAACAAAGAAACCGCCCCATTTATTCGCCCATATGAGTGACTATTGGTCGATCAACTCGAGATGACTCCAATCATCTCATGGGTTTGCGACATACAATATGGCCAAGCTGTGTCTCGTGCTAAGGACAAGTTTTGTGTTATACAACAACACAACACAAGCAGTTACAGAAGTGTTGTAGTTCCTACTTGTATGACTGTCCAGACCCAAATGGACCGCCTTCTCACCTTCAAGCTTCAAGCTTCAAGCATCGTGCATAGTACATCCGAGCTGATCGAATGCAATCACCCCAAACTCTCAAACCGCACAAACTGCACATTGTCGAGCATCCCGGTTCCTTAGGCGACAGATTCTAGCGTCCTTCTTCATAGCCACTGGAAGGTTCCTTGGCACATGCGTGTCCTAGCACACGGGGACCTTGTGGTCATATTCGTCCGGTCGTCCGGTCCCCCGATTGTGCTCAGGACTACGCGTTGCTGGATGATGGCAAGGTTCAGCCTCAGGCTAGCCGGTGCATACAACTGTCTATTCGTAGGTGAGTAGGAGTTCATGCATTTCATGATCAGCAATTGTTGGTTGCCACGGGTGACCGGTGACCAGTGACCCTCCACGCCCTGGCCACTGAGATGTGAGTTGCAGGATCATCTGACGACCAAACATTTGGAGTGGATCACGCGTGAACGGGTAGGATGGTGATGAAGTTTGTATGCTGTGAAAGAGTTTGGGTAGGAAGATGGATGGAGGCGATGATACGAGCACTTGATGGCCGGACATTTTAAAGGGACCCAAGTTAGCGGTCCTGCTATAGGGAGACTTAGAGGGACATACAGGGAAAACGTCCAAATCGTGGATAGATCTTCCTCGACGGGTTTACGTTGGCGTGGGTGTGGACCAACAAGGTTCCGTACCGCATGAAAGTTGAATGGTACCCGAGGGCGTGGACAATAGACCTAAGAGAGAACTGTGCCGAAAAGGGTGGCTAACAGGGAAATAGGGAAGAATGTACAGAAGGCTCGACCCGACGCCATGGAGCAAGGCCTAGGCGCCACCGCCACTAATGCATTAATGCATCACGCCCGCAGGATTTCTTCTGAGATACAAGCCCTTACGACCGTCTCACTGCGCGTTCTTGCGGGTCAGATGCTGTTTTGTCTGCTCTGTCTGAAATAGGGAGGCCCATAGCGTAACGCACCGCTCCCACCACAGCCGGAGACCAGCGTTCGACGTTACTGGAGATTTTTGACATGAAAGCTGAGTCATTGCGGATGCGAAAGCAAGAGCGAGGCGCTTCTCATCCTTCCTGCGTGTAAGGGGGGACGTGTTACCGTAATACTAGACGATGGGGGTGAGTCACATCGAAATTCCCCTTGCAACCCGCTTTCAATGAGTGTGTGCCAAACAACGGTACCTTCGAGACGTAGAAGAAGTTACCGGAGAGTTTCTCTTCATGGACACGCCGGGACAAAGTAGGTATATGATGAAAACGCACGGAAAAACTTGCGTACCTTCTGAGTTCGTTCTGAGTTCGTCGCGGCCATCATGAAACGCTGTTCTTTCATAGGCGTCCCAATTGAGAAATCGCATTCTCTGTGGCCGTCGTTCCCACCACTCACTTCGGGTACTTGTCCGAGCGGCACTTGGTGCGTAGTGGGATGAATTGACTGATCAGTCCGCGAGTTTCTCCACCAATTTAGTCAAATAAATGAAAATAGAAAGTGAATATGTCCATAACCTTCTGCCGATATCCCCATCCTGGTTCTATCATCGCTGGTGTGGGAGGGCGATGTCGATGATCAGACGTGGTGAAAGATACTCGAAGAGCTGGACGGTACCGCGTGGCATGAAATAGCGTCTTCAGAACATGCTCGGATAAACTAAACGGGATTTCGAAGAGTTCGGTCCAAGAATCTTAGATGAACACCAACACGGGTGTACGTTGTATTCGCTGCAAACCAAAACTGTCGGACAACTGTTACACAGAAAGAATGAAGGGCTTACCAGACTGCCAACAGTACTGAATGGTTATCTGGGCGTCGCTGAAGCAGGGTTTGGTTCATCGGGATCAGACCCAGGCCACACCATCGGTGTCTCGTTGCCATTGTGGAATGTTACATAATGTACCGAAAGCCTGGACTACGGTTTGAAGCAGGTTAGATATGACCCGGGACGTGGCAAGATGCGTGGAAAAAATGTTGATGTAAAATGCAGAGATAATTCCTCGGCGACCTCTGACACTCGGCTGAGGAGGGGAAGGTCATGGATAGTCGTGTCGAGGTGGATCAACCAAGCGGTGTCACGTGTCAGTGTCCCGGGCTAATGAGAATAGAGTGCTGAAATGATCCCTCGTCTCGTCTCGTGCCTCCATCTGCTGACGCTGATCCTCACCATTGATCCTAGTATGGCCCCTCACAACTCAATGTACGTTTGGAGAAACTGACAGCCTCCCTTTAAAATAACCAACTGGCATGTATTTCTAGCACTGCCAAGATTTTGAATCTGGGTGATGGCGCAGCTCCTAGAGTCGTGATGAGCGAGCGCGCTCCCAAATATTCCATGCTTCATCGGGGTGAGGGCTCCTATGAAGAACGAACTCAAAGTTTGTGTTTCCTGCAGCGTCTGCAAGAATCACTGACAGTCTGGCATAGGTCGAGTAGTGATTAACATGCTCCCCGACAACGCTCTGCTAGAGATATTTGCATTCTATATCGATAATCCCGCCTATTACACCATCCCCGTCACATGGAAGTGGATAACGACGTCACAAGTATGTCGGAGATGGCGAAATATCATCTTTGGATCACCTCGGCGTCTCAACTTGCTATTGGTCTGCACCAACACGACGCCCGTAAGAACGTCGCTGGGTATCTGGCCACCCTTCCGTATCTGTGTACATTCCCAACGTATGCACTGGGCGGTGGATGAGAAAGGTTCATCAAACATCATCGCAGCACTCGAACACAGCGATCGCATATCCGAGGTCCACATCCGCGATATCGACGGCTCTGCATTGGACAAATTAGCCACTGTGATGCAGGGGCCGTTCCCTATTTTGGGGAACTTCTATCTCAGATCAATCGATGAGTCGGTCCCAGTCGTTCCTGAGACGTTCTTGGGTGGATCCACCCCACGTCTGAAATCATTCGGCCTGTCCGGCATTCCATTTTGGATATCCCACACATCCATTCTGTCTGTAACTCACGTCCAGTCCCTTTCGCTTCTCGATATCCCCGATTCCGGGTATATTTCACCCGAGGTAATGGTCACCTTCCTGGCCGCGCTGCCCAACCTCAAATATCTTTCCATTGGATTCCGATCCCCTCTATCCCGCCCTATCCAAATAAATCCGCCTCCCCTGACACGCTCTGTCCTCCCCGCTCTCACTTATCTGCTCTTCCGTGGCGTTAGCGAGTACCTTGAAGACTTTGTCGCCCGAATAGAAACCCCCTTACTCAACCAGCTCTCCGTAGTGCTCTTCATGGATCTTATCTTTCACATTCCGCGACTCCACGATTTCATCTGTCGCACAGAAGGTCTAATGCCATGCAACCAAGCTTATATGGAGTTTACTGGTTCGATGATAAAGATCACCATCGGATTACCAGCTCAGTTCGTGATGGAAGTGAGATGTCAAAGGCCAGATTGGCAACTCTTATCGATGGCACAGATATTCAGCCAACACTTGCTACTCCTCTCTCACATCGAGCAACTCGAGATCCGTGAGGGCTTTCTGCCGAAATATACAAGGTGGGAAGGTGACCCAGACATGGTCTCCTCACTGTGGCTGGAGCTATTACATCTATTTACTACTGTGCAGAGTCTGTATGTATCCAAGATACTGGCCCCACCTGTTGCAGCCGCTCTTCAAGAGCTCAGCGAAGGAAGGACCATGGAGGTACTACCTGCCCTGCGAAACCTTTCTTTGGAAGGGCTTCAGCCAGCTGGGCCTGTGGAAAAAGCCATACAGTTTTTCGTTGCTTCGCGACAGGTTTCGGGTCACCCAATAGTCATCCAAAACTGGGAACGACAATTGCCTGTTGGGTATTATTTGGATGATGATCGTTAACTTTCTCTCACTTGATTGTCACATCTCATTTGATTCACGCTTTAGGATATCCTTGGTTGAAGTAGGTGGTACTGGTGGCGGTTGGATAGTCCTCCTATTTTCTCTCATCCCCAATCTCCCCACGTCCTCGGTAGGTTTCAGCCTTCCTTTTCGGGCTCCATCAGTAGGGAAAATGTTTACCCTTGGCAAGAGCGCGCCCCTGTATCTTCGTTGTTCCCGTCTCAGTCTGTTGTATTCCCTAAAAATCATTTCGCTGCTTGTTTACGTAGTCTTGGTCACCCGAAATGTCGAGTGCTCGTTCGGAGATCCAGGGTCCATGCATACAGCTAGCGCAAAGGATTACAAATAAGTGCCATCGGAAATGAACGTGCCTGTTAGGGAGCTAAAGCTAAAGGACGGCGGCATCAACGGTCTCCTCCTCGACATGAAGTTTCCTGCAGATATTATTGGGGGAACGGGCCAGCTGGCTAAGTACAGCAGATAAGATACAACAACGCGGAATATATAGCTCGATTCATTACGTGTATTTCTCTTCATCCATGTCGTCCAAGAGCCAGTGCGCCACGATCTCAGCCCGTTCCTCCGCCGACATGGCTGCTGCCAAGGCATCCTCCTTCAGCTGCTTGCAGCGTACCATGGTCCCCTCGTAGTCCTCGGTGGGCACCCAGCCCTCCGGCCCGAAGCCGACCATGTCCTGGCACGCCTCCAGAGTCTCGTCCGCTCTTCTCTGTACTTCATTCAGCTTCATCGTCTCGCGTACATCCTCGGCGTCGAACACGACTGGACACGGCGCGCCTCCCCCTGTAAGCGCCTCCCAGTCCTCCGTGGCTTCTATCAGGACAACCTTCAGTGCGAGAGTCTCGCCCTCCCACGGGTCACCGGCGTGGCAGAAGAGGCGCCGGCGGAGCACGCCCATGTGGTCCGTCAATGCCGAGTAATGGAGCTTGTTGCACCCCTCCGTGCTCTTGACGTAGTGATAATGGACGAGGCGGCGATGGTAGATTTCCTTCGCTCGGCTTTTCTCGGTTTTGTCCAAGTCGTCCAAATTCTCCGGTAGCGAAGGCCGCGCCATAGATTGCGAGATAGGATCGTCGTAGTTCTGAAGGCGTTCGGGTACACCGGCAAGGAGAAA
>Ga0307510_10000094_pt1 | contig 67956 bp, 92 predicted proteins | sample 12_EM_MG_FD_207224 | JGI IMG/M metagenome (GOLD analysis project Ga0307510, IMG submission 207224) | Populus trichocarpa ectomycorrhiza microbial communities from riparian zone in the Pacific Northwest, United States - 12_EM | ecosystem: Host-associated > Plants > Roots > Unclassified | place... | reverse complement strand
CCGCTGATCAGATATCAATAACCAGGATGGTGGCCGCTATTGCTGGGCCATATGGTAGAAATTACTCTCAGGGGAAGGTCGGCGGCGTGTTGGCAGAGCTGGGATTCAAAGCTGGGCAGGTCTGGAAACTCTGATGATGATGACTATAGCTTCCATTATTTGTCATGCGACCAGGATACACGGAGCTGCGCTTTGTTATCTCTCTCCTCCCCCCTGCGCGCCCCGCACGGGAATTCAATGCTCTCTGATACCATTGCACGATGTGGAAAGGGGAGACACGTTGCTCGTTACACGTTGATGCCACCACCCAACGCGTTCGGTATGCTTAACCCTTAACCCAGATCCGCGGAGCCGAAAATCCGGACAGGGAGTTACAGAAAGGGGAAAAAATTTACGATATTGGAAATTGACAGAAAGGCCCATCAGGAACGAAAACCACACCGAAGCCACTTGTGGTAGTAGGTCTCGGGTCGACTGGACAAAATCTAGGCAATCTATCTATAAGCGCAAGCCACTGAATCGTAGACAGCGGACCCCTTAATAACTAATCCCTCCCCTATCCTGCCTTCAATCTGTGTGCTGCAATGAAGGGTAAGTGCGCCGCACTGAGCCTTCATCGCTGCAACATCGAACATCATTTACGACCCGAAACACAAGTGGACACACCCACTCCGACCACATCCATAGGCGGCGATGAGTGGAGAACTGAGCGGTGAGCGCAGCAGTTTTTTTTTTCTTTGCGTAACGTTGGTCCTGGGTGGTTACTTTTTTGCTTACCTGGTCCATCACCGGTGTCGAAATTACTGCAATGGAAGATTGAAATCCGGGCGCTCAATCCCCGAGCCCCTACGTTTCGTGTGACCTCGTGTATTGATCATAAAGATTTCGAGCTCGAACGCAGCTTGTTCAGAAGGCGGCGCCATTCTCAATCAGTCAAGTTCGATTCCTTTCTCTAAAGAGCAGAGGCCATTCCACTAGAACATGTTACCACATAGATGATCTCCGACGTTTGGTGGTGTGAGGTAACGCGAGGTACAAAAGTTGAAAGTTCTGGATATGCGCTGTATTTCCTAACAAATATGGGGTAATGCATGTAATGGGCGGCGTTTCAGTGGCTCTCTTCGAGAGGGCCCCATTCGAATGTCATAAATCTGATGACCTGAGATATTATCAAGTCACGCATTCTGTGGGGGGAAAGATCGCGAGAAAGACATGCTGACACGCGACGAGGAGTTCGATGGCTTTCGGACCGTAGTGGAGCCAGACGCGAGGGCTTTCATTGACATGATGTCCGGCCTCACCGTTGCCTCGCGGTGAGCCTTTCCTTTCGCCTCCCCTCCACCCTTCACTCTGACAGCCATGACATCTCGAGTTTCTTCCTTCTTGTTGCGCCCCAGAAATGTGGCCCCCCTAACGCGATCGCGCCGGGCGCTGTGGATCCCTGCTGTCGTATCTCGGACTCCTCGTGCGACAAACGCGCGCATGGACACTCAAGACATGAGGACGTGGCACTTGACGGTAGCCTCTATAGGGTTGTTTGGCACGGTACTCCTGTCTCTTCTCACCTTTATATTTATTTTTTTCTCTTCATTTTATCGGACACGCTTGATCTTGATGTGTGGCAATTACACGCGGCGAGTTCGACGCCGCTGTTCCTTGAGGGATACCGATATCAGAGGCCATAGCTGCACTTCCATCGTCAAATCGTCCCCTCACGGACGAGGCTGTGGCCATCCACATCCACATCTAAACCATCTATGAGCTTACTGACGCCTTACCTATCGATAGATTATGCAAGCTGTTTTCAATCCACTCCACCTTGATATGGTTAACACGGAGGTCGTTGGGGGTGCACCCGACGAACCAAGGAGCCAAGTACCTTATGCTGAGCTGCAGCGTCATGCGAGCCGGTCTTCGTTGTGGGTGCTGATCAGTGGCATCGTGTACGACATGACCTCGCTGCTTGATGCGCATCCCGGAGGAACCGGCCCGTTATTGAAATACGCAGGGAAGGACGCGACGTAGGCATATCCCGTCGTCGCAGGCACCTTTGGATGTACTGACAGTGACCACGCGTACGCAGCAAGGTCTTTATGCCGATACATCCGCCCGATGCCCTTGACACGTTGCCGCGCTCAGCGCGCATCGGACCCATCGACCCAGCCACAGTTCCTCGTGCGTTGAGCGTGCCAACGGCGGAGGAGAAACGCATTGAAAAGGCGAGGGCAACACTTCCGCATCCGCAAAGCGTGTTGAACTTGCTGGAAATCGAGGTAAGGGCCATTGCACAAGTCAAAAGTTTCTCGTGGCCGATCTTGTATCTGTAGAAACTGGCGAAGAGCGTGCTTAGTGAGCGGGCTTGGGCTTACTATCGTTCTGCTGGTGACGACGAGATCAGTTGAGTCGGGCCTGGCGTTTCTGCGACCCTCGTTTTGATCGACTGGTAGCGTTCTCTGAAAACCGCAAATCGTTCTCCCGTTTCTGGTTTCGTCCCCTCGTGTGAGTGGATCTCATCATGCGACCGTGTTGCGGAACGTATCCGACCGTCACCATCGCAGGCTCAACAAGGTTTCCCAAGTCTCAACAGCGAGCAACATATTGGACATACCCACTTCGCTTCCAATCTTCATCGCACCAGCCGCGCTGGCACGCCTCGGCCACCCGGATGGCGAGAAGAACCTAGTACGCGCGGCTGGCAGAACAGGGATAATTCAAGGCGTACGTGACGAGGTCAGAACTAGAAGGGGTGGCTTACAAACCTACAATATAGATTTCCAATAACGCGAGCTGCTCCATTGCTGAGATCATGTCGGTCAGGCAGCCAAATCAACGCCTGGTCTTCCAATTGTACATGAATAAAGATCGTGCGGCGACCGAGAAGGCTGTTCGCGGGTTACAAAACGACGGATTCAGCGCAATCATGCTTACCGTAGACGCTGCGATGCCGGGAAAGCGCGAACTCGATCAGCGAACCAGAGGTGATTGGGAAGGACCGGCGGTAAACGGAAAGGTGAGCGGTGAGAGCAAAGGAGTCGCGCACGTGCGTAGTTCGTCCCGAGGAAAGCGATAACAAGAACTCACACGTTTTAACAATCAAGGCCATTGGCGGATACCAAGACCCGGACGTGTGCTGTATGTGTCATATGACGTTTTTCTAGGGACTGAAGAAATGGAGAAGATGTTCTTCCAACAGGGGACGATATCACGTGGATCAGAAGCCTGACCAAACTTCCGCTTGTTATCAAGGGTATTCAATGTATTGAGGTACGCGCGGGTCATCGATAATGGGTAGCAATGTGCGAAGACTACGGTTCCCAGGATGCGGAGCGAGCTCTAGAAGTCTACAAAGTAGACGGCATCGTCTTGTCCAATCACGGTGGCCGAGAACTTGATTAGTAAGTGCGATCCCCAGATGAATGAGTACAGAATAGCTCAAAGGTGGGATATTAGTTCGCCTGCACCGATGACGGTGTTGCACGAGATGCGACAGTTACGACCAGACTTGTTGGATAAACACCAGGTATTTATTGATGGAGGAGTGACGCGAGGGACGGACGTGCTCAAGGCGCTCTGTCTGGGAGCACGGGCTGTCGGACTCGGCCGGGCATTTCTTTACGCAAACGGAGTTTGGGGTGAGGAGGGATGCATGAGGGTGATAGAAAGTAAGTGTGGTCCTGAAAAGGATACAGAGTCTGACATTGGGATACAGTTTTGAAAGAGGAAATTGAGTTGGGGATGCAACTGCTGGGAGTGACCAGGTTGGATCAGTTGACAGCTGAGAGGATCCGGTTCGTACACGGTTCGCGATTGTAATTGGTTTACGGAACTTGTTTTGGGGAATGTCAGTGCCTCACTGGGGTTTCCGTCCGATTACATTATTATTAAATATATTAATACCGCACTGCACCGTGCTACCGTTACACTCTCTTTCAATCCCTTCCCTCCCTTTCTAGTTCCTCTTCCTCTTCTCATCGCTCTCTCAATCCTACTTGTCCGACCTGGCTAGTCGACCTACCATGAATTCCCTCAACTATCTCTCCCGCCAGCTCGATGGGCTCGCCTCCTTGCGTACCCCACCCAATACCCCTACTACCGAATTCGCGGCCCACCCACCATTACAACCGTCCTCCTCAGCGGACGATTCCAGTATGGCCCACCGCGCGGCGGAACGCACAGCATGGTCTCTCAGGTCTCTCGTTGCCCCGCCCCCAGCTCCACGCCGTTCCCTCTCATCTCCCCCTCGCGCACCAATGCTCCGTCGTCGCCCCTCCATCCGCACCGCCATCCGCGCCAAATCCCAACCGACGAGCCAAAGCGTGTTTCGCCGTATCTTCTTCGTTCGGGTCCTGGAGCTCATCTGGCACGCCCTCTGTACCGCCGCGGCCTCCCTCCGAGTGGACGACTTGTGGCACGGACGCGGTTTGAACCCACGCGGATTCCGGCCTCGACGCAGGAGCGCCGTCGTGGGTCAAGAGCCTTCCGTCGAGGGACGAGAGGGCATGGATTTGCCTGCGCAACAGGTTGGCGCCGAGCGAGCGCTTTCCCATACAGAGTCGGTGGTCAAATCACCTGTCTCAGCTCATACCCCATCATCCGCTGTCAATCCCCTTACCGTCGCACGAATCTCCACCGACCCACCTGCGCCAGGTGCAACCTTCTCCGACCGTCCCTCTTTGGCTTATGTCCAGCCACACCTCTTCGCCGCCCTGATGCCTACGCCACCACCATCACGTACGCCTACTCCAACGTATTCTCCCAGTGCCGGCTTGCCGATTGCACCTCGGAAGACACCATTCCATCTACCCAAGACCCTTGTCCTCGACCTTGATGAGACCCTCATCCACTCAACTTCCCGACCTCTCCCGGCAGCCGGTATCCGTGGCCTGTTTGGCACCCGCAGGCCAGCATCACACACCGTAGAAGTTGTCATGGGCGGTCGCAGCACGACCTACCACGTATACAAGCGCCCTTTTGTAGATTATTTTCTGCGCAAGGTGCGTGTGGCAAATCTCGGCCACTCCCGCCTGCGCGGAGAGGCGCTGACCATCGTGGGATTGGCCTAGGTATCGGCGTGGTACACGCTCGTGATTTTTACTGCCTCGATGCAAGAGTACGCAGATCCGGTCATCGATTGGCTCGATGCAGGACAAGGCATTCTTAGACGCCGATTGTTTAGAGAGGTATGTGCGCCACATCGCGTAGCTCGATTGTCCTCCGCGAAAGAGCGTTCTCACCTCGGACTTCCCGCAGTCCTGTACCCAGCTGCCAAATGGGTCGTACACCAAGAACCTCGCCCTGGTCGAACAAGACCTTTCGCGAATTTGCCTCGTCGACAATTCGCCGATTTGCTACAGCGTAAACGAGAGTGCGTACTTCTTCCCCTTGTGGTCTTGTCTGTTTTTTTTTCTTCGGAAAACCAACGACGCGTGTCGCAGTGAATGGCATCCCGATAGAAGGCTGGACGCATGATCCGTCGGATGAGGGGTTGCTCGACCTCCTCCCCGTCTTGGACTCGTTACGCTTTACCAGCGACGTCCGGCGCGTTCTCGGCATCCGCGGGTATTCATGACCCCTCGCCGGTCCTCCCTGCCAACACTTTATAGGATATGTCCCTACCTCGCCTTTTATAGTTTTAGTTTGCTGTTTGCATTGTCACATCCACACATCCACCCGTCCCCGGTCTCGCATTCATTGTCAAAGCTTTCATAACTTTATAGCTCATCTGCGTCTGCGCTTAGACGCCTATATACGCAACGCCCTGCTTTATAGCTCACATATGTACTTGTATACCACAAGTTCTTGCGGTTTCAGAAACCAATACATTATCCCCATCCACATATTTCGTGGTGTGCTATCTCAAAAAGGGTGTGCGTGTGTTGGAAGAGAAGAGAAGGTACTGCATTGCAATCGACTGACATTCGCGGGGTTATGTATGACATCTGACAAAATATGGGACCAGAGAGCATGAGGAAATAGAGAGATAATATGACAATGATGATCAGATTACAAAGGTAATGAAGGGGCAGAAAACAAGACAAGGGGGGGTCCGCCAGAGAGAACGAGCCGTCAAGACATCGCAAGTGAAGCTTGCAATGCCTGCAGCTCTGCGTCTTCGTTCTCTTGCACCGTTGTTGGTCGTGCTTCGACGCGGCTCGGGCCCGCCGGGGTGTGTACTGGTACGTGATCTGCGCCCAGAAGTCGCTCGTTGAGATCCTCCTGCTCCAGTTCCCCGAGTTCGGCCTTGAGCTCCTCCTGCAAACCATCGAAATTCCAATGAGCCAACGACGCCTTCCGCCCCCGCCCCTTCCGCGCGTACGCACCTCGTCAATTTGGAAGCCAGCGTTGGCCGGATTGGATATGGCGTCTGCGATTTCGTTGGCAATGTCGCGTTGTTCGTTGATGGAGTTCATCGTCGCATCGACCTTATCAATGTCGCTGGAAAACCCGGCCGAAATCAAAACCAAACCAAACCGAGAGAGGGAGGAGAGGAAATTCCGACGCCGGTCAGTATGTGACAGAATTTCTGGGAGATGGAGTGAAGGAGGCACGTACAGCCCGTTGTGAATCTCCTTGAGAGCGGTGGCACCTCTGCGCATCACGTCGAGCGTGTTGGCGTTGATGTTCGCCGACTCTAATGTGTTGATTTGCACCTCGAGCTGCAACCGCATACCCGAGAGTTTATCGAGGTCCGCCTCGCGCATCTTCTTCCGCCTGAGCGCAGCAGTGGCCGCTGTGTGTGTGTGTACGATACCCAATTTAAAACAACGGCATTGAATGAAATGTAATTCATACGAGGGAAAGCGCGAGTGCGTACCGGCCTTGTTGGAGACGGCATTGGCTTTCGCCGTCGTGAGGTCCTGCGCTATTTGACGTTGGAGGTGCTCCTCCTTCTTCTCGACCATCATGAGTTGTTCCCGCAGCGAGACAATCGCGTCGCGCGCAGTCTGCTTGGAATCGCGCCTACCGGTAAAGTAGCTCATGAACGAAGCCATCATAGTTGGGACTGTATCGCCAGAAAAGAGAACGGGGATGGTATGAAGCGTCTGCAATGAGTCAAAAGGCGACAGTCGGTCGTATTGGGATTTCGCAAGTGCCGCAGCCGCCCGAGGGCACAGCTCAGATGATCCGATCCGGTAACTTATTCCCACATCGTTTGGTAAAAACCCCAAAACAAACGGTGACGCTAGTGACACAACAAACATTACAAAAACTGCCGCTATCTACAAAAGTCGTGAATTCGTAACAACGTCCCACAGGTCGCGCTAAGAATGGTGCGAAGGCGCAGGGCCAGAGGGGCTGCCATCTTGCAATTGTTTCAGAAATCGCTTCAGTTCCTCGATATCCGTCTGCAGCCCGTTTGCGCTGCCCCCAATGCCGCCACGCATACAACCCGTAGATGCGCCATCGTTGACTGTAGGTTGCCCATCGTCCTGCGCCAACCAATGATCGACCTGTGCCGAGATGGACTGAGCCTTTAAGCGGAAGTGGGTTCGGACAATATCTCCAAAGGGTTCTGGAGGATTCTTCAAGTTTCCGAGCATCTTTTTACGATTCACCCATTATAGGACGTTCCAACAACAGCTCAATGCGTGACGGGGACGTACCGCAGTTTTGACTACCATCCGACGAATATTTGCGGAATCTGATATGGTTTGTTCAGCTCAGTTGAAAGGGGCATCATATAATTGATGGGCGACTTACAGGCATTCGATTGTGGCGTGCCGGAGCTGGTAGCCCATCCAGGTTCGTTCAAGTACGGCTCCTCGCAAAGGATCATAGACTGGATAGAGATGAGGACCTAGAATGATGTCGTCGTCGTACAACGGTCTAGAAATGCCGTGGATTTCATCACATTAACTTGCCTGAAGTAACGTAGATTTCCCGGCCACCCATCCAGGACCTGCCCACGTCCCTAGGAGCGAAAGACATACTTTGCCGTCCTTGAATGGAATATGTCTATCTTTGTCTGTAACGTGGATAGGAAAGACCTACTGCATATAAGTTGGGGTTGAATCGGAACTTGCCGCCATTAGTCTAAAACGTCATATGAGACAGGTCGGGATGATATCGCGGCGAAATAGCTACCGTCATATATTTCACGCTAGGTGGCATTTGATTGTAGCTGTGACCAAGAAATATGTCAAACAGGAAGCTAAATCGCATTGTAAGAACGCGAGCTCGGTAATTGCCAGGAAAGACAGACCATCCATTCTGGTAACTATGGCGTGTGATTAGGAATATACGACGTTGATACGAGGATTTTGAGGACTCACGGTGTTCCCTCCGGTCCGATTATAAGGGCCTTGATGATATCCACTCGAGTCTCGTCAACGCGCAAAAAGATGGACGAATCCCAAGCAACAGGAAGATTTGTCGTAAGCACGGCAAGCTGAATACTAGGTGAGTTTGATTCGAAAGACAATACAAGAGTTCAAGATACCTCTTTTGCAATCGCCAAAGATCGTTTTGGAATGTCGGAAGATGCGAGCATTCGAGCCTCGGTATTGTAGTAAAACTTATAGTTCGGTGGTTCGTCTTGGCCATTGGGCTTATCCGCCGGTTGTAGAACCGTCAAATCGCAATATTCAAAGCGGACACGGGTGGCCCAAGCAATATAAATCTGGCGGATAGCCTCCTCAGACGTCTCGTTGGCAAGGAAAACCTCATCAGAAGTCGACTCGGACGAGTGGATCTTTGGGAGGGACTCGTGGATACGCTCCACAAACTTGTCCCCCTTTGTCTCTCGAAGCGAGCGATCGATAGCCTCCGCAGTGGCGAGAATACGCTGGCAGAACCCAAGTAGCTTCTGATTTTCCTCCGAAAACGGTGATGAAGAGGGAACTTCCTTCGTCTTTCCCTTAGTATCGTTGTTGATGCGCTTCTGTTCCTCGGTCATCTCATCAGTTACGGGTTCAGTAGGCCTTATACCCTCGAGGCCCTTGATGGCCGCATTGGCTTGGATGACTATCGACTCCAAGAGCTCGCGGGGGCCCGAGCTTCCTTCGTAAATGACCGTGCGCTCGCGTAATGGAAGTGACCCGTCGATGGCTCTCCTCGGAGTATGCGTTCGCACCGACGACACGACCATGATCGGCATGGCCATCATGCTAGAAAGCGCCTCGTGATTCGAGATAGTCTGGCACCCGTTAGTCGAAAGCCGCAGTAACTATGAGGCAGCCTACCTCGAGCCACTCGAACAGTTCAAAGTAGACGGAGGATCGCTCGGACATGTCCGTGAGGGAATCATTCCGGAGAAGCGACGAACAAATGTTGTTGAATCGCCGACGAAGATGGGCAAGGGCGGTAGGGTGGACGAGATAATCGCTTGTGAGAGCACCTCCGGGACGCCTCAAAGAAGGCAGGAACATACGGAGTAGAGCCATCAATTGACCCAGCTTTTCGTCCTTGGTAATCTGAATGGCCTGGGCTTCTGCTTGTCCAGTAGTCTAATTGCACTGGGGTCAGAAGGAGCTTAGAACGCGCGCGGGTGACGACTCACATCTTCCTTCTGATCGCCAGCATAACCGACGCCCAACTTCGATTTCTTCCCCTGGCATGGAGGAGAGAGATAATTATCGTCGTCATCATCCGGGTCAAGAATCATGGGAGCATTCATCACCGGGTCGGTCTTTCTACGTTTGCTCGTTCGGACCTTGTTCTCTGTGCCATGCAGGTTCTGGAGTTGGTCATGATATAGCTGTTCGAGCATGGCAAGACCAACGCCGAGGATGATGCCTTGCAGATTGGAGCAATGGAAAAGATCGCGGTCGCTGGAGGCTTTCGTAGATTCCGGGGCCTTCTGGTAATTGATAGGTTCGCCACACGCAAAGCAGAACACTTTGAGACATTTCTTGCACTTCTTGCGGACGATTTCTCGCAAGTAATTGATGTATACATCAAAAGTGGACTGGCGGGGGGGTTGAGGAAGTCCAGCAACGAGGATGGACAGAGTGACTCACGAATACAGCGAAGAAGTGGCTCTTGGTCCGGGTAATAGAATAGCCGCATCCGTCGGGACACGAACATTGACCCTCGATAAGTTGAGAATATAAACTAAACAAAAAGCCTTGCTCGCCACCTTCGGGGCAGCCCTTCATCCATTGATTCTGAGTCATGAGCTTGACGCGTTCGGATACCGCGGGTATGTACTCCGTCTCGGGCTCCTCTTCGACCTCGATGACTTCCTCGCGTCTGTCCTTGGAAAAGAAAATGCCTTGTACGAATGCATCTCAGCTACAAGCGCTCGGGCAATGTCGAATTGACAAACCTGCGTAAGGGTCGATGTCGACCCGGGTGCCGGGGGTATCGTCGTGGATCTCGTAGTCAGAGTCATAATACCCGTCGTCTGATCCAGGGGAAAGGGTAAGCACGCGAAAGGGGTATCAGGAGGTCTACAGACCGTCGCTCTCGTCGTCTTCGCTTCCGACCGCGTCATCAGATCCGTTGTCCTCCTCCTCTGGTGTCTATAGCTGTGTAAGATCTATCTATCCCAACAACGCACGTGAAAGTGGACATACCACAAGCCTCGTGGTTGCACGGCAGCGCTCAGGCTCCCTGATAGGGTCCGCCGATGACGCCGATGTAGTAGCAGCGTCGTCAGTTATATGGTCAAAAGCACCATCAAATATGCGCTCGGCAGCCTCCATTACATCGCTGTATTTCTTGAGTGCAGCTCGTGCCTGGGCAGGAGTAGCACCCTGATACAAGACTGTCAGTGGAGGCGTGACAAGGGATGAACGATGAAGTACCATATCCACAAGCTGTTGAATCCCGCTTTCCATAATGAATGACACTGCCCCAAGATGAGGGATCTCGCCTATGTGTGATAAGTTCTCGGACTCGTGGAATGGAATGAATTCCACTTGAGCGCACTCTGCTGAAGAGTGTTGTTACGTAACTACGATTTGGCAATCAATCTGGTCACACTTTTTCTCACTGATTCCCACATACCTCTGTTGTTTAGGGGATAAAGCGTGTATGTACTCGAATAAAGATATTCACGGCAAGGGAGATAGCGATTATTGAGACAACAAGTAACAACAGACAACGCCTCATACTATTTTGAACATGTTATTTATCTACCACCCATCATTCGCAGCCTGTCGGGATGCATTCCCCCGGGACCTGGTGGCGCAGGGGGACCACCCGCTGGCGGAGGGCCATTTGTAGGGGGTCCCGGGTTACCAGCAGGTGGAGGAGGGCCTCCAAGATGAGGTGGAGGAGGACCACCAGGACCACCGAAGCCGGGTGGGGGGAAGGGAGGACCGCCGGAGGGACCACCGGGTATCGCATTGGGAGGGAAAGGTGGAGCACCTGGGGGAAATGGTGGCACTAGATATGGGGACATTGCATGAATATCGTGGCATCATTTACGTGTATGGGAGCTAAAAGTGACATGTATGACGCACTGCCTTGGAATCCGGGTGGAGGGGGCCCCATTCCAGGCGGAGGGAAGGGAGGGCCACCCGGGGGACCCATTGCCCCTGGCGGCGGTTGCGGGAGGCCACCAGGACCTGGAGGGAAAGGCGGACGAGCTTATGAAGGGTTCACGTCAGAGCAACGCTTAGGTGCAAAGAACGCCGGCCTACGAAATCCTGGAGCCCCTGGAGGCCCGCCAAAACCAGGAGGTGGAACAAACCCAGGCCCACTGGGTGTGAGGTGCTGCGGACCAAAGCCGAACCCGCCCGGAGGAGGTCCTCCTCCCGATTCATATGCCGACGTGATTTGGTCAATGATACTCTGCGCCTTGTCGTGACCGAGGGCTGGAAAGAAACAAAGACACGAATGAGACGCATGGACCCGGGACGGAGCGGAAATGGGACTCACAAGCATAATAATCCCTCACATTTGCGAGGTGATTTCTTCCGCTGTTATGGGCTTTGCGAACTGTAAAGGGAGATGAGGACCTTGGATGGTAAGGGTTAAAAAAGTGGCACCCACCTGAAGCCGAGTCGTGGGTGAGGTATACATCACAGTAGTCGCAATAATGTTTCTACAAATGGAGGTCAGAAGGTACATGATATGAGGTCAGATAAGCACACACGTACTGGCATCCTTAGAGCGAGTGAAGTGAACTCGAGAGAGAGCTGCTGCTGTGTCTTTTACTTTTCTGAACACGTGCAACACGTGCACATCCTGGTGGTGCGGCTTCCCACGAGCCCCAGCGGACACCTCTCGACACTCATATGGACCCCTCAAGTAGTATTCAGGAACCTTTCGACCTCATTCGCCTCTCTCTGAGTGAGCGCGTCTTTGTGAAGCTACGAGGTGACCGTGAGCTCACCGGCATTCTTCACGTACGTCTTTCAAATATACGTTCTTACGCCCATGTGCTCATCCGCACAGATACTGAATTGCGTCCCATCTTGATTGTCAGGCTTACGATGGTCACATGAATCTCATCCTTAGCGATGTCGAGGAGACAATAATGCTTGTGGATGGAGCGGAGAGTGCGCCCCCTGGACAAGGCATTGTGAATGTGAGCCCCTCGACATCCCATCGTAGTGATCCCTTCCTTACATATCCCCACAGGCGGCGAAGAGAAAGATGGAAATGCTTTTCGTCAGAGGTGATGGCGTCATTCTAGTGCGGACGTCCTCCTCCATCGTCTTTGCCCAGCTCAGTCCTCCATTCTGTCTTAGGTATCGCCTCCTTCACGGGCGTAACTTTCCTTCACCGGGCCATCGTTCTTGATACTGTCTAGTTCCGCATGCTTTTCAGCCCCACGGGGGGGGGGGGGGGGGTTGAAGCCCAACATGCACATTATAGCTAGGTCACCCTATGAGTCTTGGGTTTCAGATGCCTTGTTGAAAATCAGCTCGTAACCGAGATTTGCCATCACATGAACCGGTCAATTATCTGTGAAGTAGCTTCGAGGGATATCGATAACAATACAATACACATATGCGCGTCGGTTAATGGTGCATACAACAAAAACACTGTCTATCGTCGTCCTTAAACACGAGTAGCTAAGTTTGTTCATTTAATACCCTCGTGTGCCATCGTCGTTCCGAGAATTGGCACTAGTGCCAGAACCTTCGCCATCTTGCAACGGACGTCCAAAGAAAAATGATGATGCTTGTTGCGCGTGTTGCTCAACAGAGTTTAGAGTGTTTCGAAAAATGCGCTTCGGACCACGCCCTTGACTTTGTCCACGCGTAGGGGCTGGTTGTGTGGATTCCTGAGGTTCGCGTGATGTGCGATGTCGTCCACGACTACGCTCTTCACGAGCGACTGGAGGACCTGGTGTTATTACTGGTGCACCAGTACCATTGATACTGTATGTAGTCATCCCGTTTATCGTTGACGGATGAGCGGCGGTGGCGTGGTAGGCTCCATTCATAGTTCCATTGACGGGGTGGAATGGACCATTGGTTCCATTTGGCTGTCCGACGCCTACAGCTTGTGCTGTAGTCCTCCAGGTACCACCTCCACGCACATGCGATGCGCCTGAAATATATGGGGGCCGGTCGTCCACGGTCAGTGTCGTGGAGTCCACAAACTGATATCCATAATTTTGGTTTTGCTCTTGACCGTGCCACGGTGCTGGCCCATGGCCGTGTCCAATTTCGGCAAAGTTAAGGTCAGGAGTTAACGCCCCGTCTGGGCGACCGTCCGCGGCGCTACTCTGATATGTGCGGTAAAAGGCGCCTACCGAGCTACCTTCGCTCCCAGCCGGAGACGTGGGGAGCCGTTCCGTAGGATTTAAGCGGGATGGGCCCGGGGCGGGATTGAACGTAGGAGGAGGGGAGTGAGTTGGGGAACGAGTCGTTGACCGACTATTCCGCGAAGAACTGTGATGTTCGGCGCGCAAGGTAGACATCTCGACGTCACGGGTGGTTGGACCGTGCAATCGAGCCGTCGATTGGTGTGACGTCGCGTGATAATTGACATGCCCATTAGGGCGAGGTATTGGTCGTACAGTGGCCAATGACGATGATGGTGCAGAAATCGGGCTCTGTTCTTGCAAGACTGGCGGTGAAAATGTCACTTGGGGCGGGACATCGTCAAGATCCATGCTGTCATCATCATGCACGTAAGAAATTGAATCGCCCACATCGTCGTCGCCTTGAGGATTCATTTCCTCCGTGATGCTGTTCAATAAGTCCTTCAGGAACCGGCGTAGCTTGTTCACACCCTCCCCGGCGAACACACAGAACTGGGAACGCTGAGTTGTGTTGAATTCCTTGAAGGGATGTATCAGTAGCGGCACAATGAAGTAGACACAAGACGGACAGCAGGGGGTGTGCGACAAAATTGTTGTAATTCCTGTCGCCGAAAGGCGGGAATACCCGTCAGGCTGAGATGATTGAGCTTTTGCAACTTTTGCAAAAGGTAATGAATCGCCATAACTGTGATCTGATCACAGTATGACAAGTGGACACGTTCTAGTGTTTGGTGCCGATCTCCCAGCGAATAGATCGCTTCGTCGGTTAGGTTATTCACGCGAACGAGACCGATGCGTCTGAGTTTCGGGAGACTAGCGAGTTCAAATACGGACATGTCCGTAAGCTGATTGCAATCTTCACAAGCGAGAGTAAGACAGAGCCGCACAATAATCAGTAAAAACACTTACTTGCGAGGTCAATGTAACGTAAACGCGTACATGACCGGGATAACGTCTTGACGGACCGATCAGTGATAGAAGATGCGTGACCGAGGTGAAGGTAATGAAGGTGTTTTCCAAGTAAGCAGATGCTCTCTATGGCGCGGTCTGTCAACTGGCCACACTTGGATAGCACGAGGTTGCGAAGCCTAGGCGATGCAGAGACGATGCCTTCAACGGCATCGTCAGTGATCTTGGAGCAGCTTGTAAGATCAAGCATTCGAAGGTGTTCAAGGGGGCGAGAAAGACGGAGGAAAGGGAGATCGGAGGCGGGGAGCCTGGTGGATTGAGGGAAGGGACTGGGACCAGCTGGTAAATCACGAATGTTCTGAGGAGCAGGGAAGGCGATGTCTGTCAACTCTACACAATGAGAGAGACGCATCTCGCGCATGTTGTGAGAATGCGTCCAGATGTCGCGAACGGCGCGATCCGAAAGTTTCTTGCATCCATTGAGATCTATCTCAAGTAACAAGGTCCCTTTGATTGCAAGAGCCGAGACGGGCTCGTCCGTCAGGTCAACGAGACCGCTTAATTTGACGCGACGAAGAAGAGAACATTTGCCCGCAAGGGCACAGAGGCTGCTTGAAGTGACTCGTCTACAGCCCAGGAGGTTGATCCCTTGCAACTTGTGACAGCTATCTGCGAGGGCGAAGATGGTTCTGTCTGTGATGCTGTCTACGCCTGATAAATCGATGGCAACGAGGTGGGGAAAGCAAGGTACGGTGCGAGCGATCACATCGTCGGATAAGTTGGAGCAGCCCACCAGGGTCAAACGTTCAAGACGAGTGCAGGGCGCGAGTCGGCCAAAAATACTGTCTGACATGTCCGACCCGACGGATATAAAATTGAGGCGTCGGATGAACTGGGCGTAGGTGAAGGTGGGTTCCTCGCGAGAAAGGACTTGCATTATCTTGATAAGGGTGTTAACATCCGGTACGGAGGGCTTGTGCCATAATAGTTCTACAGAGCACTCGCACCACGAACGCGAAACGAGGAGTGTACTGTGTATATCCCTGGGAGATGAGAGGTTCTTGAGTATGTTTATGAGGATCTCTGGGGGCAAACGGGAGGCGGGGGCGTGTGGGGGGATATGTGGGGTCGCCTGGACGTGGTGGAGGCGGGAATACCATGTGGCGGGAGATGCAACGGCGAGTTCACCGGAGGCATAAAGATTATTATCCTCTTCTTCGGCGTCTGAGAGCGAGATTACAGATTGCGAGGGAGATGGATGGGTGTAGAGTTGCATTATGAAAGAAAAAGAGAATTGGAGAAGGGTTGTCTTGGTTGAGAGGGAATACAAGGTGTGCGGCGTAAGCGCGCTAATGACTCGTGGGACATCTTTTCTTAATCCGTTCTGTCCCAGATGAGTCGACCAACCACTAAGGCCTGTACCGGTACAGTACTGTATGTCTACACCTCGACGACACTCCTGCCTTGACCAACTAGTAAGGTCTGTACCGAGAACATGATCCTCGCATCTCCTTCTTCATCATCCATTCATAAATCTCCAACTGACTTGCCCCCTCCTTAGTCCGCATCCATCCCTCTTCCCATCCCTTCTTCTACTCATTTCTCTCTCTCTCTTGGCAGCGACCATCAGCCGCCGACACCCTCCTCTGGCCATGTCTCTGCACATACAAGTCTTCCTCCGCCTGGCCCAGATCATTTTGCCGCTCGTCGTGCTCTATGGCTAAAACCCACAGCCGCCTCTAGACTCGGCCAAGCACCCTCTACCTCATGCATCAGGCTAGAAAATTTGCTCGAAGAACCTGGTGCTCTGGAGCGGCCAGACGTTTGGGATGCTGGGCTCAGCAAGGTATGGAGGGGTCTTGTCGGTGGAGGAAGGCTCAAAAATTCTCTGCCCCTCCGCGTTGTTGTATGTATACCTTCTTGCGTATCTCCTCGTTCTCATTTCTGACTACGCTTTGGTCTGCAGGGCAAGATCCTCTATGCCGGTTGGCGTAGAGATGGGACATGGCCAGATGGGGCTAAAGTCGTGGACGATGACAACTTCTTTGGCACACCCGAACCAGATGCTCAGAGCGAACACTTCCTGGACAATATTACGCCCTTGACTGTGCCCGATACTGGCCCCTTGACAGATGCGAAACCCGTATGTTAAAGCCGTGCCCACTGGGCACTTTACATGGCCGCTATGAGTTATGTAGTTATTGGCCCTTGTAATAACTCAACACTACATACAATCTATCGTAATGCCATTGTTCGTTGTATCCGAATTGCACGCGCCTAAGGGACGTAGGTCATGTGACGCGCTCATAGGGTCGTGAGTAATCCCTCTTCCTCCGTACCAGCCAGGGACAGAGATTTTCGTGCCAGGATACAGAGCCAGGTATTCGCATACCCAAAACCACAGGTCTTCGCTATGTCGGTCTCCATTCGCCCAGCACGAGTACGTGTCCTTCACCTGGTATCTACAGGAACCAGGGTTATGACTGGGTCTGCAACAGGCAGACGACCTTACAGCCATGCAGGCCTGTAACCTACAGAACCTTCCAGAGAACTACACCATGCGCTATTGTATCAGTCTCCTCTTGTTTCATCTCGTTCGCGTTTCCAACGGTTCTCTCAGACTTATACCACGCTATGACTTGGCCATCACTCTCCTACGTTGCGGAAGACGCCAAGGGGCGCATTGTGGGCTATGTATTGGCAAAAATGTGGGTGCGCCATATTTCGGTCTTCTCTAGCCGCATCTAACTTTGGAAATGTGTCAGGGAGGAGGACATTGCTCCTGGAGATGAACCGCATGGACACCTGACATCCATTTCAGTGCTACGATCATACCGGAGACTCGGCTTGGCAAAAAAACTCATGCTGCAGTCTCGTGAGTACGTTTCCGTATTCCCTCGGCCCAGCGGCCCTAAGCTGCCAAAATCCCTCAGAGGACGCGATGGCGTCAATCTACAAAGCTTCATACGTATCCCTTCACGTCCGCAAGTCAAATCGCGCCGCGTTGAACCTTTACCGTGACAGCCTAGGTTTCACAGTGCGGGACATTGAAAAGAAGTATTGTATGTCTATAGTTCTTCCGGACTTGGAAACCTGTTCACATGTACGTCAGACGCAGATGGAGAGGACGCATATGCTATGCGCCTGTCGTTGAAACAGTGACAACAGTGAACGGTAGTTGCGTTTCGTGCATGTCAAGTGCAGTTTTATCACGCGCCATTAAGTGGCGTCGGGCTCGAGTTCTAATACATCAGGCATCATTTGCAGTTACAGAACAATACAATTGCTGCAATCGGCTTCTGCTACAACAATAAATCAGTGCCCTCATTTGTACCAGCGTTCCTTTGCGGGTTCCCACCCGTGTCTATGACCTCCAATGGGCTATGTGCAGCTGACTCCGCGACTGTGGTATCCACTACGGGGTGTCCGTTCGTGATGGCTTGGCGAATTATTGCAGCTGCTTCAAGTCCCAGGTGGTAGTAACCATCGTTCTTCGGTGGCTCAAACATGGTAATGTGTGCACGGACTTCACTCTCGGCGAGCGTGTTACGCGCCGGGATAAAGCGCTGGAATGCATCCGAGGAAGACTCTGGCAGGAGACAGAAGGTCCGTGCAGAGGGGTTGGCGGGAGGTTTGGGCGGTATGAGGGTGTAGAACCTGCGAAGAAAAAAGAAAGTCAAGCTCTGGGAGCACTCTGCGCGTAGTTAACCGCTCACGTCCGAAAGACGACACCGTGCGCTGTTTCGCCCTCCACAAGGCGACGGACGCGCTCTGCAAGGGCATTTTTATCCCAAAGTGAGCCGACGTACTGCATATGTTCTGTGAGCGCGCCGTAGCTGCTTTCTATGTCTGTGCGGTGATAGTACGCAGCACCCGCCGCAGCGGAGGCAATCAGGGCACCTCCTACAGCGTATGCGGCTGGCGCCCAGCGTCCCCAGCCTCCTGATGACTGAGCTGAGGGTGGAGCTGGAAGCAATCCCACAGGTTTAGCGATCGGGGTCGTAGACTTCCCCACAGGTTGACTGAAAGCACTCCAGAGTCCGGAGGCAGTCTTATGAACACCCTGCGCGATCTCAGCTGCCTTATCAGCAGAGTCCTTGAACATGTGGGAGTTAAGGCCTAGGTACTACAAAGACTCTGTTAGATTCGCTAGTCACTGAAGAGGAGTGTGCGCACAGGGGTGTCGAAAGCCAAACATGCGATTATATTTGGCCAAAGGGGTGCGTTAACGTCGGGCCGTGAGTGGATGAACTCATAGAGAGAGTCAGCTGCTAGTAAACCACCCATGCTTCGTAAACCACGTAGCAGGTTAGCCAAGGAGGTCAGGGTGAGAGAACCGACGGACCTGTGGCCACAAAGAACAATCTTGGCACGACCAGCCCCGCCACCGGTTCCATGAGCGACCTCTTTTTGCACGGTTAGGGTAGTAAGCCAGTCGGCAAAGCGTTCAACGGCTTTGTTCTGCGCTGGAGCAGTTATGACACGTGGTGGGAGCGTGGCAGAGGACGTACAAGATCGCCCCTGGTCTACTGCAGCGTTGGGTGAGGTATATTCGAAAAATGTTCAAGAGACACACTTCGTAGGCCGGGAAGACGATAGATTCAATTACCGTCCCCTGGACCGTTTCGGAGAGAATATGTTGTAGTCGCAGAGGAAAGTCTCGAAATGTCGAGTCATCTCCCTTGAAACTGGAAGGAGAGTGGGTGATGGCAGTGAGCAGTCTCTCCGGTGGATGAATGTACCAAACACTGTACCCGTGGATAAAGACGATGAGAAGGACATCTAGTGAGGGTTGTTGGGTGGGCTGGCTTGAGCCAAGACTGTTACCAGGTCCCTGTTGCGGGGTTGGACTTGAAGGCGGCATTGTGCTAACATCTCACGACGGGTTGACCGGTAACGCCAGAGATACGTGGACCGACCGTAGGCCTGACATAATCAGGATCCCCTTACCCCTGCAACTACCTCCACAGCCAACACGTCCTCGCTGTGTCCATGGCATTCCCTCACAATGGCTTCGATACAAACGCCGTCCTCACCTATCTAGGGCTCCCACTAGATTATGATCCGTCTCCCGCTACTGCACCTGTCGCTTTCCTTACAAAGCATCTCCGCCAACTCCCGTCTCATATCCTGCATTGGTTTTCTGCCATAACAACCCCCCAGCAGCGCACAGCGGTGGTGTTGATACGCAACCGGCGATTTAATTTCACACAGAGCAACCCTCCGGTGTTTAACTTCTCTGCGGCAAAACGTCAATGGCCAAGGCTATGGGAAGGGACAGAACGCATCGGGCAAGAAGAAGCACTGGAAGAGAAAGAGTGGGTAGAGACTGCGTTTCTTGGTGGTGATCGCCAAGCATTTGTAGGTAATCTAGGCACACTTCTCGGAGGATACGAGGAAGAGCGCCATTTGGAGCGCGAGCGGCAAACGAGACGTAGTCGGCATGATGCCTTCATTCCTGAAGAGGACGATGAAATATCCGACGATGGTCCCCGGCCGGGAATACCAGAGCCGGTGCAAGTTGTGCAAGAGTCGTTCTTGCGTCGAGTTAGAGAACGATTCATTTATGGCCATCTCGAGGTAACCACCAAACGCCCATAGAATAATTTGACATGTTGACTTACTGCACACCGTCAGTGGGACTTTTACGACACCGTCGACTGGGATGACTCTTGGGACACAGAGGACCGAGACACAGAGGACCGTTGGTTTGATGATGATGACGAATGATCCGCGACCCATTTTGGTTGTGTTTTGGTACGTAGGCAGTAATCCAGATCGACATGGCAATCTAACACCTGAACTCAAGAGCCCTCGAAAGTTCGAGTAGACCGCACCGATCACCTCTCCTGTTTAGCCAATCGCTCTCATTGATTGAACTAAATCGTTGCCTTGGCGCCAACTCCTTCGCGATCCCTTCAGTCATACGGGGAATACGCTACATTTATCGCGAAACGTGATGAAGGGCCAGTCCACGTAAACTTGCGTTTCGTGTTGTCGTTTTCATGACGAGTGTCCTTGCAGCTCGGTGAAGCGCCTGTTCACTGTACTGGTGCGCCTCCTAGAGTCGTTTTGTGACCACGAACTGGGCTATTCTCGCAATGGAATTGGTCCTATCCGGCGCTCAACCTAATGAAGGAGCACCATGCGGCATACGACACCCTGCGTTTTGCAATACACGTAGCAACCTGGAAAAGCGCAGTGGCAGGTCTTCTACCGTGTATAAATTCTGTTAGAGTTGGCCGTGTCGATTCAGCTCACAGTTCATCTCTTCTCGACATCACATACAACAATGCCCAACTCATCACGACTGACCCCTTCGTGGAGAGGATACTTTCGTATCAAAAAGCTCATGATCTTGTGAGTAGTTAAGATGTCCTATGATGGCGACATTAACGACGGCATTAGCGGGGATTCATACAGCCATGTGGGTTACAGTGCGCAGGCGCCGGTTCCAACCAGCTCAAGTCCTTTGGGTGTTGCCTTCCCTGGCCAACCCATCAATGAGGCCGGCCGACCAAATTGGGTTGGGTACCTCATCAGAGACCATGCGCACGGGCACGCGAACATGATTGCTTATGATTACGCTCGCCGAGGAGACACCGTGACGGGTGTTTATACCACACAAGTATCAAGGGAATTCCTACCTACCGTTGGAAGGAAGCCTCAGTGGGCTGCTTGGGGCCCCAGCGATTCGATCTTTAGTATGTATCTCGCCCTGTGCACATAACGCCCGATTTTTAACTATGTCATTAGTTACTTGGGTTGGCGCAAGCGATTGCAGAATTTTGTGAGTTAGGAGACTTGGCGTCTTTGCTCACACTGACGTATTCCATCAGGTATACAAATGACCAGGCGGAAATTACCCCGATCATTGCCAATCTTTTTGCCGCACAGGATACCCTGTATCGGGCTGGGGCTCGTAATTTTCTTTTCATTGATGTCCCGCCATTGTATCTGTCACCGGTCGGTAAGTAAAGCATTTAAACTCCGGCAGTGGAAGAAGCCTGAGGTTTCACAGGGGCGAGTATGGGAGACAGAGGCGTCCGGTTTGGAAATTGGAATGAGGAGTTACGACGTGGTCTTGCCAATTTTGCGACAACACATCCCGATGCTACGGTCATGTTGTTCTCGGCCTGGGACACGTTCACACGAATCCTGAACGACCCTGCCCGATATGGCTTCAATCCTGTAGACAGGACCATTCAAGGTGGATCCATTTGGTTCGACTTCATGCACCCGACGTCTCGCGTGCATAACATTCTCGCGGGTGAAATAGCCCAATTCCTTGATTCCCTGCCACCACAATCTTGATTAGTTTGCTGTAAAATCATAGACGAAATCTAGAGTTAGATATACAGCTCGCGTAGCATTAACGTTGCCTACCCCTCCAGGTTCCATTTTCTATTGTATTGTAGCGTAGCCTGTAGCCTGGTAGCCTGGCGCACATAATTATAATCACGTAATCTAATAGACTTTCTGGTGGCCAACCACGTGGCTGAATTCAGTCGGCACCGAGGTCCGCACCAGCCCTAAAGACACACTATGACATCCGTTCCACCTATGGACGTCTTACCACCTCCTCCTGAGCTGCCATCAGATATTCGGCGTGCAATTCAGCAGGCCGTTGGACAGGCCAACAATGCTTTCATTAGTCATCAAGTTTCTAGTCAGCCCGGGACAGCAAAACGAAAACGTGACAAAGACAGTGCTACTATCAAGAATGCGGGAGATGCAGTGAAACAAAAGAAGAGGAAAAGGGCTGCGGAGGCCGCACACACCTCCCCCCAGGAATCATCATCCACCTCAATAGCTAATCAATCCAGTGCTAAGTCCAAAGAGGTCAACAAGACGTCGTCGGAACTGGGCACCCTGGTCGCACCCGACCTCGGGGACACGAACGAATCGCTTGATCCTTCTCCCCCTTCACAGTCACAGTCTCCCGACGGCTTCCTCGATGCAGTGGTGTCTGCGGCGTCGGCAACCGGTGCACCATCGGAAACACCGTACAGCTTTTCCAACACATGCTTCGACCCATCATCATCGTCATCTTACCCCTACGCTGCGATCTCCAATGAACTTCCTTTGGACCCCGCAGCGTTTCAACCGCCCGATTCGTTTTCAAACACAGCTGTTCCGGATCTAGCCTATGCGTCGAATGACGACATCCTTCATGCGTTGCAGGACCTTGACGTGACAAAGATTGCGTCCGTTTTGAAGACCCTCGGAGAAGCGGCTGCTGCTGCGAACGTACCCCTCACATCCCTGCCATCGACACTCCTCCGAAGGCCGCCGCCAGCAACACCGAACGATTCTACTCCATCGAATTCCGTTGGCACTGCACAGTGTCAAGCTCTACCTGTTACACAACATGACAGGCACCTTGTGGACTTAAACACCCACCGTGAATCGTTGGAATACTCAGATCATGCAGAGCTCCTCGCGACCAAGTGGTTGAGCGCGCAAAAGCTAGCAGAATTGGCAAAAACTCAAGGTCTGTGTTGCGGCATGTCCTGGAATGCGTGATCCTCAATGCCCTCCATTCGCGACAGGACTGATTTATAAGAAAGGGAAGTTCTCGGCCATAGAAGAGCAGCAGCTCTTAAACGCAATCCAAGTGTATAAGGAGGTGAGTCCGGTCACCCCACATACCAGGACATTATTTATAGTTGCTGCATAGGAAAACCGGATGGACGATGCGGGTTTCACTGATCTCGTGTTTGCGAAAAATGGAGGGACGAAGACTACTGCATTCTGGTCTGCCCTCAGTGTGTACTCAGTTTCTGGCAAGAGTATCCTCTGATTCTTTCATAGCGGCGGCTGTACCTATGCGACCTATCATCGCCGTTTATCATCACGTTCGAAGGGCGTACCATCCTCTTCGGGCCCAAGGCAAGTGGATGCCTTCGGAGGACGGATTGCTAAAAGCGTACGCTCGGTTGTGATGCCCGACTCGGCGATTGCTTCTAATGGTTATCTAGAGCCGTACAGGAGCTTGGGCAGCAATGGGAGAAGGTTAGCGAAAGAGTTGGTAGAATGGCATCGGACTGTCGGGATCGCTACCGGAACCACATCCAGAACTCCGAGGAAAGGACCGCTGGCCCATGGAAGAAGGAGGAAGAAATGCGGCTTACTCAAATCGTGACAGACATGACCGTGAAACAAGGGAAGGACATGGATAACGACGTGTTTTGGACCATTGTAAGCCAGAGGATGGGTGGAAAACGTGGCCGACAACAATGTCGAATCAAATGGTACTTTGTTTAAGCTCGAATTTTGACTCCCTGCACTGACACTTACGCCTTCCAGGACAGATTGCCTGAGTAAGACGTTCAAGAACAATGGCACAAAACCACGCTGGAGTTCGCGAGATGCGTACATCCTTGTTCACAAGTGAATGAAATGACCTGTCCTTGCGGCGGAGACGTGGCTAACCGAGTTTCAGGGTTGATTCTTTGCATGTGCGGGACGACAGTGAGATAGATTGGAAAACACTCCCGGACCCTAACTGGAATCTGTGGAGTGCACACACGTTGCAGAGGAGATGGCTGACGATGAAGCGTAGCGTCCGTGGGTATGAAGACATGAGACACGCAGGTTGTGATTTTTTAAAACTATTGTTTGCTGGGGTGTCTGATAACCTGAGGCAGAGATCCTGGACATTTTGCGTCTCAAGAAGCTGCATCTGCCGGGTTCGCGATCACGGGCAGTCGTTAGCGCGGAAGCTGTCGAGGACTCCGATGACGCTGATAATGACGGGGTCTAGCTCGCTGTGCGGCTCCCGATTGCAGATATTTTGGTAACTACCCCGGGGGAGGCTCTTCCTCACAATGTGCAGAGGCAAAACGCAACTACGTTTTACCGGTTCGCACACAAATATTCCTTCGATAGAAGCCAGATAGAAACCTGTTCTCGGCACGTAATCAAAAGTATGTCGCGTCTGCAATTCGTGCGGTCGACTCAAGAGCCCCGCGTCCGTCCGTGGAAGAAAGAGAGCTCCATTCAACGTTCGCGAATATTAGTCATGGTTTATGGACGCCAAATTTTATCTCACCCTCGAGCTGCCGTGCATTCATGTGATCTGCTGATCCCCACTGATGCCTGCCTGACAATAGGAACCAATACTTTTGACGAAGGTGTGGTGTGACCTTCCAACAGTCTACTTTAGCTCGTTACATCGTGAAAGATAGCGTTTAACAGGCAGTGTCCCCGGTCGCCGATCGCAGACTATGGCATCGACCTAGGCAAATTGTGCCGAACCGGTGTTTCAGTGGTCGCCCTACAGCGCAGCATCAAATTGTTGGCTAATGTGCTTCTGGGTGACCCCTGATAGCCGAAGCGGCGTAGTGTTTGATTCATCTTTCTCAGACCACGAAAATCATGATGGATGATTGCATGCTCATTACTCTACATGTGATTGATTATATAAGCTCCCGACAGCGTGCACCCGTCACGGTGAAGGCCCGGGCCTGTGAGATTAAAACCACGAGCCTTCCTGCTTGCTGCGTTCTGCATTGAGTCCATGAGGCGTCTTGGCATGGCGGTTCGAAGGGCCTTGAGGCCTTTCTTTGTTGACAGTCAACATGTCGAGCAAAGCATTACTCCCTGAACCTCTCGGGGGACCCAGTTTTTCGAATCGCAAGCGGCGCAAACCAAAGGCACTACTTAGTTTAGTTGCTTTGTGTCTTGTTTCCCTCACCTGCACGTTCTATTGGCATGGATATTCAAATGATGCATGGTTAACCTCCCAAAGGTTACCGCTTGATGCCCAGCAAATCCTCATGCGATGTGCCGCTCTCAAAGCGCGACCTGGCCCTCCCTCCAACTTTCTCGAAAGAGGCATATCGGACCGGTTTGAGGAAGGGACGCCACCCACCATTATAAGAAATGCGGCAATCTGGACCGGAGAGAAGAATGGCACCGAGATTATACACGGAGACCTTCTGTTGGATAAAGGCATTATCAAGGCCGTTGGACAGGTTTCACGGACGCCTGTTGACAACGCCCACACGATAGATGCCAAAGGTGCCTGGGTGACCCCTGGTCTGAGTACGCATCGTCAATCCCCTGCTGAAGTGACCGTATTTACGCCTCCCCTTCTTAGTTGACCTTCACTCGCACGTCGGCCTGTACAGCTTACCTGCTCTATATGGTGCGGGTTTCCCTACATAGTGAAATGACTGGTTTCACTGAGCATATGGGACAGGCACCTTCAATTTGAACTCAAATTCGGGGCCTATTTTGCCTTGGCTGAGGACCATTGACGCGTTTGACACCCATGACGACTCCATTCAACTTATCATAGCTGGTGGCGTCACATCCGTGCAAGCTCTCCCTGGAAGCATCAATGCCATTGGTAAGGCAGATGCTCCAGTACTGCGGGATCTGTCCACTTATAATCAACATATTACAGCTGGCCAAGCATTTATGATGAAGCTGCGCAAAACGATGGAACGTTCGCCGACTTCCATGATCATCGAACCACCCAAAGATATCAACGGATCATATGTGGGCCTTTCTGATCCTCCACGGTGGCGATACCTCAAGTATGTGGCGATCTCTTAAGCTTCACGCTCGAGTTATATTGACACCTTCGTAGACAAGCAGTGGGCGAAAATGTTGGCCGGTTTGGAAATCGGATGGATATTATGTGGGCTTATCGGCAAGCCTACCAAAGGGCGAGCGAGATCAAATCCGCACAGGATGTCTATTGTGCTAAGGCAGAGGCCGGGCTTTGGAACTCAATTGCTGATGGTTTTCCGGAAGGTTTTCAATATGAGACATTGGTTGACGTACTTCGTGGACGCGTAAAGGTTACTCCCATATACACCATTCTCTTCGACGAGCTGAATGTTCACCCCTTCATGATCAGGTATCACAAGATGTCTATGAGACGGTTGATATCGACGCTATAGTTAGGGTAAGTAACCAATCTAATTGCCAGTATATGTTCTGGCCAAATGGCTTACGCTGTGAACGATAGTTGAGTAATGAGTTTCACTTCCACGTGGACTCGATTCACCACGCAGCTGAGGCATGGCTTGTACCCGACGTGCTCAACCAAATGTGAGACTTAATTCTATGTCATCGCTCGTCCCTCGCTGACTCATCCTGACAATAGGTGGGGAGGTCCTCCTGCAGTTGCTCTTTTCTCCGACTACTATCGGTTCGTCCTTTGGTTCCTGCTGCGATTGAGAGGTACTTAAGTCAGGGTAGCAACAAGCGCGAGACATATCGTGGCTCTGTACATGCACCACGGGTACTTGCGGATCATAATTTCAGCGTCATCTTGCAGGTACGAAGCCCCAAGCCTGTACCACTACACTATTTAACCTGAGGTCAATGATACAGACAGACCATCCTGCACATAACGGACGCTATCTCCTCTATGAAGCACAACAGGCACATCACTATGGTCTTCCGTTGGAACTCGCCCTTGCTTCAGTGACAACTGCACCAGCCACTGCTGCCGGCCTATCACATCGCCTCGGTGCCATTCGTCCTGGTATGGATGCCGACATAGTGCTCTGGGACTCGCATCCGATGCGTCTCGGCGCAACACCAGTGACCGTGTGGGTCGATGGCATAGTGCAACCATTGGGAACAGAAATCAGCGTGCTCGTTGGGAAGGGGAAAGAGGAACCTGAATGGCGCGAGCCTCCCAAGGTGCCCGATTGGGAGCAGGAGCGCCAAGAAGCCCTCAAGTGGGAAGGCTTGCCGCCGCTAGAGGTTGATAGGGTTTCAGAAGTCGTGATTTTCGGCAACGTATCGACAGTTCTCTGGCGTGGGGCGGAAGGTATACAACACATGTTCCATTCAAAGACAGCAGATCGCCCCAGTGGCGTCGTCGTCATCGAGGGTGGGAAAATCATCTGTGCGGGGGTCAGCAACGAATGCAGTCATCTCTTATCCGATGGAACCCGGCTCGTTGATTTGGAAGGCGGCGTGATTGCACCCGCATTCATTTCCTTCGGTTCGAACCTCGGGCTTCAGGAGATCGCATACGAGCCTAGCACGGGAGATGGACTTCCCTTCGATCCATTCGCCGAAGATGTGCCGGGAGTCCTTAGGGACCCTGGAGGCATCGTTCAAGCTGCAGACGCATTGGAATTCCAAACGCGGAATGCCCTGTATGCCCTTCTTCTTCTCCGTCAGGTGATTCACTTCTAACGCAATGCTGTCGGCGTAGCATCGCGTATCGCGCTGGTGTGACAGCCGCCACCTCACCTCCGCATGCCTTCTTTATAGAGCCAGCATTCACCGGACTTTCCGCGACATTCCGCACGGGTGCACCACACGCCCTGACGAAAGGAGCGGTGATCCAGCGAATTTCCGCGCTACATTGCGCCATACGACGTCCTAGCGTGCTAATACAACCGAAGGGACATATTCAAGCCCCGAGTGTCAGTACGCGCATTGCTGTCTTGCGACGTCTATTACTCTCGGACGCGGACGAAAGGGCCGGGGAAACTGCAATGTGGTTCTCAAGAGCGGCAGACGGCGATCTACCTCTGATTATTGACGTTGGGTCCGCGGATGTGATGGCTGCGTTGCTGGAACTCAAGGAAGAAGTTGAACGAAAGCGTGGTACAAGAATGCGGATTGTATTCTCCGGCGCCGCGGAGGCGCACTTACTTGCGGAGGAGATCAGTAGGTTTAGTCAGCAGCCAGGAAAGCGGTTATTGACTGTGTGACCCAGGTCGGGCTAGGGTTGGTGTCATCCTCACCCCACCGAGGCCATTACCCAAGACATGGGATGACAAGCGCATGTATGTCAAAGCTTTTGAAAGCGTTGATTCTAGACTTCTGGACTGAACACGCGATCCCTGACACCTGACAGACTTCCGGGGCCACCGGTCTCGAACGACACCGCACTCGTAACACTCCTGGAAAAAAACGTGCTTGTTGGCATTGGCACCGCTGATGCAGCGCTCGCCGCACAGACACGCTTCGACCTTGCTTGGGTGAGTTCCAATGGGCTGTTTCGTTTCATTCAACTGGATACTGTACTAATCTATATCTGAACATCATCGAGGCAACGGCCGAATCAAATGGGCGTGTGTCGCCTGAGAAAGCGATAGAACTTGCAACTGTCAACCTCGAGCGTTTGTTGGGGATAGATCAGGCGGTCCAGGAGGGTGATATGGTGGCCTGGGCACGCGGTGGTCCCCTTGACATGCAAAGTTCAGTGGCGGGAGTGGTGTCGAGCGCCCAGGGGTGGGTGGACCTCTTGTAAACGAGAGCTATTGGCCAGCTAGATATCTATATGGACATCTCATATATTCCCCTTCTATACACGAGGCCCGGGGGACGCTACACGCCAACTCCAAGGAGCGCCGCGCCTGTGCGGATGCCTCGACCTTGGTTCGCCATCAGACTAATTGCAAGACAGCTGATAATAAAGCCCGAGAATCTGCATAACCGCTATGACATTATCTGGCTATATCAGTATCAAAAGAGAAACGCCATGACTGACCTGAAAAAGGCAACACGAGAGAGGGAACGTTCCTCGCCCGGCGACCGCGAGGAGGCGAAAATGGCGCGCAGTACGGCAGGTGTGACGGGAATACGACTCGTGTTTGGGGGGTTAATCGCCCCAGCGTCAGGACCCGCGGCCGATGATGTCGATCGCACGCCTGCGTGCGCGGCGGAGGCGGAGAGCGGATACGGGCGGTGGGATGAAACGGGCGGTGTCGAAACCGTCGACGCCGTTGTGGCCGCGGCGTACGTGGCCGGCGTGATGGTGCTCGTGCTTGGAGTGGAGCTCGTCGGTGTCAGGGTGGAGCTGGAGCTGGAAAGGACCGAGGAGGAAGGGGAGGCGACCATCGCAACGGGTGGGGTTATCGATGTCGAGTGATGATAGGTGTGTGGAGACTTGCCCGACAGTGGCGCTACGCCTTGGCTCAGTTGGCTGTTGGCCAGGAGCTGAGTGACTCGGAGTGGCTGAACTGTCAATGAAATTCAGTGAAACCCGAACGGAGCCCGAGCGTGACGCCACACTGCAAAAAAGGTCCGGACAACAGTCACCGCGAAATGTAATTGTCGGCCTTTGTTCTCACCCCTCGCGTGCTCGCGCTCGTGCTCTGCTCCGAGCACTGGTCTGTGGTTTCGATTTTCCCTGTGCAGTTACGAGAGGGCGGCCGACACGACTCGGACTTGCGGCGAATGACGTTCGCTGGTTCGTGGGCACTTGTACAGTACTGGTAACAAGGCATGGCATGGCAATCGTGGCATCCGATAATACCGCACTCGCATGCCTGTCTCTTGTCCCTTGTCAGCTTAGACGACACTGCCACGTCCGGATGCCATCTTGCCGCTGCGCTTTACCTTTTATTCTAATTCCCAGCCGCCTTAAAATCTGTAGACCAAAGCCTGGTTTCTTGTCTGTTGATGCCATTCCCAGGCACAGCGGCTAAAATAACTGACGTGCGGATAGACCGGCCTACACCTTGTGTTAGCCTCGTGCAGCGTGCTAATTTTGTGAACGAGGTCACCGTTCAACATTTTGACGTTTTACGGCAACTAGGGGCTACAGAGTGATGCATTTTTCTTTTACAAACTGGGACGCCGTCGGAGAGGGTATGTATCTAGGCTGTGTCGCAGCCTAGAGCGGTGGCCATTCTTAATTTATCCCATGTGATGAGATTCGACATGGAGGCCCCAAAGAGCTGCAGTATCGACGCACGGTATTAACATCGTTTCCCATATTGGTTCTGGATCATCATTCAGGACCGCACGCCCCGACAGCTGTCCTGCGCGTACCTGACAAGCGTAGTAGGACAGGGAACGTTGTATACAGTGTTCCGCTTTGTTCCGCTGAAGTTCTCAACCAATGCCACAGCCTTCAACATTTGACAAAGAATAAGGTGACAGTTGGTCTGCAACGGAACAGTAGAAAAAGGTACCGTGCTTTTTCCGCCTCTCGTCGATTGTCACACGCACTCAGATCTTTGGTCATGCCGACAGGCGACAGTGGCGTCATTGTGATGTCTTCCCGGAGTCTGAGGACCCGAGTCACTCAACCGTGCGGAAAGCCACGCACCCACCCTCCAATTCCTGCCGAAAGTCTAGAAGAATCGGATAGATCGCGATGGGTCTGTTTGTACACAGAAACCCGAACCCAATTCTGGGGAAGTTTATGGGCGGATTCTTGATACTGTATTGAGTTGAGTCCTCTACTTTGAAAAAATGATCCGAATTATATTCCACTACAAACGGGCGCCAAATAGCGTTCCCCCGTAGGCGCAAATTTGTATGGGTTACGTGAGGGCAGAAGGAGTATAGTGGAATGCGAAACTTATGGGGGTCTGTTAAAAATGGGTGACCAAGAGTGTGTTTCTTCTCTAGCTGTAGAAGCCGATCTTAGCCGCCTCAGGGGACTTCAAAAAACGCCGAAGAGGGTACCAAGTGATGACTTGCAGACAACGGGTGTTTGGTAAATGGCCGTCGGGTTAGTGGGGAAAGGCGCTGCCTGAGTACGTGGAAACAGTACAGGTTTTGTTAGTCCCAGAATGGGAACATCTTGTGGGTCAGTACAGTTGAGAACCGGCAGTGCAAGAGCCAATTAAAGGTGTAACTTGTCACGAGGCCGATCAGCGCGACTAGGTACAACTCTTCAACATTTGAGGGGTGAAGGGGTAAACATAAATCTGTGCCCCGTCGGGGACAATGTGTGCCTACTTGCACAGGATCGTCGATGTGTTGATGCGTAAAAAAGTGTACGTGCAGTGGTGTGAAAAACCTGTAATATGTTTACCATTCTCGCCCTTGCGACGACAACACACCGCACTAGGCTATACTTGACGGCTCTGAAAACACAATACATTTAATAATGATCTCAGACGACCAGTCTGCAAGCAAGGTAGGGATTCTTTACCTGCCCAAGTACAAGTAATGTACCTTGATTGTGACTGATGTTCCAGTTACGTATAATGCAGTGTACAGTTCTGCGACCTAGGCACATCAGGTAGATTTTCTACGTACCTGAGTCCACTGACCACGCCAGCCTTCACCGGGGGTCGAGACAGGCCGTCCTCACTCAAGGGGATCACAAGGATACGCCTTTCACCTAAGAGCGCCCAATCAATGGTGTGCCGCCAAAGAGGCCAAGTATACGGGTGCCAGCGCGTAGGTACACGTGGCAAAGAAATATGAAATCCATGAAAGACCCCTTCCTCGTTGCTCGTTGGCATCGACCGCATGCCGACAGATTCTTCGCAGAGAGAGCAGGTCCATGTCAGCGTACACATGTCAGGACACAACGCTTGACGGTAAACTTCAAAGGGTGCCGTTTCCTTCCTTGCGTATATAGTTCAACATCAGGGCTTGTTGGGCGTGACACGGCATAAGGCGCAAACGTGGTGTCGCCCGTGCGTTGGGACATCCCGTATGAAGAAAGCCAGTTGGTTAGGGGACAGGACATCAACCCTGGGTAAATGCAAGTGATCTCTGTGATACCGTGAAGATTGATGCCAAGATTGCCGTGCCAGCAAGCGAAAAAGCATTGCGCAACCCCGTCTCGGACATTGTCGGAGATTCATCTGGAACCTGGACCAGCCTAGTGCACATCCTGTGTATCTCATGTGTACATTTTTCTCAGTGGACGTATTATTGTGCTATCTCCGTGTGACAGACGAGCTTTTTGAAGCATGCCCGCTGCGCTGAACCTCTCTATCACGAATAATCTGACCAGTACAGTACCAGCCTATCAGGCGTTGGTGGGTTTTTAAAGTTTAGTGGCGGATTCGTACGTTCTAAACGTGTACACTAACAGCTCGAACGACTGGCCCCACGCCCCACCACGACATGAGATGACGTTCAAGATACACCACAATGCATACCTTGAACGCCAGATATGTGGAAATGGAGATCTGGGGAGAGGTGTTGGCAATCTTGAGATTCTTTGGGACGACGAGTGGGCGCGGCTGCTATGATGATTGACAGATTCGAGAGACACTGAGAAAAAAAGAGGAATGAATGCTCGTTGATTGGGTTAATTCAGGGCAGGGAACTTAACGGCAGCAGTTGGAGAAACATGGTCACATGACGTTCCGGCGTTGTGTCTCGATCGGCTCGATCGGCAGTGGGTCCAACGTTTGGCCTTTGGCCACCAACAACAGGGAATCAACCTATCCCCTTATTCCACGGATAGTGACTAGTTTCGACGCCTATTCGGGTCTTTTGCATCTTGACCCACCACGTCTGCAATCGGCATCGGACCGCATGGCCCCACTATATGTATTCCCTATCCTTATAGAAGAGCGATGCCCGCGGTGGAGTGGTCTTGGTTCTTGCGAGGGAATATTCAACATTGCTCCACACACGACTCACTGACAACTGGCGCCCTGGAAACGTGGAGATGGACCATATCGGGGGCGAAAACTGATCTCCCGAAAGTTGCGCCTTGATCTGAGATAAAGGTCCTCATGCCATACCCCATCAGGAGCTCCTTCGCCCCAGAATGGTATCGTATTGGCGTCGGCTGAGGTCCGCGAGGCGAGCGTGGGCACGCATTCAATGGATGGCGCGTCTGACATGCATGGAAACTCGATGGCGCCTGCTGCAAGGAAAGGTAATGCGCAAGGAGAATCGAAATCGATAAGAGCTTCTGCCGTGCAGGAAGCGCGCCGGGCGGAATCATCATAAGCCGGGGAACGCATGTTCGGTGACAAGGCACATGGGGGAAGAAACTGGAGGTTGGGGTGATTGACGGCGGGCAACACGACTTGTTATGGAGAACCGGTAACGCCGATGCCAGGCGGGGTGCTGTGGGGCGGGAGTCCAGTGGGAATGAACGCGCTCGATGGGCGTTTTGTAGTTACCCAAAGGGACACGAGAGATGATTTCTCGAAACGGAAGGGAGTGATTATTATGATGATATGATGCAACTGGTTCGAATTGGCCGAGAGGGAAGGCGGTTGACGCCGTGTTTGAATCAAGTTAAAGGTGCGATCGCAAGTCAACTCCAACACGTTTGCGCTTGCCCCGCCGCCGCAGTGCTCCAAGCGAGGGCAATCCCCTCCTCTTCCACCCCTCTCTCTTTCTTCATTTAATAGTAATCTTAGCCATCCCACTTATTTTTCCCTTCCCAACTTTATGGCCCTCTCTCTCGTCACCCCGCTTCATCCCCCCTCTCCTCCAAGGTCTTCCCGCCGTTCCCCTTTCGGTTTATCATTCTTGCCCCTGCCTTCCATTGCTTCAATACCATCAACACCTGGAACCTTCACCTCAGAGGAATGCCCTCAACTACACCCTACTACACCTGACTCCATCTCGGGTTCTACGACCACCGTCTCTGTGTACTCCACACCGCTCTCGGCCCCGCAGTCTCCTTCTGTCCTACCTGCCTGGAGAGCTGTCCCACCAACCCCGCCAGCCTTTCTCCCCCTTTCTCCCCCTTCACACCCCCCTATTCGTCGTCGCACCCACCCAAGACCTGCTTCCGCAATCTTTTCAGGCCCACGCACCGCCGCTGCGCAAAGGCGTTTATCTTTGCCCGCACGTTCCACGCATGCCATTGACACCGCGACACCACCATCCGCGTTTCGAATCCATCGCCGTCGTTCTTCTGTGGAGAGTACAGCGCGAAGGCTCTTTCACATCGAAGACGACGCAGAGTCTGATGACGGAGATGACCCCCTTGCCACACCAGACCGCGTCGGCCTCGGCCCTGTGGAAGACGAGTCCATCCGCAAGCGGAGTTCCATAGAACGCCAGCATGCTCTTCTCGAGCTTCTTGTGTCAGAGCGAAACTACCTCATAGACCTCCGTACGCTAGTCAACGTGCGCATATATTCGATCGTGCTCCTTCCATACACATGTTGATGTTCACTCGTTTTTATAGATATATTTGGAACAACTCCCCATGCTCGTCTCTCCAAAAGCTCTCACTCTTTCGCTGCTCTCCCCCTCGTACTCTGCCACCTTCGCGTTCGGTAGACCCGAAGAAGTACTCAAGGACAAGGACCGGGAACGCGACAAGGATCGGGAAAGGCGCGCCTTACTTAGCGATACTGAATTAAATGCCATTCGCCGCAATGCTACTCAGTTATTGGAGCTGCATGAAACCCTTTCTGGCATGCTGTCTGATACCGTACGCGCCTCAGGTTGGCTTCCCGGTCTCGATGCGTTAGAGGGGACCGGAGAACTCGGCTCGGGAACATTTTGTACCGATACCGATACCGATGCCGAGCGGTGCTTCGAAAACGCCTTGAGATGTGTCGCCTCATTGTTCACGGCGCAGGTCAGTGAGAGCTTTCTTTTCTTTTGTTTCATTAAATTCTTCGGGTTTGGGCGTATTTATTTCGGCGTATTTTCGAATGGTCGGCTCATGCTGACATTTCTATGGAAGGCTGCAACGTTTAACGTGTACGAGGCATTCTGTGCCGAACACCCTGTCGCGATCGACACTGTGCAAAGCCTTCAGCGTAAACGACCCAGTGAATGGGACGCGTTTGAGCGACGTTGCACAGACCTGGTTTCTGCGAGCTTACGCGATGGCGCCGCAGAAGAGGTGAATGAGACTTGTCTGAGGGACCGGTGTCCAGAAATTGACACCAATACCGGAGACGAGGAACTACCCCATACTCAGCGACCCACAGCCTCGCTTGACGACAATCCACCATCGCTATGGGGGCGTTCCCGCTCCAGTCATGACCTGAAGCGTGCCGCCGTGGCCGCTTTCAAAGACGCGAAGGAGCGCGACCCACGTCTGCGATTACAGTTGATGGATTATCTCATCAAGCCTGTGCAACGTATCTGCAAATATCCACTTCTTTTTGGCACACTCACCCTCGATCTCAGGCCCCAAGTACTCAACGAAACCGACGCTGTTATCATGAGTGCGAAACAGGCGATGACGGATGCTGCTGCCCTCGTTGACAATGCAAACTTCTCACACTTCCAGCTGCAACAAACTTCTCGCATTAGTGCACGTCTTTCCGCTCCAGCCACGGTACTTGCGTTCATCCGTACACTAAGTCCCTGCGCATTAGCTGGGTCGTTAGATGTGGTCCGAGCGCCTGCTCTCAAGGCAAAGTATCTTGCCGCATTCCTCTACGAAGGTGGCTTCCTCGCCTTAGCGAAGGTAATTCGTGGACCTCGATACGAGCTACGGTACTGGTTTTCTCTTGAAGGCTCCGAATTGTCAGATGCCACAGACGAAAACCGTGAGTGCTAATCCCCAACGCAATGGGGCCCTGATTGACCGGTGTATTTAGCCCTGCTCCCGTACTCCTTTCGGCTCCGCAATCAGGGACACGAATTCGAGATTGCAACGTCATGTCAACGTGAGAAGGAAGTGTGGATGGACGCATTACGTGGCTGTCTCGCAACCACGCCTACCTGGATACCAGGTACTGCGCCTTCGAGCCTTGAGCCTGCCTCTGCCACTGTCGAGGCTCCTTTACCAGTAGATGAACAAATTCCATCACTTCCAACGATACAATCTATCTCCGAACTTGAAACTTCACCCAAGCAAGGTTCACCGTCGTCCCCACTCCGACGACAGAAATCGGCATCCCGGGCGGAGTTCCCTACTTCCCGTGGGCTCTCAGAACCATCCCCAAGCCGACGGGAGTCGACTGCATCTCTGAAGAGCATCTTTGGTCCCGTTACAGACCCAGATGCTGTAACTGTGACCCGCGCTTCGCCACAGGCACGCTCGGTCGTTGATGGTCTGCTTGAAGACGTCTTCAGTGCTGCCTGTCATTCTGCACGATCTTATGCCGAGGCACACTCTGAGACATTATTCCACGTTTCGCCAACGTTTGGTGCTGCGGCTAGGTCTCGCCTTACTAAACGCGAGAGTGTCCACGTGCGTCGTCGCAGAAGCTACGTCGAATTTACTCAGGCAGTCAAGGCCCCGCGCAAAGTACAGCCAGGCAAAGCACCTCCTACGCTCGCATTGGATTGCATTACCAGTGTTGAACAAGTTGGGGTAGTGCCAGGCCCAGAGGGTTTGTTCGATTCCCCAATGCTCGTTTCCCAGTGCTCGTCAGCTACAGGCTCACGTGATGGATCAAACCCGGCTAGCCCGCTGTCAGATACACTTGAGCTCCCATCCTCGCTGGCCGACCCCAGTTTATCACCTGGCTCTGACCGCAAGTCAGCCGCGACAAAACCAGAGGACCTGCTCGCTGCGCGCGAAGTACCTCCGAAACGTTCACGATCTCTGGTCGACAACTTCCGCGGGTTCATTCTTCCCCATACCACCCCAGTTCGCACGCTCTCTGTCTCTCGACTTTCTGTATTGCCCGCACCTTCTCCATCTACACCATCATCGCCTTCTCAGCGTCGTGTTCTCTGGCGAGAATCCATCCGATATCGTTCACGCAGCTCTCCCTTCGTTACGGCAGACATTTCGGGGCCTACGACTGTGGTGGCACATGGCCGACATCGTGCCGAATCGGCAGGGGCGACGCCATCTAGCCAGCGTCACCCGTGGAACGTTGAAGAAGCGGCCGAGGGGGCTTCCACTTCGTCTCCTCAGTCGACCCCCTCGACTCCCCGGCGATCCTTATTTGGCAGTTCGGCGCACCGCGCCTCCCCGACTATGACACGCAATATGCTTCGCTCCATCCTTGCGTCTTTCTCACGTTCCCCTTCTTCCGTGAGCGTAGCACAGGACCCATAAACCGCTTGAGTTTCTTTTCTCGACCCCCTTTTCCCCACCGGTGCACCGACGTGCCGAGATATTTATCCCTTTCCAGCACTAGGACGTCGAAGCTGTCGTCCATGCCCCTTCCTCGTTTTGCTTCTTCACGCCTTTTCATGACCGGGTGTTCTTACGCACCGTACTCGCTTCCATGTGCACTTCATTCCATCATTTCACCATACATCACTGGCTTTTTCAATTTCAATTTCAACATGCCAAACCCTCGCGCTCTGTAAGATAATAATTCGATATACCCTGTACGTCAAGTAATCACGTAGCGGAACTTCATCTTCATCACCAGTCATTTTCTCTTTTTTCTATTCATGACAAAAATACGGGATTCGCTCCCACTGGTGTTAAAAAAATCATTCAAGCAGTACATTCGAGTATATAACATATCTACTATTTAGATAACGTGCATGTGTATATAAGATACCTAGCCACGTTTATGATAACAACGCGATGATACAATGCATTCAATGTCCAGTGTCAGACGAAAACAGTGACCTAACCGGTTCAGGGGATGAGGCCATGTCGGCGTAAAAGTGCACCCCACCTGTCAAGGATTACAAGATTAGAAGCACCGTGGTGGGACGGCGCGAGCCGATCACGAAGGGAAACGGGCGGGACGCACTCTTCCTTCTCCGATTCTAGTTCTGCTAATCGCCGCTTGAGTTGTCTGACAAAATGTGTGAGCAGCTCGCATGACATCGCGCCTCGGGATCAACCGCAGAAACGTACGAGTTCTCCTTCGAAAGCGCATTACGGCCCTCTTTGCTTTGGCGCAGATCTCGCGTCATTGCGGTCCAGGCTTCTGTGTCGGGAAGGTGCGCATCGTTGAACATGCCATCGAGCTCTTCATTAAATGCCTATGATTGGAACATCAGAAGAGCACCTCGGATGACAACCATCGCGCTGCACAGTTAAAGGGGGAAACCCTTTACCCACCTCATACATGACCTCATTCTCTGCTGTGGCATCTGCCAGAATGCTCTTCACCAGTTCACATTGGCGCTTTGTGCTCTGAAGTTCCACCCGAGACCGTTCTAGAAGACTCGATTTCTGTGACAGGCAATATGCATATTGATGTGAGTGATGTTGCAACGAGACTAACCTCTTTTAGATCTGCTACCAGCAGGCCGATATCTACGGATAGCGCTTCCTGGTTCGATGCAGCGAGAACAAGGCTCTTGTCGGCCTCCGACACAGCATCCTCGATGAATCGCAGGAGATCTCCACTTCGAACCGCGTCGGTGCCAGCCGTTGCAGCCCCCTTTTGTCCTCTGTGTTGCGAACGTGGTGTCGCTTCCACACCGCGCTTGCCAATGAGCTGCCGCATCTCTTCCATGCGCTCTTGTGCCGCCTTGCTCTATCAACGTGACTCAGCACGGAAATGTATCGTAAAGAGGACAGCTCATACCATTGCCATTGACATTGTCGTGCTGTTCCTTTGTGGAGTAGTGGGCAGTCCCCCAAATAGTTGGAGTCCCGACATATTGTCGTCGGCATCGGACACTGGTGTTGAGGCCGAGGGCAGTTGTTCGCTGTCTAGTTTGATGCGTTTCACGGCTCTTCTCGAAGTTTCGAGCTATGATAATGTCAGCAATGCAAGAGTGACCCCGAGGGAGACGCTACCTCATCCTTCATTGACTCAACGAGCTTGAGTAATTTCGGAACATCGATGTCTTCCCGAGAACTGGATGGCGCTGTTGTCTTCTTCTGGCGCACTATAGGCGATACTCGTCGCGGTGATACGACTCGCCCTCGAATATTTGATGGCGTCTTAAGGTGCGCCTTGCGGCCAGGAGGGGACTCTCCGGTAGGATTACGCAAGGAATTTTTCTTCTTGATTGACAAGGGTTCGATGGTACTTGGCGCCATTTGTAATCCATGGGAAATTACTCTGGGCGCCGTGTCCGTGTTTCCTGTCGGTTCGAATGGTTGCCTTCGGCTCCGGGGTAGAGGTGACACGGGTTTGGGAGGTGTGGCTGGTGGGCGGTTCAGATTGTGTAAAGTAGTCTCAAGTGCTGTGTCGAGGCTTTCGAAATCCGGTTCTGGGCTTGCTCTTGGGCTAGGCGGCAGAGGTGAAGGACTTCGTGGACCACGCGGACGACTACCTGAAGGTCTCCGTGATGGTGTGTTTTCGGGCTGTTCATTGACTTCCTTGAGTGACGTGGGCCAAAACAGATTTGTTGGTGTCGTCGACCGGTGGCTGACGACACTTCCTGAAGCCCGAGACGAAGGCCGAAACGGCTCAGGTGGGTTATCTGTAGACTAGTTCAGCACATGCAAGAACGAAGAATAGGTAACAACCTTCATATATCGTGTCTCCGATCGGTCCGTCCCATGGAGGTTCCACTGACCCTTTCGAACGTTGATTTTGGCTATTGTGTCTCGCCAGTGCCAAGCGCATGGTGAGATCCCACTCTGACTCATCCATATCGCGTTTCTCTGGGCCCATCTCACAGGCATCATATGCCTCGTCGACAGCTGGGCTTTGCTCTCTCGAAAACGAGCTCGATACAGATCCCGATCGCGAAGTCTGGCGTTTGGGAGAGACATCTGGTTCGCTTCCTGATCCTTTTGGGGATCTACTCCGGCCGAGCAGTCGACGCGTTCTTGACTTTGGTCTTGACGATGGGGTACCATCGAGGGTCTCATCGTCCAAACTGGAAACGCTGGTAGCCGCAGTGAGCGTTGAAGTGGAGCGCTGCGAAAAGCGTGTGAAGCTCCCATCTGAGCTACTTTGGGCGGAAGCGGACGAGCGTGAAGTGGAAGACTTGGATCGCCGCGAGCCATTGATGGATCCACCAAAGATGTCGCTGCGACCGCTTCCAGGGAAAGCGTTGAAGAGGTTACGCGAGATAGCGTCCAACCCGAAGATTGCTACACGAGAGCGACTAATCGTTGGTGTTGAAGGAACAGAGTTCTTTCCAGTGCGGAACTTGAACAGGCCATATTGGTGAACTAAAGCACAGTCATGCTTAGAGGCGAGGTTCTGGGTACGGAAAACTCACTGGTATGGACCACTCGGTCAGAGACCCTACCAATCTGGACAATATCCTCCTCATTTTCGTCATTGGGATCACTAGAAGTGACTTTGTAGCGCGCTAGAGCTCCAGCTATGGGTTGGACCCGGATTGATACGAAAGCCGGGCCGTTAATGCCAAATGGTATAGGATCTGAGGTACCGAGTTCGTCAATGTGTAACACCACCTTCGTCTGTTACGGCTTAGTCAGTAGAATTTACAAGTACAAGGTGACTCTTACCTTCCGTGGTTCCTGTAGGAACGCTTTCCTCTGGTAGACGTTGAAATACGTCCGAGCGTACGTGGTGCGGCCACCTCGAGATTCGACCTCTCTTTCCTCAGAACGCAAAACCACCGATTTACCGGACCGGGCACGAATGTTCGCCTGGGAGAGCCAGAGGTTCTCCAGAAAACGGGCTTTGTGGGTTTCTGTTTGTTGTGGGTTGAAATTGGGTGGGTGAGGCGGAAACACCACAGACAAAGGTCTGAAAGAACGCCCGGACCACCTGTCAGTCTGATCCTGCGGAGGCTTCTCGAGGTAAAGGTGAATATCTTTCGAAGGTCAGAAAGTAGGGTTGCTGTGGAGAGGCGAGGGGACATACCAGCACCACCCACATCAGTGGCTACCATGTCCGTGAGGTCAACGACACCCTTGCAGCTCATCCCACTCTTCTTGAGGCCCGACGGCACACCACTTCCCTTCGCAATTTTTTCCAGCTGATCGAGCCCCGCCAAGACTTGGCCGCTCTTCTCGCCGTTCCCGGGTCGCTTGACAATCATAAGCTTGTCGTCAAACAGAAATAGCGTACAATGCAGGGATTCAAGCGCGGAACCCCCGCTGCCTGATGGTGCTGAAGGAAAGCCGTCGATAAATGTGTCTTCAACATCGATGTAGTCAATTAGGCGTCGTGAATGTGAGATCAAACCAGGTGGGAAACCATCAATGGTTGTACGCAAGCAGAACATGACGCTGGCCCGCCTGGTCTCTTCGTCAACCTCTGCTTGAGCAATTTTGCTGGCGATCTCCACAGCTTCAACCAATTTTGCGCGTTGTGGGTCCCCGGGAGACATACGTTTAATCATCGTGTGGAGCATCAGCGTATAACGTGGTATCCGTTGGACGGGGTCCATGAGAAGTTCACGTAATCCAATACGGTTCTTGGTTTCCGCAGAGGAATACTTGATTCGCTGCAGGGCAATGAGCACACCAATAGTAGAACACTACGACATCCTTACATCAACGAAAGCGGCAAAGCCTGACGATCTCCTGGATATTTCACGTTCGAAGATGGTCTGGGCCTCTTCCCGCTTAACGTAATATTGCTTGTATTGCTCGAAACCGTGAAGGTCTTTAAAGTGGCGCAGGACAACGTCTCCAATATATCCGACGGTTTGAGGACCTTGGGGAGACACCATCTTTTCCAGATCGGCCAGTAATGCCTCATTCACGGGTAGAAGGTTGTCGAGGTTGCCAAATAAAGTGTTCGCATCGTACAATGATATTATGGCTGTATCCTTGCTGCGAGCAAATGTCCGCAGAGGATCCGCATAGTCATGTTTGAGAGTGCGGAGCCGCTTGACATAAGAGCGCTCCGTGTCCACGAATTCGTTAAGAATATCGTCGATAGCAGATGGGCTAGCCGTCGGTTTCCTGTGAGAGTCGGCATTCTGATGGAACGGAAGGCGTCAGTTTGTGGCGGCGTTGATAGCCCGAAAACAATGTTCGTAATGCCAACAGGGTGCGGGCACGAGGGGACACAGGGACCACGCGACTCACAGCATCGTTACCATCCCTTTGTAAGGACCCGGACTGCACCGTATCAGTGTCGGGTTCTGAACCAAGTGGTTCACCCAAAGATGCAAGGAGTTCTTGAACATCTGCGTCAAACGTTCAACATCGCAAGCCACTGTATGAGCATGTTCGACGGACCTTCGCTAATATCGTTTCCCCCTTCGCTTTCTACGACCACACCGCAGAAGAACACGCGTCTGGTGATTGAAGCCACCTTAGAAGGACCGGCTTGTTCCCAATCATCGCCTGAGGCCAGGGGCACCGCCTTCCTGGGAGAAGTACTCAAAACCATAGATTCGAAACAAAAATACGGGACAAATTAGCAAAAGATTAGTCCGACTTTTTCCGAAGAAAATAAGCGAAAAGTGGACTGCGTGGAGTCTGCCAGTGCGGTGGTCAAGAGTCGAACCTCGTTCCTGTTGACGCCTATTTTGTCAAGTCAAATCTCGCGTTTCGTTTCACCAGATCACGTGCCCGTGTTACTGTCACGTGCTTGGCCGCCTCTGCGCAGCCTCTTGTTCTCTCTCTGGGCGACCAATCGTTTCATCCGCTTTCTCTTCTCAATCACCCCAGATTGTGAATATGAAATGTGTCCCGGTTGGGAATCGTCTCCCCCATCTTCGCTTGACCCGTCTTCCTGAATTGCGTCAGACATTGTGTCGTGCTCCTGAGATTTACTGCTATAATATATTGCGGCCATAAGCAACTTGAAAGTATTTGGCCAACGGGCCACAGCAACGAACCTAGCCTCGGAATCGCCATCGTCTATAAAGTTTTCCCTTAAATTTTCCTCTTCCTCCTCTTCACTCGTGTCAGGTCCCAGCTGCCCTTCCATGGCTGCAAATTGTTGGGCGATTTCGAGTAGCTGGTCCCATTGTTGCGTCGCTGTCAACTCGACCTGCTCCAGGCTTTCGATATCGCTCGGCCTGCGACACTGCGGACATTTAATGTCTTCGCCATCATTCAATTTCGTCAAGCAACTGTCGCAGAAGATATGCTGGCATGGTAGGCTTATACGGAGGATCACCATCACTGGGATGATCGGGGAGTACGGACAATGTGATACTGACCTGGAACAGTTATTCAACTCCAGCGTGTCTGCACATATCGGACATTCTTCCTCCTCACCCAACGACGGGCTTGAAACCACTCGGTGAAATTGCCGCAGTAGCTGGATGTGATCGACGCATGTGTTGATGAGTGACGCGATTTGGGATTTGGTGGAACTACAGTACCTTTTTCGTTTTGTGCTCGAGATCGGGTACACCGTGTAGACGTTCGTCTTGTAGTTCTTCAGCGTCCCGATGGGCTTCTTTGAGTCGAAGCTGCACATCTAAATGTTAACTCGACTTCTCGTGAAGTCGGGTTGCAACATCACTCGCCTGTCTTATCTTCCTGCGATCCTGGGCACGGGCCTGATCCAGGGTAAGAACGCGTTAACACTTGTTCAAAGAATCTCGTCACCTTCTTTAACCGACGGACTTCAAGCCCCAACTCCTTCACCTTTATGGTTAGCAAGGCGTTGTTCTTCGTCCCTGACTTCACGGGACTTGGTTGGATGGGCACATCCACCTCATTATGGCAACGGTCTATTTCTCGTTGAAGTCGTCCGTTTTTACGAAGCAGGTCTTCCTGAGCCTTCTTGAGACTCTGAATCCCACTTTGCAGTGCGGCGAGATGGATCTAAAAGGCGTTTCTTGTTCCCGGGGCCGCTAAACGGGAAGAGGTGTGGGGCAGACAAACCTGCAGGTCGTCATTATTTGGGCCGCCCATGTCTGACACCTGTGATTCCGGCCCTTCGCCCGATTCACCTAAGCCTGCATCATCGACCCGTGCCAATGATGACCTTTTCCCATTGCTGGCGCTACGAGTAGTTGGCATAGTGGATCGTGCCGTGAGTGGAGCGTGTTAGAACCAGCCCTGATTGACACATTGGTTTTCTCTTGGCGCCTTAGGTGAAATAAACGATTCTAGCAACGTAACGCGGCATTTATTTACTTCAATCCATTGACTGTACGTTACGCGTTATGACTCGAACAGGCACATCCCTAAATCCAGTGCATGCTTTCTGGATCCGCTTTATCTATGACGTTCATCTGACGACACATACGCATTTACCCAGCTCCAGAACGATGTCGAACATCAACATAACCTTCCTGGGGACAGCGTCCGCACAACCTTCCCGCACAAGGAACCACTCAGCGCTCTCTCTTCGACTCGACGGAGATGTCTGGTTGTTTGATTGTGGTGAAGGGACCCAGCGTCAAATCCAAAACAGCACAGTCAAGATGGGAAAGATCTCCAAGATTTTCATCACCCATACCCATGGTATGTTGTTATTGGCTTCCATCATGTATGCGGAAGTTCTCTGATCATAAATTAAAGGAGATCACATATTCGGTCTAGTACCACTACTCGCCAGTCGCCTCAACGGGGCAGGGGGAATGGTCGATCAAACATTGGACCCAAGGGCATCCGAAGTCCTCGACACGGAGGTGAGTCACCCTCGGATCATTGTGGTAATGGGCCTCAGACCACCCTCAGCCCCTGGAGATATATGGCCCATCAGGTACTAGGGCATATGTGCGCACTGGACTGCTGTTCACGCACACACTCCTCGGTGGCCCCTACGTTGTGCATGAACTGAAGTTTCCAAATGATCCGCCTGATCCGCTCACCTCACTCCCCCGCCACGCTGCTGAGCTTCCTGGACGCGATATCCAGCAGGTTGACGGTATTTGGCCCGAGATCTACAAGGACGCGACCTTTTCCGTGTCGGCTGCACCGATCCTGCATTCCGTTCCTTCGGTCGGCTACGTGATCATGGAAGCGGACGTACCAGGCAAGATTGACCCAAAGCAGTACATCCCTCACCTAAAACGCACAGGTACACCTATGTCGGTTATGCGCCAACTGCAGCAAGGAGAAACTGTCGTGCTCTCAGACGATACGATACTTCATGGCCCTTCAAAACGTCCCGGGCGAAAAATTGCGGTTCTTGGCGATACATACGATCCAAGCCCTATTGCAGAGCTGGCTATGCATGCGGACGTGTTAATACATGAAGCAACAAACGCGCACTTGCCGGGAATTGACCCAGAGACAAGGCCCAGCGATACATTCAGCATTGTCGAGGAGCGTTCAAAGTTACGGGGACATTCAACACCCCAGATGGCGGCACTTTTCGCAGCACGCGTGGATGCTCGCAAGCTTATCCTAAACCATTTCTCGTCAAGATATGCAGGAGATTATGATCCTACCACCCAGCACGGAGACCCACGGCCAGCGGCGAAGGAGACGATGGAGGCAATACGAGCGCTGGCGCAGTCGCATTTTGACGGTCCAGTCGTATGTGCGAGAGATTTCATGGCCTTCGATGTGCAACACAACCACGATGTTCAGTGAGGGGACGCATACTGCAAATAGATTATGGAAAGTTACAGTGACTAATCGTCTGGAGGGTCGGAAAGTTCGCTACTTTCATCGCTTGCCTCGCCTTCTTCGAGGTCTTCCCTACGTAGCTTCTTCTTTCCACGTAAAGGTTCGCGTTCCTCTGCCAGCTCACCCATCTCGATGTCATCGTCCGAGTTTGGAGGATCATGAATGACGATAGAAGGTGGCGCCGAGCCTGCCGGATTGAAGTGCGACCGAGTGAGTTGTGGGGGTTGGACAACGGGTGCAGGTGCAGAGTTTCGAGATGGGACAAAGACGGGAGCCCTGGGATTCAGAGTGGTGGACAGTGGGACATCGTCCGAGGACTGACCATCTTTTTGACCCTTCTGACCCTCGTCAGTTTCGCCTTCTTCTGCTTCACCTTCCTCGGCTTCCTCTCCCTCCTCCCTTTCACTCTCTTCATTGGGTGCCACGAGAGCGGGCGATGATCGCGACACATCCGCCTCGCTGGTGGCCGCCTCCGGGTCTGGGGTGCCAGGGTGAGACGGTTCTGCTTCGGTGTCTTTGGTCATAAGTCGTAATGAGCCGAGATCAGAAATGATGGACACGAGAGATGCCCTCTGTGATTGTAGATGACGGCTCTGAGCCTCCTGGTCCGCTCGAATCGCGGTCATGTCGTTCTCGAGGAGTTGTATCGACCTAGGAAGGTGTCAACACGAGTGGGGAATCGCAGTAGGTTCGGATATCGCACTGCTCCAGCTCGGCGCGACTAGGAAGAGTATTGATTTTCTCAGCGAAACTATCATATTCGATTTTTCGCTTTCTTTCTACTTGGGCATGTTCCAAGGACGTTTTAAGTTGTTCAATTTGGCCCTTAAGCGAACCATGTTCATCCTCTGCACAAAAGAACCATTGGGATGAGCATTCTGAGACGGTGTTGCCACCTACCTATCCGCTGTCTCTCCCGGTAGTATTCCTCAACCTGTCGCGCCTCGGCCTCACACACCATCACAGCTTTCTTCAATTGAAGGCTAAAAGAGGACAGCTCCAGCAAAAAAGCTTCCCGAGCATCCTCGACCGCTAAGCTCGATTGGTCAGAGCCAGGGGAGTTGACCGCTGAATAGGCTACTGTGGTGTAGTTGATAAACTTTTTCAGCACACGGCGGAGGGCGCGTTCATCATTAGTGATTCGGGAATGAATCATGCCATCTGGCACCGGTCAGCAGGCGTTTCTATTCTTCGAAGACGCGAGAGAGACGTACCTTCTTCGTCTGGCGGGAGGGGAACGATATTTGATACCATGGTGAACGTCGAAAACCCGAAGGCACGTGCACGTGCGACCTGCTGGCCAAGTCCGTAGAAATACCGTAACCAGTCATACCGTCATAAATTGTACTCCCCCCTTGCCCCTCAGCACTTGCGCCCACCCTTTCGCCTTCTCTCATGTCGACCCAACCACTCCTTCAGCGCACTGCCGGCAAACGCATTGCCCTCCCCGTCCGCGTCGAGCCGAAAGTTGCCTTTGCCAACGAGCGGACGTTCCTTTCATGGCTTCATTTCACTGTCATCCTTGGTGGTCTCGCTGTCGGTCTACTCAACTTTGGTGACAAGGCAAGTGCTTATCGCGATGGTCTTTGTGTGTTAGAAATGCTCAGACTGTACTCTCAGGTGGGCAAAATTAGCGCTGCAATGTTCTCTGTCGTCGGTCCGTGCCCCCTTCACGCATGTAGCCGCGATCAGGATTAACAGCAGAAACAGCCGTTGGAATCATGGGCTATGCGTTGTACACCTACCATTGGCGTGCGAACTCTATCCGCAAGGGCGGTAGGGGGCCATACGATGACCGGCTGGGTCCCGTGAGTACCTTACGCCACTCTGCGTGATTTTTTTTTAACTCGAGGTTCTAGACACTCCTTTGCGCCGCCCTTCTGGGTTTGCTTTATTCAACCGTACTCCCTAACCTCGTACTCATTCATCTCACAGTGTCCGTCATTGTCAACTTCATCCTCCGTTTCACGGAAGGAAATTAGCCTTCGTGGTTATCTAAACCACGCGTCCAGAGCTACGAGTATCTCAACCTTGTCTGAAAAGCTCACGGCACATGTATTCGTAATTATTATTTCACATTGTATCCAGGAACTGTGTTCTTCCTTTTCTCCCGGATAGCTATCACGTCACTTGCTGTGATAAATATTTTTTATTTCTCTTTCTCAGATACCCAAGTGACCGCGTATGGCCACCCTCAAGCAAGACGGGGACGCTAAGGAATTATCTGGTTCTATACCATAACTAGAGAGCACGATAGATCATGAGCCCTGGTGAGCATTGAGTGTCATGCCAAGGCAAGGCAAGGCGGAATTGTGGTGGAGCCCCAGGCAGTGTTTCATGCTGCGTTATTTGCAACCCCTGAGGAGGTCGTCATATGGGATCGAGGTGGAGGAATCGTCTTTGCTGCAGGTGAAGCCATGGATGCCTACGAACCCCACCGTACTCGACGAGGCCAGATACCAGTGGGTACTCCTTCGGCGATCAATATTTATTCTGATTCCACGGACGGGTCTACCTTGCAAATGGGGGTGACACTCATGTCGGGGCCCTGGGTTATCATCGCATCCTAAAGTAGTTCAGCTCGGAGTGATGACACTCTCGCAGGGTGTTTCACGTTTGGAGAAACTACGGGTCGATGTTATCGCCCGGCAACTGGCGGCTGTCTGGTAGCATTGTGCACATTCGTGTGTCACTTCGGCCTAATCGTAAGAAATGACGAGGGATGGAGGCATAGAACCGGAACTTACGTACTAACGCATATACATGCAATGTGCTGCTTGTATGGGGATCAGGGTAATAGCAGTACTGTGGTGTCGTTCTGCTCTGCAATCATGATATTTCCCCCGGGATCCGCACAACTGCGACAGTCACACATCACAGGTGCACCACTAGTACTGTAAGGGAATGGTTGATCATGACTTAAGTTGGGACGAGGCCCAAGCGCATTTTGGCCTTGGCATCCACGGACAGCACCCTCGAAGAAGTCATCACGGGGAAGGGGTGGATATCACATCAACACGAGGTCAGAAAAGAATGGGCATGACGAGGGTACAATACTAATACTGTAATCGGTAGTTGCCTATCCCAAATTCGTTCGGGGTTAGCGCACGCGCATGATTCCTCCATTCCATTCCACGCACAACTGTCACTCATCCAACTTGCTGAGTAAACACAACACCCCGTGGTCTGCAGCCAGTGGACAGGCCCTCTTTTTTTTTGCTTATTGACCTCCCGTGAACCCAAACGCATTGTCCTCCACACTTTTATCATTAGCATACCAACGAATGGGGACCCCTGAACAGGCCATCGAGCTCAACCACCTATTCACCCCAGACCCGGCAGGTGCGACTCGCGATAATGGTACGTCAGGGTCTGGTGAGTACTGTATCTCCATATTGACTTCGGCCACAGCCCAGGAAGATCCAGGGAAAGAGATGTGGACCAAGTATATGAATGTGTTCAGTGAATATGACAAGCGTATTTCCGACACCTGGAAAGAGGACGCAGATGGTCTCCTTGTATTCGTAAGTCACAATCCTCAGATATCGCTATTCGTCGCAATGACAAACCAGAAGACTGGTCTTTTCTCTGCAACGGTTGGAGCCTTTATCATCGAAAGCTACAAATATTTGTCCCCCAATTCCAGTGACCAGGCGGTGGTTCTTCTTGGACAAATTTCACAGCAACTGGCGGGTTTTAATGGCACCTTTCCCAATCTGCCGATGACACAACCCCCGAGTCCCAGCACATCCGTGATCTTGGTCAATGCAATGTGGCTAATGAGCCTTGTGCTGAGCATAACATCTGCCCTGCTTGCGACCTTGCTACAGCAGTGGGCACGCAGATATACCCAAACGCCCCAAATCCCGAGCTTGGCGAGCCACCGTGCGCGGGTCCGTTCGTACCTGTTCCTTGGTACCTTGAAGTACAAGATGCACCTCGCGGTCGAGACAGTTCCGACACTCCTTCATCTCTCAGTTTTCTTGTTTTTCATCGGCCTCGTGATATTTTTCTTTACCATCAACAAGGCGGTGGCCATCGCTGCCTCAGTCTCCGTTGGAGTCTTTGCAGGAATATACTTTGCACTCACTATTCTTCCTTTCTTTGGCCATAAATGCCCATATCGTACCCCGATGTCTAGTTTGTGGTGGTATCCATGGCACGCATCCCTCTCATTCGGGGTGCTCTGCCTTGGTGGGGTCGTGAAGCAAATTCATTGCTGTCTGGTTCCGCCCAACCCGGGTCAAGATGTACCAGAGGAGTCCATGCAGTACAAACTCAAGAATTGGTCGGATATCTGTGAAGTTGCCTTCGAGAAACACCAGGGCCGTCTCAAGAAGGGTTTTGGAAAAAGTATCATCCAAGGGGCATTAGATGCGCCAGTTGATGTGGACCGCGAGGCAATCAGTCGGCTGTTTAGTCGGCTCACCCTCGCCGACAAAAGCGAACTTCCAAACTTTGTGGCCAGTATGCCAAAAGGTCAAATCGTCCAACTCATGACGCCTCCCATCGAGTCCGGAAAAATCACCTTCCGTGAATCCCTCATTCTCATACGAAACTGTGCAGCAGACACAAACGCGGCCGGACTTGACGTGGAAGTGCGCAAGCGCTGCGTCATGGTAGGTTTGGAAGCTGTCGACCATGTCGTCAAGGCTATAACCGTCCCCAACGGGGTTCTACCACTGGAAATGCGGAATCTGTTACGTGACATACGGACTAACTTCGCAGACACTGGCCACATGCGACAAATGTGGGTCGATGACGACGCCGCCATCCGCATCACTTCCCGGTCCATTTGCGCATTGTTTGCGAGATGTCTCCTGCACAAGCAGCCTCTCGAAGAAGCAGACCTGAGTTGGTTACAAGACGTCATTGGGGAATCATCGCACGAAATATACAACCGGAACTCCCGTGGCAGCTTTGCCTCCCTAGACCATGTTAACCTTAAATCCTTTGTTCATAGCATCCTTCCACACCAAGAGGGCGTCGAGGACCTTCCGGCTGAGCATACTACCTCTTTCACAGAAACACTCGCGATTCTCATGGGCGCCGGAACACAAGCCCCCTTCAATGGTGCCGTTTTCAGCCAAAGGATTTCGGACCTCATTGTTTCGATGGAAGAAGATGGCCCCCAAAGCACCATCGTAGCCACTAAATTGCACCACATGTTTTTAGATTTTCTCCAGCCACCGACGGCTTCATCCATACCCTCGCCTTCAGCCGCATCCGCACCCACACCTACACCTGGACCTGCACACCGCCCCACGCTACAAACTCCAATGTCAGACGTATGAGACGAGATGTGTCGGGTATTAACAGGTTTGACAAGGTGTTGAGCTTTCATTGTGTGCTCTGCATAGTCACGTTACGGAACGTCGCATTGCACGCCATCTCTATGGGGAAGGAAACTGAAGGGACTGCGCTATGGTATAAATAAGCCACTTTAATACACACCGAGAGATATGCTGAATGACTACATTCGCTTGATCCCATTATTTTTCTTAACCGAGGATTTCATCCATTACCTTCTTTTCCACGGAATAATTCACGGCCTCGGTTGAGTGCTACGGAGATGCGGTCCACGCGTGGCGGATCGATAATCATTGATTTCGGCGAACCCGCCTTGGGACCTTATAGGCCTTATCACCCACGTAATATCTACTGGTACCCTCTTGACATCAGCTGGCAGTTGCAGGGATGCTGCACAGTTAGCCGAAGGTCGCCTCATCGGCTCCTTGATGGGCGGTTTGTGTGGAGTTTGGCATATTTTATTGTGGAAACAAAAGTGCCTATGCATGCTCGATGCTTTCTGGGCAATGTCTCACGCATGGGCGTTATTCGGGTTGTTCACCAAAAGGGCCAAGGCCAAGATTAGTCAAATGAATTGTAGATGTATATTGCGGGAAACTAGCTCGCGGTCTTTGACCTTGCAGAGTCCGAACGTGCCGGGGTGAATACGTTGCTGCCCACGTGGCCATTACGACGTTTTTATGACTGGCATGGCCCGTTCATGGTAAGAACGTACCACCATGTCCAACGGACCGAGTCCATCTCTTTGAGAGGGGACACGGGATGGCTAGAAGCCTACCCTGATAGACATCACATTGGCAAACGGCACCAGTCGTCGCATGTTTTGGGGAGCCAGTTGGCCCAGCCAGGCGGACTGCCATCATGTTTGTTCCCATCATTCGTTCTTGACGACTGGCAACCTGGTTCGGATTTCTTTGTCGTCGTCTCACATACTTGCCATCACGCTGTTACCTTGGACTCTGGCCAGCACTCGATCTCGGGGCTATAAATAGCCAAAAGCCTACTTTGAAGAAAGGGTATACAAGGACATGCTAGTGGTGACATAGGCCTTGGACGATGGGCTTGGAGCACGCCGAGGTGTATTGCAATTACAATGACCCATGATGAGCTACAGGCTCTGTTTGACTCTGGCGCTCAGCGCTCAAAGGCTGTGTGGGGACTGGACTGGGAGACCCTCGGGGGAGACGTGAGAAACTATCACGTGATATTAAGGTTTTTTGTTTAATGGCCCGTGCGTGGGAAATGATAAACGGGGGAATGCAAGCGTGGGTTGGCCGAGCTCGGACGGCCGACGCCCGCTTCCTTCGCTCCATCATCGACCGGTGCGTTTCCCTGCTCGACTCGATCGCGTCTCCCTTTTGGCTGAGCATTCACTCTCGCTCGTGCTCTCAGATTCTATGCTGTAAAGCCTCCCTCCCTCCTTCCTTCCACACATTTCACACATTCACCCACCCCTCGCCCTCACAACAACCGCCCACCCTGGCTTCTCTCGTCTCATCCCGCCCCCCGTTTGTCCATCCTCAGCCTCCACGAAGAGCTCAGGACGAGGATTTCATAAACCGCTCTCTCCTAGACTCTCTCGACGCTCAGGCTGACGCAGAGCCTCTCTCTTCTGACTCGGAGGCTCCCAACCCCCCCTCCTTTACTTCATCATTGTCCGCCTCCTCTGTGGGTTCCCCACAGTATCAGCCAAACACGAGCCAACTTCGTCCAGACTCTCCACATACGCATTTTGATTCATTCAGCCCTCCATCTATGTATAACAATATGCACTCCGACTTCCCCCCTCACCCAGACATCGATCCACAGAAACTTTCGAAGCTTGACAACCTGGTCCCTCCTGGACCTTATCGTACTAGCACTGCATTCAATGCGTTTTCGCATGCACGTAGTCGACAGGCTTCCATCCCCGCCAGCAATGCCCACACGTTCCGCGACACCTCAAATCTTTCCCAGAACTTCCCTATAGATATCTACGCAGCTACCCAGTCTATGTCCTCTCCACCTCATCAACCTGCTACCACTACCTATGACCACATCATCCCCCGGGGCAGTTATGACTTTATTGGAGCACCACAAGGTCCCCCAGGTCTTGTTGGGCAGAACAAGGCCGTCTTCAATAACGTTGACCCATATGCCCAGCAGCATCATAAGCAGCCTGGTCTCTTCTCCCCTGCCCAGCAGGCGCAGGCGCAGGCTCCACCCCAGCAGCAGCTCAATGGCCTTCATGCGACTACCCAGACGTTTTTGAATGGCATGCATCCCCAGCAAATGCAATCTCAGACACCATATGGGCCGCACTTACCAGCTAGTGCTTCTGCCCCCGCTGTTTCTCAGACGAACCATGCCAACAATACAACCCAGCCTTCCTCGCAAGAAGAAATTTCCACAATATTCGTTGTCGGCTTCCCTGAGGATATGCAGGTAAGCACAGGATCCGTCCTCCTGGGAACTAATACCCCGATTAAGCTCATCGCGTTGTTGTTCTTTTCAGGAGCGGGAGTTCCAGAACATGTTCACTTTCTCTCCCGGATTTGAAGCGGCGACACTCAAAATCCCCAATAAAGAACTCACCGCTTACGGCACCGGTTCGGCTAGTTCCGCACCCAATCTCCGTCCGGGCTATTCCTCGCACGGCGGTCCCAATGATCCATACAATCTCGTCACGATCAATCAAGGTGGCGTTGTGGTCGACGGCGGTCGCGATGGCACTACATCTTCCTGGCAACCTGCCGATGATGCCCACTTTTCTCATCTAGTTTCAAACGGGCCTGCTGGACCCGGTGGTGCCAACACCGGAATGTCGACGCGTAAGCAGATCATCGGATTTGCCAAGTTCCGGACTCGAGCCGAAGCCCTTGATGCGCGAGACACGTTGCAAGGTCGCCGCATCGATATCGAAAAGGGTGCAGTCCTCAAAGCTGAAATGGCGAAGAAGAACTTGCATACCAAGCGTGGGATTGGGCCCCTTCCTCCTCAGCTCTCCACCATCATTGGCACAGGAGGTGGACCTGTCCCCCCTGAAGCTCTCGCGAATATGCCTGGAATGAATGGCTTAACAAGTCTCTCGTCTCAAGCGATTACCTCTGCGGGCGAGGCCCTCAGCGCACGCGAGCGTGAGCTCGGTACCCTCGGTGCCATGGGCTTTGCTGGCATGAACGGCCGTCGCGACAGTCGGTTGGATATCCACGATGATGAACTTGCCTCTCGCAAAGCCAGCGTCACCTTCGGTAACGTCGCTCCCCGAAGTACCCGCGAGCGCCTCGAAGAAGAGGAGCGCAAGTGGAAGGAGAAGGCCGAGGCTGATAAGGAGCGCAATGCACGCCTACGATCGAGTGACTCCTATGCATTTGACGCCTTCCACTCTGTGCCATCCTCGCAACGACCCACTGGCAATTCGTTGTTGGCTGCAACAGTTGGTGAAACCATCGGTCCCTTACCGTCGCGTGCCGTAGCTGCGCCGCCTTGGGGTGCACTTAGCCGCGAGCCAGCCAATAACACGTCAAGGAAGATGTCTGTGCCCCTCTCTTCAACCCTTCCCCCGCGCCCATCATCTCCCCCTTCTCATCCATCCCAGCCGTCTCCCCTACCACGTGATACGACACCATTCGCCTCTGGTTCCACGATCGGTTCTTTCACGCCTTCGTACCAGAATGCGACACACCCTGCACATCCATCACTTCCATCTCGTCCTCGTGCTTATTCTCCTGCATCCGGAGGTGAAACTGCTGTTCCGATCTCTAGTGGTTCTAGTGCCGCCGGATCGCAAGGCAGTGTTGATGAGGAGGTTTCGCGATCTTTGGCTTCACTCGCAGTGGGCGCGATGTCCGAAAATGTACCAAGTGGGACAGGTTCGACCTCACCTCAACTGCCAAGCCCTGCATCAGGCGCAAGCTCCGAGAAGAGCGGCCGGAATGGCGTAATTGATCAGAATCCTCCTGTGAGTTTGTTCTGTCACGTTTGATTTTATTGTAGACGAATTTGACGTGAATCTTCAGATTAACACGCTCTATGTCGGCAATCTCCCAAGTTCCCCTCTACCACCGGGTTGTGGGCCGAATCACCTCGAAGATAGTTTGAGGAATCTTTTCTCCAGTCAGCCTGGCTTCCGCAAACTATGCTTCCGACAGAAGAGTAATGGACCAATGTGCTTTGTTGAGGTCGGTCTACGTCTACTTATCTATTGTGTATTCCAGGCTGATGGATCTGGCCATATAGTTTGTGGACGTTCAACATGCCACCAAAGCGTTGAATGAGCTTAACGGTTCCACTCTTGGTGGCCTCGTTAAAGGTGGAGGCATCAGGATCAGCTACAGTAAGAACCCTCTTGGAGTCCGCACACCGACCAATCCCGTGGGCGGCTCTACTCCACAACCGCCCGCTGGTTTGATGGCTTCGGGTGTAGGATTCCCTTCCGAGCTGCAGTTGGATATCAACCAGAAATCTGGCCGTGATGTGCCTGGTATCACGTCACCAACATCCAGCTTGCTTTATGGGTTTAATGTCGCCTCACCTCCGCCGCCGCGATTCGTATCTCCTCCACCGGGCCCAGCATCATTCAATCAAAGTAACTTCTCTCGTCACGGCGGTTTCGGCCTGGGACCGTCATCTGCAGCATCTTTGTCCCCACCATCGTCCTTCTCACCTTTCGGCATCTCTCCTTCCCCGCATCCCTCTATTGGCAATAGCAGCAATCAATTCTCACCGATACCCGAGCAGACGAATCATACGAACTTTTCTTTCAATCCCATCAACAGCAATAACAACGACGGCAATCTCATTTCTGACACCATTGAACAACAGCAACAACCCACGCATGCCATGTCGATGCTCACACAGAACAGTGCTTAGAGGTCGCAACGCGGCATACGTTTGTAGCAGTCTATATATATATGAACATACATTTCCACCATTTTTCCCGTCATTTTTCCTGGTCTCTGTGTTCACGCACCTACATACGGACTGTTCGTTCGTATCTATCTATTTATCTCTCGCCACCATGCTCCCGTCTAATTGTCTGTCGTCTCCACACACTTTACTCGAACCCGTTCATTTCACTGCACTGTCATATCGTTCAACCCCTTCACCCCTCCTGCGATTCATCTTGATATATACATCATCCTTCGTAATCAGTACTCTTACCCACATTGTGTCTGCACCAACTCCTTCCCTGTGTCTTCGAACTTCTTGCATACCATGTTGCTGTTCTTTTTTCACTAGTCTCCCCGTCGTCGGGTACAATTTGCTTTTGCACAGGTCCTGTATTCTACCGATACTTGCGAAATCTATTTGACGCTTGCTGGATGCGAAATCACCAATGTGCGAGGACCGCAGAGCATAGAGCAAATTACAAGGATACATGTTGACACAAGCGTGGGAAGACGATAATCTACTTTAGAAGAGGTGGGAGATGTGCGGACGAAAACATTTAGAGCACGATAAAAGTAACACTTGTCATAAATAATGTATGGTTCCTTCTAACCCGTGTCACCGTCCTTTGCGCCAGATTCTGAGCGTGCCGCAGTAGGCAGCGTGGATGACGCTGCAGCCAAACTGGCCGCGGCGAATCGTAACCGAATACGTTTTGGGGCTTCTTCACCAGTTCCAGTTCCTGTCTTGGTCGAACGCCTCGTCTTGCTGCCGATGAGCCGCTCGAGACCCATCTCATCCTCGTCCTCCTCGGCACGTCTCCGCTTCTCCGCGCGCAGCGGTACAAACCCACCGCTGCCGACCCCGGGACCGGTACCAGCGGTGGTGGTCGTGGCAGCAGCAGCAGCAGCAGTGGTAGTGGTCGTGGTGGAGACTGTTGTGGGAGGATTCGATGGCGTTGGGAAGGTAACGGTACCGGGAGGGGGCTTGGGCGAGACGAGCGATTCGAGGAGCACGTCTTCGGGATCTGAGGACTGTTCGTCGTCGTCGCCGTATTCGACGAGGGCGTTGATCGGAGGAGTCCGCGGGAGGTGGATGGGCGTTGAAGGTGTGGAAGCGCGCTGCGTGGCGCTGCCGAGGCCGGTGCGTAGTGGGATGACGGGCGTATGCTGGCGATTGCGCCTTGCGGCAGCAGATTGGTAGCGGGAGAGAGGGGGGGAGATAAGGGGAAGTGTGGGGAGTGGTGCCGGGTGCGGGCCAGGTGCGACGCCTTCGTCCTCGTCTTCTTCGTCGTCGCCGTTGAAGTAGGACTCCTCGTCGATGTCGACGCGGCGCATCTCCAACGGTTGACTCGAGAACGAAACAATATTAGGTACGCTTTCGGAACGGATTGTGAAGAGGAGACATACGGTGGTTGGGGTTTCTCTTCTACCTCTGGTGGAGGCGGGTGGATGTTCATCTCATAGCGACGGATGAGGCCCTTGAAGCATTGGCCGCAGAATCGGGTTTCGGATAGCTCCTTTATCCGGTCTTCATAGGTAGGCATAATATGAGCAATAACATCCTTGATATTCTCCTACATGGCCATGAGTATATATGCTAGAAGAGGAAAAAATGTAGACCCACCCGACGCATAAACTCAAAGAACTCTTGACATGACGAGTTTACTAGGGTATCGCGACGAGATTCTTTGAGCGACAGCTCAACGATGGGGTTGAAGACCTCCAGTTTGCTGAGATGACCCAAAAAATTCCGATTGTTGTTTTTTAGGTGTATCCGGAAAAAACGGAGGGCAGCTATAATGTGGGAGAGGGTCAGGCGTTTATGCATAACGGAAACCGATGGGAAGGCGACTGACCGAGACGGAGATGTTTGTCTTTACTAGATAGTAGGGTGGCAACATGAGAGGATATATTTGAGGTGAGCATGAAAAAATGGCTTCGGAAAGTATGCTGCAAAGCGAAAGTGGATAGCAAGTCGCATAAAGATAGATAAAGGTTCGTTTTCTCGCGTGATAAGATAAGATTTGAATCTGAAACTTGTGAGGCCGTGGTGATATCAAATTGATGTGGGTGAGTCCTTACCAAGTGGGTGATGTTTATGATCCGGGATGTCAAAGATGGGTTTGAGAAGCGAATGCACGCAAAGTTTGTAGAAATAATCGAGGAACTTCTCTGTTCGGGCATCATCCCTTGGGCGCGAAAAGGGTTTCGCCGGGGTTTGCTGCCAGGAGATTTCATCAATGATTTACACATCACACACCATGGAAAGGCACGCACGACGTCATTCATATCCTGTGGCGGCATCTCCAACATCAACTTTAATGAGTCCCCTACCACTGTTTGTACGCCTAGATCCCGACTCCGCACCATCAACCCACATAACAAAGTGAGTAGGGACTCGTCCCGGCTCTCACGATCCTCGAAGCTTTCGAATTGTGTCACGACGTGTTCGCGAACGCCATTCACGTCATGGTCTAATAACGTGACAAGTACCTCGCCAGCCACCGCGATCATCTGCTGTCCGGATTCCGTTCCTTCGGGTTGGCCGAGCGCCCACTGAACGGGTTGCACGATTCCGCGATCAACGAGCGTTTTGAAGAGCCCCATGCGTGTCGGTAGTTGGACGTTCTTACCCATGATACACAGCTGTTGGATAAGAAGAATGACTTCACGACGGCGATGATCTTCGTCAACACCATTTGGGATCCCTTCATAGCTTATGTCGGGCTCAATTCCCGTCCTGATCTTCGCAACCCCGTTGAGGGAAACGGATGGGCCAGAGCTCGGGTGGGGAAACAGGCCGACGATGTCCTGTAAAAACTGTGCGTCGTTTTGCACATGGGTGATGATATCGATTTGATTGAAGATGATGCATGAGTTGAGGACGTTGAAAGTCGAGTCATCCAGGGCCCGTGCAAGGACAACATCCTTGAGAAAGAGAAGGCGGTACGTGTGGTGTATCTTCCTTTGGATGACAGGATCGTGAATCGAAATGGGTTGGTGGAAACGAGTCGTGTCACGAAGAAAGTCACGGTAATTGGCCTTGTGAACGGGGAACTCCGGGTCGTCTGTGGAAGGCTCGTGAGAGTACAAACGAAGGGATGACCGGAACGCACACTCAAGCATCCCCAGGACGCCGAAGAAACGGTCATCATCTAAAATGTGCTCGTACATGCTGTGATCGCTCATCAAGACTACGTGATGGGATTAGTCTTCCATGAATGGCAGAGATTTAAACTCACGTATTGTTTGCATCAAAGAGCAAAGTGAATGTAGGTTTTCAAGGTTCTCCAGATCCTCCGCCTGATGCATGACGTCAGTCATGGCTTTTATATAATCCTAATGAAACCGGTGAGTTGCGGCGCATATATACGGAAAGAAACCACGGACGGCGCGCTGAATGTATTCGCAGATCTTGTCTTTGAGGGTTGGGGTTCGAGACAGGGCGCGGATAGCCTTGTCTATTTCCAGAATAATTCCCAAAGCAGGTTGGGGCAGATGACCTGAGCGTATGATGCTTGCAGTAGTGATCGATGGCTCAGGCCCTGCCAGCGGAGAGGACGATTCGGTTTGATGCTCTTGTTGTAGACGCGGTTCTTTAGACGCTGTGTACGAGTCCAAATCGAGTACACACGCACCACCGCTATTCGCGCGTAAACTTTGCACCTCAAGTATGAAGTTCCACAGTTCCATGCAACCCTCGGGATCCTGAAAGCTGAGCGCGTAGTCGACGCCATCCGGCTCTGTCCAGACAATGAGTGTATCTGGACACGAACTTGGTGAATATACTACTGATCAAAACAGAGCCAGACGACGAGCACACGGACCTTGCTGGCGCTGATACACATCACTGGAGCGAATCGTTGTTTTGAGGATAATCTCGGACATGTTTGCTTCCGCTTTTGCGACGAGGGCTGCCTCACCATCCTCATATTGACCAAAGCACAGGGCAGTGCCTTGGTCAATCCAACGCGAGTTGATGAGTTCATAGACCTTAGGAATGACAGGGTGTGTCAGAGAGTCTGTCTCCAAGCATATGGCATGGCTTGGGGACGAACACTGAGCCGAAAGCCACGAATGTGTGAGACGTACCTTTACGCGTTTGAGCTCGTGGTTCTCATGCTCTGGGAACCACTGCTGACCCTCATCTCCATTGTCCATGACCATGACGCCTTCTCTTCCCTGCACATCCACATTCTCGTGACCTGCATCGTCCACCGTGTCATCCTGGCTTTCCCCCTCGACTATCATAAAAGCACTTTCGCATACGTCCGAAGTAAAGTTGTCGACGCGAGAATCGAGTACTGCTGAGACCGCGTCTGTTGGCGAGTGGACATGTGTAGATTGGGAGGGGTGGGGCGCGTGTAGTTCAGGAGGTGGATCGACCTGACCTGTGCCGGGCGACGAGGGTGAAAGAGAGGCGGTGGTGGGGGGAGAAGAAGGTGCAGAGACTGATGCGGCATCCGCGCTGCTCATGACCGAGTGAAAGGCGGCGAAGAGCAGGCGATATAAAGTGTGCCGATTGTTGAAACGGGGAGGTGGGAAGAGGGAGTATGTACCCTGAGGGAGATGAGCGGCAGACTGAGGCGAGGCGGGACGAGACTGGAGCGTGCCCTTTCCGGGACCGGACAGCTGCTCACTCAACAACACGCACTTGACAGACGCACACACAACACACGCCACCCACGTGGTAAATTTTATTTTATTTATCTTTATTATTTATTATCATCATTCTTCCTTATCTCTCTTCTTTCGCTTCCCTCCCTTCGCTCCTCCCTGATCTTTCTCAACTCGACTCCGTTTCTTACCCTTTGCCACGTCTTCACTCCACCCACCCTTTTTTGCCAGCTGCGAGATAACGTCCCACGCGTCTGGCTGTACTCGTTGTACACTTAGACGTCCGCGGCGCACCAAGGCCATGTCTGTTACCACAGAATTGTTCGAGTGCTGCTCCAGTCCCGTTATAACGCATGGAATTTACCTTTGATTGCCTTTACGCCCTCCTCATCGATGTATTCAATACCGGCCAACGGCGTCACATGGCCTGCTGCGATGTCACGCAAGAGCGGGTATGGCACGAAATTCGCGGCGCGTGATATGAACTTCACATCGACCATGAACCACTTAGGGTTGGCTTCATCGGATTTCTAGGTGGCGTCAGATCGGAGCCAAGGGAGGACGAAGAATGACCGCATCATACAGGATCATAGTATGGGTGTTTACTTTCACGATTTAGACGAGGACAGTTTCTCTGACAATAAACAACTTACGAATCCCACGCGGTGTCTGCGAAGATAGGAACTATTAGAATGGATCACTGAAGACGGGGGAAATACTCACAATCAGGATATGCCTCCTTTGTAACCTCAGCAAAGCCAGCGATACCTATACAGTAAAGAATGTACCCATGACCGTGTGTTGTGCTTCATGCACGCACCTGGGATATTGCAACTAGAGTGATAAAACAAAACCTTGAACCAGTTGACACGTTTGTTAGACTTATTGCGAGAGGGAAACCAACCTTGTCGCCCACTCGCATTTCCTTCATGATATTCCTTGCTTCTGGATTCCGAACACCTTCCCATGGTGTTGTTCCGACTGCTTCAAAGTCATCTACGCTAAACTTGGACGTGGACAGGACAGATAAGTTGAAACAAAGCACACGTGTTTTCGAATGGGACTCACTTTAACATCTTTTCCCTTTACTATACGGGAATGGGGCTCTGCCTTCATGAGCCAATACTTGGCCTCATGGTCAGCAGACATTGGAGAAGTCGAAAAGGTGCTGATGACGTAATGTCAGAAAAGGGTAACTGAAAACAGCTACAAACAAAAGAGATTTTGGTCGTGTCCCGGCTTTGTCCCTGAGCCAGCACAAGCTAAGCTTACGATGACAGCGACGATGAGAGAACAAGAACCGATATCCGTCATGCCTCCATCAAAGCTCGGAGAGTACACAGTTGTACAAGAAATCGCAGAGGGTACTTTTGGGAAAGTCAAGAGTATGTATCTCATATCCTATCCGATCGCTCTCGGCTCATAGTCGTAATCTTTTCGCCAGTGGCCATGCACACCCTCACAGGTCACAAGGTCGCCATGAAGTTCATCTCAAAACACGTTATCAATATGACACGTACCAAGAATCGTGTCCAACGTGAGGTCGAATATATGCGTACTCTCCGTCACCCCCACATCATCAAGCTGTCTGTCCGTCTCACTCCCCTGTTACTATATTTGACGAACACTCTACTGCCAGCTATGAAGTCATATCAACACCCACCGATATCATCCTCGTGCTTGAATACGCAGGCGGAGAGCTTTTCAATTACATCGTCGCAACTGGCCGCATGCCAGAACATCAAGCGCGCCGCTTCTTCCAGCAACTCATTTCGGGCATCGAGTACTCTCACCGTCTCAAGATTGCCCATCGCGACCTGAAGCCTGAGAATGTCCTCCTCGACGATGACCTTAACGTAAAAATCGCCGATTTTGGCCTCTCTAACGAGTTCAAGGACGGAGACTTTCTCAAGACAAGTTGTGGCAGCCCCAATTATGCTGCTCCTGAGGTCATTCGAGGTGGCCTGTACACAGGACCTGAGATCGATGTGTGGAGCGCTGGTGTTATTCTATATGTCATGCTCTGCGGTAGGCTTCCCTTCGAGGATGAGGATGTTCAGGCTCTCTTCACCAAAATCAGCCGTGAGTACCTCATCCTGTAGGTCCCCCCAAGTGGTGTCATTGACGATACGTCCCAGAGGGTATCTATCATATTCCTTCCAATGTTCCTTCCGATGCACGCAGCCTTATCACGGGAATGCTGGCCGTTGACCCCGTTAAGCGTATAACCGTACCAGAGATTATCCAACACCCCTTCTACCAAGTAGACCTACCGCAGTACCTCCAGCCCCTCCCGCCGCCACCGGGTCCTGTCCTCGGTACTCTCTCTGCACTGGTAACTCCAGGAAAGGCAATAGACTTTGAAATCATCGACGGCCTTGGACGGATAGAGGAGGACGTAGTCGAGGAGTTGGCGCTGCGCATGGAGGGCGTGGAGAAGGAAGACGTGTGGGCATGCTTACGACGAGATGACGGTGTGCAAGGTAATGCAGTCAAGGTAGCATATATGCTACTGAGAGATAAGCGGAGGCTAGGGCAAGATTGTGAGTATCTCCCTTGTTTCTACGGCATAGACCCTTACCCGCGTATTCAGTGGCAGCCTACGAGGAGCAGGAACGTGATGCACAATTAGCTGCCATGGACGTACGTCCATCCTCTGCAATTTAATCTCATGTTCTCATCCTTCATGTAGCCGCGAAACCTCTTATCACCCGCTGCTTTATCGCCCACCGGCGGTGACGTTGAGGTGAATCCTTTCGAAAGCGAACTCAATGGCTATGACGATGATGAAGAAGAAGAAGAAGAAGAATTCGACTTGTCTACGCCACCCCCTGATGAGCGGGAACAAGACCACAACACCTTCGCGGTCCTTGACTCGTCTCTCCCAGCTCTCCCAGACCAGCTCCCCCAGCAACACCATCTCGCGTCCTACGCAAGTGCCCGGCGTGCGTGGCCAGCCGTCAAGGAGAAAAAGCAGCATCGTACGAAATGGCACTTTGGCATTCGCAGCCGAAGCCCCCCCATGGAAGTTATGCTTGAGATCTACCGGACACTCAAGACATTGGGCATGGAATGGCGCGAGAAGAAAAACCTAGGCGGGTTGGGGAGTGGAAGTATCCATCTTAATGGTAACCCTGGTGGACGGAGGAAGAACGGACATAGCAAAATCGAACGGGCGAGAGAACATGACGGTGGTGGACATGTGGATCTCAAAGCAGCGGCATCTGTGTACTTCATTGAGACTCGTGTCAGGGTGCAAGACGTTGTCGTGCGTTACTTTTCTTCCCCCCATTTTGTTCTACCTGACCAGGAGGTTTCATAGGTCCTCATGAACCTTCAGTTGTATATGGTAGACTCGACCAACTACCTGGTCGATTTCCACCATAAGCGGTCCTATAAAGCAAGCACCGAGCCGGGTGCAGGCAAGTATGACATGCCAAGCACGGACTCACAGTCCGAAGCAGGTTCTGACCGTGCTCATGGTGGCTTTGACATTGTTTCTCCATTCGTATTTATGGATGTCGCATGCCGACTCATCCTGGAACTTGCGGGTGGTGGAAGTGACTGATGGTACAACTTCAATGCTCCCGCTGTGCCCGCTAGATTTTTGGACGTGGAGGGATGAATAGACTTGTAGGACGCGAGTATTCTGTATCTACGCTGTACATCTAGTTTGCTACTAGTTTCGTTGGACTGCTGCTGACAATTGCAATATATATAAGTTACTGAGCGTACGAGATTGGGCCCTCTGGCAAAGGATTGACTGGGAATGGGGAAGGAGAAAGCTGAACTTATCCGAAGACCCAAATCACATTCATTCAAGGTTTGGGCGGCTGTGGCGCATACTGCGCATGGCTGGTTCAGCTATCCGGTGGCTGCTTGTTCCTTGATACCCAAAATCCTGGGTAGCGGGTTTTGGTTATGGGTGGTGGCAGAGATCCGGGATGCTGATACCGCGTGGAATATCAATGTCTGTACCTGAAGGCACCAAGAGCTAGGAAAGCAGAGCGACCAGAACCGTGGATTAGTGAACAGCCGTGAGCTGAGAGAATAATGGTGCGACAGCTTCACGCCTATAAGTCACAGGTATTAGGTTGCTGCATGATATCCTAGGATGACCACCGCATCACAGGTCAAAACCCACCGATCGGGTGGTTTGACGGGTTCAACTCAAGGACGCGAAGAGTCATGGATTTCTTATATATCAAACAGACTACTGTATCACACTAACTATCAGGCCCTCAGCAAGCAGACGTGTGAACGGAAGAGGGACCAGTGATGCGCGCAAATACGCCATTCGTTTGCAGGCACGGAGTGCAGAACCTGTCGGCATGCGCGTGACCATGATCGAAAACTTTATCAAGTGCGGGCCGTGCGCAGCTCCATCATTTAATTGGGCGGTGATTATTCCACCCTTCCTTGGAGTCTTTATTCCGCAGCACTGGCATAGCCACCTAAGATAACCCGGAAGCTGTGTGAGCGGCTGCAGCCAGAGGGATGGAAGGTGTGTTTGGTGGAGTAAAGGTGATAGTTTTCTCAGTGTATCTATTGTTCAGCTTGGCGTGGAAGACTGCGCAATAAGCGAAGGCTCTTCCCCCAGGTTTCTATTTATACATAGCAACTGGGGCCTTGCCCATCATCCTGCGCCATCACAACGCAACGAGCACCAGTCACCATGTCCTCCGGCCCAGATAGAAAAGACCGTCTCCCGTCCCCGTCCGCATCTCTTTCTTCTCGCGGTAACGTGGTGGATCATCATGCCCCACACGGTAGGCCTTTCCCCCCTCGCATGTCTTGTTCCCGAACGACGCCTAACAAGTTGAAGTGACCGAAGACGTCTCCGCCGAGCATCGCCATGTTGGTGGCCCGTCCAAGCACGGCGTTATCAAGGTGCAACCGCTCAGGAAGAATGAGATGCAGCCCTCGTATGCGCAGGATATGGGCATCGAGACTGTCACCCACGGCTTCTATGGCTCGATGATGCAGTCGTTGGGATCGTGCGTCGGCTTTTGCGGCGCCATCCCTTGCTGCCCGTTCCCCAATCCATTCAAAGAAGTCCGACAAGGTCAGTTTTCTTTCTTGGATTGATTCCCTTCCGTTCGTCGCGTTTGTTCGTTCCCTCTCTAATCGGTTTGTTTTTGTTTTTTCACAGGATCCGTGGGACTCGTCTCACGCTTTGGCCAGTTCTACAAGGCGGTCGACCCGGGCTTGGTCCAAGTCAACGTTTGCACTGAATCGCTTCGCGTTGTTGACGTTAAAATCCAAATCATCTCAATTGGTCGGCAATCTGTCATCACTCGCGACAATGTCAACGTTGAAATGTACGTTTTTTTTTGCTAATTCGTTTTTTTCTCCTCCCATCTTTTTCCTTTTTTTTTTCGCCACATTTACTGATCACGGTCCAATACTTAGCGATTCTGTGATATATTTCCAAATCGCGAACCCTTACCGCGCCGCATTTGGCATCTCGGATCTTCGCCAAGCGCTGACGGAACGTGCCCAGACGACCCTCCGACACGTTGTCGGCGCGCGCGCCGTGCAATCCGTCGTCACGGAGCGCGAAGCGATCGCATTTGAGATCGCCGAGATCGTCGGGGACGTGGCGGACAAGTGGGGCGTGGCGATCGAGGGGATCCTGATCAAGGACATCGTGTTCTCCGCCGAGGTCTCCGCCTCGCTCTCCAGCGCCGCGCAACAGAAGCGCATCGGCGAGAGCAAGGTCATCGCCGCGCGCGCCGAGGTCGACGCCGCCAGGCTCATGCGTCAGGCCGCCGACATCCTCGCTTCGCCCGCCGCCATGCAGATCCGTCAGCTCGAGGCTCTGCAGCACATGGCCAAGACCGCTGGCACCAAGGTCGTTTTTGTGCCCATGCAATTACAGGGTGACGTCATGGGTCAGCTAGGGTCATCATCGCAAGCTGGCCCTTCTTCCTACGTGCGAGATGAGAGCGGTGAGGGTCTTGGTAGTGTCGGGCGAGCAGGGCTCTTAAACACAATATCAGATATCTAGCGTTCTCAAGTGATCTTCGATTTATCTTATGCCTTCCTCCTTGTTCCATTCTCAGTCCACCATTTGTTCTCTCCTGATACGTGTACGGCCTTGTTGCTCCCCACTAATACTGCCATGTCGTATATGATGTACGAATTACGATCTTCTACTTGTGCAATGATGATGTTCGATGACTGGATACCCCCATTAGCCTTTTTTCGACTGGGCAGAGTTGTTTTGCCATATCATTGACGCGTCAAGATAAACATACATACAGGCATAAAACTAGGGAAGCACCAGGCGGAAAGCGCGCGGTGTCCAACGTGAACGATCAGAGAGCGTGAAATGAGGTAAGAATAATGAAAGGGAATCAGTTATGGGACAGACGGAACACGATTGCACAGTATGGGTTTATATAAATTGTTTGGGGGGGGGGCTTCATAAATACTGCCAGTGAGTGTGGCCTAGATGAGCAATCCTCACATATCAAGCATTGAACGAATGCACATGAAGAAAAAAACAGTCGCAAAATACCGAGGAGAGGAGGGGAAAGGAGAAAACGACAAAAAATAGGCAGACTAGACCTGTCGGTACGAGTCATGCAGAGTACTCCGCAGACGCCCATGGTCCCTCGCCTGGGGAACGACTCCTTTCTGGGACGGTGGCAGCACACAACCGTTATTGTTCGTGCGAAGTCTCGCCGATCGTCGTGGCACAATGTCTCTCTTGGCCTTGCTCGTCGACGACGACAGTGTGGACGTCGCCACGGCACTTGGACGAGCGTTCTCCTTCGCCGCTTCACCCTCCTGTGCGCGCGCGGCCGCCGCGTCCGCTTCTGCTTTGGCGCGTGCTTTCGAGCGCGTGCAGGGCAGAGCTATGTGCGTGTCCAGGTGAACGTCGAAACCCGGGTAGTGCACCGACCGACGATCGGGTGGTGGTGGCATCTCGCGCGGGATCATCGTCATTGTCGTTGTTGGCGTTTTCGGAGAAGGTGTGGGTGTGTTACGCGTGGATTGTCGTTGCGAAGAGGAGGGAGTCGCCGTCGTCTGCGAGCGGGTCTTCCGTGGGGACACGCGGGTCGGCGTGGTTGTGGGAGAGGGGCGTGATTTGGGTTGTGGAGATGACGAAAGGCGAGGGGATATACGCTTAGAATCGCGTGGGGATGGGGGGACGAGGGCATGAGGGTGGCATGGTGGCGCGGGATGGGTATCGCTGAGGCCGGCGGGGGAGGGACCCAAGACACAAGTGGAACTTGCAAAAGCGTGTAAAAGGGCATTGCGATGAGGATGAAGCGAGTTATCACTCGCGCCTCGGTAAAAGCGCGACTGCGACGGAGAGAAAAGTGCCTCCTGCTCGAGGATCCGCCTTTTCGCGGGGCTGAAAATGGAGCGGGCGAGGGACGGAGATCTTGAGCGCTTAGAGCCGGTACGCGGGATTGGCAGATTCGCGTCTTCCGAGGCAGCTCTGAGAAGAGGTTCGAGGGGGAGGTCGACGAGGACTGGTCGGGGCATACGGACGTGGTCGAGGGAGGGCGCGTGAACAATGAGAGATGCAGAAAATTGAAATCGACGGCGCTGGCAGCAAGACGCGACCAGTCACAATTGGTCACGTCACACTTGTCACACCTGCCTCATTAGTAAAAATCTACAACTATTGTACTTTTTTCACGAATGCGACG
>Ga0307510_10000093_pt1 | contig 67983 bp, 57 predicted proteins | sample 12_EM_MG_FD_207224 | JGI IMG/M metagenome (GOLD analysis project Ga0307510, IMG submission 207224) | Populus trichocarpa ectomycorrhiza microbial communities from riparian zone in the Pacific Northwest, United States - 12_EM | ecosystem: Host-associated > Plants > Roots > Unclassified | place... | reverse complement strand
GTCACAAACAAAAAATTAGAATAAACATAAAGTTTATGCAGAAGAATTTCAAGATATAAATTGTGAAAAAATTTTGAGTTTATGTTACGGTTTATTAGGTGAAAAAACCGAGGCATGTTGACAGTGACTCCTGCTTCTACTGTTTCAAAAGAGGACACCGCGCCAGAGATTGTCGCAAGAAACAAGCGGACTGCGCCCAGAGCAGCAGAAGTACCGCTAACACCAGTAACCAAACCCGCACCAGAGAAATCACCATAAATGACATCACCCCAAAGCTCGTCAACGAAATGATTAGGAGTGATGCATTCCAAGCCATGGATGAAGAATTCAAACTCTCCTTCTTGGAGGACACCATCCTAGGGAACACCCCGTTGGGTTTTTAAAGGGCCCTAAACTAGCCGCTGTAGCTAGGGCCATCAGTCTCAATAGTGTGTACATTAGCCGACTCAATCACATTCAAATAAACTTCGTTCTATCACACTATCGAGGACAAGTGGAAGAAACAGCACTACTAGACACTGGTGCTACAGAAAACTTTATCAACTACAAAACTGTTGCTAGGCTTAGGCTGGGAACTCAGAAACTAACTATTCCCAGACCTGTATTCAATGTGGACAGAACTAATAACCGTCACGGAACCATCACTCACGCATGCGACCTTATGGTCAAACAAGGAAACCGGAAGGAGCGACAACGCTTCTATGTCTCAAATCTAGGCAAAGACAGATTTATCTTAGGCTATCCCTGGTTCCGCACCTTCACCCCAAATATTGACTGGACTAATGCTCAGTTACGCGGACCACAGATCAAAATGGAAACACTTAAACTCGAAACCTTCCAGAAGCTCAAAGAATACAAACACAAACTCTTGGAGCACATTACTATAGCTCGCGCGCAGTACATTCCGCGGTCGGGAGTAACTCCTGTAGAAACACAGGAAGGCCCGGCGGAAATTAACTGTATGCATAACGCAATCGAAATGGCCCATAAGTACGCAACGGAACATGGGAAGGAGGAAGTTACCCTCCCGAAGGAATTTAAACGTCACACACTACTATTTTCAGATGAAGAAGCAAACAAATTCCCACCTTCGTGTGGAGAAGGAGACCACAAAATCAAACTAATGGACACCACACCGGCCAGCTTTAACTGTAAAGTCTACCCCTTGTCCCGCAAAGAACAGGAAGCGGAGGACAAATTCCTGGATGAAAACTTGGCAAAAGGCTACATTGTACCATCCCACTCTCCCTACAGCTTTTTGACCTTCAGCGTCCCTAAGAAAGACTCAAAAGAAACCTGGTATATCATCGACTATAGACCCCTCAACGCTGTTACCCACAAAGACGTCACACCACTCCCAAACCTTGCACAGTGCATCCAAGACTTGCAAGGGATGGAAGTATTTAGCAAATTCGACATCAGATGGGGCTATAACAATATCCGGATCAAGGAAGGCGACAAGTGGAAGGGAGCATTCAAAACGCGCCGAGGCCTTTACGAACCAAAGGTCATGTTCTTCGGCATGTCAAACTCCCCAGCCAGCTTCCAACGATTTATGAACGGTATCCTCGAAGAGCTCTACAAGCACTTCGAGAGGAAAGGCATACACAATATCAGGGAAATATTCAAGAACTACATGGATGACTGCGGCATTGGCACATTACTCAAAGACCTAACGCTACACATCGAGATCATCCACTTCCTATTCGATCTACTTGCGAAGCACGGACTCCATCTCAAATTGTCAAAATCAGTCTTCTTACAGCCACAAATGGACTTCCTTGGTGTTAGAATCTCAAAAGAAGGCGTCACTATCGATCCGGCTAAAGTCGCAGGACTACGTGACTACCCACATGACATACTCAATCTTAGACAAGCTAGAGGATTCTTAGGTGTCGCTGGATACCACAGAATGTTCTGCAAAAACTTCTCAATCATTGCCGCACCTATCACTAAACTCACAGGCAAGGATGCCCCATTTGAATGGGGACCAGCACAACGCGAAGCACAAGACAAAATAATCACGCTCATAACCAACTCACCAGTACTAGTCAAACCGGACCCTTCTAGGCAATTCGAGCTAGAAGTGGACGCTTCACAAATAGGCACAGGGGCGATCTTATACCAAAGAGATCCACCAACTACATGTACAAACGGCACAGAAAAACCAGGACCATGCAGACCAGTGGGATTCCATTCCCAGAAATTCACCACAACCGAGCAAAACTACCCTATCTACAACCGCGAATTCCTAGCAATTATGAGGGGACTTCGCTGCTGGACACACTTGCTCAAAGGAACTCATATCCCCGTCCTGGTATACACAGATCACGCCAATTTATGCTACTATAGAGACCCCCGGAAGATCGGCCCGCGTATCGCTGGTTACATACCCAAGTGCGAACAATACAACATCTTACTAGAATACAAACCTGGAGCAACGAACAGAGCAGACGCCTTATCTAGGCGACCACATTATGAAGGACCAAACCCAGATAATGACGAAGTGCTTGTATGGCCAGACCAATACTTCTGCAAACAACACACCTCCATGGTCGGGAGTCACCCCGGAGACGGGCGGCCTGGTGGAGAAGAGACGCATATCCGCATCTTCGACATAGACAGTATCCATGACAACTGGGACAGCAAAGTCAAAAGAGGGCAATATCCGCACCAATCAGAACTCAAGCGATGGGCACCATTACATAACCTCACCCTATTGGACAGAACCCACTGGCATCACGGGACTGCCTTGGTTGTCGTGGCAGACAACGCGCTTAGGAGGGGGGTAATTTCCCTTTTCCATGATCATGTGACAGCCGGCCATCCCGGGATTACCAAGACACTGCAGCTTCTCTCGCAATACTACTGGTGGCTGAACATGAAAACATTTGTCACTGAATACATCAAAGGATGCGCTACCTGCCAGATGACAAAAGTGAACACCCATCCTGCCCATCCACCACTGTTCCCTATTACTCCCACAGAGAACGCTCGCCCCTTTGAAACAGTCGCAATGGATTTTATCACTAAACTCCCACAGTCAGGTGGATACGACACCATTCTCACGATCACGGACACAGATTGCTCAAAAGCATCTATCTTTATCCCTTGCAATGAGGCAATCGACTCAGAAGGAGTCACGCTTCTGTACCTGAATCACGTAACTCCACACTACAGCATACCCCACAAAATCATATCAGACCGCAATGTTCGCTTTACATCAAAGTTCGCTGCGGAACTTTGTAAGCTTCTTCATATCAAGCAGAACATGAGCACAGCATATCACCCCCAGACCGACGGATCTAGCGAAAGAACCAATCAGACCCTAGAACAGTACCTCTGGGTCTTCTGTGGCACACAGCAGAACAACTGGCACACATGGCTCCCACTTGGCCAATATACAAAGAATTCATGGCCTTCAGCAACCACAAAGAAAACACCTTTCGACCTTCTTATCAGATATACACCACAGATCCATCAACCAACCAGATCATCGAACCTCCCCACATTCGAACAACATTTGTCAGCAATCAAAGAAGCCAGGAATGCCGCTCAAGAAGCCCAACGTAAAGCGCAAGAATCTTGGATCAAAGAATGCCCTCGGTTTACGCCATTTGAAGTAGGAACCAAAGTTTGGCTCAAAGGAATGAACCTCAGATTACCAAGCAACATCACTACAAAGCTAGCACCAAGGTGGTACGGACCATTTATGGTAGCCGCCAAAATATCAAATGTCGCTTACAAACTCAGCCTCCCACCCACCTGGAAAATACACGACGTATTCCACGCCTCCCTTCTTACGCCTTACAAAGAAACCGACCAACACGGTCCCAATTTTATTGAACCACCACCTGACATTATTGAAGGCGAAGAAGAATGGGAAGTCAAACAGATAATCAAAGAACACACTTACAGGCGGTGGAAGAAGAAACAATACCTGGTCAGGTGGAAAGGATACTCACCTGTGCATGTCTCATGGGTTAACGCTGAAGAACTTCATGCGCCAGAACTCTTAGCTGATTTCCAGGTCGCGCACAGCATAAAAACCCTCTTGCTAGATGACACATCCCCATCATGCCCCACAAACCAGTCATCAACTACAGTCAACCCCAGCCCTCCTTCTACTTCTTCTGTTCCCTCTTCAGAGACCCATCTATCTACCCCAACCCCTACAAATTCCATGAATTTGTACCAGACTCAGGACCATGAAACAAGGAGACAGGACTTCCGATTGTTTACACCAAAATCCACACCACATTCGAACACTCACTGGAGCATTCCCACTTCTGTTGGGACTACCGCTGCATCTACCACCGTTGAATGTCCTTCACTCCACGTCTATTCCCCCCCAGCGCCATCAACTATGTTGAACAATTTGATGACTTCACTATACTCACCTGTGTTTACCAATTTGGTAACACCATATCCCACTGCTCCACCTTCATCAGAGCAGGGACAAGCGAGCCCACCTTTGTCAACACCCACTGCATTGTCAAACGCGATTTCATCCACATCAGAACCGTCACATCCACCCGCGAGCACCAGCAACCTCCCACAGACACCACTATCCCCAATCCCTACCCACTTGAGCATTTCAGTAGCGTGTCCCCCAGGTATTCCCCTGACGACAATGCCCTCACCATTGGAGATAGCTGAAGCACTCATGGAGCTACGATACCCAGATGACGACCCACTACTCACCCCCCAGTCATTAAAACAAGCCGCCTCCCCTTCACCTCTTATCCCGCGCAAATGCGCACGTTACCCCTATTGTCTCAAATGTCACGACAAGACACCAGACCACCTGAAGGAGGACTGTCTGCTCTGGGTCTCCTGCGGAGGATGTTACTCCCCACTCCATGCTCATGAGGATTGCCCCACTCCCCATCGCAACTGCACCGGGATGACTTGTCTGGTACCAGAAACGCATGCTAACTATGGGATGTTTTGCACACGCGATAGTGAATATGAAATGCTAGCAGCCATATGGGCTAACGGACATAGCGACCTGACACTCCAAGCATACGACACATTAGGCGCCACATGGGAAGACATTGGCGATGACATACTTATTGGCATTCCGGACCGACATTCCTGAAGTCACGTGGTAGTGACTTTCTAGGAAGGGCATCATGTTACGTTCTTGGGCTTACACAGGATGCATTTTTCATTTTCCACCTGCTTACTAAGCCTTTCCCATCACGTGACCAACCACCCATCTATCTTGATCACATGAACAATCACCTGACCACCCACATGACCAGTCACATGCCATTCCAGTCACCTGCTCCTCAAAGTCACCTGTTCTACGTCACCTGTTCCCAAGCCACCTGCTCCTCAAAGTCACCTGTTCTACATCACCAATGCATCACCTGATACTCCCTCACCTGACCTCACATGACCCCATCTCTACCCCTGACTCGTCTCTATTCGTTTACTTCAGCCTCGCTTCCGGATTCTCGGCCCACTTACTATACTTTCTTCATAGCCTTGTTTTACGACTCATACTGACTCCTTTCTTGGTACCTTCATGCGTGAGTCAGTTCCGCAGTATATGACTCCATCTTTTGGGCTATGTCTCATTACTAGTACAAGTACTCGTCGTATTATGCCTGAGTCATACAGCCTCCTCACATGTATATAAACCCTCGCATTTTCCTAAGAGTTGGGCCTTAAGCCTGACTTGGTTTAATGCCAAGTGTTGTAGCTTCCACTACACTTTCAGTTTTCGCCCGCATCCCTTCTAAGTCGTCTCGAACATTGTTGAGACTCTTCTCTACATCTTTCATCATTACCATTAGTGTCTTGCACGCGTGCAGACCCGTCATGCCAGCACATCCAAGGGCCAGTGTTCGCTACCTGCAATCCCTTGAAGTACAAGTCCCGCCGCCGTTATACAAACCCGTGCACATCGCACCTTAGGGTCCTTGGCCCTTAACAAGTAGCGTTTCCTTGCATATGTCCTTGGTTGCCTTGTCACCAGTTAGGGGTTCTAGTACACCCTAGATCCATTGGTATGGCCATGTTATTCATCCAACAGGGTGCGTTAGTGGAGTTATACTGTGCTTGAGGGGGTCCTTGGCGGAATCCTGGTCTGCATTGTTGGAGAAATCCCCCTTGGTTCCCTTGATTTCCTTGATTCCCCTGACTGAAGAATGTACGCGGCCTTTGAAAGTTGTTAGGTCACGGGAATGTGTTGAAGACTCCTCGATTGAATCCTCCAGTTCCTCTGTTTGGGTTGTGGGTGCAGAGTATGTTATTGATCAGAACTTTGGACCTTGTAGCCAAGATTGCTTTATCCTTGAGATCGGTGTATGTGGTCAGAGTTGGGGAAGTTAAAACTTCCTTGAGGATGTCATCTGGCAATCCTTTGGTGAAAAGTTGGAATACTGCACCACTGTTGGCGTCGTATCCTGTGATACAGCTCAGGTCTTCAAACCTGGCAATATAGTTGTCAATTTCGGGGAATTTCATGGTGCAGCGTTCTATTTCACCTCTGGCTCTGTTCTCTTTTTGGCTGTCTTGGTATTGTTGTGAGAACTCCAAGAGGAATTGATCCCATATGTCAGGGGTGTTGTCAAGGATTGGGTTGAGAGTGTCCAACCAAGTTCCCATGTCGCAAGTCCATCCTGCGACTTGTGGTCCTTTCATAAGAGTAAGAGTTAGGGCAACTTTCTTGATTGGGGAGTTGTATCTGGCTACATCTTGGTTAAGTCGTAAGTATCCTTTTACTTCTTCGATGAAGTTGTCTGCAAGAAGACGGTCTCCAGAAAAGACTTGTGGTAGTCCTCCCATGGATTTGACATCGGCTGCTCTGGTGATTGGTTGTTGGCCAGCTTGGACAGGGGGTACTGGTGCGGGAGGTCCTGGTGCTCCAGGTGGATTGCCACCCGGACCTCCAGATCCTCCTGATGGTGGTCCTCCACTTGGTGGTCCTCCGCTTGGTGGCCCTGTTCATCCTCCTCCTGGAGTGGAGTATCGGCTGAGGCTGGCTTTGAGTTTGGAATTAATGCTTGCTGCAGTGCCAGTAGCAGTCGTAGCTGTCGTACTTCCTGCTCCAATAGTCCCACTTGCAGAACCTTTTCCTTTAGAGCTTGAGCCATCTCCTCCTCCTTGAGTGAGCGGTTGAGTATCTGTGGGCTGTTGGATCGTGATAGAGGAAGTAGCCATGGTGAATAGTTTGGGTGAAATGGGTGAAAGCTTTGTATGCTTTGGAAGGGAGATGGTATTCCTTCACGGGGTGAGTTCTTTGGGTATCTCTGCTTCTCTGATTTGATCGTCGATGTGGAGTCCTCCAGCTTGCTCTGCTAGCTCGTCGTCTGAATCTTCGTTTTCTTCTGCTGGTTTGCTGTCAGAGTCGCTGCTTTCCTCCTTGGGTTCTGGTTCTGGTTTGGTTTCTTCAGTATCAAAGGTGTGGATACTGGTCAACAATTGTCACAATCTGGGTAACCCTGTGTTGGAATTGTGTGCGATTTGGTGCCAAACCCCATTGTATAGGCAGACCAGTATAGTGTGTTTGTTTACAACTTTATCGTCGTTGTCGCAGAATAATTGAATGGGGTAGGTCCTAGTTCCGGTAGTGCTGGGTGCCTTGTATGCGATGCAGGTGTTTAACCTTGTCTTGAGTATCTGCTCTTTGGTCAAGAGCTTGTTGAATGCACTACTAGCCATCTTGAATGTAGAAAGTTGAATCTAATGTCACCGCCACAAAGTGAGGGCAACACTGATCCAGTGTTGGTTTAGATAGACTGTCCTAACTTGGCGGTATGTCACATGGATAGCTTGTTGCCAAGTTGTAGTTGATATAGAAGAAGTGGTTCCTGCACTAGAGTAACATCCTAGTGCCCACTTATAGCAGAATGTAAGAGAAGAGAAGGGAGTTGAATTGACAGGAGATTCAACTTGCCATCTTAGGGACAGCAGTGAGCCTCTTTTATACTAGAGATACAAGTACTACTAATCATGACGTAGTAAGCCAGATACATGCTATGACTAAGGTACTACTAGGATCAGTAAGTGACTCCAACTAGATCAATAAGCATCTTTCATAGCATCAGTCATCCGATCACTAATCACTAGGGCTGGTTCCCACAACTTACAAAGGCTGTACCATATGAGTAATAACGATCACCTAAGGCCGGTCACATAATTGACTTTTGTTGGCTGTGCTTTTTCTGTACTTTCTTGTACTTTTTTGTACTTTTTGCATTACAGTACTTTTGGAAGATGATTTACTTTTTTGACCCCCTTGAAAAAGTCTCAAAAAAGTAGAGGACTGGGCTTTTTCATACTTTTTCTACTTTTTTTGAAAAAAGTATGAAAAAGTACAAAAAAGTAATGAAAAGTAAATTTGGGGTTTTCCTGATGTTGTGTGGCAGAACACCCTTTGCCTGCCAGACCAGTGTTGAGCATGGTACCTAGAAACAATGTGGTCAATGCTACAACTTGAAATGGATCTGGGTTTACGCATAGGGATGCTGCGGTCTGGTTAAGTCCAGTTCGGGGGGAGATTTCCCCAAACCTGGAACCAGACTTTGGGTCTGGTTCACAGATTTTCATGAACCCAAACCTGAACCTAAGAGAACCGGACTTTGGGTCTGGTTCAGGTTCTTCAAGGGTTTGAACCTGGACCGGACCCAAAAGTATGTAGTGAAGGCAATTGCGTTGTGGTTGCGGTTGTGGCTGTTGGCAGTGCAGGACACTTTGTTGCTGCTGCTGCTGCCCTTGCCATCGCCACTGCTGCGGCTGTCATTCAACTTGCTAGGTCCGCTGCCATTGCTGTCGTGGTAATTGCAGGTGCTATCACCATCACTGCTATGCCTGGTGTTGCTGTAATGCTGTTGTCACACATTGAGCCCCTGGTCTTGTTGCCGCTGTTGCCACTGGGTCCAAGTCCCCCAACCCTCTCAGGCTTGCTTGCACGATTCTGAACACTGACATGGATGTGAGGGAAGTAGAATCGGAGGGTGTTGTTGATACACATGAACAAGGGGGCAGGCACTTCTGGTTGTGGGCGCTGTACTTGCCATGGCCAAGGGCACTGTCAGCGTCGAGCCTGCTGGCGGGGCTGAAAAAGCCACCGCTTCGAAGCTTGAGGCATCTGAGCCCAGGGCATATGGCAAGGCAGGAAGCAGGCGCAAAGGCTGCTGCAAGGCAAGGCCAGCCATGGTGTCAAGACACCGCCGCAAGTGAGCGAGGGGGGAGGGACAGTCAGGACGTGGGATGAAAGCAAGTGAATGAGGGGCACTCACCCCCTGGAGACCGCAGAGCGAAGGTCTTTCCAGGACACAAAAGAAAGTGACAAGCAAGGGGTGCGGAGCGCCACACTAAGTAGTTGCGCGATAGAGTGCTGCCTTGCATCAAAACATCTGTGAGGAGAGGGAGGAACACACTAAAAACTTTGAGCTATGTAGAAGTTGTTAGTCACCTAGAAAAAATACTCACGCGAATATTTCGCGTCTTCACGCACAGGTGACAAGTCATCCCTGAGACCCTCTTGTAAGGGGCCAACGAGCTCTGTGCATGCTGTGGTGATGGTGTGAAGGGCCCGGGCAAGGGTGGTTTTAGTCATAGGGGATTCAGCGGGACTGAAGTACAAAATTTGTAAAAGGAAGGCTCAACATGCAGTATGTTCTAGAGTATGTCTGGGAAGCCTGAAGGGGGCAAAGACAATCAGCAGGCGGAAGAGGCATCTGCAGGAACGCAGCAGTGGTTATGCACCACAAGACAATGAAGTGATGATGTGGGGAGCCTCGACACAGACATTGCCCTGCAATCCTGTGGCTCTTCGAATTGTTCCGGAGCATTTAGGTACTTGACAAGGCTGAAAGAGGACTTGTGTACATGCAAGGGAGGTAAGAGGGGACTCAGGGAAGGGAGTCGGGTGCAGAGGGTCATGTTGGGTGGGGGCGGAGGTTACCAGAAGCGTTGGGGGGTCTTGAACCTTGAAATGCACATTTGAGGCAACGTGGGTAAACACAAGGTCCGGCGCAGAAGTCAGGAAGCACATGTGGGGCTCACTGCTGGCAGCTGCGCACCAGCCTCACAGTTCAGAGGTTCGGACCGGGTCCAGACAGGTTCACCAGGTTCGGGCCCACCCCTGAACCCGGAACTGGACTTTGGGTCCGGTTCAGCCCCAGTGCCGAATCTTGGACCAGACCTGGGTCCGGTTCACTGAAGGTTCAGGTCTGGACCAAAGTTTGGAACTGAACTGCGGCATCCCTATTTATGCACATTAAGAACCTTAGCAGCTACTGTTGGGTTTCAATATTTGCCTTTATTCATCCCAGCAATGCCCTCCTTGAGCCTTTCTTCAAATCCTAGGTCTGTTGCACTTGGCTGTTGAGGAGCTTGGCATATTCAAGGCATCGCACCTTACTGTAATGCACTGTCATGGCATTCACCACACAGAACACTTCCAATGGCATCACGTGCATGCTTTCTTGTCTTCAAAGTCCGCACTGGCAGACTCAGCAGGCGTGACTAGAGGTGACACCCTCCAAAACATGGGAAACCTCAAATACTCTGTTTCTTGTCTGGAAAAAAAGATATTGGGCGATGGAATTGCATAGAATAGACATATGATGCAGTATCTAAGGCATGGGAGATGAGGAAGTGGGAGAAATAAGGTTTCTGACCATTGACGGTAATCTGACCACTACGACTGCACCTATAGTATTCTCAATCCCGTCCCCAACTTTACGACAATCTCCATTATTGCTTTAAACCTTAACGAGCAACAGTGAGGTGAGGTTATTCAAATCACTGAGAGTCTCACCCTTCCTCGACAAAGCTCGGTACTTGTGAAAACCCCAGAGCTACATCATGATCGAAGATACGTTAGACACAAGCGCAGATTTTCATTAAAATTTGCGAAAGACGACGAAAATTTGGTGAAATGGTTGGACCCTCTAGTGGATATCTTATCCATGGGTTTCACCCACCCTACAGACGTCTGCAGGTTCTATTTCCCCTCTCTGCTTTCTTCGACAGCAGCCGCGCAGCTTTAACGTGAGCGGCGTTATTACTCCCCGATACCACCCCAAATGGCGTGTTACCTTCTTTGTTTTTGGTACGAGGATCTGCACCACGCTGGAGCAAAAGATCCACAACTCGGTAGCGTCCGTTATATGCTGCCAGGTGCAACGCAGTCCAGCCGTCGTGCTCTTCTGCGTTTACATCCGCACCATGGTCCAACAACATTCGCACTGCCTCCACCTGCCCGCCTGACGACGCCATGTGCAATGGGGTCCACCCACGCACGTCCCTGCCATCAACTTCCGCACCATGTGCAAAAAGTACACTTGCAACCGCGACATATCCCAGGTCCGATGCGAGATGTAATGGGGACTGAAGATACTGATCCTTCGCGTTGGCATCCGCGCCTCCATTGAGCAATGACCAGACCACTTCATGGTGCCCGTAATTTGACGCTACATGGAGAGGAGCACGCTCAAATGAACCCTGGTGGTTCGCATCAGCGCCGTGCTGTAATAGCAGCTGTATTGCCTCTATTCTCCCATGTCTCGATGCCAAAGAGAGTGGTGTCTCACATTCCCTGTCCTCCGCATTCAGATCTGCACCGCGGGTAATCAGGGATCGAATGACGTCTGTATATCCTTGATTTGATGCAATGTGCAAGGGAGCCTGATACCGGCCGTCCTTGACATTTGGCTTGGCATAGTGTTGCAGGAGGAACAGCGCTACTTCAGAATGACCCATGCGCAACGCTGCGTGAAGAGGAGTCCCTCCATCACCTCTCCGACCATTGACATCTTGTGGGTGTGCATTGACAAGGCGTACAACCATGCTCTTGAAACCACACAATGCCGCGTAATATAAGGGGGGCGCTTCCTGTCTCTCTGGATGGGTGTGAACCATGTGTGGCCCAGAAGGGTTGTCTATGTCGTATGTCCAAATCCAGGCAGCGAAGTGGGGCTTCTTCTTGTCGAACAGACTTCCCATTGCATCATCCATGAGAGATGAAGCACCTCCCTGGTGAGCATGGCCAACCCAGTGTTCGGCAGCATAGGTTGCCAGAGGGAACATTTTTTTGACGCTTCTTTTATGGATACGGGTGCCCAAGCAAAGAAGTACGCTGAGGCAATTCCTGGCGAGAAGGGTATGCGCGGATCGTGGGAGTACATGATAACGGGAGAGATGTCTGGAACCTGCGAGACGATTTCCGGTGAGGAACTCTTGCACTGAAAAGTGCGAGAACTGGACAATTTTCTCTCCACAGAAATCGACAACGGTGATCAAGCTGGAGCATGCAGAAAGCACAGCTGCCTCAGCATTCGCTGGGCGCCATCGGGCATTGAATTCAGGAATCCCAGTCGTCTCCGCATCGACGCGGATTGCGAAAACCTCAGCGAGTTCCTCGACTCGAAGCGGACGAGCAGATATCGTGAGGAACTGGAAAATACGATGGGCGCATTCCCACTTCTCTTCATCGATGCCTTGCAGAGTGCGTTGGTAAGTTTCGTCCAAAGTCCTGGGTAGTTCTTTCAAAACTTGTCGGATCCTCTGTAAGGGAGAGCGGCGTAGGGTCTCTAATTGACAGTAGGCCCACCGAAACCTACGTCATCGAGTGAGAAGCATTGAAAAATCGGATGAGAGTTACACGTACATCCCACCTCCATTTTTCGCTAAAGTATCGATGACCAATCTCTTGTCCTCTCTTGGCCACCCCCGCATGACCGTATCCGAGTGAACCATGACCTGGACATAATTCGCGATATCCTTATTTTGTCCAACTTCGTCATGAAGGGAAACGCTGAAGATTGTCAAGGGACCGAGAACCATTCTGATGTCCACCTCGGGTCGACTAGCGATACAGAAATGCAGATGTGGGAGATTTAAGTCGACAAGATCCTTCACAATCTTGAGAGCCTGTTCGCGTAGTGACGGGAAGCCACAGGAATTCGGATATTCGTCCAAGGCATCTACTATGATGTATGATGGCCCTTGGTCTGGGATTGCGAGCATTTGTTTTAAGCAGCCTGTCAGCGCATCATCACTAGGCTGTTGCAGACCACGATTGTGTTTCAAATAGAGGGAATACAAAATTTCGCAGAATCCATCAGATTGAATGCAGAGTTGAATGAGCAACGACGACAGTAAGCCACGAGCGCTGTGCTTAGCGTGATCCCGAAAGTCGGCGTAGAAGTATCCGACGGTGGCTAAACCCGCTTCACGCATGAGCTGGATGTTGTGGATAATGGTTGAACTGGTCAATGAAGTGAGCACATTCAAGTGGGATAAATTACGGCCTCGCATACCACAAGACACTTTTCCCTGACCCGGCTACAATATCGTAGGGGATTGTGAATAGCAGTCAAGACGTCGAGACAATGTGCGCACGTTTGCCATTAATCCATATTAAGGATCCTGTCAATTTCCACCGTTGAAAACCCTTGCTTTCGGTAAACCATCTGGCGGTTCCACTGTGATGGATCTTGCGAGCGATGTTGTGGTTTGTCGATGGATCCGGAGGAGACAACCAGCGACGACAGTCTTGTTGTAATTGATCACCTAAGAGACTTCTCAGCTTCTATTGCCAATTCCTGAGAGACAGGTGCGTTACGAACGGTTTATATTGGACATCTTGTCCGCAGTCTGATGTATTGAAACTAGAAAAAAGTCAACCAAGGCCCGTCCAAGGGCCACGCAGGTCGAATAGACATACCCAGGGCCTCCCAGTGTCTGATACCTTCTGTCGATGCATTTTCGTCTAACCGGAAAGGCGGTTAGTGATATGCAGGTGACAAGCAGAACTGAATATGTTTACCTTCCATGACCACAGTCAGGTTACTAATTAGGCCATAGATGACTTCGAGAATGAGTTCAGCTGTCATCCGGACCTCCTCCTGTGTGAGTCTGACGAGTCTTTGTAGCACAGCCCTAGCATTGTTTTCCTCAAGAAGTCGATTCGCATAATTTCCTGAGACATACTTGGTTAACAGATATTTACGAAGCGGCTAAACATACTGAGTCGTCCTTCATTGACTTGCTTGATCGCGAGAGTGAGTACAGACAGCAATTCAGCCATCATTTTGGTGACAGTTTCGGTCATTGCCGGTGTCAGTGTGATCTTGATATGGATTATGGGTCCTCTGAGGATGTTTTCAATACATTCGAAGAGCTCTAAGAGAGCACCATAGCTTGCACTATTGCTTTTGGCTGCCTGGTGGATGCAAAAAGCCACAACTCAGAGAGGAGTAGGACTTAGAAATGGGGAAGAAGATACATACTACAAGAAGGAAGCCGATCCCGGAAAAGACGTGTTTTGCCAGTTTGAAACCCTGGAATATGCATTAACATGTCGTTGTTGGGGAGAGAAATTGCCGTGCTTACAGGACTGGCACTGCCACTTGGAGTATGGTGACTGAAAAACACATGCAAGTACTCAATAATAGCCTTGATAGGCCCAAGACACTCTATTAATTGAGTGTTGTCATCCTCAACCCCATCAATGGCCAAGGCTTGTTCGCGAAGGACATCAAGGATAGCACTAGGGGTGGCACAGTTTTTAACCTGGACAGCGAGCGGATCATTGAGGAGGTCTATTCCCGTTTGTCTAGTGTAGTTGTTCAAGGCAATGCCAAAAATTACATCGGAGACAGAAGAGGAGGGGAATGGGCCGCTTTTCAAAGACATGGGATACCAGGGGATCTTTGTGGATGAGTAGAGTGTGGGGTGGGGAACAACCCCTAGTTTACTCGCCGTCGCCAATGATATAGTGAGAATAGAGCCTTAGATTTCATGAAACTAGGCTGAAAGTGGCTGAAACATCCAATTATATGAAGGGGAAAAAAATTGGTCACTCAGGCTGTTACAGGTACCAAGCAGTGGCGGTGATGTCCGAGTTGCAGTGACATGAACCTGAATATTCATGACAGATCGAAGTACATCTCTCAGGCCCTTGTCACTTCTACAGTACAAGGGCCGGTAATCCCTCCTCACCTTCTTTGCTAGGTTGAGAGCTGGAAGTGTTGAATGACTGAGTGGTCGTTTAGAGCCTGGGACTTGTCCACAACGCCTGCAAATCCGATACATGGATAGGTCCGATGGCTGCTGTACAAACAAGCACTGCAACTGAATTCTCACGCCTTCAGAAGTCCGCGGTGGAACCGCTCTATTCTGGCAGTCGGGCTGTGGTACGGTATTCTCATTCTTATACGGGGACACGAATAGGCTACCGTGGTGGAGTAAAGCTATGTTCCCACGCAGATTGCCCCATGCAGAGCGCCCCGCTGACCGCAGAGCCCAGCGACGCCTTGTCACGAGGGGCATTCACGAGTAGACCTGTGGCATGGCTGGGAAGGGCAGTGCTCATTTAACGTATAGCTTTAGTACCTCATGAAACTATCACCAGTTTGATCCAGAGTGTCCCACTGCTTGGTGAAAAAAAAGTACAAAGGACAGAGCCACCACGGGACAGTACTGTCCCGGCGCCGGGACCCGTGACAGCACTATACTCCATCTGGCTATGCTCCACCCAGATGCCAGATAAGTTTTGGATGCCACATGTAAACGCACTACAAATTTGAATGGAGTCTCACTTTTATTCCGGGGAGGGGAGGGGATTGTATACACTAGTACTGTAGTACTTGCAAGGTGGGCATGGGTGCCACAGTACTAGTGTGGCCCACGCACTGTCCACGTGCCCTGTGGCTGAAGTTCAGTCGGCACTTAAAACTATCTGGAAAGCCCCGTACAGATGGATGCCGGCATTATTCTCCCCTTACGTACATTCTTTCGAAATTAAATCGTGAGGGACATAAAACCACGACAACCCAACAGTCGATACTGTAGTGCTATATATGTGGGTAAATGTACTAGTAGAAAGGCCCAGACCTTCGGTATGAGGGTTTGTCTAGGTCACGCTAATTGCACTCTCGGACTGTCATCATTGACCACTTGACACACAGATGTGGTAACCGGCGGCGGCGTCCAGTGCTGTCTACAGTTGTGGCGTGTCCCTCGCTGCCCCCAGATCGCGAGCGTCCTTGCTCAGCCCACCAGGCTGCCAAAATCGGCAACTACAACCACACGTCTCACTTGTCAGGGAGGTTATGATCAATGTCTCCTATGCCACTGATAGAAATCGTTCTATGTCCTGTTCGAGCATCTTGTCACCTGTGAGTATCACTATCTCCCCAAGTCGACGTTTTCTTCCTAACTCGTAATTGTTGTCCAGTCCCCCTCACGGCCAATGATAATAGTGAAACGCGAATCCGCTCACATCACTCCTCCCATGGCCGCTGGTAGGGGTGCGTATTGCAACGGTGTAAGATGACAAAGATTTTGAATGTCCTTTTCTCGGTTCTCTACCTAACTCTTCTCACCTCCAGGTCGCGCTAGTTTTTCACCCCATTTTGTGCAATTCGTCGAACGAATTGAGGCGCGGATATTCTACTAGTAAGACCCTGAATGTCGGTTCATTGATATATTCGATATACAGAAGTTACCAGGGTGAATGCGTGCCACGACGAAGATCAGACTCGGTTACATGTAGCATTACAACGTGGTCACGTCTAGATCATACTCTTACTAATCGACCATGGTTCAAACCCAGACGTAGAGGACAAAAACAAGGAAGCCCAACTATTCCTAGTGATGGAACGAGTGAGTCACGGAACTGTTACTCACCAACAACGTTACCGTAGATACCCAGAAGGTGTGTGGAGAAACGACGTTACGCTTGGCAGCATGTTATAGACAGGCTGCGTTCATCAACATGATGAGAATCTGCCTGCAACAGCGGGAAAAGGGGGTTAGATACCCACGAGAAAGTCACTTGATTTTCTTGAAGCTCAGGAGTATTCTGTAGTACATCACTATCTGGGTTTCGAAGGCTGCGCGATTCTGCGATTTCACGCGATATGCGATTGTATTACATTGTAATGTAACTTTATGTGCATCGCAACCGCAACAAGCAATAATTAAACTTGATGGATGAAGTAGGGGGGAAGACTCGGGTTTTTAAAGTAGATTGGGTCCAAACGTGGCCACAATGTAGCGCTGATAGTTGTCAACCCAAGGGAGAGAGAGAAAGAGAGAACGATACACGCACACGAAACACTTCGAACAAAGACTGGATTTCTAATTGTTGTGATTGAGGAATCGATTCCCTTTACGACGAGCAGAACATGCGTTTATACACATAAGAGTACCTACCGGCGCCTTAATTGAGGCAGTAAGAGGAGTACTAGGAGGGGAACAAAGAAGGAATGTGAACGCGTGGTCTTGTACCAGATGCCAGGTGCAGACGAAGGGAAAGGAACCAGGGAATGGTGCTATGGGACAGTAAAACTGACAGGAAGACTTGTGGCGTTGACAGGCGCTCCGTCGTGGTGGTTCGCGTGTGGCTGTAAGGCAAGCCTTACAGTAGAGCGGATGTTATGCGGGTATGGGCCACTGGGAAGCGTAGAGATTTCCGAAATCCAGTTATCTGTAAACAATCCAGCGTGGTGACCCGCTGCGGCGTCTCAAAGGGGCCCTGGTCCAAGTAATTGGGAAAGAACGTCGACCCGCCAGTGGTACGGTGAGTAAGTTTGGCGGCTGGTCGCGAAGGACGTGGGCGAAGAAGACTCCGGAGGACCGCGCGATGGAAGACGTGAGTAGCCATGGAGGTTGTAGATGATGCAAAGAAGGAGGGGGGATTAGTCAGGTAAAAAACCCGTTCCCCAGGATCTCGACGGAAAGTAACACGGGCAGACTCACAACATAGTCACAAGTGGCTCTCCGCGCCATGGGGCCCAGGGTATCCAGCACAACACAAGTAAAACTCAAGAGGCTTGCACAGCGTCGGCTCATGTGACTTGAACATGTCACGCGGTTTAAAGTGCTGTTCGTGAGCCTGGGGTACGGTGCAAAGCTCGAATCGGCCCAGGGAAGTGACAAGGTTTAGTGGTGTAACCTTTAAGGGAAGGTGCGTCAGCACCGTATCAGGTGAAGGACGGGATACTCATGCTGTCGCGCAGCTCTGGAAATTCGTGTAGACGGCAAAGCATCGAGTTAACGACGACTTGTTGGTCGGAGAGCTGGGAAAGAGGAGGCGAGCTGTCAGAAGCGGAGGACTTGAAGGGCAGCTCTCGTTCATCCCGTGTGGGGTTGTCGGGCATTCGGCAGCTAGGCAGGAGAGCAACCTGGAGTTGGGACCTGTGGGGAAGAACGTTAAGGACGTTGTGACAGGAAATGCTGGTGGCGAGCTGGTGGCGACCAGTCGCCGCCCACCATGTCAATTTTGTGGTTTTGATGTATGTTGTGACTGGTTAGTCAACCGTGTAAGCATCAAGGCAAACGTTGCCAACGTCCACGTCTTGGCACCCCACTCGAGAGTGTAGACGGTGCTGATGTCCTAAACGAACTCTCTCTTTCGACTGGTTCCCTGTTAGCGTGTCTCAGTCTCGATGGCCAACAATGGTACCACATATGTGGTACAGATATTTAATCTCGTCCACAACTGTTTTGGAACACGACAGGAAAAAGGTCAGTCCATGAAGGACGCACGTAAAAATAAAAATAAAATGCACTATGTGTATTATCTCTCACGTTGTCCGCCACGCTGCAGGCGACCCGCTCAACCACCTTCACGCTATCTCCGACCTCCTCGGTGAGAGCCCTAGCCACCTTTGTTATATTGGCATCGGTGTCTTTCGTCAGCACCTTCGTTGCTTTTACATTCTCATCGATGGCTTCCGCAAGGGACTTGGTCGCTTTAACGCCACTATAGACGTCACGGACAACGCTGGCGACACGGTGTGTAACTTCCAACGTTCTGGTCGCCGTCGTTAGACGTTCTTCTTCTGTGAGCTTGTCAACCACAGTAGCGCATCCTCAACGATAGTTTTTCTCATCAACCTCTTCAGAAACTTTACTGAGACACCACCAACTGAGGGAAAGAAGAAAAAACGATTCGACTCACCCATTTTCTTTTCCGCCATTATCTTAGTTGAAAGGGCGAGGGTGGAGTAGCTGCGCTATGATCTTCCCGAGTAACTCCGTCAATTTCTTCATCGGGGGGATCTCGGTGTAAACCTTCAAGCGTTGGCTGGAGAAGTGAATACACTTGAAGAGGTTGATGAGGGTCTTGTGGGTCGTAGCTACATCCCTCGCAGCCTGGGAGTTCGGATGCCACACGGATGGACAGCAAGGGACTTCGGGATAGACTAACTGTGAGAAGAACACCGATTCCAGTAAAGATAACTTTTGCGGGTGAGAACAACTGAGGACCATGTGTTGTGAGAACGGTCATAAGAAATGAATGAGGCTTACCAGGGTAAGTGGAGCCGGCACTGCAAATTCCTAGCTGGATTTTTTTATGTGGGTTCAAATTTACTTGCATTGTAATTACCAGTGCGGATTAACCATGAAGTTCTCCTGGCTCTGTCGCTTGAACCACTCTTGAACCGCGAGCGTGTTGTGGAGGCCAAGATTTTCACTGGAATTGGCAACTGTCATGGCAGCAGCCGACGGCAAGGGGCAATACAAAAAAAAAAAAAAAAAGAATACAGAAAGATCGGGGCTGGCGGGCCGATAAAATGGCGTCGCTGTTCGACTCGAGTGGCGGCCGATTCATCCGAGCCAATGCCAACAAGCCAAACCACTGGATCCCCCGCAGGACTCGGAATGGGCCGTTACACTGCTACCATATCGTCTTGAGGGTTTTTTCATAAAACCCCTCCGTTTTCTGCCGTGACCCGGACCTACCACTATCACCCCATAGGCGATTCACGTCCTCCCTCCCTATGTCTGCGAGCATTCAATCGGCCAGACCTTCGATCGGTAACTCTACGTCAAACTTCAATTCTGCCTCAAACGAGTACCGAAGAGTGACAGGATGCCATCTAGGGACCCATCCCTTCGCCACTCAGCTTGGCGCCTGTGACAATCCCGGAGTCATATTAAGCCCCTTCGTGTTGAAGAACTCGCGGAGATATTTGCGGCAGAGTTCGACGCGGTGCCTAATCTCATGAAGTGGCAGCAACCGGAAAATACCGAACAAGCAGCTCTTTCCATATGTTCCACCTTAATCACAGTCGTCGAGGACGACGGTCCGAATTTTTTTTTCAAATTTCTCACTCTTCAGTGAAAGGATATCTGATCTATCGCCTCTAGAACTCCGGTGTTTCAAACATTTGTCGATACCACATTTCCTAAGATGTCGCCCACATCACTCTCGAGCGTGCCTGTTGGGCGAAAACGTCGGGAAGAAACGCCTTGCGACATTCCCTCTGGCGTTCTATGCCGCCTGGCACTGGATTGACCACGCCAAGTCCGGGGACGTGAAAACTCCACAAATTCAAAGTGCCATGCAACGGTTGCTAGAACGCGAGCAAAGCCAGACGTGCTGTACGGCTCAATTGGGCTTCTATCGCATCATGCGTCGTACCATTACGAGCTGAAGTTATACAATTGCTACTGCAGCACGATGCCGACTTGTTTTCCAGATGCAGCAAGGGCTGGACGCCACTGCACTGACTGCACCGGGCGTCTGCAGGAGGACACGCGGAAATCTCCCGGGTTCTCTTGGAATACGGGGCCGATGTCGACGCACAATCAAATACCCAAACACCCTCCTGTATCAAGCATCGCGCAGTGGACATCTCGATGTCGTGCATATCCGAGGAATGTTTGATTAGACCCCATTTGAGACGGCCACATTCATGGGACGTAGCGTAGTGGTTCAATTATTATTAATGCATGGTGCAGAAGAAGAATGAGAGGGTGTGACCACGAGTACTTGTACTTTTACATTACTCATCATTCAGGATGTCCGATTCGTGGTTTAGTTTCCCGCTTTTTGTAGGGGAGGATATTCGTGACAAGGGGGAGCTGGAATAACGAAAGGAAAAACAAATTCTACGAGGTCGGTTCTTTCAGCTTGGGTCATTAGACCCAAGGAGGGAAAGATGTTCCCTAGTCTCATCTTACTGTTGCGGCGGAAATTTTCAGAACAATCAAAAAGTTCAGAACAATTTTTTAATTTTCTTCGACGGACGAAATTCGTAACAAGTGAGGGGTATCATGGATCATGATACGACGCAATATGACATGACCTTGAAACACCACCCTGTAGGCGTCTGCAGGCTCTATCTCTCTTCTCCATCTTCCTTGACAACAGTCGCGCAGCTTCGGCTTGCGCGGCGTTATGACCCCCCGATACTACTCGGAATGGCGTGTTGCCTTCTTTGTTCTTAGTATGAGGATCTGCACCGCGCTGGAGCAGAAGATCCACAGCTTGGCAGCGTCCATTATATGCCGCCAAGTGCAACGCAGTCCAGCCATCTTCCTCCTCCCCATCTACATCTGCGCCGTGGTCCAACAAGAGCCTCGCCGCCTCCACTTTCCCACCCGAAGACGCCATGTGCAATGGGGTCCACCCACGCACGTCTCTGGCATCAACTTCTGCGCCATGTTCGAGGAGTACACTTGCAGCGGCGAGGCGACCTAGGTCCGATGCTAGATGTAATGGGCCCTGAAGATACTGATCCTGTGCGTGGGGATTCGCATCGTTATCGAGCAATAACCGAACCACATCGTGATGCCCATAATTTGACGCCACATGGAGAGGTGTCCGCCTAAATGAGCCCTGGTGATTCACATCAGCGCCGTGCCGCAATAGCAACTGTATGGCCTCTATTTTCCCATGTCTCGATGCCAACGACAGTGGCGTCTCATTTTCCCTGTCCTCCGCGTTCAGGTCTACGTCGTGGGTAACCAGGGACCGAATGACATCGGTATATCCTTGACGCGATGCTATGTGTAAGGGAGTCTGACACCAGCTATCCTTGACATTTGCTTTGGCACGGTGCTGCAGGAGGAATAACGCGACCTCCGAATGGCCCTTGCTCAATGCTGCATGGAGGGGAGTCCCGCCGTCGCTGCCCGGAGCATTGATAACTTGTGGATATGCATCGACGAGGCGCACCACCATGCTCTGGAAACCACACAATGCCGCGTAATATAAGGGGCCCGATTTCGGTTTCTCCGGGTGCGTGTGGACCATGTGTGGCCCGGAAGGGTTGACCATGTCGTATGTCCAGACCCAAGCAGCGAAGTAGGGCTTCTTCTCGTCGAAGAGACGTTCCATCCCATCGTCGATAAGAGATGAAGCATCTCCCCGGTGGGCATGGCCAACCCAGTGCTCTGCAGCGTAGTCAACCAGAGGGAACATCTTCTTGACGCTTCCTTTGTGGATGCGGGTGCTCAAGCGAAGGAGCACGCTGAGGCAAGCCTTTGCGAGAAAGGTATGCGCGGATCGTAGCAGCACATGATAACGGGAGAGATGTCTGGAACTTGCCAGACGATTTCCGGTGAGGAATTCTTGCACTGAAAAGTGCGAGAACTGGACAACTTGCTCTCCACAGACGTCGACAATGGTGATCAAGCTAGAGCATGCAGAAAGCACGGCTGCCTCGGCATCCGCGGGGCGCCATCGGGCGTTGAATTCGGGAATACCAGTCGTCTCCGCATCAACTCGGATTGCGAAAACCTCCGCGAGCTCCTCTACACGAAGCGGACGAGCAGAAATCGTGAGGAACTGGAAAATACGATGGGCACATTCCCACTTCTCTTCACCGATGCCTTGCAGCGTGCGTTCGTAAGTTTCGTCCAATGTCCTAGGTAATCCTTTCAAAACTTTTCGGATCCTCTGTAAGGGGCAGCGACGCAGGGTCTCTAATTGACAATAAGCCCACCGGAACCTAGTACGCCATCTGGTGAGAAGCATCGAACTAAGGTGAGGATTTTCACGTACATGCCGCCTCCGTTTTCTGCCAAAGTGTCAATGACCAATCTCTTATCTTCTTTGGGCCACCCCCGCATGATTGCGTCCGAGTGGACGATGTCTTCGATATAATCCGCGATATCCTTAATCTGTCCAACTTCGTCATGAAGGCACATGCTATGGGTTGCCAAGGGTGCGAGAGCCATTCTGATGTCGATCTCGGGTCGACTGGTGACACAAAAATGCAGATGTGGGAAGTTCAAATCAACAAGGTTCTTCACGACCTTGAGAGTCTGTTCACGAGGTGGCGGAGAGCCATGGGAATTTGGATATTCGTCCAAGGCATCTAGGATGATGTATAATGGCCCCTTTCCAGGAATGGCGAGCATTTCCTTCAAGCAACCTGTAAGTGCGCTATCACTAGGCTGTAGGAGGCCACGATTGTGTTTCAGATAGAAGGAATATAGGATTTCACAGAAAACATCGGATTGAATGCAGAGTTGAATGAGCAACGACGACAGTAATCCGCGAGCGCTGCGCTTAGCGCGATCCCTGAAGTCGGCGTAAAAGTATCCGACGGTGGCTAATCCCGCTTCACGCATGCGCTGGACGTTGTGGATGATGGTTGAACTGAACAATCAAGTCAGCGTATTCAAGGGGAATTGGTTGCGATTTCGCGTACCACAAGACGCTTTTTCCTGATCCAGCTGTGATATCGTAGGATCCAGTCACTAGTGGTCAAAACATCAAGACGAAGTACGCACGTTTGCCGTTGATCCATAGTAAAGATCCTGTCATTTTCCATTGTTGGAAAGTCTTGCTTTCGGTAAACCATGTGGTTGTTCCTCTGTGATGGGTCTTGCGAGCCATGTTGTAGTTTGTCGATGGGTTTGGAGGAGACAACCAACGGTGAAGGTCCTGTTGTAATTGATCGCCTATGAGACTGTTCAGCTTTTGTTGCTAATTACCGAGACGTGAGTGGGTTACGAACGGTTTATCCTGGTCATCTCGTTCGCTGATTGATGTGTGGAAACTAGAAAACACAGTCAACCCAAGCCCGTCGCGCACTGTGATGTAGAATAAACATACTCAGAGCCTGTCTGACACCTCCCGTCGATGCATTGCCATCTAGCCGGAAAAGTGTTCAGCGGCATGCGTGTAATAAGATGCACGGCATGTGATCACCTTCCATGACTACTGTCAGATCACTAATTATGCCGTAGACGACCTCGAGAATCAGGCCGAAGGTCGCCCGAGCCTCCTCCTGTGTGAGTCTAGCTAGTCTCTCTAGTACCGCCCCAACGTCATTTTGCTCAAGTAGTTCCTTCGCATAGTTTCCTGAGGCGTGTTGGTCAATATAAACTTCCAAAGACGCTGAACATACTGAGTCGTCCTTCATTGACTTTCTTGGTTGCTAATGTGAGTACTGACAGCAATTCAGCCATTATCTTGGTGACGGTTTCGGTCATTACTGGTGTCAGCGTGGTCTCAGTCTGAGCCATAAGACGGTTGATGCCTCTGAGGAGGTTTTCAATACATTCAAAGAGCTCTAAGAGAGCGCCATGGTTTGCACTGTTGCTTTTGGCCGCCTGGCACCCTCAAAATTTTAGAGATCGGAGCGGGCTGGTTGGAAATGGCAAAAGAAATACACACTGCAAGAAGGAGGCCGATTCCGGAAAAGATGTGTTTCGCCAGTGTGAAAACCTAGAATATATATCCGAGTCAATGTGTGGTTGTTCGGGACGGAAACCGCTAGACTTACAGTACATCCACTTCCACTTGGAGCATGCTGGCCAGAAAATACATGAAAGCAATCGATAATAGCCCTGATAGGCATAAGGCACTCCAACAGTTTGGCGTTGCCATCGTTTACTACCCCATTAAAGGCCAAGACTTGTCCCCGAAGGATATCAAGGATGCCCTTAGGGGTGTCACAGTTTTTAACTCGATTAGTGAGCGGATTATTCATGAGGTCTATCCCTGTCTGCCTAGTGTAGTTGCCCAAGGCAACACCAAAAATTTCATCAGAGACAGAAGAGGAGGGGAATGGGCTGTCAGCGCGGCTCAAAGACATGAGGATGTTCACGGATGAGCGGAGTGTATGGTGGGGACCCCCAATTCCCCCACCCCCAATTATATAGTGTCGAATCTTTTTCAAAGGATCACTATGATACAACAATAGGTGGCTGTGACGTGGGCTGGCTGTGTGCAAGTATAAAGGAGTTATGTTATGGTTATGGTCGCCGTCACAGGTAACCAGGAGGCGGCGAGTAAGGAGAAAGATTCCATTGCAGTAGTAGCAGTACGGTAGGATTAGGGATACAACATATCCATGCTGACCGAAGCCTCTCAGAGCATTGTCACTTCCACAAAGGCTAGCAGTTGCAGTCCCTCGCCGCCTTCTTTGATGTTTGCAGGCCTGACAGCAGGCATGAACAGCGACCGTTCAAATTTTCAAAGGCCATGACGGAGCGCCTATCAGGCTGTGTCAGCGCCACAAGTCATCCTGTCACTCTGTCCCGTCGCCTTGAACCTTAGTTCCCATTTCTTCCTGTGCACCTGTCCCCTACATCCGGTGCAAGACCAAGGCGTTCACTTTCCCTCTTCCTTCCCTTCCTATGCTCCTCACACTGTCTCTATTCAGTGCTTACAACCTCAACCAAGGCGCTTGTAGCCTGAAGGACTGACATGCATACTGTATACCTTGAGCCCCGTCGAGCATCAACAACAATAACTTAAGAAGTTTTAGTCTTTCGTTCTGGGTCTTTTGTGTGCGTATTTGTTACTTCTTGCTCTCCTCCCCTCTTTTTCCCCTTTCCCCTGTCTACCTCCCCCTTGGGTTGATGTCTTACTTAGCCACCTTACCCACAGTGATTGACAAACGAGGGTTGGGAGAGAGGGACTGTGGGAGGTATTCAATTGCATGACAGTTTAGATGACCGTATAAGAGCCAGGGCTGTGTCCTTGCGCAGGGCCTACAGTATTACGCCATCTGTAACCGCCCGTATGTCAGATAGGTGGGCGACCTGACAACTGCCATGCAGCCCTGTACTCGGGCAATTCCAACGCCCTGAGAATTCGACAATGTCATCCAGTTACTCTACTCCAATCACTCGATTTCCCCCCCTCTAATCCATCGATTGGTCTTGTCAGCTCTTCACCTCGATCATATTCCATCAGAACCGATTGGCGACAAAATTGACTGTCGGATGAGCGTAATCAATTCTCTCGCATCTCTGAGGATCCTGTACACGTCCCCAGCCTCCAAACACCCATTACGCACAATACTAGCTAGTGTTCGACTACTCTTATGATGACCATATATCTTATTAAGGCAGTACGTGAGCAGCACCAGGAAAAGTAGAATAGAATGAAGGATAGACTCGGGGAAAGATCGCTAGGCTAGCTTGGTGAGCGAAGGGTAAGAACAATGACCGGAAGAGAACGATTTTCAGCGAAGTCTCCAGTGGTAACTTCTACCTATTGAATATGTCAACTGATCGTCATTCATGATCCTGGAGGAATCCGGGCCCCACCTCATTCGGCAAATTGCACAAAATACAGGTGACATTCTGGCGCAGCACGAAGAGCCTGGCGAGTGAGGTGTAGAGAACTGAGAGGAGTACAAACACGGAATGAACGAAAAGCAAGTTCGAAACCCTACAGTGTCATCTCTCTGACCTTCCATCACAGATACGTGCCTATAAAGCCCCTCCTGATAACTCTATCTCTATTTGATCGCATGTTTCATCGAACCGGGTTCGCTTAGGTATGATTAGCCAACCATGAGAGTACTGTACCAGTTAGGGACTTTCCTTTTCTGGCAACCACCACCTCCACGGCAAAAATCTCGCCAAAGAACGTGTTAGTTTAGAAGTAGGAAATAGTCTTAAAAACACACCCCTCCGCTTTAAAACAAGCAATAAAAACTCCCAAACCACGCATAGACAGTCCAGTAACCACAGACATGTCTAAACTCCCGCCAAAAGCGGGAACAAATAGCACTCCCACGCCGCGCTCAGCAGGCGGCAAAGTGCCCCAAACCCGGGCAGCTATGGCAGCACTAGTTGTAAACAGCACAGCAGAACAACCAACTGAAACGATAACCATCCCCAGTGAAGACACGTCACAGAAAAATGCATACCGCACTATAGGAGAGATGCTAGCCGCTGTCATCCAAAGCGGCAAGCTGGACACACTCACCAAACAAAGCGTAGCAAAAATTATCAAAATCGCTAGGGATGAGGAAGTAAAAGAGGATGTAAGGCTGAAAAGTGGTGGAGAGCACGCGGAGGTGAGCACCATCCGCAAAATCATCAGAGAAGATCTTGGGGAAGTACACAACTCGCTTGAAAAGAAGATCCTCCAAGTACAGGAAAGCTGTAAAGCAATCCTCAAAAACACCAGTAAAGTACTGAAGGAAGTAGAGGAAGCGAAGACTGACACCAAAGAACTAACCTGTAAAGTCAACAAAGTGACGGACGCCACAGACAAGCTTGCCTCTGACACCAACTCGTACAGGGATGCGCTGGTATCTAAACCCGCGCCATCCAATAGAGCCCACGCAGATCCTAGAGTCCTGAGCGATATGGACCGAAAGGTGAAACAAATCCTCATAGATATCTACGACAAGGATGCTGACAACATCCTGACAAAGAGCCTCACAGCGATGATAGATAAAGCCAACGAGTCCATCGCGGGAGTAACAGACGTTAACAAACCAAAGGACATCAAAGTAATCGCAGCCCTCAAAACGCGCGGGCAAGCGATACTCCTCACGCTAAACAGTAAAGAGGCAGTCAGCTGGATCAGAGAAACATACAATGAAGCGACTTTCGCGAATGCCTTCTCCCCCGAGGCCCACATCAGGGAGAGAGCCTTCAACCTGATAGTACCAAGAGTACCAATCACCTTCGAGCCCAGCGATGACAAACACCTACGCGAGATCGAGGAGGTGAACAGCCTAAACTTAAGCGCGATAAGTAAAGCTAGATGGATAAAACCAATGGAGAGGAGGAGGCCAGATCAAACACACGCATACGCTATCATAACCCTTACATCCGCGGATAATGCTAACATCCTTATCAAAGACAGACTAGTTATCTGCGGTACAAAGGTCAGGCCAACAAAGCAGAAACACGAGCCCATGCAATGCATGAAATGCAGGAGATGGGGCCACTTTGTTGCCAGATGCCCATCAGAGAAGGACACCTGTGGGAACTGCGGGGATGAGCATCGCACAAGCGCATGCATAAACAGAAATAAAACCTTCTGTGTAGCCTGTGTGGATGACTCGCACACCAGCTGGAGCAGAAACTGCCCGGAATTCCTCAGGAGATGTATAATCTACAACAAGAAAAATCCGGAGAACGCGATGCTGTATTACCCCACAGCGCACGATTGGTCCCTCATGGTACGCCCAAGCAGTATCCCGATGTGGGATAGGTTCCCGGCGAAGTACGCCGTCAACTCCCTACCCAATATGGGCGATAGGCAGCAGGCCCCCAGACCACACCAGACGCATAAAGGCCAGAACCGCGGAAAGGCGGGCAGAAACGGGCGTGAAAACCCTAACAATATCCAGATCCAGATCCCACGCAATCGTCCCAGGGAGGAAGGCGAACCTCCCGGAGGCGTAGAGCCATGGTTAATGGAACCGACAGGAGTGGACAACACAGTCGAGACCGACCCCCATAACCCCCCGGGATGGCAGTAAAGGATAGGATCTCAATATGGCAGCAAAATGTGAACAAATCGCCTGCCTGTCAACACGACCTGTTAAGTAGCAATAAACTAACATCCATGAACATTGACGTCATAGCACTGCAGGAACCAGCAATTGCCTTCACCGGCCACTCGATAGCGGCCAGGGACTGGATCTCAATTTACCCCACTCCGCACCTGAATAGACCCGAAAAATCGAGATCGCTCATGCTGATAAACGCGCAAATCAGTATGGACAGCTGGAACCAGCTTGACTTCCCGTCGAGCGACGTTACAGTCGTCCAATTCAACAGCGCATGGGGAAAATTAATGATATTCAACATTTACAATGATGGTGAGAGTAACAATACCATCAATCTACTAACAAAGTACCACAGTGATAACCGCCGAAACCTGGAGCAAAGCCAGGACGGCAGCGCGCACAATATCTGGCTGGGGGACTTTAACAGGCACCATCCATACTGGGACGACCCTGGCGACCTAAGGCTCTTCACCGACAACGCTCTAGCAGCAGCTGAGACGCTGATAGAAGCGGTAGCTGAAGCCGGTCTGGATTTAGCTCTACCCAGCGGCATCCCAACCCACTGCCACAACGTCACCAAGCTCTGGAGCAGGCTAGACCACGTCTTCATCTCCGAGAACTCCATCGGTACGGTAACAGCATGTGACGCCCTCAGCGAACACAGGGGCATAAACACCGACCACCTCCCAATACTAACGGAGCTAAGTCTGGGACTGGTCACAAGCGAGATCAAACCAATCCCCAACTTCAAAGAAGTGGACTGGGAGGAATTCCGAAAATCCCTAGCGACGCATTTGGGTCCGGTACAGCCTGAGGAGCAGATACTAAACCAGAGGCAGCTAGACGAAAGGTGCGGTAGCGTAATGGAGGCCATCCAAAGCACGATACGTGAGCAGGTGCCAGTCACGGAGCTTACCTCCAAATCAAAGCACTGGTGGACGAAGGAACTGACGCAGATGCGTAGCCGGTCCAATAAACTAGGCAGACAATCCTACAGGCATCGCAACAAGCTAGACCATGCGATACATGCCCAGCATAAGGAGGTGGCAAAAAGGTACGAAGGCACCCTCGAATACAATAGGAAACAGCACTGGAGAGACTGGCTTGAACGCGCGGACGAGCCAGATATCTGGACGGCGAATCGCTACATCACAGCCCCAACGACAGACGGAGGCAAAGCCAGAATCCCAGTGTTGAAGTACAAAGTAGAGAGGCAGGAGATCTCCGCAAGGACTAACGGCGAAAAGAGTGACACGCTTGCCAAAAGTTTCTTCCCACCAAAGCCAGTGGAGAACGCAGATCAAACAAGCACCAAGTACCCACAGCAATGCCAAGGTGGTGTCAAAATCACGGCTGAACAGATCCATAAACAGCTCCGCAAACTAAAACCGTACAAGGCTCCAGGGCCAGACGGCATACCGAACATAGTGCTAACGAAATGCGCAGACATACTGATCAACAGACTGCTAAGCATATACGACGCCATGTTCGAGCGAAAGCTGATGTACAAGCCCTGGAAATCCTTCGTCACGGTAGTACTCAGGAAGCCAGGGAAGCCCAGATATGACGTACCCAAGGCATATAGACCGATAGCCCTCCTCAACACGTTGTGGAAAGTGCTCACAGCGGTAGTCGCAGAGCAGCTGACTTTCGTAACAGAGAAGCACCAGCTACTACCGGCTAACCACTTCGGAGGAAGGCCGGGACGCACGACAACAGACGCCATGCATCTCTTAGCGAACACGATCAAAACTTCCTGGAGAGCGGGCAAGGTCACATCGGCACTATTCCTGGACATAGAAGGTGCGTTCCCTAACGTGGTTCCATCGCGCCTAGAGCACAATCTACGCAACCGTCGCGTTCCTAGGAAGATAGTGGATTTCATCCACAACATGCTACGGGGAAGGGTCACCGCCCTAAAGTTCGATGGGTACACGTCGCAGCCTATTGCTATTGACAATGGAATAGGACAAGGCGACCCACTCTCGATGGGTATGTATCAGTACTACAACGCTGACCTCCTAGACATCCCAAAAGAAGAAGGCGAATCCACGATGGCATACGTGGACGACTCGGTCATGATAGCCATCGCGGATACTTTCCAGGAAACGCACGAGAAACTGCTGAGTATGATGACCAGGGAAGGGGGAGTCGCTGAATGGTCAACCGAGCACAACTCCCCCCTCGAGTATTCCAAGCTCGCGCTGGTTGACTTCGCACACAGCAGCAGCTCAAAGCAAAGAGATCCGCTGAACCTCCCACAGATCAAGATCCATCCCTCGAAGAGCACTAAATATCTAGGAGTGATCTTCGATCAAAACCTAAACTGGAAAGAACAGCACGCCTGCGCAATCGGAAAAGGGACAAGCTGGGCCATGCAAATCAAACGGCTTGCAAAACCAACATGGGGTCTAACGCCAAGTCATGCCAGAAAGCTGTACATCAGCGTAGCGATCCCTAGAATGCTATATGCGATAGATATCTGGTGTGCGCCACCATACGAAAACGGGCAGCGGCAGCACGGGACGATCAAGCTAACTGGACAGTTAGCGACCATACAAAGAGCGGGAGCGCTCGCAATCACTGGAGGTCTGCGCACCTTGGCGACGGACGCACTAGATGCCACGGCGTTTCTACTCCCAGCGGCGATACTAGCAGATAAATGGTGCCATAAAGCAGCCCTACGTCTGGCGATGCTCCCAGAGAAACATCCGCTATATGGAATAGTTCGAAATAAAATAACAGGTAAGATCAAAAAGCACAAATCTCCCATAAACAATCTGCTGGCAGCCTATAGGCACGACCCAAGGAAAATCGAAAAGACCCCAGCCGTAGCAAGGGACCCAACGAGACAAGGAATCCTCCCCTTCGCTACCAGTATAGCCGAAAGCAGAGAAGACTCCATGAGAGAAGCAGAAAATGCCAGCGAAGAAGTACAAGTTTTCACGGACGGCTTGGCCATAAATGGAAAGGTAGGAGCGGCCGCAGTGCTGACGAGGGCAGGCAACCCACCACACGCGCTCCACTTCAACCTGGGACCAGAAAGCGAGCACACGGTGCACGAGGCGGAGCTAGTGGGTATCCTCCTCGGAATGCACCTCATCAGTACGGAGAGACGTGGCAGCACATCCTGCGCAATAGGGGTGGACAACCAGGCCACGATCCAAGCATTCCACTCCGCGATGAGAAAACCAGGCCACCACATCGCAAGAGAAATCCTGAAAATCGCAAACCAGGTCCAGAAACGTAGGCAGAAAGGTAACTACGAGTTAACCATCTGCTGGACTGCCGGACACAAGGGAATAACAGGAAATGAAGAAGTCGACCGTGAAGCAAAGAAGGCAGCGGACGGAAAAACATCAGACAAGAAGCTTCTCCCTTCCTATCTGAGAAAATCGTTGCTAATCAACCCCGCAGCGAGAAAAAGAGCACATCACAATGACCTGATGAAGATCTGGAAAAAGGACTGGAATACCTCCAAACGGGGAATGAGAGCCACACGCCTGGACGGGTCAACGCCCTCCAAAAAGTTCCTCAAAGTGATCAGCCAGAAAGAGCTCAGTCGCATCGACGCCAGTCGAATAGCGCAGTTCAGGATTGGATGCGCGCCGGTAAACCAGTATCTCAAACAAGTGAGAAGGGTGGACAGCGCCAGATGTCCAGCGTGCAGAGACGAAGAAGAAACAGCGGAGCACTTTATGCTCTCCTGCCCCGCGTACGCACATGAAAGATGGGTCCTCACCCAACAAGCCAAGAAGATCAGCAAACCAATGACGATGGAAACGTTGTTAGGAAATCCGAAGATGGCAAGGGAAGTGACGAAGTTTATTAAAGCGACGAACCGGTTTGCGCGACCAGACGTGAGCATATAGTAACAAACCGCAGCGATACGTTACACCACCCGAGTCCCACCCCCTCCTCCCCTTCCCTCCCCCCTTTTTTCACCCCACATCTTTCCCCCTCGTAACGAAACAGAGCACGCGCTAGTTCCACGCAAACGCTCTCCCCAACACAACTCCTGTGATCAGGCGACACACGGGCGATCTATGCGAACGTCACCGATACAGCCACTCCCCTAACAGGGAGACGTTCCCAACAAGTACCTAACGATCACCTGGCGCATCAACGCCGCGCTCACCATTCACAACAAGTTTACGTTACGCAACAATGGCAGCAATGCTATGGGGGTAGAAAGCCGCTGTGCGAGTTCACATATACTTAAATATACAGACACGCATGTAAACATACACTGAAGTGCTACATGGGGCTTTGCTCCCCGAAGCGCACGGTAATTGATATTAAAAAAAAAAAAAAAAAACTGTACCAGTTACCAATGACGACCGTGGACGCGCTGCAGCCTCAGAATTGGCCACTTTCGACCACGTGACGCCTAGTTGGCGATAATTTATCACTGTTCATTCGACGTTCAACTTTCAACGTTCAACGTTCAACCCTCAGGCCTCAACGCTCAACCCTCAGCCTCCGTCCCTCATTCCATCATCGTCCCTCTCGCCCCTCAAGTTCACCTCGCCTCAAGCCCGGCTGCCGACGACTCGCGGATCGCCCACCTTCGCCGGCCGACGCCAAAGTGCGCGCCGCCTCGAGCTGTCAACCCACGTCGTGCGCGACACCCTTGCTTGGGACCACATATCACCAGACACCCACTTACTGTATACAGGACCATTTGACCTATATTCGTACGTTCCCTTATCATTTCTTGGATCTTAGAACACCCACTCCCCCTCTTTCCGATTCCCATTTTCTGCTCAGCCATCGGACGCAAGACGACACCGGTCCCCTCTACCTGCATAGCATACTTGTATATAATCTCCTCGCCTGGCCCCAGCCAAGGGGGAGGAAGACCTCTGATGCAATCTTAGATCACTCTTGCCCCCCTTCTCGCTCGTGTGCCGTCGTCACATCAAGCCTCCGTTTTACGACTGTTACGATTCCCCTCGCGCGCTCCCGGCCTTTCATGGACGCGTCCTCTCCCTCTCCCTCTCCTCTCCCTGGCGCCTTCGCGTTTCCGAGGGGGAACGCGGACCCGTCTCTGCCCTCAGACCCCTATCGAACGCACGCAGTGTGGAGTTATCTCCCGCGCTACACCAGTGTGAATGCCCATCACGACGATGATCAGACTCCGTTACATGTAGCAACATCCACATGTCCAGGTCATACTTCGTTAATCAATTGTGGTGCGAATCCGAACATGAAGAGCGAAGGTCAGGAGGTCCGACTATTCCTACCATATTCTGTATTGTCAACTGATAGAACGAGTCGTAGAACTGCTACCGGTTGTGTTGAAAATTCGGCCTGTGGACATCACTATCCCAATTGACCCTCTTCCCTCTAACTATCGCTCCCCAGCGTCTCCTCACCGGCATTGTGACCGAGAGCTGGGGTGTGAGAAACCTATTGATGCCACCCTGTTCCTACTAATAAACTTTCAAACTTGATGAATCAATCCGTGAGTATTAGCATCTTCCCAACTCGACCCTCTTTCAACTGAGTCACCCGTCCCTTATATGCAGCGCCTCGCCACCATCAGAAGTCTGGATGCGAGGAACTGTGTTAATGGGATTTCCATGCCTCGGCGCCTTGCGACAGGGGAGAGGCTGAACATGAATGATCAACAAGCTAGAGGGAAGATCGAGTTGGAGAGGTAACTTACTGATACTCACAACCTGATTCCCCGACCCTACCTGTGACCACAGAGGGAGCATTGTAAGCTGGTCCTTCCTATGGGCTCTGTCGAGGTCGGCAATTCATCATTTGTATATTAAGATCACCCCAACTCGACCTTTTACCACTTACACGTTGATCGTTGCTATACGGTCCCTCGGACACAGGTTGCTGGTGCTTGAGATAGCACAATTTCGGCGTTCTTCCTGTCGCAGTAGTTCGTTGGAAAATCCATCCGTGAGTTGTATTATTCCCCAACTTGGTGTTTCCCTTTAATCCATTGTCCAGCTCTTACCAATCTCAGGAGGCCAATGCTCGGTGTATACGCTCATCGTGCCTCTCCTGTTGTCATTCCTAAGATCTATCAATTACTCTCTGAGTACTTGCTCCGCGTCTTCCTCTATTAACTCATTGATCGGGCTGAGTCGTTCTTGTCCGGTTCTTCTTAGGCGCGGGTTACACATACTCGAGGTACCCACTTACGAAGTCCCCCCCCCCTGTTGGCCAGGACTGTGCTCGACCACTCATCGGGTCCAACAGGCAACAGTGACCCTCTGGTAAGCGCGATCGAGAGTTTCCTCGCGTCTCTAAAGACAACTGCCCTGACTGGCAGGTTTTATGTATCTCCCTAGTTGTAGCTTTCTACCCCAAGCGCTCACTACGCAAAATGCCAGTGTTCAGTAAAACTTACAATGGCGGGGTGGAGCAGCGCGAGGAAAAGTGGATATCGTGAAGGACAAACTCGGGAAGTCGCCAGCCTGGTGAACGACGTCAGGACAACAAGAACCATAACCTAGAAGAGAACGATCTTCGGCGTGATCTGCACACAATCATTCGGTCTCATGGGACGTACGCCATCCATCATAGGCTGATCATTCCTAAGTAAACTCGGTCAAGTCGAACATGCGATTAGACGGCAACGAATTTGGGGTTATCAAGGGGCTTTGTCGAGCACATGTATGCAACGAAGTTCAAGGGTGACCGCAAGATCTCGGACGTCTTCAGTCATTCCAGATATTCTGGGTTTGCCGTTAGTTTGTCGTTATTCCACTTATCCACATCACTCGCTTGTTTCGTTACCTGAAAGCCACGTTCGCTTCTATTCACAACTCGTACAAATCGCTGAACGAATTGTGTATCTGAGTCGCGACAGCAAGATAGATCATGATAATCGGCGCACCCCTTCACTAATTCAGCAGTGCTGCGTCCCATCACAGCAATACACGCCGCCTTGTTGGTCTGGGCAGTGTCTGGGCTCGGGCGCTCCGACTGTTTTCCGTGTGACCGCGCAAAGATGCACCAGGCGCCACACTGAGGCGGATTGACATGCGACAAGAGAGTGTGGTTTAGATGTCTTGTGAAAGGATGGTCGAGATAGGCAAATGTTGCCAAGACCATACCGACTGGCACTGGGCAATCGGATTGATATATAGACTATCCGTGATAGCTGGGCGCTATCTGGGTAAGGAGGAGCCTGAGGCCTGAGGGTCCTTCCAAGTTCAGTCCAACTTCTTTCGATCAGAACACGTGGAGTGTGATGGGACACGCCCATGACTTAGAGTGGTGCCGTTTTCGACTTTTCGTGTCTTCTGACTGATGAGCATGTAGCGCACTGTGTGAGAACGCCCAAGTCGCGATGTCTACCATGTGTCCGCGGCGGCCGTTAATGGTTTCGTGCGACCAGTGCTCTTTCCTCGCCAATCCAGGAGAGAGATTGACCTGGCACTGGCAGTGCCTGGCAGCAGATGCGTCGCGTCCGACGTTGAGTGGTAGGAAAACGTTGTGACGAAATGAGATGGGAAAATGTGTCAATTTTTGAAATTTGATTCTGCCACGTTAAATCCACGCGTCAGCAACTCAAAGATGGCAATTGCCGCGTTCTGGCCGTGCTCCGACCGAGTCCGACCTCTCACCGCAGTAGTTCAAACTTTATCATTTTCTGGGTATATCACACCAGCAGCTCTCCCCTCTGAAGCAAAGCATTCAGATGGTGTAGTAACTCTGCCTACTCTAGCTGCTCCGGGAGTTGGGATGGGGGATGGGTGATACCATGGTACGTCAGCAATGTTGGGCATTTGTTTACGCCCCTCCAATGACTTTTGCCCTAGCCCAGGCAAATTCTGGGCCCGGCGGAGGTAGTCCACGTATATGGAAATACAAGATGGACGCGATAAACGTATTACCAAAACCTGTAAAGAAGATCCAGCAGGAACAGGACCCCCATTTCAATCGTGTCATCTTCACTCACGCCCAAACAGATTCACGTACGCTTCCACCTGATTTCGACTCCCGCGGCTTCCGACCTACCTTCCCCACTTGCGCTCGTTCTACCTTTGCACCTGCACCTGCCTTTGCACCCGCATCCCACCCCGAGGCGCAGCCATAACACTGGGTCGATCGTTCCGAGTATTTGCGCTACTTCGTAACCTCTGAGTTTCTTCACGAGGCAGAGCGCCTCCACCGCATATCCATGAGGCAATGGTATCGATCCAAAACCCGCATGCTAGGAATAAGCAATCCAAGTAACACTGACACCTGCCAGCTAACAATCTGTCCCAGCTCACAATCACCATGCTGTCTCCCTCTCCCTCGCCATAAGGTACAGTAGATGCCTGTCTTTCGGGCCCATTGCATCAATGCCCATGCCTACTTGATGTCGACTCATCGTTGATGAGGACGAAAGGAGCTAGGGCCGTGACGAATGGGGATGTGCATGCTAGTGGGCACGAGGCTCAGGTGAGAGAGTACACCACCTGACAAAGAAGAAACTCATGTCCAAGTACGCAAGGATTACCAAAGGAGACACGGCAAACTGTTTCAGGCCCGTTGACGCAGGGGCGCCTGCCATGGCGCGATTTGGAGGTGCAGCCGCACGACACGCCGCCGCCAAGTGAGGCCGCGGAACCCCCTGGTGGCCATCCGCCCAAGCAGATCCGAGCCCCTACCGATGTAGGAGGGCCGCTGGGGTTGCTTCAGGGCGAAACATCATGGCACGCAGTGGGCCAGATGAGCCCAGCATAGGTACGCACATCAGTGGGCAAGACGCCCATCGGAGAGGTGCACGGCCGCTCTCCTATACGCGAGGCTCCATCTCGTCGGCATCGGAGCAAGTTGTCGTCGAACCGACCCGTGTCCGCGCGCATCAGGCGCGGTTTTCGAGGGATAGCCGATCATTGCCACCGAAGATTCAGTTCTCAGCATCTGCATCTGATACCAATGCGTAACCCCTAAACAAACTTTGATTCCGTGGGTGTCTGTTGCCACGCTCCCCTTCATGAGGGCTGATTGAGTCAGTGACCCTGCTTCGTGGTCCTGTGATAGAGACAACGTGGGGTGGGCAAGAGCGGGGCCCGCAGGGGGATAGAGGAAAGCGGTCCAGGAATTCAAGTTATGGTTGGGGAGAGGACCCTCGAAATCAGACCATGCTCCTGGATCACACACCAAACTGATGGTACGGCGTTCGATCAGGGAGGTGCACTCAGCCTGCCAGACCCAGCTGGTGCGGAATTATTCGCCCTTTTGCGACGCAAGGAAGCACATGCCCCATATCACATTACAACGGACTTGGGTAGACAGCAATAAGAGAAGTTATGTACCAGGGACGTGGGTATGGAAGCTGGGAGAGGCGAACAGTCACTGTCCCGTTAGCGTGTCGTTCGTGGTCCACCGAGTTTCTCGAAAGTCTTTGGAAAGGGAGTTGGAGCAAGCTCTGGGCGGTAACTGGCTGCCAGTTCTGTCATGTATGCAGTCCATCAATATGCATCAATATTGCATCAATCGCTCATAACTCTGAGTCAATTTTATTTTGCCGCTCCCTTCCGGCCCGCTCCCCGTTCTCAGTCCATTGCTACATTTCGGCCAGCTTCACCAGTTGGCTTTCGAACTCATAGTGTTTTTGCTGATATTTGTTCTGCAACCCTAACGCAAGAACTTCTGCCGTATGCCATGCCCTGTCGAGCAATTACTATCATATCTGTCCATGCGTCCCTCTCCAGTACGGCAGTACTATCTGTTAGGCGCGTTAACCAAACGCGGTATGATAGCCATTTCTAACGCTGATAATTCAGAATGACCCAAGAATAAGACCGTTTCCCCAAGATGGCCGTTCCGGTTTGAAGCTTGAAGCTTGAAGAGTTGCGAGAATTCTCACTGAACATCCTAATAATTTGGCCCCGTCCGAGCGAGTCCTAATAATGACCCCTATCATGTCCCCATGGACGGCTCCAAATTCGAATATGTCCATTACCAACAATGTAATGACTAAGACTAAGGGTGTGGATTGTTTGCCCAATTCGCACTAATTCCCCTCCTCTCGCCCTCCAACCAGTGACCTGGAGACCGGCCGTCGAGGCTCGTGGATTTTACATCCTGCGGACCTATCAATATCCTGCTTGTGTGAGTCCGAGTCGTGTCTAATCCCTGTTCAGGGGCGCTCATAGAAAACGAACTTTGTCCATCCCACCTCATCCACGTCGTTCTATACAAACACTCTTCTGATATGGCTACGTCCCAATTTGTCATGAGTGTGAAACAAGAGGCGCAGATATTTGAGTTGAATCGCCCGCGCAGCATGGCATCATGGACAGAATTTCCAGGAAAGGGTGGATCAATGTGGAAGCAGGCTTTCCCGGATATTACAAATGTATGGGCGGGAAGGCAGGCGAAGTGCCAAGTGCCGGAGAGTGCAGGTATGGCTTCTTTGGATTAAGATCTCAGCAAATCGTGGTCAGTTGGGATGGGGCGCGGCGCTGGCAGTCACGCACTAGTCACGACTCGGACTCACGATCACCACACAAAGACTTCATCCAGACTCCGATCGGCACGAGGGCGAGTTCTGGGAAGACCTATACCCTCCTGAAAACATAATTGTCACCCTTCTTTCGGTTTCTCGATGGCGGAGTTCAAGTAGAGACCAGATTCGAGTAATGGCTCTATGAGAGAGAAAACTGGATTCCATTATGGAAGGCCATGGGATTTAGTGCATGTGATAGTGATAACAAGACTCGGATATGGGCTATATGGCCCGAGATTACAATAATTTCCAATCTGATGTTTGGCTAGTTTGTAGCATGTTGGAGTGGGCCTTCAAGCTTCAAGCTTCAAGTTTAGGGGAGATCAGGTTTCGGGGTGCGAGTAATAGTCATTAAGAAAAGGTTGGTGGTGTTTCAAGTTGCCAAGTTGTCAACTGATGCAGTAGAGGGTCAAAGGAGGCCTGTTGCCGAAGAAGGGGTGGCCCGAGGAGGGCTGAGGCAGGCTTTACTGGTTTAGGTCATAACTTCCTCAACTGGCTCGTACGTTGGTCTCATTCACCTGGTTCGTAATCACTTTCCAAAGCCCCCCTGGCGTCTGCTTATACTAGATATATATCAACACACTTTACGGAAAGTGTTGTATTGCTTCTCTACCCTTCCCTCCATTCAAGTTCCCCCCACCGTATTCACTGTTTTGACATGTCTCCGGTCCCTTCTCCGTCTCCTAGAGACATCATTGATGCTACCCTGGCCAAGTACACTGAGTTGACAGACAAAGATCCTGTCAATGATCCACTTGCTGCCAAGATCAAATCTTGTTACACCGGTGACTCGGATACCATCTGTCCTATACTCCAGCAGCATGCCCAGACATTTCGTGATCACTCCAAGTTGACGACATGCCTTAAAGTGATTGTCGATCGCTTGCAAGATCTCTCTACCACTCCCGCTCTTGGCGGGGTTGCTGGTCGCCAAGCCGTATGTCTTTAAAAGTATATTGTCTACATTCTACAACACCATCCTGAAACGCTCTACCATCTAGACATCACCACCTATACAACTTGTCTTTTCGTCGATCAATATACTTCTTGCGGTGTGTATCTTCCTTTCCACCCGCAACTGACTCACTCAAGTAAGGAAATTTGGGTCCTCCAGGTGGCTAAAAGTGATGCTGCAAACCGCGACCCTCTTGTGGACCTTTTCGGTTACGTCGAAGATGTCGTTAAACAACTCAAGATTACTCCCGAGGTCACCGTCATACCAGGAGTGACTCAGAAACTCGTCAAGATAATGGCTGAATTGGTATTCGTTTTCGCCATCGCGACGAAAGACGTCAAGGACGGGCCACTTAGTGAGTCGGTCCTTATCAGTAAATCGCTTTCTAACGTAGCTCTCAGGGAAATATGCAAAAAAACTACGGGGCGAGATCGACGTCGAGAAAATCCTAAGCAGGTTAGATCGGCTCACTCCGGAGGAAGCTCAGACGACAGTCGCGCCTACTCTTGAGGTCGTCTATCACCTGGTCCATAACATGACTCTGGTCATGGAATGTATGTAATCTACTAATTTCGACTCGTATCATTATGTGCACGATGCTAAACATGTTTCTGGGTGTTGGCAGATGAAAATGTATCGACAGAGGGCATCAATAAAGCCCTGGGTATGTCTAGTACCGAATGCCATGCATAGACAATAAGTTAACTGTCGATACCAGCTGACATACAGCATGCGGTGATCGAAAACGTCGGGGGAGAACGTTCGTAGTTCCCTCACGTAGCGGACATTGGCAGCTCCAAGCTGAAACTTTGTCGCAGGCCATAAACTACAAGAGGAACTCAGACGTTGGCTTTCACCGCCAGACCCATCGACAAACCATAACATTGCTCGCAAAGCCCATCACGATGGTACCGCCACCTGGTTTATTAGAGACAAACCTTTTAAACAATGGAAGACCACCGGCGGTCAGTTGTTGTGGGTTCATGGCAACCGTATGTGTATCGGCTTCCCGTCGTTGCCACAGCTGACAAGGTCTGGTCCTACAGCTGGCTCGGGAAAGACTATCTTGTGGTATGCAATGCCTCAATTATTCTCAATTGTGTGTGCTCATTATCTCATTAACTAGCTCAACGATTATCCACGGTGCTCGATCCATGCGTGAGCTGGGTTTAGTCGCCGTTGGATATTTTTATGTCGACTTCCGAGAACGCACTAAGCAGGACGCCCGCGGTTTGCTGTCCTCACTCCTCGCCCAACTCTGCACCCAATCAGACCCTTTTTTTGACATTCTCTCAAGGCTTCGTACGAAACATAATGATGGTGGGGAGCGGCCCAGCGAAGAGGCGCTCGCAACGTGCTTAAGGGAAATGCTCGAATATCCAAAGCAAGCGCCAGTCTTCATTGTGATAGACGCGTTGGATGAATGCCCGGATTACCCAAGCCCAGGTTCCCCCCCGGGAGTTCCCACTCCGCGGCAATCGGTACTCAAGATCGTGAAGGAGCTGATTGAGCTGAAGCTTCGAAATTTACATTTTTGTCTCACCAGTCGCCTCGAACATGACATCAAGGACGTCCTCGGGTCCTTGGACCATGTGAACGTGTCGCTTCACACTCAGAAAGGGCAACTTGACGACATCGCCCGATATGTCGAGTCGATTGTTGACTCAGACGTAACGATGAGGAGGTGGTCAAATAAGACCAAGAGGTCGGTCATTAATACCCTCGCAAACAAAAGTGACGGGATGTAGGTGACAACTGCAATCACGCTTCGGTTTGCCTTCCGAGTCTTATTTGATGATCCCAGGTTTAGATGGGCCTCCTGTCAACTGGATGTTCTGCGCCACTGTCTTCTGCGGGATATCCAGGTTACCTTAGACAAGTTGCCCTCGACTTTGAACGAAACCTACGAACGTATGTTGAAAAACATCGACCAAAAGAAGCGGAAATTCGCACACTATATCTTCCAGTTCCTCACTGTTTCCCACCGCCCTCTTTCTGTCCAAGAGCTTGCGGAAGTCCTTGCGATCAGCAACGATGAAGAACCAGCCGGGATTCCAAAATTCGACGCGTCCTTGAGAGAACCAGAAGCAGAGTCAGCTGTGCGCTCTCTGTGCTCCAGCTTGGTTTCTATTGACGACGTCAACGGGGAAAAACAAGTACGATTTTCGCACTTTACGGTGCAAGAGTTCCTTACATCGGATCAACTCGGAGAGCTACATTCCACATATTACGTTCTCCCACAGGCGGCACATATCTTTTCCGCCAAAGTTTGCCTCAGCATACTTCTTAGATTGAATAGCCGCATCGCCAAGGACAATGTCAAGGTGATGTTCCCTCTGGCCGCCTACGCGGCTAAACACTGGGTTGAACACGTCAAGTCCGGAGACGCACCATCGCTTGTTCGACTTGAAGGTGGGATGAACCGTCTCTTCGACAAGAAAAAACCACAATTCGCAGCCTGGATTTGGGTCTACGATATAGACAACCCTTCCGGACCACATCTCGTCCACAGCTACCCTCGTAAATCCGAAACAACCCCCCTATATTACGCAGCATCATGCGGTTTTCTCAACATGGTGAAATACCTCGCCACATCTCACCCAGACGACGTCAGGTCTCCGGGCCGTGATGGCAGGACCCCCCTTCATGCAGCCTTGCACAACGGCCATTCGGGCATTGCATTAGCCCTTCTGGAGAAAGGGGCCGACGCGAATGCTCAGGACAACGGAGGAGAGACGCCGTTACAAATCGCATCGCTGCGGGGAGACATCGAGGCCATGAAGTCCTTGTTTAATCACAACGCCAAGCTGGATGCGAAGAATAAGGCCAATGAGACTCCGTTGTCATTGGCGTCAAGCAAGGGAAACCTGGAGGCCGTACAGCTGCTACTGGGGCGCTGCCCTGACTTGGTAAATCATCAAGTTGCGTTCCAGCGGACTGCTTTGCATGTCGCAACGATGCATGGTCACCAACCCATTGCCCAGTTGTTGCTCGAAGAACGCGCGAACATCAACACGAAGGCAGTTATTGACGCGAAGGACGAGAATGGCCGGACTCCGTTACATTTAGCAGCGGACCAAGGACAGAACGACATCGCCAGGTTACTCCTTCAGCGTGGCGCCAGTGTGAACGTCCGAGATGAGTCGGAGCTGACTCCTTTACATCTGGCGTCGTTAGGCGAACAAATAGAAGTTGTGGAGCAGCTACTGGACGATGACGCCGGTGTGGACGTGAATGCCAAGGATGGAGATGGCTGGACCGCGTTGCACATGGCAGCGTATAACGGATACCCCCAGGTTGTGGAGTCATTGATCCGGCGTGGCGCGGATTTGGATAGCATAAACAATGACGGTAAAACTCCTTGGCAGTCTGCATCAGAATCTCACCACCCCCTAGTCATTGAGAAGTTGGAAGGTGCGGGGTGCCAGTGTTCGCACTAGCAAATATGGGAGTATCCGATGTGTGTAAGTCTCTTCTTACTAGTTGCAAGATTGCACTGATAAACAATGTATCATGGTGATATCAATACCGTATAGCTGTGATATGTTCCCCCGTATTTCAGATGTACGATGTGACTGAGATTATTTGTTATTCCAGAATAGCTCACTGGCACCGATTCATGTCATGGATTCGGGACCACTGTATGATACAGATCGCCGTAACAGTTAGATTATGTGAGGTACAATTTTCTCTGAGTGACAGCTGGCATCTAGGCAAACGCATGACTTGCAAGAACGACAGATTAGCGGGCGGTGAGTGATGCTTTAGTTTGTAGGTGTACTATCGATTACTTTGCCTTCCTCGAGGCATACCGCGTTTCCAAGTCCTACTCCCACCCTTCACTAGCACCGTGCTCTCATCCGCTCGTTCCCCTATCCGGGTGGCCGCCCAAGTCGAAGGCGACATACTTCATGTAAGAGCGTTCATTGGAACAGGGTCGGGGGCGAAGGGGACGATACTCAGGCTCGGGGCGGGATAGGCTGGGGGCGGAGGACGTAGGCAGGGACGACGTCGAAAGGGACGCGAGTAGTCATGAAAGTTAAAAATGACGCAAGGAAGGATGGGATATCAGTGAGGAAAAATACTACCCATCCGGGGCTCAAGTCCGCTCAACACAAAGGGACACAGGCGGACTCACGAGTGGTGTTCCCGTGCCAGAGACTCTAGCTCAAGAGGGCCTCAAAGTGCTTCCACAGTGTCCGCGTGTGTTGCCTGGACACATTCAGATTTTACTCGTACGTTTACCGAATCTGGAGGAAGTGGGAAAGTTCGGTGGGTTGAGGCGCAGGAGCGTCAGCGTCATGTCTTGTGTAGGATGGGGAGCCCACCCTGTTGCAGAGGCCGAAGAGATGCCCAGAAACCAGCTGGGGGGTGTGGGTAATTTAGATGGGGAAGGATGAAGTTGATGGTCGTTTGCCACGAGGCAGGGTGGGAAAAAATGAGCTGTTAGACGGGAAGGACGACGAGACATCTCAAGCGGGATTGATCGTGAGGAAGTTGTGTAGCCTGAGGGTGAAGGGAAAAGGCCCGTGACCAACTGCTGATATCGTAGTCTGCTGATGCGGTTGACTGCGCTTTTTTGTAGCGGCGGGGGTTAATTAACGTTAATTTGCCGCTGCCAATTTGGCAAAATCCACGCACTGCACGCGGTTGGCGCTCTCCAAGTGCTCTCCAGCAGTATGATACTGTATCAGGTTCAATGCATTTTACCCCCCGACTCCCCGAGACTGTGCCACAGCTCATCTTTCTCTCCCCCCAGACACAGCATTCGGAAATGGGTCACTTGCTGACTTCAATCGCCTATGTGTGACCTCGGGTGGGCTACGTGGTGATGGTACGTCTGGAAATTTGGGAACAACGCCACTTTGGGAAATCTAGGTGAAGTGATGGGCTACATTTATGAAGACATTCGACGAATACTAAACTCGCATTTCTAATGCCTGAAGAGAACATGCAACATCTTCTCGCGTTTGCCAAGATGTTCCCAAATTTTATCCGGACTAGTTCTCCCACACCTTCACCTCAACCCGCCGCCCTCACGTCTGGGCCCACTCTCCCACCAACTCTCACCCTCACCTATCTTTGCGTTACCTGGAACCCAACTCCAAACTACAGCCGAAGTACGCTGGTTGTTCTGCCCATTTGGGCTCGTATATGAGTCCGCACTCGGGAGGCCAACGCCATAAAGACCCAAACTCATGAGATGATGGGTCGATCACATACAAGTTCTACGTTACATCGTGTCAGACTTTGGTATTGTTGGTTCAATTTGATGTTTGGAAGCAACTCATCATATGTAGTAACAGTGAGATTGACCATCGCCGTTCCGATTATTATCTTGGTGCGCGCCACCAGACTATCCCCCCATGAGGGGCCTCCAAAAATAAAAAGTTGGTTTATGGCTGCATGAAAGAAGTAGAGACGAAGAATATGAATACCCCCAAAAATTAACGAGGGTGTGTGTGGCCAGGCCTGCGCATGCGTCTAAGTCGTTTTGTCCCGTCCCACTTTGCACTGGTACCCCTCTTCCTCCCAGGGCTCCAGGCCCTCTCCAGTCCAGCAAACCGAATACCGCGCGTCGATGTTAATTGAGTTTCAGCTTCCGCGGACCCTTTCTGGCCCTTCCTGACATGCATCCGGTGTCGCGTGACTTGCGTGCTGGTTCGTCTATACTGTATCTGGTGAAATCGGCGGTTGTATACATACCGCGAGCCGCGAGCGGAACTTAGCGTTGGTGCGAGGGGATTTTCGAGGCTCGGCGAGCGCGAGAGGTTTTAGAGGGCTTTCAGATTGTCGTGTAGCGCCGACAGTGAGTCTGCGCCGTGAGTTCGAGGAAGGAAAGAAGGGGGAATAGAACCAGCGTCGCGCCCAAAGTGGGGACGCGCGATGGAGCAGACGGGGTGGCGGATAGACAGTTGTTAGTCGTACGACCGCCGATTGATACCCTTGATCGCGGAACGATCTAAAGACAATTAGCTATCGATAAGGAGATGAAACGTACGGGGCAGCGCGGGGCGTCATTGGCCGACAGCGAGTGACGTCGTTTCGAAAGGGGATCAGATAGAGAGGAGAGAAGAGAAGTCGCACACAAGATAAGAAGAGGGAAATTGGGCCGCGGTTGCCTGCTATGATCTGATGATCCTCTTCAGGAGGCTGGGCGATGTGTATTTATAGGATGATGTTGGTGCAATAACAACAAGTATGCTATGGATAATTGTGAGTAAAAGGGAGAAGAAAAGAAATATGTTAGCCGGCGACAATCCTGCACGGCGATGTAATCGAAAGAGCATGGTATCGAGGGGCGCGACTGCAGGCGCAAGGTCAAAGTGTAGATGGCGTTTGTGCTTGGTCCATCAACTGGACAAGAAAAGGAATGATGGAGAAAAGTGTTGTGTTGGACATCTAGGCAGGAAAGGAAAGATAAAGGGAGCGGGGATATACGACAAGGAGCAGGATGACATGGCGAAGCGTGCGTTGTTGTTTGCTGGTTTGAGGCGACGATAGTGAGCGATCCGAGTATCTTCGGCACGGAACTAGGGGCGAGGCGTCTTGACAAGGCGAGATAACGATGAATGGTGAGGCAATGAGGACAAGACTGTGGATGCGACAACAACGAGTAGATGTGGGGTCGTGTATATGAACGTGTTGGACTTGGTGGCTGGGAACATCACAGTCTTTGTCAGCAGTGTCACAGGGCGAGTAAGTAAACACTCTGCAAGTCACGGGACTCGTTTCCGATAGCACGTTCCCCATCCTTACAGTCGGAAGACTAGCACGCGAGAATTGGAGAAGCAGACCGATGACATATCTGAGGTCATACCAGAGGACTTTCTTACACGTACGCTATCTCGAGATCACTCAGCTGTAGCTGTAAGATGGAACACAAACACAATACTAGAACATCGGACCATAACAAGGGTGAGACATTGTACGTGCTACGTAGGATCTTGGGAGTAAGCGTCGCTCGTTGGGTAGAAGCCTCGAGAATGTGACAGAAACCCCACAATACGCGGTAGCTGACAAAAGAAGACAAGACGTTACGAGGCCGTGCGCTCGGCGATGGTGCAAGACCGAGAGCAGAAAAATATAATAGAGATAGTAAAGTCCCTCGACGAGGAGGGGTGTTTCAAAAATTACGAGTCACTATTCCTCGGCGATAGGTATGACCATGTGACCATCAACGGTTGAGTGAATTAGAAATTCCTAGGCAGCACCAGAGAAGGAAGGAAGTCATGCGGAAGCTGGCGTACGATCGATCGAGAGGCCTGAGTCCCGGAAAATGCGGGCCTCAGGCATGGCTCCTCTCCAATGTTCACACAATAATGTGGCGTTGCACGATTACCAACCACAAGGACCTTCAGATCGAATAGCAGCATGAGGACGGTTTCTGGAAGACCGATACCCTCAACCCTCAAATATGATTTCCCCATACCTTCTTATCGCTCCGCAATCGGAGTTCACACAGACTGATAGGAACGGCAGACCAGCGAGGTAGTGGATCGAAAGGTCATGAGGTTTGATCCACTGCAAACAACCAGGTGCGGCGTTATAATTTCGGGCTAATGTTCGAACATCGGCTGATAGGGTGGATGAGGTTGAGATGCCAGCGCGGGCTTAGTGATTGAGAAAGGGTCGCTGATATGTTAGCCAATGGAGCGAAGGATTGGAAGAAGGTGGGTGGGCACGTTGTCAGACTGCAATGAGGCAGGCTTTGCTAGTTCTGACTTCACACCGCCGGCATGTTGATTGCTTTCGCGGCGTCTAATCGCCTGCAAAGGGTATCTGCAGTTAGATGCACGAGGGTTCCATTACCTTTCAACTCTCCCTTCCTATCCATCCACTCTATTGATATGTATCCAATCCCCTCTTCATCTCTCAATGAAATCGCTAGTGCCGCATTGGTCAAGTACACCAAGTTAACGGAGAAAGACCTTGTCAAAGATCCAGCTGCTGCCAAGATCAAATCTTGTTGTACCCCTGATGCCATCTATGCTGTCCTCCGGCAGCATACCGAAACATTTCAAGATCACTCCAAGCTGATGACGTGCCTTAAAGTGATTGTTGATTGTTTTCAGGCTCTCTCTACCGACCCTGCCCTTAGTGAGGTTGCCAGTCTCCAAGTTGTAGGTCCCAGAGTGTACTGCCTCTATCGCTACACTAAGATGTTCTCCCCTAGGAATCGCTACCTGTACAACTTGGCTTTTCTGCAATCAATATCCTTCTTGCGGTGCGTATCTTCCTAACTATCCACAGCAGCTCTCTCAAGTTATCATATTTGGATCTGTCAGGTGGCAAAGAGTGATGCCGCCAACCATGACGCTCTTGTGGACCTTTTTGGTTACATCGGAATTGTCCTGAAACGACTCAAAATTTATCCCGAGGTCTCCATCACTCCAGGGGTGACTCAAATACTTGTCAGAATAATCATTGAATTGGTGTCGATTTGTGCCATGGCGACGAAAGAGGCCAAGGAAGGGCTACTCAGTGGGTCTACCTTACCAGCAAATGGTCTCCTAATGTAACTATTTCCAGTGAAACGTGGAGAGAAACTACTAGGAGAAAACGACACCAAGAAGGTCCTAGATAGACTGGATCGGCTCAGTCCTGAGGAGGCTCGGAGAACAGTCACGCCTACTCTTGAGGTCATCTATAACCTTGTCCATAATCTGACGCTGGCCATGGAAGGTGCATTACCTCTCCTCGCACTGTGATACATACGATATTGAACCTGTTTCCGGGTAGATGAAACTGCATCGACGGAGGGCATCAGGCGGGCTCTTCGTACGTCGACCAAATGTCGTAGATGGTCACGGGTTTACCGTCAACACAGTTGACATTCAACAGACGGTGACCGAAATAGCCAGCGGAAATCGTTCGTAATACCCTCACATCTGTGCCAGTGGCAATCAATGATGAGACTATTTCACAGGCCATGCGCTTCAAAGGGATTTGAGACGTTGGTTGTCACCGCCAGACCCATCAACAAATCATAACATTGCTCGCAAAGCCCATCACGATGGTACTGCCACTTGGTTTGTCGAAGGCAAGACGTTTAAAGAATGGAAGACAACGGGGGGGTTGTTATGGATTCATGGCAAACGTGGGTCTATTCGCTTCACGTCCTTGCCACAGCTGACAAATTCCGTATCACAGCTGGTTCGGGAAAGAGCGTTCTATGGTATGTGATGACGATTTTACTCTCACTTATGCGTCCTCATCGTTCCATCGACAAGCTCAACAATTGTTCATAATGCCCGGCTCATGCGTGATACTGGATTAGCCACCGTTGGGTATTTTTATGTCGACTTCCGAGAACCTGCTAAGCAGGAGGCGCGCGGCTTACTGTCATCGCTCCTCGTCCAACTCTGCACCCAATCTGACCATTTCTACGGAATTCTATCTTACATGTACGCGAGACATGACCGTGGCCTAGAACAGCCAAGCGAGGATGCGCTCGCGCAGTGCTTGAGGAAAATGCTCGAAGATCCGAACCAAGCACCAGTCTTCCTTGTGGTTGACGCACTGGATGAATGCCCAATTTCTAGAGGAATTCTCACTCCACGTGCACAGGTCCTCGAGATCGTGCGGGTCCTCATCGAGTTAAATCTCCCACATTTACATTTTTGTATCACCAGCCGCCCCGAATTCGACATCAGGGAGGTTCTCGATCCCTTGGAACCGTCTAGTGTGTCCCTTCATGACCAACAAGGACAAATCGAAGACATCGCCCAGTATGTCAAGTCGGTCGTCCACTCAGACGTAACGATGCAGGAGTGGCCAAAGGAGGAGAAAAAACTGGTCATCGATACGCTCGCAAGAAACAGTGGTGGGATGTACGTGATAATTGTCATTGTGATCCATATCGCTTTCTCATGTGATGGCTTCAGGTTCAGATGGGCCTTCTGTCAGCTGGAGACTCTGCGCCGCTGTCCCTTGCAGAAGATCCCGACCGCCCTGAGGCAGTTGCCAAAGACTTTGGATGAAACGTACGAACGTACATTGCAAGACATTGACGAGGAGAAGTGGGAATTTGCTCATCGTATCTTCCAGCTCATCGCAGTATCCGCTCGCCCTCTTCTTGTCCAGGAGCTTGCGGAGGTCTTTGCAATTAATGTCGACGAGGAGACGACTGGGATTCCCGAATTCAACCCGCGCTGGCGACCCAAAAATGCTGAGTCAGCTGTGCTTTCTGCTTGCTATAGCCTAATTGCTGTTGTCAACGCCTATGGAGAAAAACAAGTACAATTTTCTCATTTTTCAGTGCAAGAATTTCTCACTTCAAATCGACTCCGAGACCAACGTTGCACACGTCTTTCCCAGTATTACGTTCTCCCACGGCCTGCACATACCTTTTTCGCCAAAGCTTGCCTCAGCATACTCCTTCAATTGACTCTCCGCGTCCACAAGAACAGCGTCAAGGCTATGTTCCCTCTGGCTACGTACGCTGCGGAACACTGGGTTGGCCACGCCCAGCGCGGGGACGTATCATCGCTAACTGGAGATGAGATAGGCCGCCTCTTCGAGGACACCTCACACTTCGCTGCTTGGATCTGGGTATACAACATGGACAACCCTTCTGGGCCACACATGGACCGCACTCACCCGGGGATACCAGAAACAGGACCGCTATATTACGCAGCGTTATGCGGTCTCCTAGACATGGTGAAACGCCTCGTCGACTCACAATCGGACGACGTCAATACTCGGGGCGGTGACGGCGGGACCCCCCTTCATGCAGCGTTACGCAACGGCCATTCTGATGTTGCGTTGCTCCTTCTGGAGCATGATGCGGACCCAAATGCTCGGGACAACCGGGATGAAACTCCGTTACATGTTGCATCGTGCCAGGGAGACGTCAAGGCCATGAAGGACTTAATCAATTCCAGGGCCAATCTGGATGCAAAGAGCAGGGACAATGAGACTGCCTTGTCCCTGGCGTCAAGGGATGGAAAATTAGAGGCCGCACGACTGTTATTGAAGCACGGCGCTCCTGTGGACCAACAAGTCTCGTTGAAGCGAACCGCTTTGCACGTGGCATCGGAAAATGGTCACAATGGCATCGCCCTTTTGTTACTCAAGAACGACGCGAATGTCAACGCACTTGAGAGGAACGGCCGAACTCCGTTGCACTTAGCAGCGGACCAGGGGAAGGTGGGGGTCGCAAAATTACTCCTTCGCCACGGCGCCAATGTGAATGCCCCAGACGTATCGCAACTGACTCCGTTACACATGGCGTCGTCAGGTGGACAAGTGGAAACCACAAGGACACTGCTGGACTCCGGGGCCGATGTGAACGCCGAGGATGGTGAAGGTTGGACCCCGCTACATGTGGCGGCGTACAACGGATATCTCGAGGTTGGGAAATTATTGCTCGCGCGTGGTGCCACCTGTGACAGCAAAAACAATGATGGCAACACGCCTTTCCAGCTAGCACGAGAGTGTCACCACACCGAAATCACTCAAATTCTACAGAAGTAGGGTAATGAGCTTCGCAAACCGGGGATGATCCGACGAGGGTTGGTCCCGAAGAGGGTGCCATTTTCTCGGTGCGAGGCTAAACGATGTATCGAATCCAGTACCATATAGCAGTGACATCCTTCCTCCTTTCGTAGTGATAGATTATGATGTACGGAGTGATTAATACAATGACACGACCCCACGCCATCCCTCATCAAGTCTGCTGCCACATCGAAGGTAGCCAAGATAGGAATGAGGCTTGTAAGCAAGTTCAAGGCGTGGATGAAAGAACACCAGGTGACGACGGGCTTTAACCTTAGTTTCAGATCCCCCACCTACTGTAGACCGGGCCGCGCTCAATGGCCATGGGGGTGGAGAAGAGACGGAGCAAGCGACGGTTCGTCATACCGCTGTGGTTAATTCTCCAGGGTATGAGTAAAAAAGGACGTGAGACCGTAATTCTGACACTTTCTTCTGCATATTCTCAACTCAGCGTCGTCTCTAACGCGCTAAATCACGGTGGCATAAACGAGAGTCGGACATCCTAAATAATAGATAATATACAACTCCTATTCTTCTTCGGACCCGTACTTTAATAGCAACTGAGCAACTTCGCTGCATCCCAAGGACGTTGCCATCTGGAATGCGGTCCAGTCATGCTCTCCTCGCACACGTACATTCGCACCGTGTCTGAGCAATACCTGTACCACCTCGAGATGTCCATTTCGCGACGCTTGATGTAGTGGAGTGTTTCTCGTCTTCGATTGTGCATCGATTTCAGCGCCATATTCCAAGAAAAGCCGAGCGACGTCCGCATGACCTCTCTCCGACGCCCAATGCAATGGCGTCCAGGTCTTGTTGCATCTCCCATTCACGTCGGCTTCGTGATGCAGCAGCAATTCTACGACTTCAGTTCGTCCGTGGTACGACGCATGATGCGATAGAAATCCGAATGAACCATATCGAACATCCGGGTTTGCTCCGCGTTCTAGCAACAGTCGCATAGTCTCGAGGTTTCGACAGTCATATGCCCTGACCAACGGAATTCTTCCATCCCGGTCTCCCAAATTCATGTCCGCCCCATGGTCAAGTAATACATTTGCGGTGTCAAAGTGTTTGGTGAACAATGCCGCATGTAGGGGAGTCCCATGATAACCGCACTTCATGTTGACGTCTTCTCCATGTGCGATGATGAGGTGTTTTGCTAGCTGACTGAATCCACATAGTGCCGCATAATACAAGGCACTGGCTCCCAGGTTCGGCGGGTGTTCCGGGAGAGATTTGATGGGTAATCGGACCCAACTCCGATCGACGTCGTATATCCAGGCCCATGACGCAAGGTACGACTTGGTTGGATCGAATAGACGTTCCATTGGGTCTTGGATTTGTGTCGCCACGCTGTCGTGCTTGGCGTGCTCGACCCAATGCTGGGCAGCGTAGAGTGCCAGGGGAAATGTCGCGAGCCGCTTTTTGTCGATGTTTTCGTCGAACTGCAGAAGTACAGCGAGGCAGGCTTGTGCGAGAATGGTATGGGCGGTGTCTAGGGAAATGTGGTATTGGCGAATGTTTCGGACATCGGACGTCCAGAGACGATCGGAAGTCAAGAACTCTTTCACCGAAAAATGAGAAAATTGAAAACATTTTGAGCCGTTGTCCTCGATGACCGCGATTAATGTGGAACATGCCGAAAGGACTGCCTCTTCGGGATGGTCCGATCGCCAAGCTTCCAAGAGATTCGGCACTGTTCCCGAATCAAAGTCCACAGCAAATATCTCCGCTAGTTCATCGACACGAAGCGGCCGAATAGCGACGACCAAGCATTGGAAGAGACGATGGGCATGTTGCCATTTCTCTTTCAGGATCCCTTGCAACGCCCGTTCGTATGTGTCATCCAAGGAGATCGGCAACTCATTCAGAACCTTGGGAAGGATCGAAGGCATACATCGACGAAGGGTGTCCAGTTGGCAGTATACCCACCGAAACCTGTCTGAGATTGAGAACTATGGAAAGGAACGGTAATAGATGTGACTTACATCCCATCGGCTCTTCCCGAGAGCGTATTGATGACGAGTTCTCTGTCCTCTTTACTCCATTTCTTCATCGCCTCGTCCGAATGAACAAAGGAGCGGACATAGTGGCTGATGTCCTCCCTTTGACCACTTTCCTCGTGAAGGGACACACGAGACGACGCGGATGTCAAGGGGTTCAGGACAGTCTGGATGTCCTGTTCGGGACGGCTTGTAATACACATGAATAGACTGGGATGATCGGACAGAACCAGGTCCTCCACGAAGGCCAACACCTTTTCGCGGGCAGATGGCGTCCCAGTGGTGCTCGGACATTCGTCCAAGGCGTCCAGAATAACGAAAATCGGAACTTGAGGTGAGGATTTGAGCATGGTTTTAAGACATTTTCCAAGGGAGGCCTCGCTCGGTTGTTCGGAGCCATTACGACATGTGTTGTACAACTGATGAAGCGGATCCCAGCAATGGGTAGAGCATTCACCAAGTTGGAGGAGAAGGGACTTCAACATGCCGCGGACGTCATGTTTGGAGGAGTCTTTGAAATCAAAATAATAGTAGGCGATCAAGGCCGACCCGCCCTTGCACATGGTGTCGATATCCTCAATGATGGCGGAGCTTATAGACAGTATGAGTTCCTGATACACAAAGCAGACGAGGAGCCGCATACCAAAGAACGCTTTTTCCCGCGCCCGCTACGAAATCGGGGAATGAATTAACAACCATAATGGCAAAAGGATAGGAAAGGCACACGATTGCCACTAATCCACAACACAGAACCATTCCTTTTCCATTCGCGGAATGTGTCGCCTTGAAGAAACCACCCCGCGGTTCCATATTGCTGGGATTCACGTGCATGATTGTGATTGATCGAGGGATCCGGAGGGGATAGCCATGTTCGGAGTCTCTCTTTCAACTGGTTCCCTATGGCCGCGGATTAGTCTTGTTGGTGAACGATGCGATCACCATGGAGGGAGATACCTTCAATTTCCTCCACTACTGTTCGGAAAACAGAGGGAAAAGGAGGTTGGTACGTAAATGAAGACGCTCAGACAATGCTGCCGCGACGTACCGATTCCGGTAGGTGTACCCCCTTCGATCCCCCCCGCCATGTCCGCAATCGGATCGTTGACGTTGACGAGAGACTCGTTCGAATTAACGCTGAAACTCTTCGTAAGTAAGTCCAGCTGTTTCAGCCCGCCCTCAACGCTAGTTCTTCCCATCCATGTCTTCAGAAGCTTTGCTGGACCACGATTAACCAAGGGACAGAAGAAAAAACGGATCAACTCACTCATTTTGTTTTCCGCCGTTATATTGGTTGAAAGGGCGAGGATGGAGAGTAACTGTGCCATCACTCTCCCAAGTAACGGCATTAATTCCCCCGTCAAGGAGACCTCGGTGTAAACTTTCAAGCGTTGAAGGAAGAAGTGAATACGCTCGAAGAGGTGGACGAGCGTGTTGTGACTCGTAGCTGCATCCCTCACAGCCTGGGAGTTCGGATGTCACACGGATGGGCGACAAGGAACTTCGGGATAGACTAACTATGAGAAGAACACCGATCCCGGTAAAGATCACTTTCGCGGGTGAGAATGACTGAGAACCGTAGGTTAAGAGAACAGCGATAAGAAACGAATGAGGTGGCTCACCAGCCCAATCCTTTCTCCAAGCATCGCTGAGAGCATCAACAGAATTTTGATCGTCGGGTCCAACCATGCCATCAAAGTCTCATCTCCTTTGCAAAATCTACTAAAAGCCTGAGCCTGTGTTCGAAGTACGGCAGAGACGGCCTCAGGACTGTCGCAGGTGTCAAGCTGTGTCGCGAACGGATGAGAATCTAGACATTTTCCTGTGACCAGTTGGTATTCGTCTAAGGCAGCCCTGAAGATGGCTGTAAAGCTATCTGCCGAAGGGTCGGCTGATTGAATGTTTGTAGACATCATGATGGAGACAGGGGTGTGAGGTGAGAAGTGAGAGTAGAGAATAACGAAGGATTAAATGGGATGAATCCATGAGCAAACCTCGAGGTGAAAGTGTGCACTTGATGCATTTTCGGGGTGGCATTGTGATTGGGACTCCTCATCAGCAGAGGCCATGATGCACGATGCATGATGCATGATGCGCAGACGCACTGGTTGGCCCCAAGCTCTGCCACTGTAGTGCCAGTGTTTTGCTTACGTCATTTCCAGTTTCCTCTCATATTTTTGATCGTATCCTTATCTTCCCCGATCTTCCCTCGAATTCGCAAAAGATTGCTCATGATGGAAAACATCCGATGGAAATATAATGGCGCCGTTACTTGTTCTCCTCGCTCATTCGACCAAGACAATTTAATGGCGGACAAAGGAATCGACCAGCCGATTTATTCGCTCTGCGTTGAGTGCGCTCTCGTGCCAGTGGTTGTCACCAAATTACAGTAACACAGTAAAGTCGTTCTCACATTTGATTCCTATGGCATAATCTCCTCTTCGGTCGGCCTCATGTAGGATGCACGCATTCGTCTTGCTTTTGATGTCAGGTCAGCCGCGCGTACTGCCGAAAGAACGAGGGAGTACTGTGAGTGATGATGAAGGGCCCCTTACAGCGCGCTGTAAACTTGGTGCTTGATGTCGCAAATCCAATCGAGCATAGACTCGACGTAACCCTCCACTCCGGGATTACATTTTTAACCAATTTCGGGGGAGCAGTTACCATACAGTATTACCATATGCCATGTTCCAAGTAATTAAGTTGTGGCACCACGAACAAGATGATATTCCGTGGAATTGTACTGCACCCTTGACGTCACCACTGCAGTAGTACACAGCACGCAGTAAGGCGAACGGTCGTTTATGCCCTTGCCCATGGGCCGCCGAGACTAGCGATATGACCATCATGCGCCGGTCTGATCGGATCGAAGACTCAAGGTAACGTACTCAGGACGTCCGTCTGCCTTTCATTCGCCACGCCTCTTCCCAGTCGAACCCTTTTCTGAACTACAGTACCTCAGGCCTCATGCCCTGACCACTTTCTCACCTTCTCCCACCCCCCATCCCCATCTTTAGAGTCATTCACCCTCCCCTTTAGCACGGGTGCTGCTACAGAAACAGTGCGTATTGCCAACTTTCATCGCTACCCGGCGTTCGTTTGTCTGTATCTTGAGTTTATCACCGATCCGGTTTCCTATCGTGAGAACCTTCGATTTGGCACCGCAGGCGCTGTGATGGGGGCATAGAGCAGGCAAGGTCGCCAGGCAAGCTGTGATGTGCCGGAAGGAAGGCCAGGTGATAGATAACAGATAATGTTGAATTGCCCACAGATGAAGAAACTACGCCGTTCGCCAATTCGTCGTTCATGCAAGTCATGGGCAAGGTCATGGGCGTGCCTCGTGCTACCCGCTGTGGATAGAAGGCACTTCGGGTGCCATTGTACCGAATCATCGGAACGAACGAACCCAGCGAGGTATTAATGCCTTGACGCCCGAGTGACGCCGAACTTCTTATATCCAACGTCCGTGGTCTGTGATCTGTGTCCGTGGCCCGGTTCATACCGTGGGGTGATCACCTGATAAGCGCACAATAACTTAGCTGGTCTTACAATTATGCAATGCTGGCACCTACAAGTGCGTAGAGGCCATAAATATTAAGAGAAGGAAAACAAGAACGGCGTATTAAAATAAGGGGGATGTGTAGGCCCCACTTGTACGACTCGGCAAAAAGGATACCTTCTCGAAGAGTCTGAGTGGCTGGCCCATGCGTACTTGTATGTGGGGTTCGTACAGGAGATAGTTCTACGGTGAGCACAATATTAAGTCACGTCGGCACTCTGGGAACCGTAGTCCTGTTAGAACCTACGGCCACTAATGTATATGCTGTAGATCACGATATTGACTTATCCTGGTCCATTCTCGTCCCTGCCGATTTGGGACGATCTTGCGTAGGCCTTGTGCGTTACCAGAAAGTGAGCCCGGTTCCAATGTCTCCGATGGCTTCGTCAGTAATTGTCAAAGTCCCGCAGTTTCCCGTCACGAGCTATGAGCGAAGATAAAGTCATACCACTATCGCAGTCACCACAATTTAAATATGTTACGTCAGCATCCCACCCACTAGAGGACCTTAAGATGGCCTTGTATTCTTTGGATGGTAAATTATTGTGGGGCTAGATGGGCGTTGGCACCCTGCATGACAGATGTAAGGGATCCTCCCAGCTAGGTGGTCGCTTCCTTTGAGGGACAGGAGGATAACTGATAGCGCTCACGGGGTCGACCTTTTCGGCGAATGGCTCTGATAGCTTGAGATTGAGGTAAGCTGGACAGTAAACTGAGCTAGAGGGAAAACACCGAACTCGGGAGATACCAGGACTCACGAACGCTGTTGACCACAATAATTTGCAGCTCAAAAGACCCGCATTGGGTTGCTGAAGATTGCCACCTGAGACTGAGAGGGGTGATTGGAAAGGCCGGATGAAATGTGATAGTGGGAAACATTGCGTTGAGGGGAACCAAGAAGAACATGGTCGAGGGGCTCGTCCCCGTCAACGACTCGGATTGACGACGTGCGAATGTTGTTGTCGACGTCACAGAGAGCGTTTCATAGCTCGAGACCATACTCCCACGTAAATGATATGCGGTACTATATGGGCGGGAATAAAGGCTCATCAACAGTTTTTCGAACGAGTTCGAAATATTACCTCCCTAACACACGGCCTGACCTTGTTTATCCCCTGACGATACCGTGCATTTCGAAATTGCAGCATATGCTTGGCTCCCTCGCATCCGGGACAATAACATCTTCGTTCCCTCCCAAACCACCTGTAGACTCTGTTGTAGCACGGGACTCACCAACATTTGCCACGTAGCGTTGCTTCATCGGCCCATGAAGCGCCTGCGACACACACACCTGCCCTCCCACTTCGATTTGCTTCCATACTGTCGATGGGCAGTGTTGATATGCGACTTGGAGAGTCAATATTAGTCGATGCCAAGTCAACGTCCATAAGTCGTCCATATCGCCGTGGGGGGTCAGCATGCAGGGATGGAGACGGACTGGAAGCTTAGTAAGCCAGTTGGGAAGTGTGACAAAAGTGTGACAAATAATAATCGAAAGATGGGGTAATTTTGTCGTTTCATATCTTGTCGTTTTGAGAGGAAGGAGGGCTGCTGAGGTTTGACAGTCAATGTAAAAGGGTGAAAAAAATACAGATGATGTGTGGAAATCGTGGGAGGGTGGAGTATTGCCGCGGTCCGTGGCCTGAAGTTCCCTGAACCGGACCATTGCCGGCCCAACTTGCAGAAGTGCCGTACTAATTTTAAGTGAGGGTCTCCACCGTGACATCGCCGACAAAGGGTGTGCAAGGGTTCCATCGTATCTTGAATCCCCCCTTCCTTCTAGAGTTCTGCCTGTGGCACTCACTGCATTTATATGACACCGATCCCTCCTACCCTCAACGGAGTCATTTCTCGTGCCTTGGACAGCACCGCATTGACCGAGAAAGATCTGGTGGATGATCTGCTTGATATCACGATCCAATTTTGTGACTCCGCTCAGCTTCCCCAGCATGCGCGGACATTTCATGGGCATTCTAGGTTGATAGCATGTCTCAGTATAATGGTTGATAAATTACATACACTCTCTACCACTCCCGATCTTAGTGAGATTGCTAGCCTCCAATATGTAAGTCTTAAGGATTGAATGGTCTTTATCACGTTTCTTAATATGCCTTGTCTTACAGGTATTGCCACCTGTACAACTTGTCTTTTCTGCAATCGGCCTATTTCTTGCGGTGCGTATCTTTGTCATCATCTATGAGGACTGCAATAGGCTCTCTCAAATTTGATATCTGGCCTGTTAGGTGGCGAAGAGTGATGCCGCAAACTGCGATGCCCTTGTAGATCTTTTTGATTATGTTGACAATATCCTGGAACGACCCAAAATTTATCCCGATCCCGAGATCACCGTCACTCCAGAGATGACTCGGACCCTTGTCAAAATAATGATTGAATTAATGTCGGTTTTTGCCATCGCGACGAAGCAGGTCAAAGAGGATGCATTCAGTGAGTCTCTCTTTACCAGAAAAGTACCTTCTGACTTTGCTCGCTTCAGGAAAATATGCACGGAAATTGGTGGAAGAAAATAACATGGACAAGGTCTTTCTGGGGCTGGACCGGCTTACTCCGGAAGAGGCTTGGCGGACGGTCATGCCTACTCTCGAGGTCATCCACGGCCTGGTCAATAACCTGACGTTCGTTATGGAAGGTGACTCATCAACCAGCTCAACGATTATTCATGATCCCCTGCTCATGGGTGATACGGGTTTGGCCACTGTCGGATACTTTTACGTCGATTTCCGAGAACTGGCTAAGCAGAACATGCATGGCTTACTGTCGCCACTCCTCGCCCAACTCTGCGCTCAATCTGACCGTTTCTGTGACGCTCTCTCCTCTCTGTATGCAACAAATCATCGTGGCCTGGAGCAACCTAGCGAAAACGAGCTCGCAAAGTGCTTAAGAGACATGCTCAAAGACCGACAACGAGCGCCGATCTTCACTGTAGTAGGCACCTTGGATGAATGCCCGATTTCCCGAGGAATTCTCGCACCACGTGCACAAGTTCTCGAGATAGTGGAGAAGGTGATCAGGTTAAACTTGAAGCCCCCACATATACAGTTTTGTATTACCTGCCCCCTGGATATCGACATCCGGCAGGGACTCAATCCCCCGGAACCCTATAGCCTGTTGCTTCACGACCAAGAACAACTTGAAGACATTGCCCAATATGTCAGGTCGGTTGTCATCTCGGACGTAACGATGCAGGAGTGGTCAAGAGAAGTGGAGAAATTGGTCATCGATACTCTGGCAAAGAACGGTGGGATGTAGGTGATGGTTGTTATGGCGTTCATATTTTCTTTCTCATGTGGTGGGTTCAGGTTCCGGGTGGCCTTCTGTCAGCTAGAAACTCTACGCCACTGTCCCTCACAGGAGATCTCGTCTACCTTGACGGCATTGCCCAGGATGTCGGAGGAGACGTACGGACATATATTACAACGCATAGACCCGGAGAAGTGGGAATATGCATGTCATATCTTCCGGTTCCTCACAGTACCCGCTCGCCCCCTTTACGTCCAGGAGCTCGCAGAGATCTTTACAATTCGCGCCGTCGGGGAGACGACTGGAATTCCCGATTTCAACCCTCGCTGGCGACAACAAGATGCCGAGTCGGCAGTGCTTTCCGCACGCTCCAGTTCGATCCCTGTTGTCAAGGTTGGAGAACAAGTAGTACAACTTTCGCACGTTTTAGAATTTCTCACGTCGACTCGACTCCAAGAACAATGTTCCACGTGTCCTTCCCAGTATTACATGCTCCCACGGTCGGCACATACCTTGGTTGCCAAAGCTTGTCTCAGCGTACTTCTTCGATTGAATCCCCGCATCCATAGGAACAGTGTCAAAAGGATGTTCCCTCTGGCCACGTACGCTGCCAAACACTGGGTTAGTCACGCCCAGCTCGGGGGCATATCATCGCTTATCGATGACGGGATGGACCGCCTCTTCGATAAGGACAAGCCACACTTCGCTGCTTGGATCTGGGTATACAATATAGACAATCCTTCCGGACCACATATGGGCAGCACCACTCCCGAGATACCTGAAACAGCCCCACTATATTACGCAGCATTATGCGGTTTCCTAGTCATGGTGAAACGCCTTGTCGAGTCACACCCGGAAGACGTCGACACTCGGGGACATGGCGGGGGGACTCCCCTCCATGCAGCGCTGCGCAACTGCCATTCAGACGTTGCGTTACTCCTTCTGGAGCACAATGCCGACCCCAATTCTCGGGACAGCCGGGACGAGACGCCGTTACAAATTGTCTCGCGCCAGGGAGACACCGAAGCAATACAATCTTTGCTTGGTCGCGGGGCCAATCTAGAGGCAAAGGACAAGAACAACGAGACTTCGCTGTCATTGGCGTCAGGCAAGGGTAACCTTGAGGCCGCACGGTTGCTATTGAAGCACGGCGCCGGCGTGGATCAGCGAGTTGTGCTTGGGCGCACTGCGTTGCATGTCGCAGTGGAACACGGTCACTATAGCATCGTCGATTTGTTACTCAACAATGGCGCGAATGTCGACGCACAGGATAGGCATCGCCGAACTCCATTACATCTTGCAGCGGACCAAGGGGATGCCCACATCGCAAGGCTACTGCTTCAGCGTGGTGCCAACGCGGATGCCCGGGATCTGTCACAGCTGACTCCGTTACATAAAGCATCGTCAGGCGGACAAGCGGCGGCTGTGCAGCTGCTACTGGACTACAATACCGACGTAAACGCCGACGACGAAGAAGGCTGGACCGCGTTGCATCTTGCGGCGTATAATGGCTACCTCGATGTTGGGGAGCTATTAATCGCGCATGGCGCAATTTGCGATAGCAAGAATCACGATGGCAACACGCCTTTGCACATAGCACTGGCGAATCATCATACCAAGATAGCTGAACTACTGGTGGCATCGCAACAGGAATCTCCAAAGGGATTAAAGCGGGGATATCAGGAAGAACATACTCTAATAATTTCAGTGGGCTAACAATACTATTTTGCTCGCTATCCAAAATATTTTTAATGTACCAATACTCCGGTATGTGCTATCTTCCAAGCCCGGCTTCACCCGTATTACGTCCTCGCCCACCGAATTCTCGATCATGCATGTGGTCTGCCAAATTGAAGGTGGTCGAAGCTGCGCTTTGAGAACAAGCTCAAGGAGTAAATATAAGAACTCCGGGTGGCGACAAAACAGGCAATGCGGACCACTTCTGCGGTAGCACCGGAAGTAAAGGGGACGGAGAAGGACTCCAGATATGGGGTGAGGGGTAGCGTAAGGGAGGAAGAGAACTACTGCGCACGACATGAGGCAGCCGCAGTGGGGTCCGGAGTGGAGTCATGTTGGTCTGTGACAGGAAGACAGGGTCACCACATCCCTAGCATGTTGCTCCTCCGGCATTAGGTTTATTTCCGATCCACCTTGACCGGCCCGCGCACGATACCCATTTCTTCTATCGCTACAGTCGGCATGGAGAAAGGCAAGAGTAATGATTCACCATGAGCGCTGAGCTGCGGCAGGCTGTAGGTATTTTGACGACCTATGCAACCCTGGCGACCCCCTTGATACAGTATTCAGCACCAATTTTACGGCGTTAAATAGTAGCCGCATAAGCAACAGTTGGACGTCTTGCAAGGTAAGTAGAATACAAGGGGACGCCTTCCTGGTCTCGTGGCCACACCCTCCTATTCTTCTTCGGCTCCGTACATTAATAACAGCTGAGCAATTTCGCTGCGTCCCATGAACGTTGCCGTCTGGAACGGGGTCCAGTCACGCTCTCCTCGCACATGTATATCCGCGCCATGTTTGAGCAATACCTGTACCACCTCGAGATGTCCATTTCGCGACGCTTGATGTAGCGGAGTGTTTCCCGTCTTCGATTGTGCATCGATTTCGGCGCCATATTCCAAGAAAAGCTGAGTAACATCCGCATGCCCTCCTGCCGACGCCCAATGCAATGGCGTCCAGGTCTTGTTGCACCTCGCATTCATGTCAGCTTCGTGATGCAGCAGCAATTCTACGACTTCAGTTCGTCCATGGTACGATGCGTGATGTGATAGAAATCCGAATGAACCATATCGAACGTCCGGGTTTGCTCCGCGTTCTAGCAACAGTCGCATAGCCTCGAGGTTTCGGCAGTCATATGCCCTGACCAACGGAATTCTTCCATCCCGGTCTCCCAAATTCATGTCCGCCCCATGGTCAAGTAATACATTTGCGGCGTCAAAGTGTTTGGTGAACAATGCCGCATGTAGGGGAGTCCCATGATAACCGCACTTCATGTTGACGTCTTCTCCGTGCGCGATGACGAGGTGTTTTGCTAGCTGACTGAATCCACATAGTACCGCATAATACAAGGCGCTGGCTCCTGGTTTCGGCGGGTATTCCGGGAGAGATTCAATGGGTAATCGAACCCAACTTCGATCGACATCGTATATCCAGGCCCACGACGCAAGGTATGGTTTGGTTGGATCGAATAGACGTTCCATTGGGTCTTGGATTTGTGTCGCCACGCTGTCGTGCTTGGCGTGCTCGACCCAATGCTGGGCAGCGTAGAGTGCCAGGGGAAATGTCGCGAGCCGCTTTTTGTCGATGTTTTCGTCGAACTGCAGAAGTACAGCGAGGCAGGCTTGTGCGAGAATGACATGAGCGGTGTCCAGGGAAATATGGTATTGGCGAATGTTTCGGACATCGGACGTCCAGAGGTGATCAGAGGTCAAGAACTCTTTCACCGAAAAATGAGAAAATTGAAAACATTTTGAGCCGTTGTCCTCAACGACGGCGATTAATGTGGAACATGCCGAAAGAACGGCCCTTTCCGGACTATCTGGTCGCCATCCCTCCACGAGATTTGGTACTTTGTCCAAGTCGAATTTCACAGCGAATATCTCCGCGAGATCTTCGACACGAAGCGGCCGAATGGCCGCGATCAAGCATTGAAAGAGACGATGGGTATATTCACATTGCTCTTTGGGGATCGCTTGTAACGTTCGTTCGTATGTGCCATCCAGAGTGGCCGGCAATTCGTTCAGAACTTTGCGAAGGCTCGAAGGCACTCCTCGACGAAGGGTGTCCAGTTGGCAGTATACCCACCGAAACCTGTCCGAGAATGAGAAACTATGGGGAGGAACGGTAACAGAGGTGGCTCACGTCACATCAGCTCTTTCCGAGAGCATATTGATGACGAGTTCTCTGTCCTCTTTTCTCCATTTCTTCATCGCTCTGTCCGACTGAACAAAGGAGCGGACATAGTGGCTGATGTCCTCCCTTTGACCACTTTCCTCGTGAAGGGACACACGAGACGACGCGGATGTCAAGGGGTTCAGGACAGTCTGGATGTCCTGTTCGGGACGGCTTGTAATACACATGAATAGACTGGGATGATCGGACAGAACCAGGTCCTCCACGAAGGCCAACACCTTTTCGCGGGCAGATGGCGTCCCAGTGGTGCTCGGACATTCGTCCAAGGCGTCCAGAATAACGAAAATCGGAACTTGAGGTGAGGATTTGAGCATGGTTTTAAGACATTTTCCAAGGGAGGCCTCGCTCGGTTGTTCGGAGCCATTACGACATGTGTTGTACAACTGATGAAGCGGATCCCAGCAATGGGTAGAGCATTCACCAAGTTGGAGGAGAAGGGACTTCAACATGCCGCGGACGTCATGTTTGGAGGAGTCTTTGAAATCAAAATAATAGTAGGCGATCAAGGCCGACCCGCCCTTGCACATGGTGTCGATATCCTCAATGATGGCGGAGCTTATAGACAGTATGAGTTCCTGATACACAAAGCAGACGAGGAGCCGCATACCAAAGAACGCTTTTTCCCGCGCCCGCTACGAAATCGGGGAATGAATTAACAACCATAATGGCAAAAGGATAGGAAAGACGCACGATTGCCTCTAATCCACAACACAGAACCATTCATTTTCCATTCACGGAAAGTGTCACCTTGAACAAACCATCCCGCGGTCCCACGTTGTTGGGACTCACGCGCGTGATTGTGATTGATTGAGGGATCTGGAGGCGAGAGCCATGCTCGGAGTCTCTCTTTCAATTGGTTCCCTGTTAGCGTGTTTTAGTCTCCATGGCCAACGATAGTACCACCAGGGTGCGACAGACATTTAATCTCGTCCACAACTATTTTGGAACGTGGCGGGAAAAAGGTCAGTGTACGAAGGACGCACGTAGAAAAAAAAATACGCACGACGTGTATTATCTCTCACGTTGTCGACCACGCTGCGGGTGACCCGCTCCACCATTTTCACACCATCACCGACCTCCCCGGCGAGAGCCTTGGTCACCTTTGTTACATTCGCATCGATATCTTTCGTCAGCGCCTTCGTTACTTTCACATTCTCATCGATAGCTTCCGTCAGGGACTTGGTCGCTTTAACGCCATCACCGACATCGCGGACAACGTTGGCGACATGGTGTGTAACTCCCAATGTCCTGGCCGCCGTGATTAGGCATTCTTCTTGTGTGAGCTCGTCCAGCCGCAGTAATGCATCCTCAACGTTAGTTCTTCCCATCAACCTCTTCAGAAACGTTACTGAGCCACGATCAACCAAGGGATAGAAGACTGAACAGAAACGACTCACTCATTTTCTTTTCCGCCATCATCTTGGTTGAAAGGGCAAGGATGGAGAGTAACTGTGCCATGATCTTCCCGAGTAACTCCGTCAAGTCCTCTGTCAAGGGGATTTCGGTGTAAACTTTCAAGCGTTGAAGGAAGAAGTGAATACGCTCGAAGAGGTGGATGAGCGTCTTGTGGCTCGTAGCTGCATCCCTCACAGCCTGGGATCGGATGTCACACGGATGGGCGACAAGGAACTTCGGGATAGACTAACCATGAAAAGAACACCGATCCCGGTAAAGATCATTTTCGCGGGTGAGAATAACTGAGACCCGTGTGTTGTGAGAACAGTCACAAGAAATGTACGAGGTAGCTTACCAGCCCAATCCCATCTCCGAGCGTAACCGAGAGCATCGACAGAATTTTGATCGTCGGGTCCAACCATGCCATCAAATTCTCGTCTCCTTTGCAAAATCTACTAAAAGCCCGAGCCTGTGTCCGAATTAGGGTCGAGACGGCCTCGGGACTGTTGCAAATTTCAAGCTGTGTCGCGAAGGGATGTGAATCTAGGTGTTTTCCCGTGACCCGCTGGTATTCGTTCGAGGCGGCTTTGAAGATTGCTGTAAAGTTATCGGTCGAAGATCTCGCCGATTGAATGTTTGTAAACATAATTGAAGGTCTGACTCGTCGAGAGGGTGGTAGAAGAGGGTAGGGCTAAGGGGACATGTCCGAGTTCCACTACAACCTCGAGGCAACTGGGTGTGGGTGACAAGTCGTGACGGGTGGCGAAACTGGACACGCGTGCTTCTCGATCACTTGCAGGTGGCAGGTGAAGCTGTGAAGTACCGCAAAAGGAAGACAAATCAGCCAACATCTGTTGACAACTAGCCAAACGATGCTCATCAGCAGCGAGTCCAAGCGAGTCTTTTTGAACAAGGCCTCCGTCCGTAGACCAACAGAACGTGTGCGGGAGCACCACTGGGATTACATCCACATCATCTGTCCGAGTCCGGCTTCCGCCCTTTGACAAGCCCAGATGACTTTATCCGGAACCAGTGCATTTCCCCCATGCTTGACCTTGCCGCAGTGGGACTATTATGCCCAACTCTGTCCGCTCAGACGCCAAAGCATGGCAGCCAGCAGCAGTTCACATCTCAGTACAACCCCTATCCCTCCCTCAGCATGAAAGCATCGCACCTCGAGCCAACTCGGAGGCGAACTCCGACACTACCCGGGTTCCTCAATGTCCTCGCCACTTGCAGAAGTACTTGTCGTCCCATACGACGAGGCATACGAGAGCGCAAGGTGGCATCAACGCCAAATCGCACGCTCACCAGTGATGTTCAGTCCAATACGGCACATGCTCAGGCTGCTGTGCGACTGTGCTGCTCATCTGGTGCTGATGACACGTCGCACTGGCGAGTTGTTCCGGTCCAGCACGCTAGACACGCGCGCAAGGTGAACACTGCGGTGCCGGAGCTTGATGGGAAACCCACTGGGGTGATGCCCCCAGCGTTATATGACTATGATGAGTAGCGGGCCTTTGTGACTGGGGAGAAGGCGCGGCAAACAACATCACATCCAGTACTTGTGGGGAGCGAGTATAGGTACAACTTTATTCATGTGGCGGAACAATATTTTATAATAAACGCCCTTTCTCAGGGCTGTCAGATCCGAGCTGTGTAACGTTATGCTACGCATAGACCCTGTTGCATGTCCCTAAAGACTGGTACCATCACCAATGTCGTTTCCGGGTACAGTGGCGGTGATTAAATAAACCGATTTGGTTGGTGCAGCGACAATACTCGATTGACATTAATGGTCGGTCTACGCTCATCGAATGGAGAACGGACCCGAAGAAACGGTGTTGAGGACTGTACGGTATTGAAACGCGGAGGTGGAACGCAGAAAGATGCATACACGATACAGTATTGTAGGACACAGGATGCCAAGAAGCCGTTTGATGGCTTCCCCGCGAGTCATAGCTATGCATAGCTCCTGAGGCCTGATGCATGATGCCATACTGTGTCACGATTTAGAATGGGCCCGTCTTATGAGTCTTGGCGTACTACTGATACACTCGGCAGTTAGGTCAGTCGACAACTTCACAAAAATATGGAAATAATTGTCCACAAGTATATTTCATTTAGAGTGCTTTTAGGACTGGTACTGTTGGACTTGAACGAGAGTAGTAGAAATGGTGAGAGATCAAAACTCACGACCACCTGATACTCTGTTGACCAACTGAGCCGACTTTGAAGTTTCCGGTCACCTTCGCCGCACACTGCACTGCACCATGACAGTACTGTAGTCCAAGTTTGAACAATCACTGCGGAAGTGACTTTATTTTCACATCCGTTTTATGTAAGATTATTGATGTAATGACACCATTTTCTGAGGTTGAATGACATGACGTTTTCTTATCGATCTGACTCTGAAGAGAACGGGT
>Ga0307510_10000092_pt1 | contig 68536 bp, 94 predicted proteins | sample 12_EM_MG_FD_207224 | JGI IMG/M metagenome (GOLD analysis project Ga0307510, IMG submission 207224) | Populus trichocarpa ectomycorrhiza microbial communities from riparian zone in the Pacific Northwest, United States - 12_EM | ecosystem: Host-associated > Plants > Roots > Unclassified | place... | reverse complement strand
CCCTCCCTGTGAAAGCATAGATGTGTGATCAGACTCAGATTTGGGCGGAGTAAGTCAGCCGTGCTCACTGTATACCCCAGACGATCAACGATTGCCCACGACGACAATCACCCGCCGCGAAGACCCCCTCCACATTTGTTGAGTATTTCTTGTTGGGAGTCTTGATATTCGAACGTGCGTCTTGTTCCACCCCGAGTGCTTCAAGCGCCTCTGCCTGCGGGCCCAAGAAACCAAGAGCAAGGAACACAAGCTGTACTGGGTAGTACTTCTCTGTGCCGGGCACTTCTTCCGGCTTCCAACGACCACCGCTGTCCGTTGTCCACTCGACATGGGCTGCAAACAACGCCAGCTGAGTAACGCGACTCGGAGAAAGGACTCAGTGCAACCACTTACCCGTTTTGAGGCCTTGAAGTTTCCCTTCTTCGTCTGCGATGAATTCTTTCGTCTGAATACAGTATTCCCGAGGGTCTGCGAGGCAATCTGCTTGAGCGATGATCGAGTCAATATCTCAAAAGGACACTCACCGCTACCGAAGTGTGCTGCGACTTCTGTATGTCCGTAATCTGTGCGGAAAATGCTAGATGCGGTTTAGTCTCATGGTGGATGATAGGGACGACATCCAGACGCACCGAGGCCATTGGGGCCAGGGGTTGTCACGAGCACGAGACGCGGGTGGTCGTGGGAGCAACTCAAAGTTGGTCACGGACTTGGCGCCATGCCGCATGGCCGTGCCTATACAGTCATTTCCCGTATCACCACCCCCGATAACGATAACATCCTTGCCCTTTGCGTTTATATAGTTGCCGTTTTGAAGCTCCGAGTCCAAAAGGGATGCAGTGTTCAGCTAATCGTAACGAGATAGTCTCGTTAATCGCCGCGACGCCAGGAAGATTCCCATCAGGGAGTGGAGTATAGCTTACTTGTAAATAATCCATCGCGAAATGGACGCCATCTGCATCACGGCCCTTTATTTTCAAATCTCGGGGCCAGGTCGCACCTGTACATAAAACTACCGCGTCGTTGTTGGTTCGAATGTCGTGTATGTCGGTGTCCACGCCAACATGCGCGTTCGGCACAAATACCTACAGATCGGATGTTTTAGTGGGCCCTAACAACATGGAATGCACGAGTCCTACCACGCCCTCTGCAGCCATCAGGTCTATGCGGCGTTGCACGATGGACTTGTCGAGCTTCATGCTGAACGTGGGAGAATTTTAGCGTCGAACCCCTCTCGATAAGGCTGTTACATACTTGGGAATTCCATACATGAGGAGGCCACCCATGCGGTCGTTGCGATCGAAAACGGTCACCTTGTAACCCGCCTTGTTCAGTTGATCTGCACATGCAAGCCCCGCTGGACCAGAACCAATAACGGCAACCCTCTTTCCCGTGCTGAATGTTGGCGGATTAGGGGCCATCCAGCCCATTTCGAAGCCCTGTGACAATGAAATAAGGGAGGCAGGTCGTACGAAGGAGATAGATTACTAACCTTGTCGATGATTGCACATTCGATGGACTTGATGCCGACAGGTTGTTCGTTGATTCCTAACACGCAAGCACCCTCGCAAGGTGCAGGACAGACCCTACCCGTGAACTCAGGGAAGTTATTGGTCAAGAGCAGGCGATTCAACGCATCCTGCCACTGGCCCTTGAACACGAGGTCATTCCATTTCGGAATAACATTGGAGATCGGGCATCCCGTGTCTGACTGGCAGAAGGGGATACCGCAGTCCATGCAACGCGCTGATTGATACTTCAACTCGCTTTCGGTTAAACGGCTCGTGATCTCTTTCCAATCCTTCGTGCGTTTTCGTGGGGGCCTGTAAGCCTCTCCAAGGCGCGTGTATTTCATGAACCCGCGCAACTTGTCCAACTTCTGCAAGCGCTGTTTCGTCGAGGCTTCATCAGCCATCGAATCTTCAACATCTACAACCGAAGGTTCATGTCGCTTGATGGGTGCAACCTGGGGCGGCTGGGGCTCCTTCGGAGTTAGGATCTCCTCCAGAACGCCGGAAGCGAGATCGACTTGGCTCGCGGTCCGTGATGGCACAAGATCGATGACGGTCTGGCGCAACTTGTCTTCCTTGGCTCTGACTGCTTGCTCTTCCAAGACTCGCTTATAGTCGAGGGGCATTACGCGAACGAAAGAGGGTAGTAGGTGATGGAAGTTCCGCAAAACTCGATCAGCGACTTCTGAACGTGTATAATGACGATGATCTTCGATGAGGCTACGAAGTTCAGCGATTTCGCGTGGTTCGGTTACCGTACCAAGCTCAACCATTTCTTGGTTGACTTTTGACGCGAACGTGTGAGCGGTATCGAGGACATATGCGATGCCACCACTCATGCCTGCAGCGAAGTTGCGTCCTGTGGTGCCGAGAACGACGACCCTACCACCGGTCATGTACTCGCATCCGTGATCGCCCGTGCCTTCGACAACAGCATTGGCCCCGGAGTTCCGAACAGCGAATCGCTCGGCGGCAATACCACGGATAAACGCTTCGCCCGAAGTGGCCCCATAGAGGCAGACATTGCCGATGATGACGTTCTCTTCCGCCTTGAACAGGGAATTGCGGGGAGGATAAACGATAAGTCGGCCGCCTGAGAGGCCCTTGCCAACATAATCGTTGGCGTCACCTTCCAGCTCGATCGTTATGCCAGGGGCAAGGAAGGCGCCGCAAGATTGCCCCGCCGATCCCTTCATGCTAATGTGAATGGTATCTTTTGGAAGTCCTTCTTCTCCATATTGCTTAGATACGCGATACGAAAGAGTGGTTCCGAGGGCACGATCAGTATTGACCACGGCACATTCGATACGAACGGGAAGCCCTTTCGTAAGGGCAGGTTCAGCCTCATCGATGAATTTGTTGTCGAGGCGAATATAGAGTTTGTGATCCTGCTGCCGAACGCAGTGAGTCGCAACATTTGGACGCATCTTCCATGCAGGTTTCAAGATCTCGCTCAGATCGAGATGCTGTGTCTTCGGAGTGCGAAGGCTGTCATCGACTTTGAGCATGTCAGACCGCCCAACCATTTCATTGATCGTTCGGAGGCCGAGTTTGGCCATATATCCGCGGAGCTCTTCGACGAGGTAATAGAAGAAGTTGATGACATGCTCAGGCTGACCGGCGAACTTCGCGCGCAGGTGTGGATCCTGTGTGGCGATGCCAACAGGGCAGGTGTTGACTACATTCCCAGACGTGTTAGAACCCATCATCACGAATAGAAGCACAGCAACCGCCAGACTTACGGTGACACTTCCTCATCATGATACATCCCATCGCGATCAGCGGCGCAGTCGCGAATCCCCATTCCTCAGCTCCAAGGAGGCACGCGACCGCGATGTCGCGCCCAGTGCGTAGCTGCCCATCAGTCTGCACGACCACGCGGCCCCGAAGATCGTTCAAAACGAGGGTTTGATGTGTTTCAGCCAAACCGAGCTCCCAAGGAAGCCCCGCGTTTTTGATACTGGTCCAACGCGATGCACCGGTTCCTCCGTCATGTCCTGATATGAGGATGTGGTCTGCCTTTGCTTTCGCAACGCCACTTGCGACAATGCCTACACCACATTCGGAAACCAGCTTCACGGATATACGGCTGCGTGGGTTGGAACACTTCAGATCGTAAATGAGCTGTTTGAGATCCTCAATGGAGTAGATGTCATGGTGAGGTGGTGGGGAGATGAGACCAACACCGGCAGTGGAGTGACGTGTGCGGGCAATAGAAGTGGATACTTTGTGACCGGGAAGTTCGCCTCCTTCTCCAGGCTTCGCGCCTTGAGCCATTTTAATTTGAAGTTCGTCGGCATCTGCGAGATAATTCGAGGTGACTCCGAACCGGCCAGAGGCCACTTGCTTGATGGAAGAGCGCATGGTATCGCCATTAGGCATTCTCATCGACCGCTCGGCGTCCTCACCACCCTCGCCGGTATTTGACTTTCCGCGAAGTCGATTCATGGCAATCGCAAGTGTGGAGTGAGACTCCATCGAGATCGAGCCATAAGACATGGCCCCAGTAACGAAACGGCGAACGATTAAATTCCAGGGCTCCACCTGCTCGATGGGAATGGCCGTGGCGTCTTCGTAGCGGAACTCGAGCAGACCGCGAAGATGGATGCTCTTTGACTGATTGTCCGCGTTCTGCGAATAAGTCTGGTATGCCTTGTGGTTCTTCTCGTGGACAGCGTGTTGGAGATTCGCGATACCTTCTGGGTCGTTGATGTGTGGCTCTCCACCGTCCCGCCAGTGATACTCGCCGGATTCTGGCATCCCGGGAGGAATGACAGTCTCACGAGATGGCCAGCCACGCTCGTGGAGTTCGAATGCATCCATGGCAAGGAGATCGAATGTTGACCCCTGAACGCGACTTGCTGTGCCGACGAAGCAGCGGTCCACAACTTCCTTGTGCAGCCCCAGCGCCTCGAAAATCTGCGCTCCCTTGTACGACTGGAGGGTGGAGATGCCCATTTTCGACATGACCTTGAGGATACCGTGGTCCAGTGAAGATCGGTACCTCTTCATGAGTTCGCTGACTGACAAGTCATTCTTCACCCTGTCCGGTAGAGAGAGGTTAGGAGCCTGCACAAATTCTGGAAAATTTCGTCTCACAAGTCTTCACGCGCGACCTTGTGTATGACTTCCATCGTAAGCCAAGGGCAAATGGCATCTGCGCCGTATCCGACGAGGACACAGACGTGATGAACCTCCCTAGCCTCCGCCGTCTCCACCATCAGAGCAATCTTTGCTCGCTTCTTCTGGAGAACAAGGTGGTGGTGTACACCTCCACAGGCAACGAGAGCGGAGAGTGGCACGCGAGTAGAACAGGTCGCTCGATCCGAAAGAATTACAACTTTTATGCCATCCTCGATAGCTTGTGTGGCCTCGTAACACACTCGGTCGAGTGCCTTCTTATAGCCGGGAAGACCTTCCTCCTTCGGGAAAGTGACGTCGATGGTGCGGGACGGCCAAGTGGCGTACGCGTACTCGAGATTCTTCATAGCGTTCATCTCTTCGATCGAAAGTATGGGGGAAGGTAGAAGGATACGATGACACTGTTCTGGCCTCATTTCCAGGAGATTGCCCTCGGGTCCGACGTAGGTCTCCAGAGACATGACGATACTTTCTCGAATCGGATCGATGGGAGGGTTGGTGACTTGTGCGAACAACTGACGGAAATAATCATAGATAATACGAGCCTTAGAGGCCATGGCGGCGAGAGGCGCATCGTTGCCCATGGAGCCGAGCGCTTCATTTCCGGATGCGATCATGGGGAGCATAAGGAGGCTGAGCTGTTCCACAGTGAAGCCGAAAGCTACGAGTCGTGCATCAGTGCTGAGCGGTGCATCGTCAACAGTCACGTCGATGGACTGGGTGCGCGTGACACGTTTAAGGATGTTCGGCACCCGAAGCACATTATGCTCAATCCACGAAGCGAAGTTCTGCTTTTTTGCCGTGGTACTCTTCAGCTCCTTGTCATCAACGATGCGGCCTTCGACTGTGTCGACCAAGAGCATTCTTCCCGGCTTCAGGCGATTCTTCCACACGACCTTTTCTGGGGGAACGACCAAAGCCCCAACTTCCGAAGCACAGATCAAGATGTCATCGCTGGTGAACACAGATCGGCATGGGCGTAAGCCATTCCGGTCCAAATTGGCGCCACAGTATCGACCATCCGAAAAGGCAAAGAGCGCTGGACCGTCCCACGGCTCTTGGACGCAAGCCGCCCAATTGTAAAACGCGCGTTTCTCTGGCTCCATGCTGTCGTTGCCTTGCCAAGCTTCGGGAACGAGCATCATCACGGCTTCGGGAAGTGTGAGGACGCCGTTGACTACAAGCAGCTCCAGGACGTTGTCAAAAGCAGCCGAGTCTGAACCACGCCCTTCGATGATGGGATACAACAGGTCAAGTTGATCTCCGAAGTGAGAGGAGTGTAAAACACCCTCCCGTGCGCGCATCCAGTTCCTATTCCCGCGGACGGTGTTGATCTCGCCTATTAATAGACAAGAGACAAGTCAACGTGGGCCATCCCCTGAGGCCAGGGTCAACTTCGCTTACCGTTGTGAGCTGCCAATCTCATAGGTTGGGCACGATCCCAGCTGGGGAATGTGTTCGTCGAAAATCGGGAATGTACCAAGGAAAAGTGGGACTGGTACAGATAATGGTTGAGATCGTGATAGTAATTGTACACTTGAGGGGGGGACAACTGTCCCTTGTACACAATGTTCTTGGGCGACAAGGAGCAGATGTAAAAACCGTTCGCGAGCGTACTTTATACGGGACAAGTCCGATATGTTGAGCTTAGAGCGTTGCACAGAGATAAGAAATCACAAACATGCTATGCGTCGCGCGTTTCCGGAGGACGTAGAGCTGCATCTCGAAGTGTCTCTCGTCAAAACGTCCGCCTTGGCTGACATTGCCGTCTCCGTAGTGAGAACGGAGAACGACAAAGGGCTGACGAATGACGGGCTCGGTGCTGGTGGCGGCAGGTCCAAGGATGGTACCATCAGTCGGAACCTCACGCCAGCCGAGGACTCTCAGGCCGAGGTCACTGGCGATATCGGAAAAGATGGACTGATGATTCTTCAATGACGCTGGATTGTTGGGTTTGAAAAAGATGTTGCCAACGGCGTACTCGCCAGGCTCAGGTAAGGTGGAGCCAAGGTCTTTCTCTACCTCACGCTTAAAGAATGCATGAGGGATACCGGTCATCACACCAGCACCGTCACCGTCGCGGAAGTCAGCACCCGTGGCGCCCCGATGGGTCATGGCGCAGAGCAATTGCCTGGCATCCGAGACAATCTTGTGGCTCTGTTCACCTTTTATATGGCAAACGAAACCGACACCACAAGAATCTTTTTCGAGTTCATTCATATAAAGGCCCTGGCTCGCGGGCATTGCGCCAGCCCAGGAGGAGGGATCGCGTTGTACGGCATGAAAGCTGTCGATAGAAGACTGGGAGGCGACATGGTCAACAAGAGGAATGGAAGGGTCAGGAAGGGAGTCGAAGGGAGGAGTACGCGACATAGAAGGGCTGTAACCTCTCAACGCTACGCTGGCAGCGAAAGGGGACGTTGCTGGCGAAGAAATCTTTTTAAGTTGGAGAGTCGGGAGTCATCGGTTTTTTGTTGGCGCCTCGGAGCGGAGACGGGATATGGGCTCGTCCGTTATCTTTCACCCGCCGTTTCCGAATCAATCGGCCGAATAAAACCCCTGAGCCTATCAACGTTCATTCATTCAAAATTTTCCATCTCAGCGGCTTTATCTCTCCTCATAAGATCTAGTCTGGTCACCCGCCCCCATTCCGTATGTCTCCTTGGCCAGCCCGGTGGGAGCGAATACTCACGCCACGGACAGGTGTGTACGACACTACTTACGTTGCTCGTATCTTCTCCACCCCACCCACTCTCTTGACTCGTCTTTCAACCAGCACCATCGTGCAGGGCACAACAAACAGCAGCTATGGTGATTACGACGTTCAGGGGTGGGTAGACGTCCAACGGCATCACGTGGAACGAACCTTTATGATGTCCATTATATTGCCTGACAGTTTCTCCGGAACTCATCTCCCACAAGCGTGCTGTATGGTCAGAAGATGCTTGTGGCGCATCAGAAGAACCGAATTAGATGACTCCTCAGGGTGCCTCACCAGTCACAAGGTATGCCGAATCGGCACTGAACGCACAATCCCACACCCAACGTTGGTGTCCTTGCAAGACCTTCTCGAGCTTGAACTCATAATTGGAAGTGATCGACCAGATCTTCACTGTAGTGTCTGCCGAGCAAGTGGCGAGATATCTACCCTTATCTCAGTTGGAAAACCGCGAAGAACGCAAGAAGATTCCGCACTTGACATCCGGGCTGAGAAGACACCGCGTCAGATACTTACTGTGCGCCTGGAATTTTGTGACAGCTTGGAACCGAGGTAAACCCAACCCTTCTTCGTTAATCTTCCACACGTAGCATTTTCCCTGGAAAATTGATCAACCAATGATGAACTCGGTTCATGACAGTCTCACGTGTCTACTACCTTGTTGTTGCCAGCAACTAAGCACGATCCATCTGACGCTAGCGTAACAGATCGTATCGGTATGTCTCCAGCAGGAGTCTGGTACGTTTTCAAATTGATTGAGATAACAGGCGAGGCGAACGAGAACACACACTAGTTCATGCGTGCAAATGTTTTCGGACAAATCCCATTGCTTAATTCGGCCTGCTTGGTCGCACGATATCAGTTCCCCTTGGTTAGGGTGAACACAAACATCGTTGACTGTGTAAATGGGCAGCCTGAGTCACGATCATGGCATCGAGTAAAAGACGTAAGAGCGACCTGGCGCCTCGTTGTTATAATTGCGATGAAGGTGCGTATTCCTGCAAAGGTATTTATCGTAAGGCTCGGCGGTGCATATAACGGCAAGGGCCCACCGGAGATCCCATATCTTTATGGTCCCGTCTTCACTCCCCGTCACTAACCACTTTCCCTGACTATGAAAAGATACCGAGGTGACATTAGAGGTATGGCCTTCGAAAGTGATGACCTATGTTTTTCCTCGCTTGAGAAATAGGGTGAAAAAAAATCGAAGATCCAATTACGGGAGTGGATGAGGAACTCGCAATCTCGTATATGTTTACTTTCTTATGAATTGCGGCAGCTAACAACCGTTTGCTGTATAGGATCGGATTAGGGGAACGGGTAGAGACCGGGATACACGGGGTACGCACTCTGGAGAGATTGCGAGACGATTGACTTGCTGTTGATGAGAACACGAAGACCATAAGTTGGAGGTGAGGGTGGAAGACTACTGCCTGGATAGGGGGACTATGCCTTACTCCTGACTCGCCAGAACGAGATATTGTTCGAGAACATATGCCGCTCCAGGCTTCCCAAAAGCGTATCTCATGGTCGTAAGAACCTGTGACAAGGATGACTGACATGTCGTGCCGTGCCGTTGCAGGGGCCGCGGGTTGGTTGGGCATGGTGGGGGGGACCCTTGTCAAAAATAGGGGGGTTGTTAGACGAGTTTTGCCTCGCGAATTATTGCCGTTCGATCAAAGGTTTAAGGGGGGGTTGGTCGAAGGAGGGTTGGTCGAAGGAGGTGCGGCGAGACGAGTGGGAGGGGAAAAAAAGGTTGTCTGACAGGTAAATACCGGAAATGGAACGAGGGTGACCCCTTACTGGGGGTCGTCTCTCGTCTCGTCTCGTCCTTTACTCTCTACCCAATACCACCACTCTCTTCTTTTTCTGCTGCCATTTACGATCATGCTCCGTCTTTCATGCGCGACCGCCCTATGAGAACTCCACCCATGCTCCGACCATGCGCTCGACCTCGACGCCCCTCAGTGGGTCACCTTGTTGCCGCGAAAGTATGCAGTGTTTCCACTCTTGCCCACCTCGATCCAATAGCACTTTTCGACCGAAGCCTCGCGCCGTGCATCCCCGACCGCAGCACGCCCTTGGTCCGCGTGGCATTTTGCGGTACGCGCGTTGCAATTACGTGTAAATGTTGGTTACCGTGCCTGCTTCTTCTCTTTCTGAGAAATTTCCCACTAGCTCTTCCGGCAACCCTTTTCGCTTTCGGCAAACGAGTTCATTCTTGCCACGCACCGCACCATGCAGCATTATCCACGCTTCGAAAGGCCTCGACCTTGGTGTACCCGGATCCGATATTTCGCCCTCCTAGAGCTCTTAACGTATCCCAGTGATCACAGTCTCAATAAGCGGCTGTCACTGTAGCTTCCTGACACAACCCCTCACCTAAATGTGATGAAATCGTCCCAGGCTTTCTCCTTTGATCAGACGCGAGGTCATTTCATTCACCCGTTCTTCTTACCTCGACTCATCCCCCATTTGAATATTTCAATGCAGAGTCGTGGCGTTCTGTGTGGGAATGACATTAACAACGATCGTTCATCATTCTTTTGACTACGTATAAAAAGATTCGGAGCTGGCCCTGTCTTCAGGCCTTGGAGCCAACCCCACAAAGCCTTCCCCTCTGTTTGCTATGAATATTCAGGCTAGATTGACATTCTTCTTTGATGCGCTGCATAGCTCTGACAACAGAGATACAGGTCGGCAGCCCAGTCAGGTGGTGGGACGCCAGGGGCCAGCTCAAGCATGGGACGGTCAGAGCAATCAATGTTCTGAACGATGTGCGTCGGATCTACCCCCGAACGATCCTCATCTGATTTTGCAGTTAGACCTCCCAGGTCGTTGTGATTCAAGTGGCGGACGGCCAACCACCTACAGTAACCCTTCCGTACGCGGCAATGTACTTTGCATATCTGACCCTATCTGAACCTAATTTAACGACACCAGCATCGACCACGTCGCGCCGGAGGAATAACAGTCATGAAGCCCACACTGTTCTATTCGACCCTGACACGGAGACAGCGTGGAGTGACCTCCCTTCCTTGATTGTATCTAATAGATGGATAGACCAGTATGTATCGCTACTTGCACCGCGGACAGACGGGACATTCCGTATTCACATAGATCGCACTCAATAATTTATTCTCACGATTCTGTACTCGATTGTAGCATGGAAGATATATTTTTCTATAATCTAGCATCTAGTCCTGTTCGAATGATGGGCTATGGCGCGAGAAGCATGACGTCAACCTGCGCATGTGCAACTCAACGGACAGTCGCGACTGGGAGAAAGAGGGACGATATTTGAAAAGAGGTGTTGGGCAGGGTACACAGCCCCTCGAGGGACCGTGAACTGGAAAAAGAAATCTGATTTCCCATGAGTTGTCGCAAGGGTCCGAGGAATCCCAAGGAGAAAAAGTCTAGAATTTTGGACCCAACGGAAGAAGTATGGGCAGAATTGGGGTTTAGATGCCAGTCTCGCCCAAAGGGTGGACACGGGGATACGGTGCAAATGATGCGACCACAAAACAAGGTCCGGTAGGACGCCTACTATGCGATACAGCCGTGATCGCCCATTTCGGGCTTTAGAACTCGGGAAACGGGCAGTGGCAATACGCAGTTGAGCTCGGGAGCAGAGTCATTTTCATTTATTTATGGCTTTTCGCTATAAAAAGATAAGAGCGTCCGAGGGGTGTCACGGTCGGGTTCGGCTGGTGTAAGGGACCAGTGCGAGTGGAGCGGAAACACGCACTGTGGCGTTCGTGCAGCAGAACTACCGATGAAAAAATATCAAATCAAGAAGAGTGGCCGGCCAAGACACTAGTACTGCTCCCTTTTGTTACGGCGCATTGCATGACGGAGCCAGTAGTGAGCCAGTTAGCCAGTTTGACTACAACACGTGATGATTGACACTCCAGTGCGTGCGTATGTAACCTCCTCGTTGAGTGTGAGGAAGTGATCCATCATACGGCATGATCGAGCTTTGGAAGAAGGGTAGAGAATGTAGTGTAAATTTGTTTGGGATCTAGATTCCGAGTTGGCTGGCTTGAGTCCCCCTTGCCCAAGCCCAAGCCAACGATAAGAAAAATATTAATAAATAAATTGATTGGGTTGTTGTTCGGATGTTCGGGATGGGAAGACCGATTACTGGATGGGTTCGTCAAAATTGGGAGATTGAAATGACACTTTGCTCGCTGCCACGACAATGGTGATCCACCGATTGCTGTATATCACATTCTCGGTAGTCCACTTGTCAATATCTGCTCTATTAGCCGCGATCTCCGTCCTCCTTTCTTCCTTGGAAGATATTTCCTCCATTCTCTTCGAGCTCTCCTCTGACTTCTATGGGGTGCCCCCTCGCCCATCCTTTCCAACCGAAAAATGTGCAATCCTAATCCTAGGTGCCCAGGAAGGTGCATCTGTTACTCCTTCCACATTCCAATTACATATCCACGCATACCCCCTCTCAGGTGTGGGAAGAAACGCGGCCCTGTCATTCTCCGAGCTGGGCTATACCGTCTTTGCTCTATGTCCGAATCGAAGAGAAGGGTCTGGACACCTTCCACCGTCCGAGAGATCAAGAGACGTCGCTTCGGTGAGATCAGTGCAAACTACCTTCCTTTGCTTGGCAGCGGCTTATCTCACCGAAACCGAAACCCCGTTATCCCTCCAAAGCTTCTATACATTTGGCACAACAGGAAAGAGAGGTCACGATCGATTCCCTGGGGTCTAGTCGCGCCCATGCAACTGAATTTATGGTCTCGATCCCAACGGGAAGCGGTACACGAGACGGTCCGCGCCCATTGCATCACTTATGGCCTTCACCTCGTAGCATTGGTCATTTCGCACGACTCCAAACCGCAGCACGACACGAGTCTGTCGTTCGTGGGCGCCCTCGACGTGACAGAGCGTTCTGGTGCAGCCTCTGGGGGTCACATCGACGAAGACATGTGGAGAATCAGCGTCCTCGATGAAGTGATAGAACCAGTGCTCATGGCATACGACTACAAGACACTCCTCGCAGAAGCCTCGGGGCGAATAATCATCCTGTCCGACTTTGCCGAGGGTCTGTGCAGTAGGCTCGTCCTTTGCCCCCATTTTTGATCTATCCGATCAGATTCTCGCCTTGCATCATTGTCCCTCACGAATCGTACGGCCGCAGCACAAAACTTGGCCGAAATGTTAGAGTCCGAAGGGATTCGCGTTTCATCGATTTATTTTGGGCCATTGGCACAGCACTCTACGGGGTTGCTACCAAGGAGCCACAGGTATGTGTACAATCTCTGCTTGCCCCGCCTGTCCTCTCACACTTGTGTCGTATCCACATCAACAGGCGATTCTCGCAACCTTTTGGTACATGTGCTGGGCTCCAGCTGTCTAATATCTTCTGATCATCTGCCAAAAGACTGGCAGGGAGCATTTAATGAACTACGACAGAAGATATCCAGGCGACTTGTTGTCCAGGACAATCTCCTCTTTACCGTCCTCCGCCGCATTGTGCAATCACGGTGCGTGTTTCTTACGGTCATTCAACACCATGCTACTATTTCATCTCCCAGGCACCCGAAATTCAATTATACTATCGGTGTGTATCCCGTTCTACGTCTCGCACTCAGTTCAGCACCTATCAGCGTGAGAATTGCTCTGAAGGGACTCCTGCGTGGAGCAAACGTTTTGAAAAGGGTAGCATAGGAGTTCGGACCCACTGTGTCTTCATGTTATTTTATCTTGTCGGATGAGGGGCCTCCCCTTGCAGAGCAGTAGGAGGTAGACAGTCCTTCGACGCGGGAGATTATCAATTACCGTCGAATAAGTCGGGGTTGGAAGCACACCCTGATCATGATGCTCACGCGCTGCCCGTGAGACATCCCTTTTCCCAGTGTCGAGTTGGTGGACAATATAGAGTGCTTGTAATTGTAGCGAACAGAGTCCCTACGATTCGTAAGCAACAACATCATCAAGCAGATAACTTTCCCTCTCACTTTTGAATGTAAACGCTACCTGATGGCAGTGAGATGTCGAATGGGCATCTTGGAATTCCGTCTACGTCGTCTTCAACAGGTTCCATTCGTAAAATCCGCTCGGAGCCTAGGCTAACACCCAATATCCAAGATCCACTTGCACCGATGTTGTCAACATGCGGAAGTATCTCCCCGTTGGAGGCCAAGTGCAATAAGTGTGTTTGTGTGGCATCCGCATTTGGATAGAGCGTCTCCAGACGGCCAAGAGCTGATTTCAGAATCGGGTCGTCCTCGCCATCCCAGGTTGACACGCGCATTTCCCGGAAGCGTCGAATGACGCCGTCATAATGGCCCTGCTCTCCGCGGTGAGGAGCGGGCTCCCACAAATCGGCTGCAATCGCCTCGCCCGGGGGAACGAAGCGAAAAAAAAACAAAAAACAAAGTGGTATGACGGACCTCTTCGAAATGGTACAAATGGTCAGGAAGGAAAGAGTCTTCCAGAACTGCGGCGCAATGGTTCCGTTGGTCCTGCGTGGTGGTTGTTGTTGGCCGATGATGGCGAGACGCGAGGAAATCTCGGCGCCGTTTACGCGAAGCCCTCGCTTCTGCGCCGTCCAGTTTTCGAAGGGCGGCGGAAAGGAGCGCGTGTTGCTCCACCAGATTAAAGAAGCGCGGGAACCACTGAAAGGCATCGTCGTTGTTGTCGTCGACGGGCCTGGGCAAGGCAGTTCGTGTGCCACGATGGCTGCGCGAGATTGATCTAGAAATATGAGGAAGGACGTGGCGAGAAGAGCTGCAATACATTTCTTTGTTTGTTTTTTTTTGTGAAAGAATGAATGATGCGTGCACGTATGCGATACAATGCAAGGGTTCCCCCACCCTCTCTCCCCCCTCAGCGTTGGTTTGTGCACCGCTCTTTCAGAGTCGGAGTCGAGGTTGTCGGTTGTAGTAGGAAGGACTGGAATAGTGCGTGGTTGGTTGGTTGGTATGCGGCGCGTCGGAGGTAGACGGACGGTATGAGTTCTCCGCTCCGCAGGGGGTTACAACGCGGACGGACAGTGGCCGCGGGCAAAAAGGTTCCGTTTATTTCCTTCGTGTCGTTCCTCGTACCTGACCGTGGATTTACGCGTGCACATTGCACATTTTTCCACGCTGCGACTCGTTCGTCCGGAAAAACGCCAAGTTTAAGGTCTGTGAGCTTCTCTCCTCGCATGAGACAAGATGTCAAACGAGTCGGGTGACCACGACCAACTCCCTGACGGCCGAGGAACGACGAATCCAATCTACTCCGCCGTCGCACGATCACTGACACGCGGAGCTGCATTATATTTCTCCAGACCCATACGGTTGTTCAGACCTTCCAAAAGTAAGGATCGTCTTATTACCGCGCAAGCGAGAATATAATTTTTTTGTTTTTTTTTGAATACTTTCTCTGAATTCCGACTTGCAAGCAAAGTCAGTGGTTGGCAGTCTCTCAGGAGTCTCGCTGCTGGTGGTGGGACGTCCTTGAGCCCCGATTTTGTCACGCGCCTCGTGAAAACGCATGGGGTGCGTCCGGAGAAGTTTGCATCGATGACAATCCGTTCTGCTCATCGTCTTTTTTTTTATACCAAGATGCTAGTTATCCCAAAGCACTTCCTTCCACCGATCGTCGTCAACACAGCGCTTGGCACCGTCCTGTGGGCGACCTACTCGGAGAGCTCCTCGGCTTTGAGCAGTTATGACGGCTTGGAAGCTCATCCGATCACGATCGCGGCCCTCTCAGGTGCTGTCGCTGGCGGTGCTCAAGCCATCGTGGCTGCCCCCGCGGAGAACCTTCGCTTGGCCATCGAACGAAGTACGACGGGAGGAGACTGGTCTCATGCATGGAGGGAAATGCTCCGAGGGACAGCACGAAATCATCAGTCCATTAAGGTGGAAAGTCTCCACGAAGCAAAGCAGGTCCGAGGCTGGATGATGGACGTTCGCGACATGGCAGGCCGCGGGTGGAAGGGGTGGGGCTGGGGGCTAGCTAAAGACGTCTCTGGTGAGCAGCGCGCCCCCCCAATTTTATTTTTTCTTCTTCTTCCCTGAGGAACTACTGACGTCTAACGCCTGGTGTGTTCTGGGGAAGGATTTTCTGTGTTTTTTGCGATTTTTGAGGTCACTCGCCGTGTGGCTACGGAACTGAAGCTTTTCGCTCTGGGACTTGTGCAGCCTTTCAAAGCGGCTGACGGCCGGTCGACTGCCACGCAGCGAAACTTACCCCGTGTGGTTCACGGTTTGACTCTAGTCGCGGGAGGGGTTGCAGCTGGACTAGCGTATGAGGTCGCTTGTCGACCATGGGATGTCGCGCGAAGGCTGGCCCATATCGAGCGGGCTCAATCTTTCACCGCCCATAGACCAAGGCGCTATCTTATCGATATCGTATCACGAAAGGTACATGGCGATGGATTACTCTCCTTCTTTCGGGACGCTATGCGCAAGGAGGAGAGGACTCTCACCGACCCCGGGAGGCAGAGGCTGCTCGCGGTTGCGAGAACACTAGGGCGAGTGGGCCCCTGGGGGGTGGGATTCTTAGTTTGGGAAGCATTTGGACCGGGAATATCATAATCGTGCTCATGATTCCCTCAGTATTGTATATACATTTAATAGAATAGACACCAGTTATAGACACCACAACATCTGCGGGCCGCTCTGTTTTGTTTTATCACCTGCAACATCACCCCTTCAATTTCACCGCCCATAGATCAAGGCGCTATCTTGTCGATATCGTATCACAAAAGGTACATGTTAGGTTTACGGGGAACAGCACGCGTAGATAGAGGAAAACTCCACTAATTATGTATTCGTATATGTGACGCAGTCGAATATATAGATAAAAGTACAATCTCCAGAGCAATATAGTTAGAGATCCGAGCCCGGTGTGCTGGTGCCAAGGCCAAGGTACCGATCCTTGTATCAGGTTGGCTAGGGATCGCGACATGATTCCCTCAGTATAGTATGATGGACACCGCTAACAGAATCAACATCTGCGGGCCGCTCGACTCCGTAGCTGGGGCGCTTGTCAAAGCGCGTTTGCTGTTTTTGTTTTATCACTTGTAACATCACCTTCAAGACCACCGCGTATCTCGTGCCATCTCTCTGAAAGGGGTTCAGTCAGATAGTAGGATAAAGAAAACATGCCTCCATGTACACACAAGGGCTGTGGAAAGGAGTTTGATGACGCGAGTAATGCAGAGGAAATTTGTATCTATCACCCTGGCGCTCCGGTGAGTCCCCTACATTACCCCTTTCGCACGACCGCCTTACGCCTTAGACGATAGATCTTCCATGAAGGCCTCAAGTCTTGGTCCTGCTGCAATACGGTCAATAAACCCGTTTTAGATTTTGATGAATTTATGGCCATTGCTGTAAGTTGACCTTCAGAGTCTATATCTTTTTCGTAAGTCCGGGATATGGACGGCCTTTTTCATGCAGGGATGTACGCGCGGTGTGCACTCTGTGGATGCGCCGAAAGCCGAGCCGTCGGGGACGTCGACGCCAAATAGGACCCCGAAGATGACGGGCACTGTGGACGGGAAGGAGGTATACACGACGTCCTCTGCTCGCGGTCAACCACCAAAGCCTGCGGAGCGCTCAGAGGCCATTCCCATTACGTCGCCGTCGGCATCAACCAAGAAAGCCGAAGATGAGGATGACTTGGATGCCACGGTCCCTCCTGGTACCGCCTGCAAGCGGGCAGGGTGTAAGGTGACATTCGTGAGTAATGACGAGAACAGGATCGGGGATGGGCCAGGGACAAAGTGTGTCTATCATCCTGGGGCGGTGAGCGTGCTTGTTCCGTATAACTCTTCCATACACTGATACGTAGCGCGTGACAGCCCATTTTCCATGAGGGGAGCAAGGTTGTCTTTTTATATCTTATCTCCCAAGACGTGGAAAATCACTGACGCCAAACGTTCGACCAGGGTTACTTCTGTTGCAAACGTCGTGTACTCGAATTTGAAGAATTTCTCAAGATTGAAGGGTGTGCAGAGGGGCGACACCTTTTTGTCCCCAAGTCAGAGAAAGACGTATGTGATCCGTCCGACACGTCTTGTGATATCATTTGTTCGCTGATCTAGTGTCACCACCCCCCAGCAGGCAGAGAAAGTCGTGAACTGCCGGATCGATCACTATCAAACGCCAAGCACGGTTCACGTCACTGTATTCGCTAAACAAACAGACAAGGAACGGAGCATCGTTAAAATTGAGGAAAACGAGGTAACAGACCCGCATGATAGTCCATCATTCTTCAAACATCAAGCTCACGTGTGCAGATTCATCTTGATCTCTACCTGCCTGGATCGAAGCGGTTCACGCGCTCCGTGCAGCTTTTCGGACCCGTAGATGCATCTGCGTCATCCTTCACATTCTTCGGATCCAAGGTAAAAAAAAAATTCTCGAACACCTGATCATTTGCGTTTCTCAGAAGTTTCCCAGGTTGAGGTCCAGCTGAAGAAGCGTGACGCAAGGAGCTGGGCATTACTAGAAAGGTCTGATCGTGATCTGGGACCTGTGAGCTTTACATTTGGGGTGGCTGGGCGTACAGGAACGGTCGGCGCAAAGGAGTTCGTCCTAGATGAACAAAATAGTCGCAATTACACTCCCTAGAGAAGCTTCCTTAATAATGTCCCGAGATCCATCAGAAAACAATGGGAGTGGAGGGGTAGAAGAATAATGTATGTGTCTGTACGCATGTCTAGGGTTGTTGTCTTGTTGTCTACAATACTTTAGGAAGCTCTATGTCACTATATACCTGAATGACATCGTCTTTCCTGAGATCGCCGAATGCCTCTAGGCTGATGCCACATTCAGTTCCCTTGGAAGCCTCAGTGATATCGGTTTTCAGGTGTCTAAAAGTGTCTAAACGACCTGATAATAGCAGTTCAGTGGTAGGGTCTACTCGTTCATGATTATTGTACTTTACCTTCGTGGATGACCTCCCCGTTCCGAACAACTTGAATTTTCTTGCTCTTCTCAACGACGCCTTTCGTGACACGGCAACCGGCGATCGTTTTTGTGCGCCCACCAGTGAGCTTAATATCGAAGATTTGAAGAACGGATGCCTCGCCAGAGATGCGTTTCTCGTAAACGGGTGGGAGTAAGTTAGCGACGCGCTGCCTGACGTCCTCTATAACTTGATATATGATTTTAGACGAGAATATGGGGATGTCGTGCGCGCCAGCAGCAACGGTGGCGCTTCGCGGGACTGGAACCGCGAAGGCAATAATCACGCCTTGAAATTTGAGGTCAGTGAGATGAGTGATGCAACTTCGTTATTTTTTAGATCAAGGGAGAAGGGAATCTCACTTTTTGAGGTTTTTGCGAGAAGGATATCAGAGTCAGTGATCTCGCCCACGCCCGTGTGGACGATCCTGACACACGCGCTCTCATTCCCGATGGATTGTACCGCGCTGACCAGAGCCTCGACGCTCCCGCTCACGTCCCCTTTGATGATCAAAAGAAGCTCATGGGGCTTCTCCGTCTCGGGGGAGATTTCAAGTTGTCGTTGATCAGCTTCCTCCCGCTCCCTCTGTTCGCGGTTTAGCCGTCGCTGAATGTTGATCGCGTCAATATCTACTATCATGGCATGCTCCTCAGCCTTGCGCTGTCGGTTCGCCACAGCTTTCTTGACCTCCTGCTCGGAGCCTTCGAGGACTTCATCGCCGGCACCTGGCAGGTCTTTCCATCCGGACACGGTCACCGCCATGCCAGGGATTGCGACCTTAACTGGTGAGCCAGTTGAATCAGTCATGATGCGGAGCTTAGCGTGAGTCGTGCCAGCGATTAAGTGGGTGCCAGGCTTTAGTGAACCACGGAGTAAGAGGACAGTGGCAACGGGCCTGCATGCGGGATTTGAGCGGAGAAAGCGACTGTAGTAGATGAGCACTCACCCAAGTCCCTTTTGCATTTTCGACTCGATGATGCGACCGCAGGCCTGGCCCTCGTGGTCAGCGCGTAGGTCCTGCATCTCTGCAACAGCGGTTATAGTCTCCACGAGTTGGTCAAGACCTTGACCAGTTAAACCGGAAATTTCCACTGAAGGAATGTCACCGCCCATTTCCTCCAGCTGAACGCCCTCGGCCAAAAGGGCATTGTGAACATTGTTCTGTACGGAATGTCAAAGGGAATCGAGATGCACTAGACTGCAACGCACAATATCAACGCCAGGTTTGTCTACCTTGTTGATGGCCACAATTAGCTGCACGTCCGGATCCTTCTGGACTAGTTGGATGACCTCCTTGGTCTGGGGGCGGACGCCATCATCTGCGGCCACGACTAAAGCGATAATATCGGTGACGTCGGCCCCGCGAGCGCGCATCGCGGAGAATGCTGCATGCCCGGGTGTATCTAAGAAGGTGATATTCTGAAGACCGCCCCCGACGGAAGTAGGGACAGGAACAGAGAAAGCACCGATGTGCTGGGTGATACCACCGGCTTCTCCCTTGGCCACAGAGGTAGAACGAAGGGTATCTAATAACGTTGTCTTTCCGTGATCAACATGACCCATAATCGTTACGATAGGTGGCCTGAGAGGCAGCTTCGAGGCGTCCACAGGGGGTGGTCTACAAGGTTATCATTGTCGTCAGGTATGTACGTCCCAATTAGGTTGACTACGACGGCCTTACGGGGGGTGAAGGTCAAACGCCGCTTCATCGTTGACAACAGGGTTGCGATTGAATTCCTCCGCTAGGAGGACAGCATACTCAGACGTAAGGACTAGGAATAGACGTTAGAGCTGTGAAGGGACACGCAGTACAGACAAAATTACCATGATCATAGGAAGCTTCCTCTGCCATTCCAGCTTCCCGCATCTTCCGCTGAAGTCTACCTGATCAAGGCAATGAATGCGGGGCGTTTCCTGTGAGAAGGCTGACGTACCTAGTGAAACCCCCAGAATTCTGGAAAGGTTGCCCACAGACACAATGCTAGGAATAAAGACCTCGACTTTGGTCTCTCTCAGTGCCCTGGGTTTACTCTTCGGTTTCGAATTCTGTGTGATAACCTTGATGGGTGCGTCATGATGGCGGTTCCGAGACGGCAGATCACCGTCCCTGAAAGCTCGCCTAAGCGATCCACGCTCCTTGTGCGCTACTCTTGATCGCCTTGCCTTGCTGTCTTTCAACAACTCGCGAGCATGGTCGGAGTAAGAAACCTCGCTATCGTCGAAAGTGCCGTCTTCGGTGCATTCTGCTGAGCGGACGGTTTCCACGTGGCGGTTTATCTCATGCCTCGCTTGCCTTGGGCGCACTGCGGTGCTTGGTGAAGGAAAGGGATGGGCCGCAGAGTTGGATAGGTGTGGAGCAAAATCACGAGGAAGGGAACGAGGAGGCCGTTTGGACCCTGGAGCTGGAGGGAACATTGGAAATGGAGTGGGTTTCTTCCATTTCGTCTGGTTAGGGAACGTCACGCCGGAACGTTCGGAGCGATGATGATGATGATGCCTGCTCTTCGAGTCGTCACCAGCCGGACTTCGAGCGCGTCTATCCCTGAAGATGGACGCGGACGTTGTAGACTGTGGAGAAGAGCCACCGTCAGAGAGACGTTGTGAGAACCCCTGTGGACGTCCCCATTTTCCGAGGTTGGGAGGAGGTCGGTCCGCTGAAAGCGTTGCAGGAGCAGGAGTCCCAGAGCGGCGTGGCTAGGGGCAATGACAAGTAAGGACGCCTATCAGAGATCGAATTTCCGTGAGCAGGACCCAAATACGTACTGCAACTGCAGCCTTGGTTGCAACCGTTGCGGTTCGGATATGTATAGGTTTCCTCAGTCGCAGGAGGACATGGCGCGAACGGCTATGCATGCATAAAAAAAAGTCGATGTAGTGTACACTTGTGAGTCCTTCTCTTCCGTCGTTTTCCGTTTTCCGACACGACACCAAACTCGGAAAAATAACGCTGAATGCGGGCCGGGTCACCCGCCGAACATATTTTGTTGACTTTGACTTCGACATGCTCAAGCTGAACAGGCTCGGGATTTTAGGAGGCCCTGTGAGGTGTCGACGTTCCACATTCCAAAGGTCCTTTGCATTGTCCAGGTTCCCCGACCGAGGTGCGCCGTCTGGCGGAAGGACTAGGCCACGTTCACCCGCACCGCGCATACGCCTGGCTCAGGGAGGACGTCCTGACACCACAGGCAGGCCACCCCTGACACAGGACGAAAACACTTTCGACACTTCTAACTCATCCTTATGGGAAGAAAGCCAGAGGCCCCCATCGTCTGATCCTGAGGATGGTCTCAAGAGGCTCTTGCAGAATGAGAGCCTGGTTGTAACTCGGTCAGTAACTTAAAACTGATTCGTCTTTTTGCGAACTAAACTCCATTCGACACAGTCAGCTTGAAATGCTCAATATATTCGTGGGCTTTGAACAAACGAACAAATATGTCATCTGTCGGTATCGCGTCCTTCATCTTCTTACCCAGTTGATGACTGATTAGAGTAGCAAACGAGGTCGGCGAGGTGCTGGGGTTTATTGCTGAGGAACCCCGTGGTCTATTGGCATCCTTCTCCCGCCAAATTTTCAGAACTCACCGGCCATTCCGTGCCGTGATCATGGACCGCGAAGGCACCCCCGTACTTTGGGTATTGAATATATTGCCCAGTCGCCTCTATGATGGCTCATTTCAGTGTTCCAGATCCGGAGGCCTTTCGCTTGGATAAATTCCCGTATGTACGTCCAAAGCCTAAAGGACTGGCACGAGTACGCCTCCACCGGCGAACCCGTCCTGGACACCTTTGCTGAAGCCCAGCAACGCTGGCATTTATGGAGGCGGCGATATGACCTCTTTCTCAGGTGGGTAATCCTTTACCTATGTTCTGCAACTCTCAAACTAGGGCTATCAATAGAGCCACACCGAAGGCCATACAATCAAACGCCAGCGAACCTCAGCCTGAACCTGAACCAGATCACTTTACGCAATTTGCCAAGATCGACGAGGGCTTCTGGGCATGGCATTTCACGATTCGTGGCGCTCATGGTGAAGAGTTGGCGAGTATAAGTCGCGCATTCCGCGGCTTTGGGCGTGAAATCTTTACCGACACGGGCAAGTTCCCTATGTTTCATGAAGGCCAGAAGTTGGCAATCTAATCGTACGTAGGTCAATACTCGGTGAACTTCACACCTTTGCCACCATCTCCTGAGGACAACACACCAAGGGAACCAACTGTGATTCGGGAGTTGTCACTCCAAGAGCGAGCAGTAAGACCGCCACATCTCATTCTGTATGCATCGTTCACCACCGTTGCAGCTGGTCTTGGCGATGGCAGTGAACGTGGACTTCGACTACTTCTCCAGGCATTCTGAGGCGGGGTACGTGTCTCCATGATTACGATGACTCGAGGTCACTGTCTCACCTGATATCACAGACCTGGGATGGGCTTATGGCACTTCAGCTGGGGCTCATCAGACTGGAGCGCACGTCCTGTGATGCCCATGCGATGGACAGACGAGCACTAGTTTATGTTATCGCAAACAGTTGAATACAAGAAATACAACTACAGATGTGACCGAAATCCCTGAGTGTGGTATATTAGTACTTGTATTTATCCTTTGCGTTGTAGACCTCTGCGATAAACTTGTCGAAATCTGCCTCGTTGACCACCAACACGTTGGTATCAAATGAGCTATGCCGAGTCCGTGCACCAGAGTCCTCCTTCGCGTCTAGAAAAGTCAGGCCAAACTCGCTGTGCAGCGGGTCAGCACTTTGCGGCTTACGGCCGTGCAAGACACTCACTTCTTCCTGACATCGCCGAAATCCATGCTTTCGTTCAACCCGATGACAAGATACGTCCGATCTTGCTCGTCTAAGCACGCGAGGACCAAAGGCAAGCTCTTCTTTTTGCTTCGCCTGCTGATGCTGACACCCGTGACCCGGTCGCGCAACACTTCCGTGAGCCAAAGACCGAGACGGAACAAGACGCCCGGCTGCGTGAATAGGGCGAGGTCGGGACCCTGCTTGAGCTGCACGACGCGATGGCCACGGATCATGCGAAGGTCGTTCTTATCGATGATGGAGGAGCCCGTTCGAATGATCGCTTGGTGGACGGACTTCGCCAGACCGAGAGCCTCGCGCAGGCGGTTGACGCTGTGAAAGTGAAATTTCAAAGCGAATCAGCTCGTAGAAAAAAAACGCTAAACTCGCAAAAGGTAGAACCAAGCTCACTCCTCCAGGGCGTCAAACGCGTTCCAAAAGTTCCGCACGAGGCAAGACTCGCGCCCTTCGTCCTCTTTCTCGCCCATCGCGTGCTCTTCGTCCTGGTCGCGCGCGCCTGCTTTCTCCTTTGCATCTGAGACCCCCCAGCGTCCCGTGGCGCGCCACACGCGCCCGCCTCCGAACCACTCTCCCCCATTTCGTCCACCATCGGCTTCAACTTCGATCCTCACGCCCGTCGCTGCGTCCAGGAGCGCGTTGAGTGCGTCCACGGCGTCCGCGGCCGATAGCGGCTGCATGTGATAGCCGTAGCAACGCACGAAGGAAGGGTAGGTGAGCTCGACCATGCCGTACTCTGGAGCAATCGCGTCGAGCTTGTCCCGGAGCTGGTTCTTCAAGTCCATGTCCATGTGCGCGTACAGTTGCTGAGTCTGAGGGACGGAAAACCTACGGCAAACCTTTTCAGTGAGATGAGGGAAAACGCAGACGGGCGTGCGATGCTACTTACCCCATTTTTGCGAGAAGGCCCGCCAGTCGTTTCCGACCCTGTTCCTTCCAGATTCCCAATTTCCCCGCGACGTAGCTGGAATGGAACATTGCGTCGTACAGTGTCCAGTGCCGGAAGAGCTCGAAGCGGAGTTCATCTGTTGTGCGCAGCGACATATCGTCTGCACTTAATGCGGCCAGGCCGTACGCATCGTCCGCAGGCGGTGGAGGGTTGAGACGAGAAACTTCGTCGTAGTAGATGGAATGAAATTTCTCATACTCCAGACGTGATATTCGACAACGGGCATACTGATTCGTAAGGCCAAGGATCGCGAGCCTTGGTCAGTGAGCATCACGATGCACAAAGGAGACAGGACGCATGGGGCATACCAGAGGAGATCGTTGTCAACGCGCTCCAGCGCAGTCGCCAGAAGGTAGACGATGCCGGCAGCGCTCTGTCCATACCATGTTCCGGACATATAGTACTTGTCTAATGAGGCATAGTACTGGTCGCGCTCTTCTCTTGACACGCGAGGACGTCGCTATAATCACTGTAAAGCTTTGACGATATCAGAAACAAAACTTCCTTACGTCGTCATCCAAACGTTTTCGTTTACTCGGGGTCCTACTACCATTGCTGAGGGACCTGCGCTTACGAGAAGGACTTTGTACACCTTCTCCTGCGGAGTCTTCGGGCAAGTCTTCGGATAAGTCGTCATCGGAGCTTTCGTCTGACTCCGGTTCAGGGTCATTCTTCAAGACACACGGTCAGCGCATGCGGGACTCGCCAGACTACATGGAACTCACATTGAGCGTCTCCCACGCTTTCCTCTCTCCGTCAAGGTGCTCCGCTCCACCGTCATCCCATACGATAATCCGCTCTGCTCCCTCACCCTCGCCAAACAGACTAGACAAGTTCTGCGGCCGGCCTGAGTCGATGACGTGCACATGAACTTTGGGAGGGAAGTCACCGAACCACTCCGATGAAGGCAAGTCAAGGATGGAGCCGATGTTCAGAAGGATGAGGGTATGGAGCTGGTGACGTGACGTTCAGTGCGTGTCAAGCGACGTTAATGATGTGATGCACTTCTGAATACGTTATAAGTTCATCGCGCATGCGTTCCAGGTCTGCAATTCCGGACAAAGGTGTGATACGATGCATGACATCGTCTTGTTTGAATAATTCTGCGAACATCTTGGCAGCGCAGAGCGCGTCGACATCCGGCGCGACGAGGATGATAACTGAGGAAGCGGCAGAAAGCGGAGATCTTCTATGGGCCGCAAGAATGTTGTTGTATGTTTCGGCATAGGATGGACGAGATGCTGATGCTAGGTGAGGTGGTGGGACGAACACCATCGAGGGATCCAACGCACAACGTTACTCAAAGTACTCAACCGTGGGTGGTTAAATCGAGACGAGACGCGACGCGTATCTCACGTAATCAATGTGATTCATCTACTTCAAGTTCTAAAGCCCAAACGTACTTCGCTCACGCACGTCCCTCCGCTTACCACGAATTCCCCATATTCCCCAGTTTGCCTTGACCATCACCCTCGGATCAAAGTCTGCAACCTCCCACTTTTCACTCCCAAATGCATTCTCCCCTGGTGTGATCACCCAATCGAATTCACCCGCGATTCCTGACGCGCGTGATAATGACTTGACGTCGCGCTCAACATCAGCGGGGGAGAACCCAGTCAGGAAAATAGGGCATTTGGTGGACAACAGAAGAGGGAGTACAGGTCCCCATTCTGTGGGAGACTCTATTTGTAGGAGAGGTTCACCAGTGACATCCGAGGTCGAGGTTGGCGATGGGAAGCCAAGGCCTGGAGAGAACATAAAGAAGAGGTCGGTATAGGGATCAAATGTGTCCTGAAATTGTGCATGCACTTCATGATAGTTGCATTGCATGCCTGTGATCGTCAATTGTGGGGTGTATGGCACCGTATAAGATGGCACTCCATAGCGTTCGATAGACGTCCGAGTACGTTTGTGCCGTGCAATAGGAGCAGGAGTGGGAGGCTCATATACATTAGGTAGGTAGACTGGCCTTTCCTCGTCGGACGGGGCTGGTGCAGGAGCTTCCGCCTGAGGGCCCGAGGAAGTGCTAGCAGACTGAGACATAGCTTCTGAAGTGGGGTCACCGGTGGTGGCGGTTGCAGGAGGTTTTGGTAGGGAAACTTGTGGCCCGATAAAGTAGATGTGAAATAGTGCTGCTGGGAACAAAAGCGTGAGCTGTTCCCAAACGTGGGGTGGCAGGGAAGATTCTGCCCGCGCTCCAAGGACAAATATTCGTATTTGGGGTTTGTCAATCGAGGCCTCTTCGGTCTCTGGCGTCCCCGTGGCACCATGTAGTGTCAGTCGCAAAGCTGGTGCCGCACGTGTGAATTACAGACAGGATATTACGATAAGTATCATACGCACCAGCTAACGACCGACTACCTTCCGGAGTGAGCCTTTGATTCGCAAGAGTCAAGGGGCTATATTGGTGTATGGCCGATCCGATCGTTATGGGATACGTGAGTAGCTTGCTGGCGTGTCTCCGTGATCGTTCCGTGTCCATGGACGGAAAGTTGCGCGTATACCAGAACACGTCCCAGTTAGAGAAGGATATGGCAGCTTCCGTGTCTTGTGGGCCTACACTTGCGAAATGAATGAAAGTGCAAAATTCTCATATGCAAGAGGGACGTACCTGGCAACTCAAACTCTCGCAGTCTCCGACCACTGCGGAGGTCGTGCTCATCTTCATTCACTTCACGAAGACGCAAACAGTACTTTGCGTGGTCCTTGTCAGCATGCCAGTGTTCCTCGGTGCAATGAGTAGGCCACCCGCAGTCTGGACATTCGAAAGCGACCGCTCGAGGTTGCGCCTTCGTGTGAGTATGTATATGTTCATGCGGAGAAGCACAAACGGGACATGGCGCCAACGACTTGATAGCTTCTCCCCGACCAACTAGCGCAGGAAAGGGAGACTCGGAGAAAGGATGGAAAAGGTTGTCTTGTGAGAGGGTGGGTCTGGATTCTGGCTTGGAAGAAGGCGCCTTTTTGAAGAGGTTAAATAATGACCTAGTGCCGAGTAGGGGTATTGCATGAGTAGGGTGCTGTAAATGAACGCGACCAAGCGCAAGAAGGCGAGGGTTGAGAGTGCGTATCATCCGACCAAGGGATAGTGGGTCTCAACGAGTGAGCCAAAGTCATTGGCACAGCCACGATACAAAACGCACGTGCCAATCCAATCGAAAACTACTAGCGCGTGTCAGTCGCGCGTTGTGCATAAGGCGTATACCCAACGCAGCACTTCCCATATAACTTGTCTCTCTTCCTCAAGCTGAGTACTCGCCATGCCTGACAGGCAGGCAAGGCCATCTACAGATGAAGGTGTGTATCTTTGTCCCAACATCTAACAACCTTCATTCGTCCCTCTGAAACGTAGCGATCTTTCTCGCATCCAGAGTCTGCCCCCCTCCTACAAGATAATTCCGAGAACGGTGGACCTCAACCCCCTCTTGCTCCCTCTATAACCGACAGACTTGGTTCACTGCTTCAAGATCCACTCACCCCCCTCAACAAGTTATTGCTTGTTCTCCTCCTTCTCTTCCTCCTACTCTGTTCGATCTTCATCGGCCTGTTCATCGGTTCCCAGCATAAACTCAACAATGCTCCTGGTTCCCCAGGGGAAGGAAAGCCCCCCAGCACATTCACGAGCATCGTCACCGTGCCGTCGGTCATCACCACTACTGTTACGACTACTGTCACAGGCGTACCCCCACCCGGCCCTTCCAGTCCTCCAGAAAGTGTGAGTGATCGCTCTATCTGTTTACCTCCCATTTCGGTTGACAAGCTAGCAGAAAGAATGTTACTCCCCGCAATGCGTCGTACTTTCTGCAGCTATTCTGTCTTCCTTAGACACTACACAGGATCCCTGTGAGAATTTCTACGAATATGCCAGTGGGTTTCATCTAGCCTCACAGTTTCTACCCCGTTTAACTCATGCCTACCAGCTGGGGGTTGGCGTAAAGCCCATCCTCTCCCCTCAGATAAGGGCCGGTTCGGCAGTTTCACTCTTCTTTTCCAAGAAAACGAACAGATTGTGAAGGACATCCTCGACAGTAACGGTCCTATATCGATCAGTTCCCTCGAGAATTCTGCAGATCGAGAACTACTTGCCAAGTTACGCTACCTATACTATTCTTGCATGAACGAGGATACCTTGGATCAGCTCGGCGAGGGACCTCTCAAGGACTTCGTCGCTCACGTCAAAAAGCTCTATCGCGGCGAATCTACCGGGATTTCTGAGACTAATGACGAAGATAAACAGCGAGAAAGGTTGACAGCCTCCTTGGCATTCTTGCATTCAAGAGGTTAACAGACATGAGAGAGCCAGTGTCATAGATTACTCACGTCCCACACAGGTATTCCTGCCCTTTTCGAATTCGGTATCGAAGGTGACGCCGCTGTCGACCCTAACTACATGATCCTTTGGTTCCAACAACCCAGTCTTGGTCTTCCTTCAAAGGTCTGACCTTACCCTCCCCCCCTCATTCGCCTGGTTTTTGAACAAAATTTAGGAGTACTTCGAGGACAAGACGATGCGCGAGGCCTATACAGGCGTTTTGGAGCGTCTTCTTATGGTCCATTATGAGGCAGAGGAAGGGCAATCTTTGCAATCTTCTCTAGCTCTGGTCAATAACGAAGACTCTGTGAACTCTTGGCCCCCTTTCCCTTGGCCTCCGTGGGGTGATGACGATGACGGGGATGGCGATCGTCCGGGTGACCGTCCGAAGAATGCAACAAAGCTCGCCGAAGAAGTGGTCAAATTCGAGCGGAAGCTTGCGCAGGCGAGCCTAGATTTGTCAGGACATTTCGAAAAAGGATCCAATCCAGATGCTGATGGTTGCGCAGAGACATCTTATACCAGGATCCTCTATACACCTACAACAAGGTTCCCATTTCCAACATCACTGAGACTATAACCCAGGTCAATTTTCCGGATTACTTCGCAACGTTTACACCACGCAATTACCCCGATGAAGTTGTCGTGACGTATCCGGCATATACCCGCTCACTTACTTCCATTCTTAACGAAACGGATGTGGATGTACTCGAGGCATATCTTGTCACTCGGGCCGCTCTCGTATTAGCACCTCGGCTTGGAACCTCGACGAAATCGTGGAAGGCTGTCAGAAATCTACGAGAGATTCTGGAAGGTATAAAACCTGGCGCTGTGGGCGATCGCGCGGAGTACTGTATCGATAGTGTGGACAAGGGTCTGGGGTTCGCAACTGGAAGGTACTTTGTGAATGAGACCTTCGCGGGAGACTCCAAGCAGAAGGGCACCAAGGTGATCACTGGTGCGTGTTCGGCGACCCCTTGACTGGTCTCAAACTCATTTTGCGTAGATATTGTGAAGGCCTTCAAAAAGTCACTATCGATTATATCTTGGATGGACGAGGAATCTGCTGTTGCAGCTGCTGAAAAGGTCATGCCCTCTCTAATTTGGAGATAGCGCATCTTTGTGACCTTCATCTCAGGCCAATGCAATCCGCGTGAAGGTTGGCTATCCTATTTCCCCTAACACAGAAGACGCCGAATCGCTCCTGCGATACTATACTCTCGTCAAGATAAGCAAGTTTGACTACTTTAACAATATGCTCAGTGCGAGGTATAAGTATTGTTATTAACGTCCTACGATCATGTGTCACTGAAGAACACGAGCAGTGCAAGCGACGTTTACAAAGTGTGGCAGCAGCTGGGCAAACGCCGTAACCTAGACTCATGGGAGATGACACCGGCAACTGTAAATGCCTACTATAATCCCCCTGCGAATGAGGTAGGATTCACCCGTACTCCCACTTCTCTGTTGACAAATGTCCTTTAGATTGTGTTCCCTGCGGGCATTTTACAACCACCATTCTTCAGCAAAGATTGGCCTGGCTACCTCAACTACGGAGCGTTCGGCCAAGTCGCGTCCCATGAATTAACTGTGTGTCCCGACTTCGACTCATACTCATGAATGGCAACGTGCTTATTTTGTTTGATATCCTAAGCATGCCTTTGATTCTGCCGGGCGCCTGTATAACCAGGAAGGCAAGCTAGAGGAGTGGTGGACGAATGCAACAAGCGAGAGGTTCATAGTAAAGCAGAGTTGCCTCGAAAAGCAATACTCCTGTGCGCTTCATTTGCTTGTTGATGCCTCTTTCTGACCTCAAAGGGGCTCATTTTAGCTTATACCATTGATGACGGACATGGTGGCCAGGTCCACGTGAACGTAAGTTTTTCTCTTAACGCAGTACAACTCTGCTGAGTCTCATTCATCCCAGGGTAATCTGTACGTAAATCTATGGGTCGTAGTGGGCCACGCTTAATCAGTTCTCAGGACATCCGGAGAGAATATTGGTGATTCGGGCATTATTCAAGCATACCGTGCATGGAAAGCACAATTCAACGATTCTTTGACGATCGGGAACGAATATATGCTACCTGGTCTTAATCACACGAGGTATGGCATAACTGACTGTCTTGATATGCGTCACTCTCACAATTGTATACAGGGATCAACTCTTCTTCATTGCCTTCGGTCGTATTTGGGCAGAGAACATCAAGCCTGAAGCTTTAGTCCAACGAGTGCGCACAGACCCACATTCTCCCAATCAATTCCGCGTGGACGGGACCTTGCATAACGTCCCGGAATTCGCCACGGCTTTCAACTGCTCTCCGAAGGCGAAGGTCCGTTGCTCGTTCAATCCCATTGACATGCCCTTACATGAACCCTTCAGCTTAATCCCCCCCTGGAGACACGATGCCTTCTCTGGTCATGATCGCGTGATCTTTGGAAGGATACGAATGAAGTAGATTGTAATAACACATTATTTATCCCTTCAGGTGGCGATGGCTCCGTAGAGTGCGTCAGACCCTGAGCGCCCTGCAGATCCGATGTGCTGAGCGTACCACTCACTCACGATGCTATAATACGCCCTTCGTACTGGGAACGTCGTTCCCTCCCGTCCGCTCGATGGCCTGACGAATTGCTAGAGCGAGCGCCTTGAAAGCAGATTCAGCCCTGTGAAAGTGAAAAGGTTGACTTTATGTGCCCAACTGGTCCCAACACCTTAAGCATACCTGTGATGGTCGTTCTGGCCACGCAAAACGTCCACATGCAGCGTGCATCCAGACGCCATGGCGAAGGAGTAGAATATGTGAGGGAACATCTCCGTCGAGAGATCGCCGATCTTTTCGCGTTTGATGCCTAGGTCCGTCACGCAATAGGGACGCGAGCAAATGTCGATGACAGCGCGCGAAAGAGCCTGTCAATGACTCAATGAGATGTTCGTATTTTGATGTGATCTATGACTTGCCTCGTCGAGCGGAGCAAAGCCCGTGCCGTATCGACGAATCCCCCTGACTTCACCTAACGCCTGCTTGAACGCGGTACCAAGGGCAATGGCCGTGTCCTGTGTGAGCGCAGACAGAGATGAGGGCGCGCGTTCGTGGCGATAGCGATGGCGGACGGGGTGACTTATCGGCTGTGTGGTGATCGTCTATCCAGAGGTCGCCTTTCGCTTTGAGCGTGAGGGACATGCCGCTGTGCTTTGCGAGGGCGTGGTACATCTATGCAACCCCATGGATACACGTAGACCTCTCTGAGTGTACAAAAAGAAGTTAAATGCGAGGTTCGGTGGAGAACGTACGTGGTCGAGGAAACCAATCCCGGTCGAGACATCGATGATTTGTTCGGACGCTGAACCCGGCTGACAGTCGAGGTTGATATATACTTCGATATCAGTCTCCTTGGTTTTACGAGAGATCGTTGCGGTACGAGCAGCCATGGCAATCTTTTCGAAGTAGTTCGGTAATGTTGGACCTGAGAGACTCGGAGAGTGTGATCGCAATCACTGATGCGAGTCGATTCTCTCCACTCCAATCATTATCCAACCAAATCCCATTTGAAATAACTACAATGACACAAACGGTCCTCGTCCTTCAGCCTTAACATCCACGACCTTCCAGAACCCACAACCTTTCCCCTCGTTCTGATCTCCGGCAGTACACGTCCACCAGTAGCCCGTGACGCGGTCCCCGCCGCTGACCTCCGCACTCCCACCCTTGCCACTCCCTTCCGATTCGCGCTGTCGTCCTTTCATGTCGGGCCGCAGCGTCGTCATCTCGCCGCACTTACAACGTGGAATGGTATCGGGGTGGAAATCGGGGCGGAAGAATCGGAATGTGATATTGATTCGACAGTTTCCCGAGTCGAATGTGAGTTCAGGTAGGTCAGGGGATGGAGGGTATGGTGGGTGGAAGCGGTCGATGGTATTGCGCGGAGGTATTGAGTGCTTGAAACGCTCTTGCGTGGACGCGTGCATTATGCAAAGCTATATGAGGTGCCGAGTAGGTGAACGGTATCGTCCTGGTCGTGCAAACGGAGTGGATACAGACTGAGTTATGTGGTAGAGGGATGTCGAATGTTTGAGCAGCTCGTTTTCCAACCTCGTCGAGGGGAATTACCTCCCGAAGGCGAAACATCCTCCGGGTTCCTGCCACGACCATCGCATTGTCAGCCGAAAGGTGGTACAAGCAAGCTTTTACGCACCTAGACTCAGACTCGCGATGGTCGGATAGGGACCTATGCTAGTCAAGCGATCCGAATGGAACCCGACGGCTTCTTTGGCACCCTCATAACAATTCGCCGCAGCAAAGTTGGCTCGCCAGGTGAGATGGCCATCGGGATCCCCGGGATCTCCGCCCCATTCCAGGGGAAACCGTTTGCGCTTGCGCATCTCGTCATTGACAATCAACTCGACGATCTTACAGGCCTCCTCCATGGATGGGGGGAATTGTTTCGTGACCTCACCCTGTCGGCCGTTATACCTATCGAAGCGAAACATGAGCGCAAGAGAAACGGCGTTGCGATGTCTCACCATGCGCGCGTTATTCCCTGCCAAGCAGCCTCGTTATTCCCTTCGACGGGGTGTCGAGTGTACAGAGACGATCGGTGCGGGCTTTCGACCAACCGGTCGGCGAGCCACCACTTGTTCCTCGGCCAATCTCGTGCGTCGTGAAGCATCGAGTAGAAAAGGCGACACGCGAGTTCGTGAGGCAGAATGCCGAGGTGCAGTGTGCACGGGGTGTGCTGTGCCACGAGCGAAGGATTGCTGAGCGTCAGTGGGGGGAGACGCGGGACGCTCGTGGTTGCGACGCTGGGAGGCGGGCGGAGGACGTCTAAAAGGTTTTTCATCGGCTTTACAGGCTTCGATAGGGTCAGGGGGGCATCCTTCGCGGTGGTCGTGCCACTTGAAGAGCGCGGCTTCTTGTTTAATGATTCGGATCCCAGCCGACTCTGTCGCGCAGGGGAGTCTGGAGCCAAGGATTGGCCATTGGCATCATCCTTGGAAGAAGTGGGACGTGTTAGCCAGCTATCCAAGCTGACATTTCTCTTGCGTTTCTTGTTTGGGCCGCTCAGGTGCTGTTTCGATATGATTTCGACCGCCTTTTCGACATTACCGTCTGTCTGAAGCAATGCCTCGAGAAGGTTCTCTTGTGAGGGCGCAATATTATCAGGCAGAAGACTGCATAATAATGCAAGAAGCGTGTCTGTGTCCTCTGGGCCATCCATCGAAGTGGACGTACCTCAGCCAAAGTGACCAAGCGTCGCACGCGAAACGCATGACCGTGTCAACTCCGCCCCGGGCCGTCACACACAGTCAACGATCACAATCGTACATCTTTATCTTATGATACATAGTAGTACACAACCAAGAAAACAATAATAATTTAGTCTTGCGATGAAAATTATTGTAGATGTACATTGAATGCGCCAACGACAAACATTATCGGGCTGCTCTTCGAGAGCCTCTGCCATATATTAGATTCGTTGAGCGCTCCGTGAGGGTGCCCTTAGCGGGTACAACCTCAGAACCAGCTTTGCCCATCTTTGCCTTTATAACCGGATTAGAATCCGCCGAAGATAGCGCTATAGCCGGAACAATCGACGAGGCCAACTGTATGGGGCGGTTAGATGTGGGTGGTTGTTGGGGGTCGGCTTCAAGGTAAGGTGGGGGCATTGGATCCAGTGGCTCCGAGATGTCTTCGGGCTGCACGGTAACGCTTGGCAAGGGAAGCTGTTTCAAGCTATCTGAAGGGGGTAATCGGGGGATATCTCGTAAAGCGGAGGATGACTCGGAGTCGTCTTCGTCTTCGTCCTCTTGCGACTGCACGGCCCTCCGTTTCCAACCTTGAATGATGGTATCGCGGTCTTTGGTCAGTTCCCAATTATCTGTGTATTGCCAGACGCGCTTTCGGGGCGTGCTCCCAGTGGCCAAGTCCTCCCTACCGCCTCGTTCGACAAGCGAATCGGTCATTTTGCGCATCGAGTTTAAGCGCTCCGAGGCAGATTTCTGATAGACCTGAGCTGATCTAGCGAATTTCGAAGTCTACGCCACCCATTAATTTGGGGCCACACAGAGAGATGGTACGTAGGGCACGCACCTCTGTCGTCACTTTAGAAGCATTTGCTTCTAACGACTTTGACATGGCAGCAATGGCATGTTGGAGATGCCGAGATTCAGCTTGGATATCCACACCAAGACCGTCTGTAGCATCGACCCTGGCCCTCTTTGCGCGAGCATGGCGTTCAAATCCTGATAAGGTGTTAACGTAGCAGTCCATGACCACGAGAAATGCCTACCATCTGCGGTTGTCGAGTCCAGCACATGGGTTTGCCGTGTTATCTCGGCGGAGTACGTTGATAGTGACGTCGTAACAAGGTCCTGCATATTTGACAGACCTTCCAGGACCGTGTCACTGACGCCGCCAAGGGACTGAGTAGATTATCAATCGCTGAGCAGAGGGGTGAAATAACCAAAATCACCTTGATCGCGCCGTCTCGAAGACGCTTGCACTGCTCTCCTTTCTTCTCGAGCGAGGCGCTCAATTCTTGACCCCGCGTCATGACCTCGTCAGCTTTCCGCGAGTACTCCTCCGTAAAGCCATTCAAAGTGACTTCCACTCGGCCATTCTCTTGCTTCATCTTGACGAAGGCATCCTCCAACGATCTATCTCGTTCGGTAACGAATTCATCGAAGAGACCCGATACACGTTCCACAAGTTCGTTCTTCATGCGCTCTGACTTCAACTTCTCATATTGCAACAGGCGGGTCAGCTGCGTGTTTTGCTCTTTCAGGTAGCGAATCTGTTCCTCTGCCTGGCTCTCTGCCAGTGATCTGACTTCCGTGCTGTGCTTGCGCTCTACCGTGATGTACTCTTGACTGTCGTGGATTACATTCTGGATAAGGACCGCTATCGAGTTCAGGGCTTTTTCGACCTGGATTTACGTCATCACATGTGTTACGGAAAGCAGCTGATATTATACGTACTGCTTGGAAGCCATTTGTCGAGGATTTCTCCAAGTCAGCGCGAAGAGACAAGCCAGATTTTTCGAGCTTGTCCGACCAGGAGGAAAACACTGTGCGAATGCTGTCGTGGGCCTCCTTCACTATCGTCTGCGCACTGTCCAAAGCTTCGGCGGACAACTCGTCTTTGGCCTGAATTAATGACATCACATCTTGTACCCGCTGAATCTGGTCATTGATGCGACCTGAGAGGCCAGCGAGATTCTCGAGTTCCTTGGTCTGATATTGTTCTTCGTCCGAACGCAGCTTCGTCAGGCCCTGCGTGGTGTTTTTAATGAAAACCTCTAACTCGGCTGAGAATCTCTGCGTCTCCGAGGTGAGAACCTTTCCGAAGTTGAGCACGGTTTCTACATTCGTACTGAGGGCTGTTGTTTTCCGCGCTATAAAATGCCTTTAGCTTTTGTAAAGTGGACTCGGAGAAACGCTCGTACATAGCTTAGCAAACATCGCACTCAAGTCTCCAAGACTTTCTTGAGCTGTGCGCTTCAGTCCCCGCGCGACCTCATCCAAGGTGGCCTCAGTGGTTTGATGGGACTCTCGAACAACGACTTCCTCCTCCAATGCGTCCTTGGTTGTTTTCAGCTCGTCGCTCGTCGTTGTCAGGATATTGATGGTTTCCGAGAGTTCCTGCTTCGCCTCTTTGAGTTCGCCATCCCGCTTCGTAAGTAGATCCATGCACTCCTGGTATTCTTCTTGTATATTCTTGAGTTGTCTCGCAACAATCTCGACTTGGCGCTTGGACTCCTCCAGCGCTGTCCGCGCGAGTTCCTGTTCCACATTCATCTGGTTCCACGTGTCCTCAGCGAAGAATATGCCATTCTTCTCTCGTGCCGCTAGGAGATCCGACTTCAGGCGCTCGATTTCCGCGACGTACTCTCTAAGCAAAGAATTTCGTGTCATACGCTGGTTGACCTCGGGACGATTGCGGATAGACTTCGCTCGAATAGCATAGTCCAGGGCCGACAATGTTTCCTCCATATTCGAACGTGCAGGTGAGATGGTAGCAATAATGCACGTTTTTGTCCGACCTCCGAGAGAATCTTGCAGGAGTCTGGTAAGCTTAGACTCCCTTAATGAAATTAGTAAGTCCTATATTTCGGGTGCAGGGAAAGGTACACACCGGTATGGAATGTGAGGCGACTTTTCCACAAGTGCATTAATGACACGACCCAAAGTCAACAAACTCTGATTGATCATGCCCGCTTCACGAGCCCTCTTGTTCTCGGCACCCGATCGACCTATATTCTCAGAGCCGGCCAGGTCGACAAGGTTGAGCTTCCCGACTCGGAGCAAGTCATCACCCATCGTTGAGACTTCCTTGGTGTGTATGGTGATGGAGAAGATCGAATGGGATCGACTAGAATGGTCATTGAACTTCGTGGCGGCGATCTGACGGCGGTCGCTGCCTTTGGCGAGGAGAGCTAGTGCATCTGACACGCTTTTGACAGGTATCTCCTCTAATCCCTGGATTAACACGCCGCGTTTGCTAGTGTCGTCAAAGATCTTGAGTCCGCCAGCTGCCACGTCCCGTGAACTACCCGAACCCATGCTCATTGGTTGACTGTTCCCCATAGGTGCCGCGAGGTCTGATGCGAGGAGGTCGCGAAGTTCTTCGTTGTAGAGTTCGATATATGATATTTTGACGCTATAATCAGCGCCGGACTCTTCCAGCTGGCTGAATAGACGGACAAGTACCCGAGGAATCATCCCCGCGCCAGCCACGGGGTTACCCAGGGGAGTAATTCCAAGATCACCTTGCATGGTATACCTGAACAAAAAAACGACATTCCATTGGGGCGACCGACATGGCGAGAGGCGAGACTTACGTTTTCCCAGTTCCAGTTTGGCCATATGCAAAGAGGGTGCAGTTGTATCCCAGTAAGACTTCTTCAAGCATCGGATGAACGACATCTTGGTAAATCATAGATTGGTCTGCCTCTGGCCCGAAGACAAGATCGAAGGGATATGTCCTCGTTGGAGGAAGGGTGACAACGCCTAAACTCGATACCGGAGCGGCCGTTTCTATTGACACGGCATAACTCCTGGCCCCTTCGGTACTGACAATTATAGGGGAACTCTCTTGGACCTCCCTGTCGGAGCGCCGCCTGCAGCGAACCACAACTTGAATGTTTGTTTCGCATTCTTCCTGGGATTGAGGGGGTGCTTGCGCCTTCACCACTGGCTTAGACTGTGCAAAGGAGGGGGTGGAAGGAAACGCCAAGGGGAGCTCGGATGCTGCTTTCGGCAAAGGGGTAGCCACTGGCACAGAACGCTGTAACTTGGCCATGACGGATTTTGGTCGAGATACGGGTTGTGGGGGTTGCATCGACACCCCTGTCTGTGAGCGACTGCGACTAATTGCGGTGCGACGAGTGGCCATCGCTGGATTATAAGCGTGAAAGTCAAGATCTCGCGCCGGGGGGCTGTCTACGCTTGCTTGATTCGCGATTCGCGGTTGCGCGGTTGTTCAACCTCCACACGCGTCAAATCACGTGCAGCACGGAGACGATGTCACATGACCGTGCGGTAGTGAGGACTTAGTGAGGCAAGTGACCCAGGGAGAACCCTCATATCCCCTTGACGTAGCCCCACAAGGGTAAGAGCAATGGGGAAGCGTAAAAAGTCTTCCAGAAAACCAGGCCCGAAACGAAAGAGGGAACCTCTGGGTGAGATGAATCCCTCGTTCTCTGCGACTCTCATTCACATGGATGATTTGCAGACACTACGTTTACCTGTCTGTTCTGCCACCACGATAATTCGGTGATGGTCAAACTTGACAGGAAGGAGGGAGTTGCCCAACTTGCATGCAAAGTTTGTGGCCAAAGTTTTCAGAGTAAAGTCAACCGTACGTTTTGCACGAGGGACATGATATGGTTCTGGAACACTAATCGTAGTAACACGACCTCAGATTTAACGGAGCCTATTGATATCTATTCGGAATGGATGGATGCGGCGGATTATGCGGCGAAGGAGGAGGAGCGGCGAGCACAGCGGCGTCCAACGGCATCGTCAAGCCGAGCAAGGCCCGCTGGTCCACCTTCGGTGGGGAGCGACGAGGAATGAGCGCATTGATGGGCTCTTGGTCGCTGCTCCATAGAACTTTTGTACTCTACTTACCTAGCCGCTTACTGTAAAACTAGATTGCCTTGTGCCAATTGTTAAATTGCCAATTATGGTCGCGACGGTCCGTGCTGGTGCTGCCCACAACTGGCCGCGCAACGCGTGCACGCTTTAGATTCTCGTGTCTCCTCGGCTCGTTTGCCCACGCGTTCTTTCCCCTCCATCGTTCCCTCCTTATTTCTCCATTAATCATGTCCTCAAACAATATCAAGGTCATCTGTCGGTGCGTCATCCTACATTCGTTTCCGTCCCCACTTCATCTAAGGATCTACGCCTTCAAAAACTAATCTATCCGTCAAAAGGTTTCGACCGCCAAATGCCTTGGAGTTAAGAGAAGGCAGCGACATTATTGTCTCTTTCGATGACAACTTACAGACTGTTCAGCTTCGTTCTGCGCAAGTCAGCTCAGGACCCGAGAAGGATGGTTTCTCTTTTGACCGAGTATTCCCTATGGGCACGAAACAAGACGAGGTGTTTGATTACGGTGTGAAAGAGTGAGTTCTCGCCCGTCTGATCCTCCACGTATAGTCATGGTGTCACTTCTTCTAGTATTGTCAAGGGTATGTATCGCTGAATACCCCAAGATATTGCCTTTCGTGTCCATGCGTCCTCGCGCCCAGCTAACTGGATCTACTAGATGTGCTTGATGGCTATAATGGAACGGTCTTTGCTTACGGACAAACGGGCAGTGGAAAGACCTTTACCATGATGGTGCGTCCCTTATTGCCTCCAACTTTGAGTATATGACCCAAACCTTCTTAAGGGAGCCGACATAGATTCAGAAGAACTGAAGGGGATAATCCCTCGTATCACCGAGCAGATATTTCAGTCCATCGTAGAGTCGGATGCGCACCTAGAATATTTCGTGAAGGTATCCTACATGGAGATATACCTAGAACGTATTAGGGATTTGCTGCAACGTGCGTTTGACAATGTCCCACTTTCGTTCTCCACTGAATCTTTTCAATTCAGCACAAAACGACAATCTCCAAATACACGAGGAAAAATCAAAAGGCGTATACGTGAAAAGTCTGTCAGACTACTACGTGAGCAGTGCTCGCGAGGTCTACGAAATTATGAGGCAGGGAGGCGCTGCACGTGTTGTTACGTCTACCAGTAAGCCTCATCCATTTCTATAAGAACTCGTAGGATTCATTTCTCTTAGACATGAACGCTGAGAGTTCTCGCTCGCATTCCATCTTCCTTATTACGATCAGCCAAAGAAATACCGAAACTGGCGCCCAGAAGACGGGCAACTTATACCTGGTAGATCTAGCAGGTTCCGAGAAGGTCGGCAAGACTGGCGCTTCCGGCCAGACTCTAGAGGAAGCAAAGAAGATTAACAAATCACTTTCCGCTCTTGGGATGGTCATAAATGCTCTTACCGAAAAGGTCAGCCCTCTCTTGCGACCTCAACGTTTTCATTGAAATATGGGATGTCCCAAGGCGAAACATATACCTTACCGTGACTCCAAACTTACTCGCATCTTGCAAGAATCTCTCGGTGGTAACTCACGCACAACGCTAATCATCAACTGCTCACCGGCCTCCTTCAATGAGGCGGAGACTTTGTCCACACTTCGCTTCGGTATCCGCGCTAAGTCTATCAAGAACACTGCCCGTGTTAATGCAGAGCTTTCACCACTCGAGCTCAAGAACCTCCTCCAGAAGGCGCAAATTTCCAATGCGTCCTATCACAGGCAGATTGCTGCCCTCGAAGCGGAACTTGCCATATGGCGCGCTGGGGGAGCCGTCGATCCGTCGGAGTGGGCACCGACTACGGGAGACAAGGCGGGCTCGGCCGCGATAGCTAAGAGAACACCTACGTCACCGACACCTTCCACGACACGTAGTGCTACACCCGTCAACCCTGCTTTGGAAGGCTTGAAGGACTTGGATAGCCGGCCACAAACCCCAACAGTGATAGGGCTAGACAAAGACGAGAGGGAAGAATTCTTGAAGCGCGAGAATGAACTTAGTGATCAACTAGCTGAACGCGAGGGAGCGCTCGTGGCTGCTGAGAAACTTGTCAAGGAATTGAAGGAGGAGCTGGCATTCCTTAAAGAGCAGGAAACAGCATCCTCAAAAGTAAAATTTCCATTTTTAGCGTCATCCGCACGCTAACTTGTCTGGTTGTGTGATAGGAAAACAAGGCAATGTCTGGTCAGCTAAACGAGCTCCGCCTTCAAGTCGAGAAACTCGAGTTCGACAACAAAGAGAGTGTCATCACTGTTGACATTCTCAAAGAGCAGAATACGGATGCTAGAATTGAACTCGAGGAACTCAAGCACACCATTGCAGAGCTGAAATCTTCCCAGAGGGATCCCTCCGCTGAGGACAAGGAGAAGAAGAAGCAAGAGAAGATGGCTCTGATGATGGCGCAGTTTGATATGGCAAGAATTATGCCCTCTATTTCGTAGCGTGGCATACTGACAACACACTAACTATTTTCGTTGCTTGCAGCAAGGAACGTTCTCTGAGAAGGACGAACAAATGCGTCAGATTGTTGCTAAGCTCGACGCGATTGAGTCGGACCCGGAAGCCTCATCACTGACTGCCGAAGACGCCACACAAATCCGCCGGCAGCTCGCGGAAGGTCAGTCTCTTGTTCGGGAAACGGTGGACCGCCTTCGTCAGAAACAGGATGAGAGCGACCTCATCACACGACGGAAGGACGAATTAGAGAGCCGCCTCAGTGTTCTGGAGACAGAGTATGAAGAACTGCTAGGTACACGCCGCCTGGTTCCGCTCCAACACGTTGACTCACCTGTCGTTTAGAGAAGGTCATTCATGACGAGGAGGCCAGCAATGCAGATATTGCGCGATCGACTGCCGAGTTGAAGGTGAGAGCACGGTACTCGCCGCCTTTATGAGCCTGAATATACTAGGGATCATCGCAGAACAAACTGGAAACCCAATACGCTGCGAAGCGTGAAGGTCACCAAAGCGAGGTAGCGGATCTCAAGCAGCAAGTAGAAATGAAGAATAATGAGGTCCGAAGCTTGAACGCATCTATTGACAGTCTGAAGAGCGTCAATGAAGAACTCAAGGTCAGCTTTGATCGTGTTGTCGCAGGTGCTGGACCCCGTTCTAATTTCCCCATCAGCGCGCCTTCGCCGTCACATCGGCTGGTATCGAAGGTGGGAAGAACTTGGCGGAGAGTGCTCAAGACCTTGAACGGACACGCAAAGCTATCAATGTCCAGCTTGCGGAATTTGATGGTGTCAAGAAATCCCTCATGCGTGATCTTCAGAATCGTTGTGAGAAGGTCGTCGAACTGGAAATTCAGTTGGACGAGATCAAGGAGCAATACAACAATGTGATCCGAAACAGTAATTCGAAGGCGCAGCAGAAGAAGATGGCTTTCCTGGAACGGAATCTTGAGCAACTAACGCTGGTCCAGAAACAGGTAGAGCCGTGTCAGTTGTTGCTGTTAGGGCACTTCTCTCACATGTTCTGCTCCAGCTTGTCGATCAGAACTCGGCTCTCAAGAAGGAAGCTGGTATTGCCGAACGAAAGCTGCTCGCCAGAAATGAACGGATACAGAATCTTGAAGCTTTGCTCCAAGATGCCGACCGTCGGCTTGCCCTGCAGAACCAGAAGTTTGAAGCCCAGCTTCAGGCCGTCAAGGACCGACTGGATCAAGCGAGAGGTACGGTACATTGATGAGTCTGATCCTCCCCAATCAAGGGATCTGAATTTCTCCCCAGCGCAAAAGGGTGCACTTTCTTCGCCACTCAGTTTCGCAGGCCGAATTGCGAAACCTCTGCGTGGTGGTGGTGGCGGAGTTGTGCCTCGTGCACCGACGTTGCCCGAGACAACGGCATCTACAATCGTCCCTGCCAACCCACTCGCCAAGGTCCAAAATGAGGAAAGGTACGCGTTTGTTTGTATTGGTGTCAGTGTTTCGGCTTATCTAATGTCGTTCCTTGTGAAGTGGAGGTAAGTTGCCAAGATGCCGTACTGTATCGCCCACGACATCACATTTCTGACTCATGGTATCTTACAGGCAAGCGCGCTTCATGGTTCTTCCAGTCTCGATGAACCACTGTACCCTTTCTGTTTTAGTATTATACCCGACGTTAGTTGTACGCTCTTGCCGCCATACATTATATCTACAGACTCGTACACACTCATCCCCCCATACATGTGCACTCAATGGATCTGGAGGCAGTTTCGGAATAGATCGATGTTGTCCGGACATTCCGCGGGGTTAAATTTTTTTTTATTTTTTCTCGGTGTCCAGCCCCAAACGGCTAGGCTGAGCCTAAGTCACGGTCCCTGATATATGGGAGCAAACCCTGACAGCGGCGAGGTGAGTGATTGAGTTGGCCACTTGCCCGCGGGAACCGGTCAAACAGATTAATTTTTTCCGCTGAGTGCCCACGAGGAATACGGTGCACAATTTGCATGACCAACTATCAGATTAAGTTTTAAAGAGGTTCCGAGAACACGTGCCTTAAGACGTACAACGCGCGTACAGAGTAGTGAGTGAATGCGGCACACTGTGTTTAGTGTAGGTTTTCCACTCGCTTCGTAGCGCTTGACAAGGTCCGGACCATTCGGGTTAGAGGGAAGCCGGATAGTCGGCTCCATGCTTCTTTTTGTGAGTAAGATTAAAGTGTAAATTTGCACCCTGATTATGACCTGAATGGGGGTTTTCAATTTTGATGAGGCAACGCCCAAGGGGAAGGTCCGTTCCCGTGGTCATCCCCTGCCCTGATGGGTCGTGCACGATGGCAATGAGGAATGGTCCTTATTTCATCCAGAGCGCAATAACAGAGTAGTATCGTCCATTATCATCATCATCAAACGACTCGCGCCTGCCTTTTGTACGTTTAGTATGTATGTAATGCTAAAGGCCGCTCCGTTCCATACCATACGTTTCACGTCTCCACCCCGTGAGTCCTGTCAACTTATTATGCCGGGACCAAATAGTACTGGTCGCCGAGAGGTCCCCTGTATTCGTCACTTCGTCCCGAAAATTCAATTTCATCCGTCCTTCGAGCGCCGGGACCAATTGTCGTCTCCCGCCCGTCCCGTGCTAGAGGGACTCTACCCACCTCCTCTCCTCTTCAACATTCCCGCCCCGCTTGTGCTGGCTCTCACATCGCTGGCCGTAGCTTAACCTTCTTCTCAATCCGATTCCAGGCAACGTGAGTGTCACCCCACTCCATTTTTTTTTGTTCCTTGTTTCTGTCCAGTGGGTATCCGCGCTGTACCTCTTCCCATTCTCCTTGTGCTTAACCTACCTGGGACGACTCGATCACGAGGTCAAATTTCAACGTTACTAACTGCGGTACATACAGCTCTCTTTCTTGGGCCTAGGTTGCTTGTAAAACCGTGTTATCACTTTTCCTTCCTCGCCGAGTGGGCTTTCGTATGCGTTTCCTTGCACAAGAACGTTCTACTGAAACCTCGTATTCTTCTGTGGCAGAAGTTTCACCTGTTTCATGTCCCAAAACACCAATGACGTGCCAAGAAAACCCTCTAGCTCCTCGTCGCTGTCCGGCTCTCACTCGCCCCTGGGCTCTCCAGGCAATGTATGCCCTTCTTTAGTGTCGGAGGCTGTCCTTTCCTGAGCAATGCATCTTTTGGTCCCGCAGGCCCAATCCCAGCGGAGAGTGGCTCTCCCTACGGTAAACAGTACATTTGGGGTTGGCGTGGGTACACCCGGGACCTTAGCGAATTCGAGTCTCGGCTCTGGGTGGCAAGTGAGTGAAATTCACCGTCCCCCATTTCTGTCTATTTACGGGACCAGATGTGGGCGGGTACTACACCGTCTCCCCAGCGTAACGTCTCGACGAGCTCGGCCCCAGCTACTACCGAGGCCCTCTCAAGTCAAGGCGAGATGCCGTTTCGCTCCAATATGAACGAGGGATGGCGGTCCAATAGCGGAACGTGGGCGGATGACGATGCGGGCGAGTTTGCATTGGTAGGTCATTTCAGGAGAGGACTCAGAAGTTGCTGGCCTCGTGTTCACTTTCTGAGGTACGCGTGCGCTAACACCTTCACCAGACCCGGCCAAGACAGGTCAGCGTCGCGCAAGGAGTCACTTTCCCTCCCCGTACAGTGAGTCAACAAAACACGCATCGAGTCTTATGACATAATAATACCTGTATATTAGGACGATCAACCGCCTGGAGGATCTAAGCCTGGTTTCTCTCCTCAACGTTTTGACGTTAATCTGAACAAGGATTCCGTTGCCACCTCACGATATTCCTCTCCGCAACCTCCCACATTTTCTGCGTCCCAATTTCCGTCTCAGCAAGTTGCCCAGAACCATTCCATGGGATATGACCCGAATCGCAGCCCGTCTGTGGTAGACAACTTGTCTTTGGGTATTCGTGGTATGGGTGTAGAGGACGAGACTTCCCTCTCACAGCAAGGCTCCACCTACCGTAATGGAAACCATGCTTCTGCTGTTGTTCCAAACACCTTACCACATGTCCAAACAACACCGCTACAACCTCGGGGACCTTACACCACCTTCCCTATACCTGAGTATGGTCCGTATTACCCAGGTACTCCCACAGGTAGTGTTCCTCTTGTTGCGACATGGAATTTTGGTTGACCTCTTTCAGATCCTTCCATGTACATCCCTTCACCGGTCACCCCAAGTGCCATGCCAGCAAGTGTGTATCCTGCGGTAGGTCTATTTTTGCTATCGTTTTGAAGCATACTCACATAGTTATAGCATCATGGCATGTTCTATGACTATACAGGAACATCGAGACCTCCGGGTTCTCAGTTCTATTATCCTTCACAGCCAACATTATATCATCCTAGTCATTCGCCGTTGCTCTCCCCTCACATTACTGTTCACGTACCTCCAATGGGGGGTGATCATAAAAGAGATTTACAAGTAGGCTTGATTCTCTCCCGCACATTGTTCCGACGCCTGACTGATCACCCTTTTTTCCGACAGGTTCCCCCCCATGGGTTAAACTATGGCCCTATCAGGTCACCACCATCCCCACATCAGTATCAGGGCTCTCCCCATCTGTATACAGCGCATGTAGACTTTGGGAACCCCCATCCTGGAGTCCATCCCGGGACACCGGGTGCGATCTACGGGACGCTGGGTCCACATACCCTTCATTTTTATAACCAAGGGGCTCCATTTGCTCGCCGTCGAGACGGTGACGCTATCGCGCTTCGCAGTCCGATTTTAGAAGAATTCCGCACAAATCGGTCCCGCAAGTGGGAACTTTGCGTGAGTGTTCTGATCATGACTCATCCGTTGCATTCTGACTTTGTGCTTTACTCGCTAGGACATTTATGGTCATATCGTGGAGTTTAGCGGTGACCAGCACGGTTCACGATTTATCCAGCAAAAGATTGAAACAGCATCATGCGAGGAGAAGCAGATAATCTTTGATGAGATCGTTCCTGATAATACGTTGCAACTTGTTCAAGATGTCTTCGGCAACTACGTCAGTTAACCCGCGCCTTCGCATCACATTGGTTTTCTGACTTGGCCATTAGGTCATCCAAAAGCTCTTTGAGCACGGCACGCAAGTACACAAGACGATATTGGCTACTGCAATTGAGCCACATATCGCGCAATTGTCCGTACAAATGTACGCATGTCGCGTCGTTCAAAAGGTAAATGCTATTAGCCAATACGTCACTTCGATTCCTAATCCTCCCTGCAGGCAATCGAATATATCCTTCCGGAGCAGCAGATTGCCATTGTGAAAGAACTTGAGCCGCACGTGCTCAAATGCGTCAAAGACGCAAATGGCAATCATGTCCGTCCTTCATTGTGTTTCATGGCTTCTCTATCTGATCACGCAGCCAGGTCGTGCAAAAACTCATCGAGCGTGTACCGGCTGAGCGTCTGACTTTCATTCCAGCTTTCAAGGGCAGCGTTTTCGAGCTTTCAACCCATACTTATGGCTGCCGTGTTCTCCAAAGATGTTTCGAACACTTGGGCGAGGAACAGACTAGACCGCTCATGGATGAACTTCATAAGTACATTATTAATCTCATGCAAGATCAGTTTGGGGTGCGTCAAAGTTTACGCAAGCATGTACAGGCGACTAACTTCTTATGCAGAACTACGTCGTGCAATACGTCCTTGAATATGGCAAGCAACATGATAGAGCGCTGGTCATATCGAAACTTCGGGGTCAAATGCTTCACATGTCACGTCACAAATTCGCTTCGAACGTCTGTGAAAAGGCTCTTCTCACCGCTGATGCCGAGTCACGCCGAGCTCTCATACAAGAAATGATGACGTCCAAACAAGACGGTGTAAGCCCGATTGCTACCATGATGAAGGACCAGTATGCGAGTGAGTCGTGCTTGGCCATTCCTTTACCGCTTGTTCACTCTCTCGTCCCTTTAAGATTATGTATTACAACGAGCTGTCTCTGTTGCAGATCCTGAACAGAAGCGCGAATTGATCAGCCGGATCAAACCTCAGTTGGTTAGTATGCGGAGGTACTCAAGTGCCTACAGCAAGCACCTACTCTCTAGTAAGCAAATATATCGAAACCCCCTCCCCATTCAGATCTGACATACCTTTGTCGTTCGTCTGCATAGTCGAACGTCTTTTGACACAAGCAGGCGAAAGTCTTCCCTGAAATTTTGCAAGTTTTTCTCATCAACACTCATATGCCCATTCCATCGTTTTGAGTTCATTCGCAACGCACCTGTCGACTCACTCTATACCACACACGCGCATTGCTTTGCATATTAATTGGCTTCTCGTTGGATATTTGACAATGCCGTTCATCCTCAATATACTCAACTGATTTCAGCAGCTAGAGTTTTCCTACATTTGCTACTAAATCTCGTTCAGTTGCCCTTCATGGAGCTTGCTATGATATATCCCACTATTGATATTATTACCCACAACGCCTCTTTCATTGCTTCGCCCCACACAGCTGCGCATTACAATATAGCATTGATTCAAATTTAACAGAATTTTTTTGACATTTATGATTGCGCGAAGTTGAGCCTATCATCCATTTATTAATACGAGCTGAAATGCAGTGCCCCATGAGTGACCACGGTCCATGGGTTCGTGCCTTTGTACTTCCCGAACTCTAAAATGATTGCGGCAGTGCTCTACGTAGTCGCTCAACCTGCCGCTGAAACAGTTTCGATGGACAACGCAACTTACTTGCTTCCAGTCCTCTCGGTATCCCGCCTTCCTCCTTTCTTGTTCCTTTCCTTGTTCTAGACTTTCATAACCGTGTTTGCTAGCCTTCTTGGCTCACGATTTGTCTCATTCAATCGGTACTATACTCATACTTTCAACTGTTCGCTCTTCACACACTACCCGTAAAATCGTCATATCCAACTTGGTCAATCAACTCACAAACCATACGGAGAGATGGGAAATTGTATACCGGCCTCGGTGGAAGTCATCGAGGTGTCTGATGAAGACAGGCGTCGACATCGGGAAGCTGAGTGGTCCTTGAAGAAGGTACGTGTTCAATATTCACATCCTTTTTTTTTTTTTTTCAACGTACATATACGTATCTTCCGGGTCCCGTCCTGTTTAATTCTAACGACTCTGTATTTCAGGCGAAGCAAAAGATGGTCTCACAAGTCAAGGTACGCACTAGGGGTAGTTTTCTGCTCTAAGATCGTCACCAAATCGTATCGCAAGGTACTAGTATTAGGATCGGGAGATTCTGGGAAATCCACCGTCCTGAAGGTGTGTGCGCAATTGATCGAACCCACGTGGCATAAATGTTTTAGGGCTGACATCAATATTCTTCAGCAAATGCGGCTTATTCATCGTGGTCCATTCTCGGCGCAAGAAGTTGAATCCTTCAGGCAGCTCGTTTTCAACAACCTTACCCATGGGCTTGAATATCTTCTGGACTCGATGGGAGACATGGATCTAGAGGTTTCCCTTGAAAATGAAATGTATATCGACCTAATCGAGGGTGCCAATGATCTCCGCGATGGCGAAATCTTTCCCTGGCATTTTTACGGGCCTCTCAGACAAGTCTGGAATGACGAGGGCGTCCAACGGGCGTGGGAACGTGGGAACGAAGCCGCTTTACCAGAGAAGTACGCTTTCCTTTTCTTCTCATGTTGCAAAAGCCTAACGGTGCTCATCCAAGTTTGGAATATTTCTTCTCTGACCTAGATCGGCTATTTAGACCAGACTACGTCCCTACAGAGCAGGACATTGTGCGCACCCGTGCGCGGACAATCGGCATCACCGAGACAACTTTCCAACTCCGGGGCCGTGAGATGTTGATGATAGATGTCGGTGGCCAAATGAGTGAGCGGCGGAAATGGATCCACCAATTCCAAGATGTCACAAGTATACTCTTTTTGGCAAGCCTGAGCGGTTACGACCAATGTCTGGTCGAGGACAAGGATGCGGTGCGTGCTCTCATCGATGGATAGACCGAAGGACACCTACAGTCGTCCCATAGAATCAAATGCAAGATGCCTTGACCATTTGGGATTCGGTATGTGACTCCCGATGGTTCCGATCGACGTCAATTGTGGGTCACTGCAAAGCCTGACAAGTTGTTTGTGCTGAAGGACTATTTCATAGATCCTCTTCTTGAATAAGGACGATCTTTTTCAAGCGAAAATTCGGCACTCTGACATAAAGACTTACTTCCCGGTATATCTTCAGCTTTCCAGCATTCGTCATCGCTGACGTTTTTATCGATTCATCCGGCATCTGGTAAAGGACTTCGATGGAAAGCCACGAGATACATATTCTGGCAGAGATTACTTCAAGAGGCGCTTTGCAAGGCTTGCGCACAAAGACGGCCGCTCAAAAGAGCGTGACATCTACACCCAGTCTGTGGTGTTCTTCGTAGTTGTGACTTTTTGTACTGAAGCTTGGCCAGCATCACCACTGCGACGGACACTGCGTTATTGCGGGTAGTCATGATAGCTGTTGAAGGTTGGATTCATTGCTTCTCACCGTCTCTCCATCGAATTAATTGACTTTTTTTTGGGACTCATAGAGTGAGTCTTTTTCTTCTCTTTCTCCCCTTCCCCTTGCCTTCCAGTCGTTTGCATGAGTCCCGTCCCTAGGTATCCTTCTCAGTGTGTATCTTACACACCTACACTTTCGACAACGCCTTGAGGTCGTTGCTCTCATCTCCTCATGCATTATTGTTGAGCTTATCTTGGTTTTCCTTCTGGGACTGGAATACCTAGTATTCCCATTGTCCCTTGCGTTTCCGCGGCACCGTCATCTTCTCAGATGATATTTCCACATCAATCAGAGACTTTTTGGCCACAATTGTTGTATCATTTGCCTATCTGCATCTCTTTTGCTTTGCTTCTTTTTTTGATTTTATTATGCTGCCGTCTGTCCAACTTTCTGATCTAAGCGATATCTATCCTCACTCCCATCCATCCCGCCAAACACGCACCTCAAAACGCTATCTCCGATTGTGGTACGAATCAGCGCTATCATACAAAGGAATGTGAGTCCAAATGCTTGTCCTGGGCTTCTACTATAACCCGGGGCGTTCGATTTAACCGCGCTCCGTCAGCGCTGACATGCATCGTTGATCAGATCCGCGACATCTTGGAGACAGACGACAGTGGGCCACGCCTGCGCCACTTGCGCCACTAATCGCCCAAACTCCGTCTCGCATTCCGCGCTGTCATACAAAACTCTTTCTACGCTACGACAATATTAATGACGACAACCTTTTTTTCTGCCATGTTCTGATCACTCATACTTTCTCTCCACTAATCCCGATGGTACGCTTCCAAAACGTGGTCGGGTCATCCACATATCTTAATCCTGGTCCTTGATAGCGAAACGCGTTTCGCCATTCTACTGTAGCACTATCAGCATTCGCTAATCCGCAACCTTACACTTGTTGCCCTTTTACTTACATGGATCTGTAATACCCTTTCAACTCGAATGTTGCCACTGTACGTTATATCTTGTACTGCCTAATACAATTCCTAAGGGCTACCGTGGGTATACAAGACTGCTTGTTGCCATCTATCAACTGACCTACTTAGCATCTCATGTCCACCTTTCAAAGTTGTCCCTGACAGATGATTGCCCTGAGCCGTCACCGTGAAAGGGAACGTAAATTAAATTTCACCACTGAGAACGTTCCCCGTCTTCCTTTCCTTTGTCCTCCACAGTACTAAACACCTTTTCAGCGCATGTGATTGCCCAGCATACTAATTGAAGTTACCTCAAGTAGATGGCGTTCGCCTTACAAAATTTCAGCTTGGTCAACGTCTTCGCCGACAAAGGAAACATCAACTCTGGTCGAGAACAGATTTCCTCTCCGACGCTCGCACCGTGTCTTGTGTATCCGTTCTATATTTCGGCCCAATGAATGTCATTTACGCAGTTTCAAAGTTGTACTCTGAGACATTGGCTTTATGAGAGCATGAAAAGCAACACACAGACACCTTCTCTGCATGCTGTCATCATGATGGCCAAATCATTATTCCCAAATTTCCTGATCAGCTTTTAGAACTCTATCAACAGGGGATTGGCATACAGTCCTGTGACTTCGCCATCTACACCATTGCAGACCTATTCACGGAACAATGAAGGTATTACCAGCCCTCCGTTGGCGAAATTGCTACTATCACCCTACGGACCTGCGGGATAATCGTTCAGGCAAACAAACTGCTGCTATTCACTGCATTGCAGTTCGATGCGGTGCCATCAATATTAATGTGAGGGGGGTCGGAAGACGTGTCAGTCATGTAGAGTCTCGAAACATGGCATTGAAACACCAATAGACGTACTACTCGTGTACATACAGCAGTTCGGTGCGCAAAACCTTCCGACCGGGCCTTCTGCTGTGCGGAGCCCCAGTGAGCAATAGTGAGCAATGATATAAATTATGGCCGGACAAATCGGAACAAACAAAATGGGCGAAAAGGAGCACAGCAGAAGTTCTGACGTGGAGCCGAGCCGAGACGCCACTGCTGTGTTCATTCACAGGTTCTGTCCTCGTCTTTCCGTCTTCATTACCGTGCTTGCCCTCGCTGCACCTCCGTCAGCAAACCATTCGCCGAACCCCCCGCCATGGAGGAAGCGGCTTCTCTCTTTGGCCCAGCAGACTCTGCTTCCGATTTGTTCGAAAGCATCGTAACCAACGCTGGTGACGACCTCGCCCGAAGTTCGACTTCACTTCCCAGTGACGTTCCACGCTCAGAGACGCGAGAAGGCGATGTTGGGAGTAATTGGTATGATGGCGCGTCAAATACCTATCAAGCCGAAGCTTCCCTACACCCCGAATATGTCTGGCAAAGCAGTAATGATGCTGGTCACTACAACTTCCAGCCACATTATGAAGGATCAACGCCAAGTAACTTCGATGACAAACAGCCACATAGGCCCCACGTGGGTGATGGTTCGCAGTATACGGCGTCGCGCGACGGTGAGTGGGCCTCCACCTTCGACGGGTTTTGGTCTCACCATCAGTGTGAACATGAATCAAGTTCAAGTTGGACACGTATACGGAACGCAGCAGCACTACGAGCCAAGTGCTGAACAGCCAGCGTTCGAACAGTCCTCCAGTGGCGATTCATCAGGCGACCCCACGTCATCCGCCTTGCATGCGCATGCCACCCACGTGCAATCTGACCCATATAATCCTGCACCGCAACCACCATCTAACAGCAGTGGCTCCATGTATCCGAGACCGCCCTTGTCATCTCCCTATGACCGCAGTGTGGTGTTTTCGACCTACCAGCCTGTGGCCGGCAATAATCATTCAGTTCCTCAATCGGGATACCAACCTTACTCGGCTCGGCCCAGTCCACTCGGCCCCCAGGTTACTCATACACAACCTGGTACCAAGGGCAAATCGTCCGACCCTCCTCCGACTGCGGCGTTATATCGTCCCAAGACTACCAATGCTTATGACCCTCCAATCCCCCCTCCAAAGCCGTCAAGGCACGTTTCTGGCGCCCTCGGATCCTCGAGGGTGTTTTCTCCCACTGGTGCAACGCAGACGTATGCCGCACAGGACATGAGGCACACCACATACTACACGAATCCTAATGAGGTAGTTCCGCCAAACAGATATACGTCTCAAGCACATGTAGCTCCCCCTCCGACGCCCCCGTTTGCACCACCTCCATCCAATGTCCGTCTGGCATCACCACCTCGCCGTGAGCCCCAATCCCGTATCATTCCCAGATCATCGATCCCACCAGAGTCTTCCATCGGCAACTCTTATCCTGTCCAGCCGGAATCCGAGTCATCCCGTCCTTACCATAACACCTTTGACCACATCTGGCCACAACACGTTCCCGATGTGGCAGAGAATACCCCTTTCAATCAGCCTGGCCACCCAGCTTCTGTTCCGCCTGAAAATGAGGCAATTTTAAACCAAGTGGATAGTCATCCACGTCAGTCCGGGCAGCAGGGTGCATTTCCCCCACCCGTGCATGGCCAAGAAACTTCATTGCCCGGGAACCAGTACAACCACCCGGCCACGGGAGGTGGGTTTACCGGCCACCCAACCACCAATAGTAGTTACGCTATGGACGTTACTACTCGCTCATTGCCCGCGCCCACTCATACCAGTAGTCATGAGGTCCCCGACTACACGCCAACCCTAGAAAGGGTTCATTCGCCTGGTAATTCATCTGTGCATAGCACTCGGTCGACGAGGGATCGTGATTTGGCCTCTCCTCCACCCGCTGGCGTTGCTCCTAGATCCGCATCATATGCTTCTGTCACTATGGAACCCTCGGAGTCTGGGCCTGCTTTGTCCAGAGTCTCTTCCCCTGGTTCTACCCGCTCATGGAAATCCCCCCACCCCCCCTCGTATGATCCCTACGCTCCTGCTCGTAACACAGAGCCGTTCTCATCGACGGCCAGAGATCGTTCCATGTCGAATAGCTCCCTCGTTTCCTCTCACTCTTCAGCTACCTCGGACCGCTATGCTCCTCCGCGTCATGGCCAAAACCTAGTAGAAGTACCTGCGTCAGCGTCGTTGCACCAGACGTCACGGCTGCCCGTCCATGATACAGACCGATCACACGCTCAAACGCTGATCTTTCCTCCTCAAACCCACGCGCCGTATGCGCCATCTCCATCGTTGCTGGGCAGCAATGACCCTTTGGGCAGGACCTCAAGCCGTGCACCCGTAGTCAGCTTTGGTTTCGGTGGGAAGTTGGTACTCTGTTTCCACGGTTCAAATACATTGAACACTGGGTTCGACATCGCTCTTTCCTCGAGGCAGACGACGGGCATCCAAATGCGGCCTTTGCATGCAGCGATTCCTGAATCTGCGGTTGATCATATATCGACTTCATTCCCTGGTCCTCTTTTTTGCGATCCCGGATCACCGACAGTTTTGGTGCGTGCAGCTGTAGCTACACAGTCTAAAATCAACAAGGCGAAAGTCGTCGAATATCTGGAAGGGCGTGCAGAAGAGATTACCCGCGGGCTGGGTTATCTCAGCCAAGGGAGTCCTGAGCGCAGGCAGGCAGAGGGGAAACTCATACTTGTAAAGGTACTGAGGATTCTTTTGGAACATGATGGCCATTTGTCCGGCAGGTGAGCTCTGACGAATTATGAAGTTGTTCATGATCCTCAATCCCACCGTAGTCCTCAAGTAGAAGCCGCCGTCCGAGCAATTCTTGTTCCCCGACTTGGCGATGCTTCCGGTCATGAGCCATCAACGTCTCCGAAGACAGCTCTATATGGTCTCGATGGCGCAACGGCGCCATCTCTCACCTTGTCTACTAATCCCCATGATCGTGTCCTGTCTGTTCAGACCGTCAAGGCCTCGGCCCTTGATAAGATCCAGGAACTCTTAAGTCAAGGTGAACGTAAAGCTGCATATCGCTATGCGCTTGACGAGAGACTGTGGGCCCACGCGATGATTATTGCAAGTAGCATTGACAAAGAAGCTTGGAAGGAGGTCGTCAATGAGTTCATCCGCTCGGAATTGAACTCCCAAAGCGTTGCCGATGCTACAGGTCCTGGTCGACGAGATACGATGCCTCCAGGCACAGGCAGAGAACCTTTGAAGGTTGCATATAGTCTGTACTCCGGCCAGGGTGCTGCATCTAGTACGTGTATGGTCAAAATGTTACGTGTTTCGTACTCATTGATTGTGCCATGCAAACAGTACAAGCGCTAGTTCCGCCAACACCTCTGGCAAAAATGGGTGAAAAGCTCCAACCTCCTGCTTTCTCTCACATCACTCCAATATCTCCAAACTTCTCTTCTCCAGTTCCCGTCCCAGTGGATGTGTTGAATAAATGGCCAAGCACAGCCGCCATGCTCATTCCAGGCCCTTCTGTCTCAGAATCTTCGGCCGCCCTTTTAGCTCTGGGTGACTGTCTACTCGCAAATAACTTGGTAGAGGCTGCGCATGCGTGGTACGTGTCACCGCGAGTAGCGCAAATACATATCCCTGAACTTCTATCATGACCTGTAGCTACCTCCTTGCACCGCAGAGCGCCATCCTTGGAAATATTGGTACCCCAGGTCGTGTTACGCTCGTTGGTTCACATGGTCCTACGACCACGCCAAACTTCCATGTGAGCGACGACGCAATTGTATTCTCGGAGATCGTCGAGTTTGCTCTTTCGGTCGCATCCCCCTCCAAGGGTCAAGAAGTATTCAATGGGCTCCCTCATTTGCAAACATACAAATTTGTCCGTGCAGCGAGCTTAGCAGAAATGGGCCACATGTTGGCAGCGACCAGGTTGGTGTCGCAACCGTTCTTCACCGAAAAAGGGTCTCAATACTTAAATTTCAGGTATTGCGAGGCCATCACCGCATGTCTGAACCGGACACACACCTTGCCTCACCCTGCGCTATCTGAGCAATTAAGGGAGTTCACTGACAGATTGGTCGGTGCGCCGCACTTGGACAAGTCGGGCTCGTGGATTCGTGGCAAGATGACCAGACCGAGCCTTGACAGTCTTGGAAATTGGCTTGGCGGTCGCCTCACAGAGTTCGTTGCTGGTGGCGAGGACTCGCCCACTACGAATGGCGAGACGACACCCCACGAAAGCAAGACTTTCGCTGGTCCATTCTCTCATTATAGTACGATCACGCCTTCAACCACCTCGAAAGTCCCTTCTCCCCAACCAACTACAGTGAACCACTACGCGCTACCGGACGCTCAGAGCAAACTGCCCCGGAGAACAGGTTCCGCACAGGCCGTTCGTCTCAATCACCAGGTTCAGATCGACCGGGCATCGTCAGCAATGGAGTACCGACCATTCCATCGAACTTCGTCACCAACCCCCCGTATCGTATCGGCCAGTGCTGCTACGACGTACTTTGCTCAAGCCAACTCTAATTACAGCGGAGATCCTCAAGTCAGCTCTACGAATGGTCCCTATCAACCGCTAGAGAACGAATCAGCAGATAGTGACTCTCGTGGGGGTGCATGGTGGGATTCCAACGCAGAAGATTCAAGTACACCGGTTGTTTCCATGTTTCCTAACGATCAATCGTCATCACCGTCTGGTTTCGTGTCATTAATGGATGTGCCACCACTACCCACAACCCCTGCGTCCAGCGTCCAGAAACGCTCTCCAACCCTCACGACACATGACGAAGATGAAGACGAAGATCTTGGCTTGGGGAACAGCTCCAATAAGCGCGAAGCTTCATTAGATGGTTCTGGCATCAGTGCCAATTCGGTGCCAGGTTCAAAGGCAACCCAAGCCGACACACGGCCCAAACCAGGTAACACCTCCTGAGCCATCATTGATTATTTGTTCTGCTCACGTTATCGTTGAAGAGTCAAAACCTAGCCAGCAATCGTCCGGTTGGTTCACCCGTTGGTGGAATAAAGAAGGCCCAATCAAAGCCACCCTCGGGGAGGAAAGTAGCTTTGTATATGACAAGGAACTCAAGCGGTGGGTGAACAGAAAGGTGGGCGTTGATTACAGATGCCTTGGTTTTCGTGTCTGAGGTGTAACTACAGGCTGGCTCCGAGCCCACGCAACCCGCCGCGCCCCCTCCGCCTCCTTCGCGGGCGCAAACCACATCTCCTGGTCACTCTACATTGAGGAAACCAAACGGAGTTTCTCCAGCACCTCCACCTGCCCGAGCTGCTTCGGCCATTGATCTCAGTGCATCTCCTCCAAAGCGTACGGTTCCCCGTGCGCGATCAGCCTTGGCACCAACGGAAGATGGGTTCGCAAACGGCTTGCCCCCACCGGGTCCGCGCTCATCAGATTCACCTTCACCGGGCCCCTCTGGGTCCCCGACACCTCCGCCTAGTCGGCCGCGGTCCCAAGCGACGAAGCGCAACATACGTAGTCGCTACGTCGATGTCTTCCAGCAGCCCAATGCGGAAACTTGAGGATATTCGTCTTCACCATAGTCCCATTACAATAATTTAAAACTCTGCATTATCACCTTATTCAATTGTATATGTCTTGTTCTCGGTGTTCAGGTCATCCGCTTGCACTTCCCCCTCAATTGATTTATGCATCATGAAGCCTGTCGCGTTTTATTGCAATAGCTTACGGGACTGTAGACATTATCTCCATAGACATTAAGCCCAATTACAGGAGAAGTTTGAATGGGTAACCTGATTTCGACATGATATTAGATCAGATCAGCCATGAGCAGTGAAAGGAGTCGTACCCCTGTTCTTGATCTTAAAGAATGACACCAGTACCGAGAAAAGAACGAATATTATTCCCGACCACAAGTAGATTTGAATGCGCTGTCTTATGGGTGAGGGTTGGAGGGGCGCCACGAGCGTGAGCATCAGGAAAGAAGCCGATAGCAGACCATCTGAAGAAAGTTAGTGCATCCTGTTATACCACTGGAGGGAAAGCTACGTACAAAGAGTCGCGACAACTGTTGTCTCTTGACCGTATTGGCTTTGGAAGCCGTTCGCAATCCACGAGCCGTCCTGGGCAACGGTAGGCATGCCGCGTATGCGAGTGAACATATAGCCTGATGTCATAACCAGGGACGTGAGTACGGTGATGGTAGCCCAGGTCCAGCGGCTGCGGAGGACAGGGGCCATGAATCGAATAGACAAGGCGCCAGATAGGGCAAAGAAGGCCACGGTGCCCCACATAGCCCAGTCAATCGGTGGGCGGAACGGGATGGGCATGGGCGTGAATGCGGAGAGCTGTTGAGCAAGTGGTTGGGCATCAAAGCCGCTGTCGAAAGGACGTCATGTGGACATCCCGAGCTGTTTTGTTTTTGCTGCACTTACGAAGAGAAATCATGGGCGACAGGTGTGTCAGGGTTGGGTGACTTGCGAGGACCGGCCGCTGGACGGAAGTTCAGGACAACTGGAGCGGATTGCACGCCCAACTAATCCACCGATTAGCTAGAGCCATCCATGGGTAAATGATGGATTACCCTTTGAAAGATGGCATGGTTGTTCTCGAAGTCGAGGGTAGCAAAGAAGTGCGAGTCGCGCTCGGCCGATGGTACCTTGGTCCACGCCTTAGTGACAGAAACCCAGGATGGATGGAATTCCCTTGTGCGCACGATAAGTTCGAGCGGTGAAGGAGAGACACCAAAGCACGGCTCACCTGCACGGGCCGCATCTTCGCTTTTTGTCGAGGGCAGTGAAGAGAATAGAGGCCGACCAGTCGCGTTTGGGCGACGTGAGCAGGTCGAACGTCTTGGTGTCAAGGTTGATGATACCGTTGTTCTCTGTGGCTAGTTTAACGAGCTGTTGATGAGGGTCCTCTTTCGAGGCAAGAGCGATGACCGGAAGAGCGAGCAAAGAGAGTAATGGCAAGAATATGAGCATGGTCGGTGAATGCGAGAAGGGGGCGAGAAGAAGATAGATATACGTGGCCAGGAATATGCGCGCGCGTAGCAGACACACGGACACGGGTCTCGGCCGCGGTCTCGCAAGCAACCATCATGTCCCATGCTCTTCTCCTGCGTTTATTCCTTTCTCCTTCCTACTTCTCTGTTCATGTCGCCCTGCACTATCTCGTGCTATATTCCGACAATATCGGCATCACATACTACCTCACCCACCGACTGAAGGAATTCACCATCGACGAGCTTCGGGACGTCTGGGGTTTCATATGGTGAACACAGACGTTCGTTACAAACACCCCTCGAACTCGTTTTGACACCCCGTCTCAGCCATCTGCTTGTCTCCAGGCCATCTCGATCCCGGGCACTCGAGTGCTTTGTCATGGACATTTCCCGCAAGTCCACCCACATAGCCATGCTCGTGTGTAGTCCGATTGTTCCGATACCCGTATGTTTTTTCACGAGCACAGACACTATGGTTCATGCAAGCATCGTTAAGGGATTTTTCAAGTACCAATCACAGCCCCAAATCGCGCTTAATATGCCAACGCACATTACTCATGTGCCATGAGCTCATATTCGGGGAAATACCTCCGCCCTCGACCTCAGCATATCCAGGGCTCTCTTTCTCTTTTCCCCATCTTCCCCAGTTTTTGCGGAAGAAGGTGAAACCTCGTCTTCACCCTGCGTTACTTGGGATGGGTGTCATGCTTGCCAGTTCACCTGGCCTTCCAGCTCTTTCGAGAGTTATGGGAGAGGTCGCCGTCGAACAGGGACGACTGGATCAACAAGGGGAGGACGTTAAAAGCTTGGAACGGTATGAAGACGATTTGGTTCGCGGCAAACCCGTGTCGTCGTACGAACCACCTGCCCAGGACGACGACGTTGACAGCCCTTCGGAAGATGTGGAGGATGAGGAAGTTCCTGAGCGCCGACGCGCATCTCTTGAAGGAGTAAAATTTGAGAGCAGCCTTGCAGGAAGGCAGCAGCACGAAGTGAACCGAGCAGTGCGGACTAGTCCTAACCTCCCCCTACTCGAAAGGGAGAAACGGCAACCCAGATTCTCAGATGATCCTCTGGGCCAACTAGATCCCATTACCCCTCCAGCCGTAACTCAATCCGTCCCATCGTTGCCCTCTGTCAAGCAAAGCCGCCAATCAAGCCCATCAAATGCCTCGGAATTTTTACTAAACAGGTATGACTTCGGCTCACAGATTCATCTTTTGCGGGGTCACTTTTGTCGGTCTGAGGTCTGTGAACAATCTGGTCTGCTCCAATATGATATTGACTCTGTTCACAGATCCAATTTATATTGAATCTGGAGAGTATTTCTAACAGACTCGTGGTGGTACCCAAGCCTGCCCGAGTCAGTGCTTTGCGTGCTGAGTTGACAGCACTCAACCATCGACTACCTGCAGAGGTAGATATTTCATCGCTCGATCTCGTGCTATATCTCATTGCTTCCAGGTCTGTATGCCGCTATGGTGCCTCAGCGCCGATGAAGCTGCATCCACCCAGTCTGTTCCCACCCCCCATCATCGCATTGTGCGAATACCGCCCGGTGAATGCGTTGTGCTGAACTCGGCGGAGCGTGCTCCTTATCTGTTGGTGGTCGAGGTTCTTCACAGCGATCTCGACTTTGACCCAAACAACCGTCATAACAAGTCCACCCTGCTGAAAATTGTCGCAAAAGAGAACGAAAAGAAGGGGACATCGACGGATCTCATACCCTTTCCCTCTACCCCATCCGCAACCCAGGACCAATCCTCTCTTCGGGTGAACGTATCTGACGCTGTGCTTGGCAAGGACACACCTGAGATGCAAAGTGGCACATTTTCAGAAGTTTCTGCTGCAGTCACTACCCAGACCGCGTCATCCGCGCCACCCCAGGAAGAGGAAGAAGAAATTGATCTCATTGAGCAACTATATGGTGACCAGGAATCATTGAGATCGAGGCCGCTTGATATTTCCGACTCCATCGTTCTGCGCCCACCACCGAAAAACAAGGACCTTGACTTAGCTGCCTGGTCTCGTTCAACATCACCGCCGCTTACTCCCTCCATTGAACAAACTGGCATTGGGTCACCTGCGTCATTCTCTGATCATCAGCGCTCTAACTCGCGTGGGCACACAGCACCCCAACAGATTGTTCAATCCCGCTCGGGCCAGATCCAAAATTTATCTCTGGAGGACTATTCCGAGCGAATGCGTACGGCTGCAGTGATGCTTTCTCAGCTGAACGCCAGTCTCGTACCGGAGCAAGTTGGTGCGGCATCAGGCTCTCAGGAACGCCCTCCAATCGTGCCTACAGGACCATCGAAGTGGCTCTCTGGCTCGTCATGGTTCACCGTAGTTGCCCCACAATCTCCAACCGCCCGCGAAGACAGTTCGCCACAGCCATCACCGGTCGGCGTCCCTCAAGAACAGCCCGCATCGCTCTCGCAACGCCCGAAACTGCAGCCCTCCGAGGCGGCTGCAATCCGCGATCGCATCATGAATGAGATGTTAGCACTCGAGGAGGAGAGAATGCAGCGTATGAGGGAGAATCGCGACAGTCATAGCGCATTGAGAATAGGCGTACCGGTGATGAATACAATGGAGGATGAAGGTATCATACGACGGGAGCTGAACAAGGTGGATCCGTCGGCTGTCGTATTCAGTGAGAGTTGGGCAGCAAAGAAAAGTCGAGTACGGCAGGAGTCACCGTACGGTCATCTAGGCATGTCTCTATCGATTCTGCCTGCCTGCTCCTGGTTTCTAATATCCTTTATAAAGCCAATTGGGACTGCTTGTCGGTGATCGTCAAGACGGGCGGCGGTCTCCGCCAAGAGCAGCTTGCTGTTCAGCTTATTCAAGAGTTCCAGCGTATATGGAAAGAGGAGAACTGCCGGTGTTGGGTGCGATAGTACGCCACTGTCCCGGTTTATGCCATTTGTTGGTTTTGACTTCTTTCTTCTTGAGCTTCCGTATTCTCATTACAGGCGGTTCTTCTGGCCTTGTTGAAACCATCACTGATGCTGTATCCATACACTCAATCAAAAAGGCCGAGTACGCACGGCGGTCAGCGGGAGAACGATTGGGGCATGTCACTCTAATGGATCATTTCAAGAATGTGTGTCCCAAACCCGGTATTTAGGCATCGACTTACATATATTTTTTCCAGACCTATGGCGATCCATCCTCCGCAAAATTTGCCCGTGCCCAGCGCAACTTTGCGAAATCGCTCGCGGGATACTCCATAGTCACACATCTCCTCCAGATCAAAGACCGCCACAACGGCAACATCTTATTGGACCGCGACGGTCACTTGATTCACATTGACTTTGGGTTCATGCTATCCAACTCACCGGGGAATATTGGGTTCGAGGCCGCTCCGTTCAAGCTGCCTCTCGAATATGTTGAGGTATTAGGCGGACCGGACAGCGAGCCATTGCGAGAATTCCGAAGACTATTCCACGAGGGATTTGAGGCAGCGCGAAAACACTGCGATAGAATCGTCACGATGGTGGAGCTCATGCAGAAAGGTACGCCGCGTCTCTCTGAACCTCGGGGTTATGATGCTGACCAAAGCGCGATCGAAAGATTCCACCCTACCTTGTTTCGCGGCGTCCGGAGACCAGACTGCAGCGCAGTTGCGGGAGCGCTTTCAACAAGCGCTCACGCATTCGCTTGTGGTAGAACATGTTGACAAGCTCATCGACACGTCCCTCGGTTCGACGTGGACGCGCTTATATGACTCAGTAAGCGCCCAATGCCACCCTTTATCCGTCTCGCGTAGATCTGACTGTCCTGTTTAGTATCAGTACTATTCGCAATCTATCCTATGACCGTTCCCTTTGGCGGCAAAGCTGCCTCGGAATTACACATTATAGAGCACCCCAGGTGTTCGTCCAATCGATGGATTAAATAGTAAATTGCGTGACGTGGAAGAAAGCATGGACAAAAAACTATTGGAAGAGACGGTCATACTTGGGCAGGCATGAATACCAATGGTAATCTATCCCGCAAAATAGAACGTTGGTCGCAGTGCACATCGGAGAGCGGTGTGGACTCACCAAAGTTGTCCAGATTGGGGTCACACCAACATTTACCTTGTCTGTGTAAGTCGCTCAATGGGCAATGTTGGAAAGGCTCATGGCGATAGCCCACTTCGCGGAAAAAGTGTAGCTTCTCTTTCGGTGCCAGCAAGGCAGCACCGATCGAGTGTACTGGTGCATCGCCCCAGCGTTCGTAGTAAAATCCACCAGCGTTGTCGAGGTGTTCAAAGAATTTCATGTACGGCTCAGAACGCCAAAAGTCGAGATCTGCAATCTCAAAATTGCTCCAGACTGTGCGCATTCAGCGGGGTGTGAGGGATCCCAGAGGATGATGAAACATACAATGACATCTGTTGTAAGTGAGTCCGCCATCATCCGAGATAAACCCTAACCCATTATCAGGTGCAAGGAGGTCGGGATTCTGGTCCATGAATCCTACAGTAGCACGACAAAAGTCAGCAGTCTGCTTTCTCGTGAACACGAAATGATAGGCACCTCTTACGGTCTGCCACAGCGTTTCAATTGTTTCGCCATACTCGGGAAGGCTGATAGTGAAACCTGTGGCGCGCTCAGAGCTCGGAAAGGAAATATTACCGTACCCCTAAACGTACCATAGACTTTCTCGTTATCCTGCATGAACAGGAATGGGTCGAAATTGAGGTCGCAGAAAAAGGTAACGTCGGGCCTGAGTGTGATGGTGAGGAGACGCAGTTCTGCCATGGATAGGAGACATGGCTTACTCTACTCGCCAGTAGTACTTGTACTTGGCCAAAAGCTCATGCCTGAAGAAGAACTAGGTAACAATCAGTCAGACTATTTGGGCGAAGGGGTACGTTTGCTTACGCCCGAGTTGAATCGGCACATGTTTCGGTACCTTTGGGGGGTCAATACCTCCACCAACACCAACAGACCTCCACACTCACGGTAGACTACCTGAAGAAAGGGGTCGGTCATGTTCTAGTCTGTCCGCGCGGGGGGGAAACCAAGTTTCGTACATACCTCCATAGATCACCCTGTTTTGCTCCATCTGTTGTCGTGCTGCGGAAGCCTTCTCCTCGTCTATCCAGTCCGGCTGGTGCCAATGGTCTCGAGGAATAAGTCCAAACTCAACCAATGAATCGGTTAGTTCAGTCACTCTCCTGCGATCAAATTGCAATGGCAGTGAGTGGGGGTAAGATCTGCCACACAAGAAGGGTGACGCACTCCTTGAACTGATCCGAGAACGGCTCTTCGTTCAGGAAGACATAGGGATAATGGAATTGCTTGTTAAAGCGGTCTTCCATCTGTTTCATGCTCTTTACCGCGCCCAGGATATCGCCATTGCGCGCCAGCATGACGATGGTCGCATTGGCCTGACGTTCAAGGACAAAAGGTGGGTCATTTGGCCAGTGGTACTGGCCCGGGATCACGTCCTGATTGTTTTCTGAAGACTTTTTTCCAGTGAGGAAGCGAGAGATTGACGTGGCATTGCCATATGCTTCATGAGATACGGTGAGTATGAAATGGAGACTAAGCTAAAGAGGGGTCAAAACCTGTCCGAGACTTGCGAAGCTACGAGACGTACCACTACGATGAGGACTAGGACAAGGTACCGCCACGGTGTGACCATTGTTTGGGAAGCGGAGGCAAGGCAAGTGGGAGAAATGAAAAGAAGGGATATTTCAGGGTGCCGCAGCCAGTTACTACTTTAGACCGCGGGCCAAATATACCGCGCCTAGCATGGAATATGCTACCCTCTCCGAGGACTCACGCTGCGCCCGCAGTTTATTCTTTACTCTAATCATAAAAAATTTCACTCGCTTCAATCACTGGCGACTGGCAACGAGAATTTACCTTTGGTTGCTTCTTGGCAGATACAATTCCGCAAAAATATAAAACTTATGGTTATGTTACGGCACAACATAACTTCTCACTCGTCCTTAGCAACACACTCCCTTGCCGCAGTGCAAAGTAGCTTTTGCAAAGTACCGGAGCCAGTCCAACGATGCTCTGGCTGCGACATCATCCTCCTCCGGGCGATCAACAATCGATCATTGAGACATCGAACTTGCCATTTCAAATCTACCCTCGACGGAAGAGCACTTCGGAATTAAGAAATTCGCCAGCGAATTGTGCAAGCTGGGATATCGTCACGGTGCGTGCAGCGTATGATCCGGTATGCGAAAGTCGTCACTAGCGAAGGACGTTCGCTGTGGTGCATTTTACACTACCGGTGCTACGTATTGGGCACGCCAAATCCATGCCATGCGGCATTCAACCAGAACCCGGCGGCGTCTCCAAAAGCCTTTCGACGTGGTGCTGTATACCGAAGATCCATACACTGTTCTCCCCACAAATTGACCAACCCTGCAACCCTAAGATGATGAAATCCGAATTATTACACTGGATCGTAGCGTGCGGTTTGGTTGACTACATAGCCCCAAGGACACATTGCGCTCCAAACTACCTCCACGCCGTAACTTCACTTGGAGAACTACATCGCGCATGAACGCGTGAGCCCCCGGTATGTGGGTGATTGGAATGTTATGGCTTATAATGCATGGGGAGGCGCATGATTGGCAGGTAACATCTTCCTCCATTACCATTACCTGTGGGATTCCCAGTGAGTGATTTCGTACCCGCTGCTCTTCCTTCATGCGAGTACGGAAGTCAGAATGGATGTGGTCCAAGTCTTTCATCATTTGTTCGATGTGTGGTGATGAGGATAACTTGTGGGCACGTGAATATTAATGGTAGTTTGACACTCGACTTTGTACGATCGTTCTGTTCGATATAAAATATCCATGTCTGCGTTTGGCCCTCCGAAAAGTCGTCGCTGTCGTGTTCGTCGTCGTCCACAGCACTTATTTTCCATTTGTCTCACGCGCTCACGTATGTCTTTATCTCAGTTTTTTGATAGACAAGGTATCCCAGTCGAACAAGGCTGCCCGCGCACCGCATCGACTTGTCACTTCGTTCACCCGACCGACTTCGAATGGAGGAAGCTGCCAAACGATAGTCCTACTTCGGTCACCCACTCAGACAGCCACTGGAGATCCGCTGCTGGGAGCTCGCCTCGACGCTCCTCACCCCCGTCATCGTCCTCTAACTACGGACGTGAAAGAGGGCGGACAATCTCAGGCGATCACCACCGCGGCTCCTCCGAAACCAGCCTCAGACGAAGACTCACAACGCCGCCTCGTGGGAGCAGTGCGCATCATCCTATCCGCAGTCCTGTCTTTCCTTCCCGAAGTCCCCGTCGAGATGATAGCCCACCCCGCCGCTCCGGCCCTTCCAACTTCACCCGTGACGGTCCGCTTCTTCCTCGCAGTTCACCTGCACTTTAAATCCCTCTCCCTCTAACCTTCCCCATCCAGACCGCCAATCGGACCCCCCTCCCAAGAGCGTTTTTAAACCGCCGATACCTCCTGGCGAACGCTCGTCCCAAAAGGAGAAAGTGGTAGTTCCTGCCAACCCTCCCAAAGGCATAGTCGTGCTCAAGCCCATGGCATCCGGTGCCACGACGTCTACCACGCCCAAACCCTCAGCCGAAACTTCTTCGACGACTCCTTCTGGCTCTGGCAAAGCCCCCTCAAAGCCCTTCTCGGAAGTTCTCCCGCCCCCTCCTTCGATAAACACCGCGCCACGAAAAGACGGGATGACTTCTGAACAACGACGGGCCGTGTGGGAGAAGCGCGTCGCGTAAGTTCGGACACGTTCACACATCCCGCCACGCCCTTACCTCTCCTCAGTTTGATGGCAAATGCCACGCAGGAATATATGGACCTCGGAAAGCTGGAGAAAGACCTCGAGTCCCGTCGACGTCAAGTCCAATCGGCCGCATTCAACACCCTCTCCTCCGATGTTAAAGCCGCTTTTGAAGCCAGCCTCAAAAGTGCCGAAGCCACCTATGAAAGGAAAAAGGTTTCCTTTAACGGTGCTATCGTTAAGCTGTCCGAAACGAATTTCTGGCCCCCCGTTTCTTCTCAAAATGCTGGCGAGATGGAATCCAAGCTGAAGGAGGCAAAACTGATGTTGGGGAGCTTGGCAGACAGCGTCGGCCAATTGTACAAGCGCATCGAGAGCCTTTACGGACAGCGCCCCGGTGCACGCCCTTCCGGAGCAAGTACGTCGGACGCCGGTGGGAGTGCAACGGCGGCCGAGGGGGGCGACGGTGATCCCCGCGCCAAGAAACGACGACGCATCTCCTCCGCGGACGGTGGTGACAACGAGGACGCAACACCGCAGGAAGTGCGCGAAGATGTTGAGGCTATCAGGGACACGATCCGCGAGATCGAAGACCGGCTGCGGGAAGTCGAGAACGACGCGACTCAGCACTCTCGTGATATCATCGAACAGTTCGAGGCGAAGCTGGACGAGAAAATCGAGGAGATCGCCCGGAGCTCTGATGTCGCGGCCCTGGTCGAGACTCAGCTCGGTCCGCAGACGGCCCAAACGATCGAGGCGTACAACGAGGGCTTCGCACAGGCCGACCGAGAAATCTCGGAGCTTGCGCAGGAGATGGCGGACTTCATCCCGCGGTTGGACGAACTCCAGCGCAACAATGATCTCTCCAAGCAGGAAGAAGCCGCGGATAAGGAGTTGCTCGCACAGGTACGCGGCGAAACCCCCCCGTTTGGCCCCCTTTCGCTTCGGTCGTTCCTCCCATCGCCCTCTCACGATCTAACCTTTTTCTTTGTCCTTCAGTTGGTAAAAACCGACCAGGAGAACGCGGAGGCAATCGCGCGTCTCCAAGAGGAAGCCAAGACTTTGCGCGGCGCGTTGACAGCACAGACGAAGCGCGCGCTGCCAGCGATGCCTGTGCCTCCATTCCCCGGACCTTTCATGAACGCCATCAAGGGATCTGTCACGGCGCAAGTGCATGAACAGGTTCTTCCCATTCTCACTCAAGTTCGCGGAGAGATGGAACGCATGACGAGGACGCGCGACGCGGAGATCTGCGAGAGCCTCAGAGATAAGCTCGATCAGAGCGCCAAGATGTCCCAACTGATCGCGACGTGGATCGAACGTAACCCGGACGAAGCCCGTCGAACACTGACTGCTGCCGCGGCCAGGGCGCAAGTCGATGGTGCTGGTGGTTCGGACTCGATAGTTACGTAGTTTGGTACTGTACACTGTACATACATTTCGCCTCAGTAACGTATTGTGGGTGTCTCTCTCTCTCATAAAGTCGTAGTGAGTATCACTTTATGCAGAGCATTATAGCGCTAGGCCCAGCAAGTCGGTAAGAATTATTTCCAACATGTCTACGATTCTAGTCAAGACGAGTGTCAAGCTTGCCAAGACCTCGGGGCGTTCTTCTAGCCACCTGTAGTCCGAGTCATTGCTCTCCATTGTTGGCATGGCATTCGAAAGAGAACGTCGTCCTGTCCTCAATACAATTCAATATATTGAAAATAATAAAATACTCACATGTTTTGTTGCCCTTCAGGTTCGAGCTCGAGCTTCGGGCTTCAAGTTCGTGCAGCTTCATGGGTCGTAACTTGGCACTCTTATTACTTCTCGGATCCTTGCATATAGTTTGCATAACGGGCGAATGATTGCCCCGTCGTCCCCCAGCGCCAACTTCTCTCCAATATGTTCACTAGTAGACATACTTTAAGCCCGGGCCAACAATATATCATACATCGCCATGTACACACGTCGGCAGAAATGAGCAAAGCCAGACTCGCGTATCGCGTATCAAATACAACAATCGAATGTCTGGTCGTAACCTCGTCCTCATCACAACCACCGCTGTGGACCAAAAGTTAGTGTCGGGCGTGCGCTCCAAGACAAACTCGATCACGAACCGACAATCTGTGAATCAAGCGCCGAAATGAACATAATTCACCCAACGCTCCAAAGTCACCCCTCGCTTTGTCCGCAGTTTCACCACGGCATCTCGAAGCGCCGATGCCGTCCTCTCGTAGTAATCCACCCCTTGGGTCCTTTTGCCCGAGAACACCGACCTGTAAAAGTCCCCGGCGAGGGCCGGCCCATCCACATCCGCCATCGCCCACATCGTCCCGACGACGCTGCGGAATCCGCAGAATTGCATCGCAGCCGCGAGATGCAGCACTTCGTCGGCCGGACTCTCGTCCGTCAACTCCGCCGTGTGGCAAGCTGCCAAGAAGGCAAATTCGGCGTTGGGAAGTCGAGATCGTACAACGTCGAGCAACGTAAGGCGTCGTCCCTTGTAGAGCTTGAAGCCAGAGTCGAGTGGCTTGCCAGGCTCGAGTATCCCATGGCACACAATGTGGACGAACCGATGATCCCGGATGCGTTCCAGG
>Ga0307510_10000091_pt1 | contig 68694 bp, 63 predicted proteins | sample 12_EM_MG_FD_207224 | JGI IMG/M metagenome (GOLD analysis project Ga0307510, IMG submission 207224) | Populus trichocarpa ectomycorrhiza microbial communities from riparian zone in the Pacific Northwest, United States - 12_EM | ecosystem: Host-associated > Plants > Roots > Unclassified | place... | reverse complement strand
TGAAGAAGGCGATACTCGGCTCATTTCCGGGCGCCAGTGTCCATGTGACGCATGACCTGATGGGAGCGGCGCTGTCCTTGTGCGGAGATACCAAGGGAGTCTCCTGTATTCTTGGCACGGGTAGCAATTCCTGCTATTTCGACGGGAAAAAAATTGTTAAAAATAGTCCTGGACTGGGTTTTGTGCTGGGGGATGAAGGCAGCGGGGCTTATCTGGGTAAAAAAGTGTTACAGTATTATCTTTACAATACGTTTGATGAAGAGCTCCGGTATAAATTTGATGCGAAATATGCGACAAACAGCAAGGAGATACTCGATGCAGTGTATAAGCAGCCGTTGCCCAACCGGTACCTGGCTTCTTTTACGCTGTTCCTGGTAGAGAACAGGGGGCATTATATGGTGGAGAATATCATTGAGGACGGTTTGAATGATTTTTTCTTCAATCATTTGTGTAAGTACCGGGAAAGCTGGAAATTGCCAATTCATTTTGTGGGTGGGGTAGCATATGGGTTTAAAGATGTGGTAAAGGAATTATGTAGTACGTATGAATTTGAGCTGGGCAGGATATTACAAAAACCGATGGACGGGCTCATTAAATATCACCAAAAATAATTAGCAGCATGGCATTTGAGAAGTTCACTGAGGAAGAAAGTCCGTATCATGATCTGGAAAAGATGAGCACGAGGGAGATCCTTACCCATATCAACGAGGAGGATAAGAAGGTTCCCGATGTAGTACGAACGGTGATACCTCAGATAGAGAAACTGGTTGTTGCCATTACGGATAAAATGCTTGCGGGCGGGAGATTGTTCTATATCGGTGCCGGCACGAGCGGAAGACTGGGGGTTTTGGATGCCAGTGAGATACCACCCACCTATGGTATGCCTTTTGATCTCATCATCGGAGTGATAGCGGGTGGCGAAACGGCCATTCGCAAGCCGGTGGAAAATGCAGAGGATGATGCGCAGCAGGGGTGGCTTGACCTGGAGCAGTATGATGTATCGGACAAGGACGTTGTGGTAGGGGTAGCTGCCAGTGGTACTACGCCTTATGTGATCGGGGCGCTGGAAGAAAGCAGGAAGCGGGGGATCCTTACCGGCTGTATCGTTTGTAATCCAGGTTCGCCGGTAGCGGAGCATGCGGATTTTCCTATCGAGGTCGTCGTAGGGCCAGAGTTCGTGACGGGTAGTACGAGGATGAAAAGTGGAACGGCTCAGAAGCTGGTATTGAATATGCTGTCTACGACGGTGATGATCCGTATCGGGCGGGTAGAAGACAACAAAATGGTAAACATGCAGCTGACCAACAGTAAATTGATCGACCGGGGTACGAAGATGGTGATGGAAGGTACGGGTCTTACGGACTATGAGCAGGCGAAAGAATTGCTATTGCGGTTGGGAAGCGTGAAAAAAGCGGTGGATTCCGTAAATTGATTTTTTTATGCACGAGATAGAACCTTTTTATAACTGGCGGCACATCTATACGAGTGAGGAGGACGAGCGATCGCCTTTTTACGGGAGGGTCTATTCTGAATTTGAATTCACGCAGACTATATATAATTATTATATTCATCCGCAGTGGGATGATTTTGGCTCACGGACCCTGTATCTGAAAGTATTGCTGGCGGACTATGATGAGCATTATGTGGTGATCGAGCTATTCGGAGAATGGAATGACGCGATAGAAAATGACATCATGTTCCTGAAGCGGGAAGTGACGGATAAATTCTTTGAATTTGGGATTACCAAGTTCATTTTAATTGCGGAGAATGTACTGAACTTTCACAGCGGGGATAAGGATTATTATGAGGAATGGTTCGAGGAGGTGACGGATGCGGGGGGCTGGATAAGCTGTCTGAATATGCCGGAGCAGACGCAGTATGATTTCAGGAAGGCCAAGCTGAATCGGTTTATCGAGCTGATCGAGCTGGATAATTGGAGAACGTATAAGCCGTTTCATCTTTTTACGCTGATAGACCAGAAGATATCGAATCGTTTGGATTAGCGTGGGGTCGGGATTTGAAAATTTCGAAAGTTTAGTGGGGCTGGCAAAATAAATTTGGATTTTCCGGAGAACTACCTAATTTTGGTGGACTGATATGATCAAGGCAAAAGCATACCGTTATTTTTACTTTTATTTTTTCTTCTACTTTACAAGTAGACCGGGATTGCTTTTGTTAACAAGTAAGTAAATAAAAAGATTAACATAAAGAAGTCCCGGTCAAAAGCCGGGGCTTTTTGTTTTTTGGCGCCATCCGGGTGCGGCTAAGAGGTTTTGACGAGGGCTTTAAACGAATACAGCTATGGCAAAGACATCCGATATGAATGTAAAAAGAACGAGAGTCTCGATTCAGGGTTACGAGGGCAGCTTTCACCAGGTGGCGGCGCAGCAATTCTTTGGGGAAGATGTGGAAGTAGTGACCTGTTCTACCTTTAGAGAGGTGATACGGGTGGCTTCGAGCAAGAAGGAAAGCAATGGTGGGGTCATGGCGATAGAAAACTCGATTGCCGGGAGTATCCTGCCGAATTACAATCTGCTTCAGAAGAGCGATCTGAAAGTCGTAGGAGAGATCTATCTGCAGATAGGGCAGCATCTTTTGGTCAATCCGGGAGTTAAGCTGGAGGATATCCGGGAAGTGCATTCGCATCATATGGCATTGTTACAGTGTATCGATTACCTGGAAAAACATCCGGGCTGGAAGCTGGTCGAAACGGAAGACACTGCCCTTAGTGCCAAACATTTGCAGGTACACCGAAATAAACATACGGCAGCCATTGCGAGCAAGCTGGCTGCCGAACTTTTTGGCCTGGAGATCCTGGCGCCGAATATCCATACGATGAAGAACAACTATACGCGTTTTCTCATTTTGCAAAGGGAAGAAGATGTGGTGGAGACGCAGGACCCGAATAAGGCATCGGTAAACTTTCATACCGATCACTCGAGAGGAAGCCTGGCCAGGGTGTTGACAAAGATCGCGGAAGGCGGCATCAATCTCAGTAAGCTGCAATCTTTTCCGATACCGGGCAGCGAATGGGAGTATTCTTTTCATGCGGACATGGAATTTGAGGATATCGGGCAGTTTCACCGGGTGATAGAAGCTATACATCCTATTACTGCGGAATTAAAGGTTTATGGGGTTTACAGAAAGGGAAGAACTGTATAAATAAATATATATGACAACGGCTAAAAGACTGGAAGGCATTGGCGAGTATTATTTTTCCATGAAGCTGAGGGAGATCGATGAATTGAACCGGGGAGGAAAGAACGTCATCAACCTTGGAATCGGAAGTCCCGACCTGCCACCGCATCCGGATGTTATCCGGGTATTGCAGGAGGAAAGTGCAAAACCTAACGTGCATGCCTATCAGTCTTATAAGGGGTCACCTGTGTTGCGGAATGCTATTGCCGGCTGGTACCGGCAATGGTATGGAGTGGAGCTCAACCCTGATACGGAGATATTACCGCTGATCGGCTCAAAGGAAGGGATCATGCATATTTGTATGACCTATCTGAACGAAGGGGATGGGGCGCTGGTACCAAATCCCGGGTATCCGACCTATCGCAGCGCGGTGAAACTGGCGGGGGGGGAATGTGTAGACTATGCGCTGACGGCAGAGAAGGGATGGTCTCCTGATTTTGAAGAATTGGAAAAGGTAGTAGGAGAAAAAAGGATCAAGCTGATGTGGGTGAACTATCCGCACATGCCGACGGGGCAGTTGCCGGATCGGGGTCTGTTCGAAAAGCTGGTGGCGTTTGGAAAGAAACACGATATCCTGATCTGTCATGACAATCCGTATAGTTTTATTCTAAATGATCAGCCGATGAGTCTTTTGTCGGTGCCTGGTGCGAAAGAGGTAGTCATTGAGCTGAACTCCCTGAGCAAGTCGCAGAATATGGCCGGCTGGAGGGTGGGGACCTTATCGGGGGCGAAGGAAAGGATAGACGAAGTATTACGCTTTAAAAGCAATATGGACAGTGGGATGTTCCTGCCTGTTCAGCTGGCGGCGGCAAAGGCGCTGTCGCTGGGTAAGGACTGGTATGATAGCGTCAATGCTGTTTACCGGGAAAGAAGGGAATTTGTATTCGGGCTGCTGGAGCTGTTGAAATGTGAATTTAGCAGGGACCAGGTGGGGATGTTCGTCTGGGCGAAGATCCCCGGTGGATATAAAGATGGGTTTGCGTTGAGCGATGCCGTCCTTCATGGGTCGGGGGTATTCATAACACCGGGTGGGATCTTTGGTCCTGCAGGTGAGGGATATGTGCGGGTGAGCTTGTGCAGTACTAAAGAGAAGCTACAGGAAAGTATTGACAGGATAAAAAAGATAGCAAATGTTTGATTCAGTAACGATAGTCGGGGTTGGGCTGATCAGCGGCAGCTTCAGCCTGGCCTTGAAGGACAAGGGCCTGGTTCGGAACGTGATCGGGGTAAGCCGCACGAAAGCGAGCCTGGATAAGGCGCTGGAACTGGGTTTGATCGACGAGGCGCTGCCACTGGAAGAGGCCGTAAAAAAGAGTGACCTGATCTATGTCGCCATCCCGGTGGATGTCACGGTGCCGATGATGCGGCAGATCATGGACCTGGTCACGGACCGGCAGGTGGTCACGGATGCGGGGTCAACGAAGCAGGTGTTGTGCGAGAGTTTGGCGGATCACCCGAAAAGGAGTCGTTTTGTAGCGGCCCATCCCATGTGGGGAACGGAATACAGCGGGCCGGAGGCGGCGGTGCACAATGCGTTTGCCGGACGTAGTTGCGTGATCTGTGAAAAAGAGAAAAGTGATCCGGATGCAGTAGACATGATCGAGGGATTATATAGGGACATGGGGATGCATATGGTTTATATGGATGCGAATAGCCATGACATGCATGCCGCATATATTAGCCATATCTCGCATATTACTTCCTTTGCGCTGGCAAATACGGTGTTGGAGAAAGAAAAAGAGGAGAGTGCCATTTTCGAGCTGGCGGGGGGTGGTTTTGAGAGTACGGTGCGGCTGGCCAAGAGTAGTCCGGCCATGTGGCTGCCCATTTTTATGCAGAACAGGGAGCATGTGCTGGATGTGCTGAATGAGCATATTGCCCAGCTGCGGAAGTTCAAGAGCTGCCTGGAGAAGGAGAATGCGGATTATTTGAAGGAATTGATGGAAAATGCCAATAAAATTCAAAGAATAATCAAGTAAATGGGGGTGTTGAGGGGTAAAAGGGAGGGTGAAACGCTGAAAAAGCGTCCCTAGGGGCTTAGGCCTAAATAACGTACCTTTGCGCCAAATTTAACAAAGTATATGACGACATTCGAAGGGTTGGGTTTGGATGCCAGGCTGGTTCAGGCTACCGATGCACTGGGATTTACGACACCGACGCCCATTCAAGAGCAGGCTATCCCTGTTTTACTGAGCGGACAAAAGGATCTGGTAGGATTAGCACAGACAGGTACAGGCAAGACAGCGGCTTTCGGGCTGCCTTTATTACAGCTGGTGGATGAGGCGCAGAAGCATCCACAGGCATTAGTGGTTTGCCCAACCCGGGAATTGTGTATGCAGATTGTGAGCGAGATCGAGCTTTTTAAGAAATTCCTGCCGGGAATGCATGTGATCGCGGTTTATGGAGGCACTTCCATCGGCCTGCAGATCAGGGACCTGAAAAGGGGGGTGCAGATCGTGGTGGCTACGCCGGGACGGCTGATCGACCTGATCGAACGTAAGGCGATAAACCTGGAGCAAATAAAATATGTAGTGCTGGATGAGGCGGATGAGATGCTGAACATGGGATTCCAGGACGATATAGAGTTCATATTGCAGAATACGCCCAAACGGGATGCGACGTGGTTATTCAGCGCGACGATGCCGCCTGAGATCCGTAGAGTGAGCAAGAAGTACATGCAGGCTCCTACAGAGATCACTGTAGGAAAGATGAATACGGCGAACAAGAATATCGATCACCAGTATTATGTGACGTCGGCTCACCAGCGGTATGAGACATTGAAGAGGATCATCGACTTTAACCCGGGTATCTATGGGATCATTTTTACCCGTACCAAGATAGATGCGCAGAACATCGCTGAGAAGCTGACGCGGGAAGGATATGATATCGATGCGTTGCATGGTGACCTGACGCAGCAGCAGAGGGACAAGGTCATGGGTGAGTTCCGGGAGAAGACCTTACAGCTGCTGATAGCTACGGATGTGGCAGCGCGGGGGATCGATGTAAAGGAGATAACGCATGTCATCAATTATGAATTACCGGATGACGTAGAAGTATATACGCACCGCAGTGGTCGTACGGGCCGGGCGGGTAGCACGGGGATATCGTTGTCGATCGTGCATAGCCGGGAGATCGGCAAGCTGCGGCAGATAGAGCGGATCGTACAGAACTCCTTCCACAAGATGGAGATACCCAGCGGGAAGGATGTATGTCGCAAGCAGTTCTTTCATTTTATGGATAAATTACTGCAAGCGGATATCAGCCATGGGGATTATGAGTCATATGTGCCGATGCTGGCTGAGAAGTTTGCTGAGGTAACAAAAGAGGAAGTGCTGAAGCGGGTGGCTGCTATGGAGTTCGACCGGTTCCTCAAGTACTATGAGAATGCAGAAGATCTGAATACACGGGAAAGGTCCAGGGAGCCTATTAGCAGGGACGGCCGTGGCGGCGACCGGAGGGACTTTAACCGGCGCGAACCCAGCGAAGGCAGAGGGAAGAGCCGGGACTTTACCAGCAATGGTGATTTCACCCGGTTATTTGTCAACCTTGGAACAAAGGACGGGTTTTATAAAGCCAGCTTCCTGCAATTCATTCTCGACATGAGCGATCTGAAGAAGGAAGTCCTCGGCCGGATCGATATGAAGGAGATGAACAGCTGGATCGAGATTGATAAGAGGGCGGCATCGCAGATGATCCGGGCTATCGACGGGAAGAATTTCAAGGGTCGGAGGATAAGGATGAATGATGCAAATTCGAGATAATATATAAATTTCACTTGATATGGAAGCAACAGCAACAAAGAGTGGGGACAGCCCTGTCCAGGTGGCCTGGAACAAACGTCCCCTGATCATTTCCGGTCCCTGTAGTGCAGAGACGGAAGAGCAAACGGTAGAGACTGCGGTCCGCCTGGCAAAAACCGGTAAAGTAGATATCCTGCGTGCCGGTATCTGGAAGCCCCGTACGCGTCCGGGTAGTTTTGAAGGTGTTGGAACGAAAGGATTGCCCTGGCTGCAACAGGCCAGAAAGCTCACCGGTCTGCCTGTGGCTATAGAAGTTGCGACTGCCAAACAAGTGGAAGATGCCCTGCATTTCGACGTAGATGTACTTTGGATCGGAGCCCGGACGACGGTGAATCCATTCAGCGTACAGGAAGTGGCCGATGCGCTGCGTGGCGCCGATGTGCCGGTCCTGATAAAGAATCCCATCAATCCTGATATTGAATTGTGGACAGGCGCTGTGGAAAGGGTAGCCAAAGCGGGTATCAAGCAGATAGGCCTGATCCACCGCGGCTTCAGCTCTTATGGCAATACGGAATACCGTAATGCACCGATGTGGCATCTGGCTATTGAAATGAAACGTCGTTCGCCGGGTATGATGATGATCAATGACCCATCGCATATCAGCGGTCGCCGCGATATCCTGCTGGATGTAGCGCAAAAAGCCATTGACCTTGATATGGACGGGTTGATCATCGAGGCGCATATCGATCCTGACAATGCATGGAGCGATGCCAAGCAGCAGATCACACCTGAGCGTCTGGCTGAGCTGCTGGGCAGCATCAAATGGCGTCATGAGACGACTACCGAAAAAGACTTTATTACCGCGCTCGAGAAATTACGCGAGCAGATCAATCATATCGACGACGAGCTGATCCAGCTATTGGGTCAGCGTATGAAGATCGCCGATCAGATCGGTACCTATAAAAAGGATAACAATATCACGATCCTTCAGACCAATCGCTGGAACTCTATTCTGGAGAAGGCTTTTGCTAAGGGTGAGAAGCTGAATCTCAGCAAGGAGTTCATCACCAAGTATTATGATGCGGTGCATATGGAGTCCATCAATCATCAGAACAAGATCATGAACTCATAGGCCAATGGTCTATCTCTTTGTCCATGTGATCTGGAGCGTGCGCCGGCGGGAAGCTTTACTAAGCAAGCCGGTGCGGAGGGTACTTTTTGCTCATCTGCAAAAGGAAGGGGAAGAGAAGGGTATCCGTATCACGGCCATGGGTGGGGTGGAAGATCATGTACATTGTCTCCTGCAATTATTGCCTTCGCAGAATCTGTTACAGGTTCTGAGAACCGTCAGAACCTCTGCTGCGGCATGGATCAATGAGAGCAAGTTCCTCTCCTTGTCCGGCGAGTTTGAATGGGATGAGGAGTATTGGGCTGCTTCGGTAAGTCCCAGCGGAGTGAAGCAGGTGATCGAGTATATCGGCAAGCAGGAGGAGCATCACAAGACAAAGACATTGGAAAGTGAGTTGGAAATTTTTGACAAGTTCAAAGAATCCTTAGCATGAACAAACTACAGTACAAATTTTCCGGTAAGACAACCACTTATTATTTAGATGCTGATTTCTCGTATCTGGAGAAGCTGGTTGACAAGACGCATACGGTGCTCATCACCGACGAGCATATATTTAGCAAACATCAGAAACGTCTGGGCGGGTGGAATACGATCGTTATCAGTGCCGGGGAGCAATTCAAGGTGCAGGCGACCGTCGATTCCATCATCGAACAGCTGATAGCCTTCGGTGCCGACCGGAAGACTTTTTTGGTGGGCATTGGTGGTGGTGTGGTGACCGATCTCACAGGTTATGTAGCGGCGGTGTATATGCGCGGACTTTGTTTCGGCTTTGTCCCGACTTCAATATTGGCGATGGTAGACGCTTCCATCGGCGGGAAGAATGGTATCGATGTAGGTGTGTATAAAAACCTTGTAGGAACGATAAGGCAACCTGAGTTCCTGCTGTATGACTATAGTCTGCTGAAGACATTGCCAAAAGAAGAATGGGTCAATGGTTTTGCGGAGATCATCAAACATGCTGCGATAAAGGATGCTGCCTTATTCAAAGAGCTTGAGAAGAACAGACTCACGCTGTACCAGAAAGATAAGGCTGCGCTGGCGAAGCTGATCCGGCGGAATGTAGCTATCAAGTCGGCTGTAGTGGAAAAGGATGAGTTTGAACATGGGGAGCGGCGGCTGTTGAATTTCGGTCATACACTGGGTCATGCCATCGAGAATGTATATGAGCTGTCGCATGGACAGGCAATCTCTATCGGGATGGTAGCGGCCTGTATGATCTCCGAAGAGTTCACGCCTTTTAAGGAAACGGACAGGGTGATGAACACGCTGAAGAAGTATGGGCTTCCAACGCTGGCGGAATTTGATCCAAAGGAAGTGATGGCGGTGCTGCGGATGGATAAGAAGAAGGTGAAGGATAGCATGAACTATATTTTATTGAACAAGATCGGGCAGGCGATCGTAAAAGTCATCCCGATCACTGAGCTGGACAAATTGCTACAATCAATCATAACTGCGCGTTGAGATGTTAAAGACTATTAAACCTTCGGGTCTTACCGGTACAATCCTGGCGCCGGCTTCCAAAAGCAGCATGCAGCGGGCCTGTGCAGCGGCGCTGCTGCGCATAGGCGAGACGGTGATCCATCATCCGGGTTATTCGAATGACGATAAGGCGGCACTGGGGGTGATACGTGATCTTGGCGCGAAGGTACAGACGATGGAGAATGGTTCTCTTCGGGTGCAGAGCAAGGGTGTGGCCGCGACGGGCGGATTAGAAGTTAATTGCGGCGAGAGTGGACTGGGGTTACGGATGTTTGCACCGATCATGGGATTGAGCAACCAGGTGATAAAAGTGCGCGGCGAGGGCAGTCTGCTGACCCGGCCGATGGATTTTTTTGATGCCATCTTTCCTTTACTGGGGATCAGAGTGGTTTCGAATGGCGGCAAACTGCCACTGGAGATACAGGGGCCGCTGAAGCCCCGGGATATTACTATCGACGGGTCGCTGAGCTCGCAGTTCCTGACGGGTCTGTTATTGTCTTTTGCGGCGGCAGGAGCGAAGGGGGTAACGATAAAAGTGAATAATCTAAAAAGCAAACCATATATAGATCTGACCCTGGCGGTGATGAAACATTTTGGCTGGGAAGTGGAGAACCGGAATTATGCTGAATTTTATTTTCCGGGGTCTGCGGTGCAGGAAGAGAAGGTTGAATATACGGTTGAAGGTGATTGGAGTGGCGGAGCTTTTCTGCTGGTAGCAGGGGCTCTGGCAGGGCCTGTTACAGTGAAGGGGCTGGATGTGGGGTCTACCCAGGCTGATAAGGCGATGTTGCAGGCTTTGCGTGATAGCGGGGCAAGGTTGGAATTTATTGGTGATGAACTACTGGTTGGGCCGGCGGCTTTGAAAGCTTTTTCCTTTGATGCTACGGAATGCCCGGACCTATTCCCTCCATTGGTGGCGCTGGCAGCCTATTGTGAAGGGACGACGGTCATAAAAGGCGTGAGCCGGCTGGCGCATAAGGAAAGCGATCGTGGGCTGACGCTGCGGGATGAATTTGGCAAAATGGGTTTGTCCATCGAGCTGGACGGAGACCGGATGCTTATACATGGAGGGGGTGGTCTGAAGGGTGCGACTGTACATAGTCGTCATGATCATCGGATCGCGATGGCTTGTGCCGTGGCGGCATTGAAAGCGGGTGGTCCTGTGACGATAGAGGAGGCGGAAGCCATCAATAAGTCTTATCCTGATTTTTATGAAGATCTGAAAAAAATGGGAGGGCAATTATGAACTCATTTGGCCGACTATTCCGAGTCAATATATTTGGGGAATCCCATGGGGAGAGTGTAGGGGTGAATATTGATGGGTGCCCGGCGGGTATTCCGTTGCCGGTGGGGGATTTTCTGCCTGATCTGGAGCGGCGCAAGGGGGGGATCCAAAAGGGAACCACACCGCGGAAAGAGGATGACCTGCCTATTTTCAAGAGTGGGTTGTTCAATACTTTTTCTACCGGCGCGCCTATTACCATTCTATTTGAGAACAACAATACCCGGTCGGGGGATTATGAAAAACAGCGGGCTGTTCCGAGACCGGGGCATGCGGACTTTGTAGCCCATCATAAGTTCGGTGGTTTTGAGGACTACCGGGGCGGGGGCTCCTTCTCTGCGCGGCTGACTGTAGGGCTGGTAGCGGCAGGAGTCATTGCAAAAAAAATATTAGGTCAGGCGAAGGTGACGTCTTCCATCCTGGAAATAGGCGGGGAGACAGACCTTGATAAAGGGCTGCAAAAAGCTATCGATGCCAAGGATTCTATCGGGGGGATTGTGGAATGCAGGGTCAGTGGTTTGCCGATGGGATTGGGAGAACCTTTCTGGGATTCCGTGGAGTCTTTGCTGAGTCATGCAGCTTTTGCCATCCCCGCAGTCCGTGGGGTAGAGTTTGGGACGGGTTTTGCGGCTGCCCGGATGTTTGGCAGCCAGCACAATGACGCCATAGAGGACATGCAGGGGCATACGCGAACCAATCATGCCGGCGGGGCGGTTGGAGGGATCACCAATGGCAACGAACTGGTTTACCGGATCGCGATAAAACCCACATCGTCGACTCCAAAGGATCAGCAGACTTTAAACTGGGAGACGGGGTTACAGGAAACTTTTTCGGTAAAGGGGCGTCATGACCTTTGTGTGGCTCTGAGGGCGCCTGTGATCCTGGAGTCGATGACGGCTATTGTGCTGGCCGATCTTTTGCTGTTAGATCAGCAGGTACGGCGGGTGTGGGCATAGATAACAGAAAAATAGCCGTTTACACTTAGAAATATTGGGCTGTTGTATTATATTGAGGCATATATGAAATATCGAACGCGTATCGTCCTGGCTCTTATCCCTGTTTTGTCGTTGGTATTGTTATTTTCCTGCCATGACGGGACCCGGAAAGAGGGCAAGGGCGAAGCGAAAGCATCGTCGACGGTCAGCGAACGTGGGGGGACGGATATAAAGAGCATGCTTGATTATACCGCTGACAATGGGGACAAGATGAGTGATTCGACGACGTTGCTGTACCGGAAACTGGCAAGCAGCGTCTATGACAGCAATGGTTATAAAGCTATTTGGAGCAGTAACAAACATTGGCTGCCTGCCGGGGACAGTCTGCTCAGTTTTATCGACAGTAGCAAGAACTACGGTTTATTCCCCTCGGACTATCATTACACCGCTCTCTCTTTTATAGAACGTATCGTCAGGGAAGACACGCTGGCCCAGAAGAATGCAGCGTTGTGGTCAAGAGCGGATCTCATGCTCACGGATGCCTTTTTTACTATTGTCAAACACCTCAAACAGGGGCGACTGGATTATGACAGCGTGACGTTGCGAAAGGACTCTGTCTTATCGGATTCCTTTTATACAAAAACGCTGGCTACGGCTCTTGGGTCGAATACGGTTGCGGTTACCTTTCAGGGGCTGGAGCCAAAACTGGCCAGATATGATTCCCTAAAGACATATCTCAAGGATTTTCTGGCTACGGCTCATTTCCGGCCGCTGACCTGGATAGACTATCCGTATCCTTCGCGGGATTCGGCGGTATTTTATAAATCTTTGGTGAAGCGGCTGCTGGAGGTGGGATATGTCGACTCGGCTACGACACCTGCAGATACGGCTAAGCTGGCTGCCGCCATACGTAATTATCAAACGACGAATAAGCTAAAGGTAACCGGCAGGCCTTCTTCGGAGATGGTGACGATGATGAATAATTCCGACTGGGAGAAGTTCAAGCGGATCGCCATTACCCTGGATCGTTATAAGCTGCTGCCGGATACGCTGCCAAAGACCTATGTATGGGTAAACCTGCCTTCTTTTGCCTTACAGGTGGTAGACTCCGATACGGTGGCCCTGGAATCGAAGATCATCGTGGGAGCGCCCAGGACAAGGACTCCGCTGCTGACCAGTGAGATCTCCAATTTTGTGACCTATCCGCAGTGGACGGTGCCTGTCAGCATTATTATGAAGGAGATGCTGCCGGCCATCAAGAATAACATCGACTATTTACGGAAGCAGAATCTTATGGTGGTGGATGACAAGGACAGTGTGAGGGACCCGACTACGATAAACTGGAAAAGGCTGAATAAGAATAACTTCCCTTATCAGCTAAAACAGCGGCAGGGAGATGATAATTCCCTGGGGGTCATGAAATTTAACTTTAGAAATAAGTATGATGTGTATTTGCATGATACTAATGGGCGGTGGATGTTCGATAAGACGTTCAGGGCGTTGAGTCATGGCTGTGTGCGGGTAAAGGAATGGCGGAAGCTGTCGGACTTTTTGATCCGCAACGATACGACGAAATATCATCCGGACACGCTTCGTGCGTGGATCAAGCGGCAGGAGAAGCATACGGTCTGGGGGTTTGCGCGGGTGCCTATCTATTTGCGGTATTTTACCTGTGAGGGTAAAAAAGGACACATTGTTTTTTATGATGATATATATGGCGAGGACAAGCAGTTGAGGAATAGATACTTTGCCAGTAAGCCGATAATTTGATATCTTGCGCTGGTAGATCCATTTCCTTTGAAATTAACCAGACGTCGCCATGTCAAAAAAAATTCGCACAGGAGTACTTGCTTATCTCTTGCTACCGGTGGCTGTAATTGGCCAGGCTCATCACAAACCGGCACCCGTCAAAGTTCAATATGGGGTTGCCAGCTTTTACTCTAATAAGTTTGAAGGTCGTAAGACCTATACCGATGAGATCTTCATGCAGGAGAAGCTTACCGGGGCCAGCAATACGTTGCCGATGCATACCTGGGTGCGGGTGACGAATCTGCGTAATCAGCGATCGGTGATCGTCCGGATCAACGATAAGATGCATCCCCGGAATAAGAGGCTTATCGACTTGAGTCATGCGGCGGCAAAGAAGCTGGGATATACGGGACGTGGACTGACGAAGGTGAGGATCGATGTATTGGGGAAGAAGAGGCCTGTGGAGGCGGAAGAAGAATCGTTGACGAAGGATCAATAAGGAAGGACCTGCGACATTGCCAGCAATAAAAAACCCGGTGCAATATGACCAAATCTGCTCATAAGGCCACTCACACCGGGTTCGGGCAGGATCTTACTGTTTCATTTTCTTAAACACACTGATAGTGCCGCTTGTGGAAACATGCAGCAGGTAACTAGCTTTTGGACCTGTTACGGCGACATAATAGCTTAATCCGTCGTCTGCGTCGGTGAATTCAGTTGCTTCTGTAACTACGTAGGACGGGTATTCTTTTTTCAGATTCATTTGTACGAAGAGCGGCAGGTTGTTGAGCATTACGAACCTGCTGGTGGCGACGGGCTCGCCGGTGAGGTCATAAAATGCCTGTAAGCGGAGGCCGTTCCATACAAAGTTCACTTCTGTAAATTGTCCCTTGTTTTTGCATTCTACTTCTTTGGCCTCGGGAAATTTTCGTTCAAAATGATCTTTACCTTTGAAGAATGGGATATCGCTGGGTCCTGTTGTATTTTTTATCGATCCAACAACTGTTTTGCCTGACAGTGTGTTGAGATGAAAGATATGCGCGATACCATTGTTATTTGATGAGGCAGGCGCGCTGTTGTTTGCGAAGGCGGAGCCGCTTACTGTTAAAGAAAGTATAACGACGATAAATGAGATTTTCATAACTTATTTTTTAAATGTTATCCTGATATTTTTTCGATGCGCTAGCTGTACTCTATATGACCAACGCAGTGCCAAACAGGTTACAGGGGTGTAAAGCATTGATAGTGAACGATGCACCGAAATCGTGTTCTGGCGCGGGTGTCCGGTTTCGGACGTTCCGTTGTTCGTTAATGGACAATTTTGTAAATTTTTTTAAAATATAAAACATGAAAGCAAGCATTGGTATTAGCCCGGCGAATCTTCAATCAGTAGCAACGGAATTAAGCAAGTTATTGGCAGACGAATTTTTGCTTTACACGAAGACACGGAATGCGCATTGGAATGTGGAAGGAACAGATTTTCATTCGATGCACGTATTTTTCGAGCAGCAGTATGAGCAATTGGATGAGATCATGGACAGTGTTGCCGAGCGGATTCGTCAGCTGGGGCATTATGCACCTGCCACCTTGAAGAGCTTTTTGAATCTTACGCATCTGACGGAGCAGTTGGGTGAACGTAATGACAGCTTAGGATTTATAAAAGAGCTGCTCATCGACCATGAGAACATTATTATCTTTTTGAGAGAGAACATCAATCGCTTTGCGAGTGAGTATGGAGATGCGGGAACGAGTGATTATATCACGGGTTTGATGGAAGATCACGAAAAGATGGCGTGGTTCTTACGCGCGCATATAAGATAAGTCATACTAACCGTTATTATAAGCCCCCGGTTTCCGGGGGGCTTATTGTTTTAGTTCTTATTGGTTTTTTAGTTCGTGCGCTGGTCGATGGTGCCTGCGACGAGTCGATAGGTTATAGCGCTGCCGGCATTGGCTGTGACGGGATTGGCCACCTGCGATAAGGTTTGACCGGTTCCGGCGACAATGGTAAGGTTAGTGATCATGGGGGAGCCCGCCGGTATGGAGCCGTTTGGCGTGAACAGGATGACCAGGTTTCTCGACGAGTGCCATTGGGCTGGCAGGGTCAGTGTATAGGAGGCGGCTGTGGCCGTCAGGTTGAAACGGACGATGTTGGTGCCGCTGGTGACAGTAGAAGAGGTCCCGGTAGTAATGGTCGTTACGGAATCCGGTCCGGCTCCGACGGCGGTAGAAAGGGTTGAGAGGGTGACTTCTTTCCGGATGCTATCGTTTCCGTGGACCAGCACTGAATAGGCGCTGCCGGTTGTGCCTGTGATCCCTGCGTCGTACAAGTTGGAATTCGGCCCGCTCGCATAACAGTTGAGAAACCTGTTATTTACTCCCCCTAAGGTGGAGACAATGAATCCTGTATAAGAGAACACACAGTTCTGGAAAGTGGTATTGCTGGCATCAATGTCTATTATACTGCCGCTGCCCAGGGTTCCAGTGACATTGACCTGGGAAAAGGTGGCTGCGCTGCCATTCCGGACAAATATCGCCGTACCGCCGGTGCTGGTGCTGCCGACAAAGGTGTATTTGTCATTGGTAAAGCTACCTTGTACGCTATCTACGTCCAGGTAAGTAGAGCCAGCGAGATATGCCTTTTGAACGTTGCCGATCGAGCGGAATCCCAGCTGGTCACGAAAATAGGAAAAGGCTACTGTGGAGTCTTTGACCACGTTGTTCAGGACCAGGTTGTTTATCCCGATCGCCCCGCCCCTGCTATTGACGGTATAGGGTACGGCGAAAGGAGAAGTGGTCGGGCTTAGTATACTCTCAAATACATTGTTGGATAACGTGGAATACCGGAGGCCGGCAAACTCGATACCAATGGTTTTACAATCGTATACGTAATTGTGGTCAGCCAATATATTGCTGCCCAGTCCGCTGATGCTGATGCCAAAGCCGGCGGCTGCTGATTGGACGCCGCAGTGTCTGAACTTGTTATTCGTCATGCTGATGTTGCTAAACCATTCTACAAAACCCTCTCCCAGCGCTCCCATGCCAGAAGCCCCGAGGCTGTCAAAATCACAATGGTCTACCACCACATTGCGGATGGTTCCGCCGTTGCCACTTCTGTGTGCGAACAGCTCTATTCCGTCTGTGAAACCATACCGGCCGGATATCTTGCAGTATTTTATGACAATATTGGTATCGATACGGGTCTGTACGTGATCGCCAGCGGTGTCGAGGGCTGCCGTTATACAGCTGGGATGGTGCACCGTCTCGGTGTCCGTATTCTCGACGGAGATGTTTTGAATGGTAATATTGCTGACATTATAGCCAATAAAGAGGACGGTTCGTACGCGAACGTCGCCGATAAGCCTCGTGTTTACTTTGTCCGAACCATTGATGGTCACCCCGCCTTTATTCAGTCCTATCTGGCTGGAGATCTTGTAGAATACGGCAGGGTTTGGCACCGTTACTATCGTATTTGCTGTTGCGACAGCCGCCTGGAAAGCGGGTGCGTCATTGGTAGTACCGTCGCCGTGCGCACCGAACCAGAGTACATTGACCAGACCCGGTGTATAGATGCGGATAAGTCTACCGGGGTCCGATCCTATCTGGATGACCATGCCAGGGACCACCGTGGCTGATGAGGACGGGTTCCAGTAAAAGGTGCCACCGCCTCCGTCACCGGGGGAATAGAAGCCCCTGACATTGATCGTCGTACCGGCCACTTCCGCTGTAGAGTTGATAGCGGCCATATTATCAAAGGTCAGGTCAAAATGTTTGGAGGCGTTGGGAAAGGGATAGGCAAAACTAATGGCAAATGAGAGACTTGCCAGGATGAACAGGCTGATCTTTTTCATGGAATGAAGGTTTTTGTCCCTTCATAACTCGAAACCCGGGTTTTTATTGCTTATCTTTTTTACCACCAAAGAGGCGTTTGAAAAAGCCTTCTTTTTTCTTTGGGGGTTCTGGTTTTTTTGTGTCCGTTACGGTGATCTTAATAGAGCCTTCTTTGCTGTTGGCTTCTTTCAGGATCTTTTGTTCCTCGGGTGAGAGCTTGGAATCCAGGGGAACGGTAGGGGGGCTTGTATCGATATATTGATTTGCTTTTCCGTTGCCCTGGTTGGCGCCTTCCGCTCCGGGAGGAGGTGTATTTTCAATAAGCTTTTTGTAGTCGTACATCATTTCATTGCGCATGTTAGCTGGCTGGACGAATCGTGCATTTTTTTCGATGCCAAGGGTTTTGTCGGCGAGCACTTTAGCGAAGAAGTATTCCCAGATGGGGCGGGCTGCCTGTGCGCCATAACCCAGACCACCTTCGAGATGGATGAAGCGATCGTCGCAGCCTATCCATGCGCCTGCCATCAGCTGGGGGATATATCCCATGAACCAGGCGTCGGAATTATCGTTGGTGGTGCCAGTCTTGCCTCCCATTTCGGCTACACCCAGCCGGTTGCGGAGGCCTGCCGCGGTACCGAAGTCTACGGGGCCCTGCATCATACGCGCCATGGTATAGGCGGTGGCCTGGCTGATGACTTCTTTTCGTTTGGTGTCGAAGCGATCCAGTACATTCCCATTCTTGTCCTCTATACGGGAGATGTAATAAGGCTTTGCGTTGAAGCCGCCGGCGGGGAACATGGTGTATCCCCACATCATTTCATAGAGGGAAAGGTCGCAGGCGCCAAGGGCCATGGAGGGGTAGGGATCTATTTTTGTGGGAAGGCCGATCTGAGTGTTGATATAATCGGCGAAATGTTTGGGGCCTACCTGTTTCATGATATAAGCCGCTACTCCATTCACCGACCATGCCAGACCGTTAGCCATCGTCATGGAGCCGCCTTCGTATTTGTCCATACGGGCGGGCACGTTGCCAAAGCCGGGGAAATATTGCTGGCTGGTCTGGCACTGGCTTTCGGGGGTCATGTTAAAATCTTCGATGCCCAGGCTGTAGAGAAAGGGCTTGATGGCGCTGCCTACCTGCCGTTTCGTATTGATATTAACGTGGTCGTATTTATAGGTTTTGAAGTCGATGCCGCCGACCCAGGCTTTTACGGCTCCTGTAACGGGGTCCATGACCATAAAGGCCGTCTGCAGCATCGTCTGGGTGTATTTTATGGAATCCAGCGGGCTCATGAGCGTATCCTTTTCGCGTTTGGAGTTCCAGGCAAAAACTTTCATTGAAACAGGCTGGCTGAAGCTTTTGCGGATCTCGGCGTCGGTGAGACCATCTTCTTCTTCATTACGCCAGCGGTCGCTGTTGTGCATAGCGGCTTCGAGGACATTCATATGATCTTTCCAGATGAGGCCTTTGCGGATATTGTACTGGGAGCTGAGAGACCGTTGCAGGATCGGCAGCTGTTTGGCAACGGCTTCATCGGCATACAGCTGCATACGCGGATTGATGGTCGTATAGATCTTGAGTCCGTCCTGGTAGAGATTATAGGGTTCGCCTGTGGCGGGGTTCTTATGGTCTTTGCACCATTTCTGCAGCTCATTGCGGAGCACATCCCGGAAATAAGGTGCGAGGCCATTGTTCTCGTCCGCCTTTTTATAATTGCTGAGATCGATGGGGCGCACCTTTAGCTTTGAATAGTCGGCTACGGAGAGATAGTTGTTCTTGACCATCTGGTTCATGACGGTATTACGTCTTTCGATGGCCATCTTGGGGTTCTTCCGTGGATTGTAGAGAGTATTTCCTTTCAGCATACCGATGAGTACGGCTGCTTCGTCGACGTTGAGACGATCGGGCTCTTTTTGGAAGAAGGTACGGGAAGCATTGCGAATGCCATACAGGTTGTCACCAAAAGGCACTTCATTGAGATAGAGGGCCAGGATCTCCTGTTTGGTGAAATTGCGTTCCAGCTTTATGGCGATGATCCATTCTTTTAGTTTTTCTATGCCACGGCGGACAAAGTTCCTGGAGCCCTGATCGAGCAGGTTTTTGGCCAGCTGCTGGGTAATGGTGCTGCCGCCGCCGTCTCTGCCCAGCTTGACCACGGCCCGCATGACGGAAAAGCCGTCGATGCCGGAGTGTTCGTAAAAGCGTTCGTCTTCGGTGGCTACGAGGGCGTTGACGACATTGGGGGAGATGTCCTTGTATTCGACATTGCTGCGGTTGCCCTTGTCCTTATAATATTTCCCCATGGGAGTGCCGTCTTCTGCAAAGACCTCGGTGGCGAGGGTGATGGAGGGATTTTCCAGCTCTTTCAGAGAGGGCAGGGAGCCGAAGACTCCCAGGTTGATGAGGATAAGAAAGAGGATAAAGGCTCCCAGTCCATAAAAGAAGATCTTCCAGAAAATACGGACGAGTTTGGCAGACATATATGAGTTTGTTGTTATTAGAATTTCCCGGGATAGGCCGCTTGCAGGAATTGCCTATAAGCGGACATATCCTTGTTATTAAGTAACAGATCGAGGTTCGGAGCGGATATGATCAGGAATGTGTACTTATTTGCCGGCAGCCAGGGGATGATATTCCTGGGAGCGAGGGCTTTTACCTTTTGAAGGTAGTCGATGGCGTCGTTGGCATTCCCGAAATTTCCGATGACAACCATCTTCAGAGTGTCGGTGATAGTAGCATTGTCTGTGGTCAGCGACAGGCTGTAATATTCTTCGGTATTATAGCGGCTGAAGGCATTTTTTGTTTCACTCACATACACCGGGTCTACCTTATCCAGGAGGATCAGCACCGAATGGGGCTTTTCCGGGTTAAGGGAGAAGACTGAATTAAGTGTACGCAATTTTGCGGCCAATTGGATCGTGTCCTCCCTTAATTTCTGCATGACGGCATTGACGGAATCTGCTTTATGTCTCAGAAAGGCCATTTGTGCGGAGTCGGCCTGTGCTTTGACCATTGCTGCCTGGATGGAATCCTGCTGGCGGCGCAGCTGAGCCAATTGGTTGGCGTCCATGGTGATCTTGCGTATGCCGGCCGTATCGACCTTCAGCTTGTCCATACCGACGCCCGGTTGGGCTATGGCTGCTTTTTGCCCCTGTACACCGGCTGCATTGGGTATATGGGCGCGGGCCAGCTGGGAAGTATCTTCTTTTACGAGCATATTGGAGTCATTGCGGACCAGGCGCGGTCTGTCGTCCGCAGCAGCCTTCGGGGTGGGCTTGTCGATGACGATGGAGTCGTCGTCTTTTGCCCTGGTCACCTGCAGTTTGGTCAGGTAGTCTTCGATCTGTTTGCGTCGGTTGAGGACATCGAGCAGGGTAGCTGCTTTTGCGGCCATCGGGGTCTTTGGCCATTTCATCTGGATCGTCGTCAGGATGGACTTTGCCTGCGGGTCCTGGCGGCTTCGGATGAGATAGACGGACTCGATATAGAGCAGCTGAGGGGTCCAGTATTTGTCTCCGTAAAGGCTGTCGGCAACTTTCTTTTCTGCGATGGCCTCCTGGAATCTGCCTTCTATAAAAGCGATGTAGATCTTTTCATACTGGTGGGTGGCATTGACCTTGAGGCTGCCTGCTGCCTGCTGGGTAGAGTCCGGATTGACGGCGCGGGCGGTAAGTGAGCCATTGGGATATTTTTGTTTCATGCGGTTGAGAATTCTCGCCGCATTTTCTTCGTCTCCTAATTTCTTATAACAGTAGTAGAGATTGAGCAGGGTTTCCTGTTCCCTGCGTGTTTCGGGGAATTTCGACAACAGGCTATCATAGGTATGGATAGCGGAAAGGTAATCGGGGATGCCTTCCTGATAGGTCTTACCGAGCGTAAACAGCGCATTTTCCACGGAGTCCATGGATTTCTTCATTTTCTCTTCGGTGAGAGGAAGATTGTTCAGCAGGGTTTTGAAGTCGATGACATTAGCTGCGCCCGGACCGGCGCCGTTGGCTCCCCCCTGCAGATCGTTTCTTCCGGTTGGCTTGCCTGCCAGACTGGTTTTCATAGCGGAGGCTATCTGCCAGTTATCGACATTGGGGCGGTTGCCATATTTCGTCCTAAAATCGGAATAACCTTTTGCCTTTAGCGATGGGTTGTTGAAATACCAGTCTGCGCTGCTGCCTGAGCTCGATTTGAACAGATCGGGTGCAGCGGCATTATTGTTATTGAGCGAATTATTGGAAAAAGAGCTGTCTGCTTCATCCCGGAGGCCTTGCTGCTTGCGGAGGGCCCTGACCAGTTTTTTTATATAGGCGTCGCGTTGGGGGATGGGCATGGCTGCAATACGCTGGAGGCTGTCCTGGCGGTCCATGATCTGCAATTGGGCAACAATGATAGCGAGAGCAGCCTTACGGTCGGGCAGCCAGCTGATATCGCCCAATGAGGCGGCGTCGCCGGAGCCGATGTTTAAGCTATCGTAGTAGTTCTTAGCGGCTCTGTACTTTTTTTCATCGAAAGAAAGGTTGGCCAGCTGGAGAAAGGACCTGTTGCGCTGGAGACTATTTGCCTGTGTCGCATAGTGGACGCTTTGAAGCAGGAAATTCTCCGCGCCGGGAGTATTATTCCTTTCTAGTTCCATTTGTGCGGCCGTATAATAAATAATATCCCGGTAAGACTCATACTTATCGCGGTGTGCCATGCGTACGAGGGCCTGGATATTACGGGCTATGAAGTCTGCGGTGCCTTCCTTGTTTTGCCGGATGGCGTTGAGGCGGGCATAGATCTCGAGGATCGGGTCATAGGTATGGGTGATGGTCCTTTCATAGAATGTTTTTGCTTCAAAGGAGTTGCCGACCCGTTCGTACAGCTGGGCGATGAGATATTCCCAGCGGGCGCCTTCTTCGCGGGTGGTGGCGGCGGGCAGGGCTTTTTCCAGGTAGACGGCGGCGCTGTCGTAGATCGATCTTTTATAGAACCAAAGGGCTTTTACTTCGTTGAGATTGGGCACAAGGCGGGCGGGGAATTCCGGATCATGCGTGAGGACTTCGATGAGGGCGGATGCTTCTCCATATTGCTCTTTGGCGATGTAGGTGCGTACTTTCCAGACCAGGGCATCATTGCGGCTGGGTGGCAGGGACAGTGCCCGTTGCAGGATATTTCTTTTTTCTATGGTGGAGACGATATTGGCGTTGCCTCCTTCTTCTTCATTGGCATTACTGCCGATGGGTTTGTCATAGCCATCGCTTTCTTTTGGGGCGAAGGCAAAATTCAGGAACTGAAGGGTAATATAGGCAGAGTCAAAATCTTTTTTCAGGTAATAGGCCTTTCCGATAAGCAGATAGAGGTTGTCGATCCAGTCGTTGCGGGTGTCATGGATGAGGATGCCTGCGGTACATTTATAGATGATGGAGTCGAGCTCTCTTTTTTGCGCGAGTGTAGCTTCGAGGGTATAATTATAGAAGGGGAGAAGCCGGGTATAGTCGTCGCGGAACTGGGATTTAGCCCGTTCGAGGATCATCTTCAGCTTTTCGTTGGCGTTGAAGTAATAATTATAATGGGTGATGGTGTTCTGAATGAAGCGGCGGCTCTTTTTGAATTTTTTCCCGTCGTTGGATTTCTCGGAGGCGAGAGTACGGTTTTCGAATTTTTTTGGTTTTACGAGGGTATAGTCAACACCTACCTGTCCCGAGGAGGCCAGGTAAATGAACGCGAAAACGACTGACAGCAGAATCTTTCTATATGTCACGTATACCTTTTAGAGTTTGCGGATGCAAACTTAAACTTTCTAGGTAATAACTGATTTTCAGGGAAATTATTTTATTATCTTTATCAGAACTAGTCCAATTTATCCAATATGGCCAAATTCGATGCCAATTCTACCTTAAAACGTCTGCAAAACCGCTACCGCCTGGTAGTAATGAATGATGATACCTATGAGGAGGTTGTGACCTTTAAACTGTCCCGTCTGAGCGTTTACACTGTTCTCTGCACGATTTTTGTATTGTTGACCGGGCTGACGGTGGCGTTGATCGTTTTTACGCCGCTGAAGCTGTATATTCCGGGGTATGGGGATGTGAATAACACTAAGGACCTTCGTGAACTAAAAATACGGACAGATTCGTTAGAGCAGGAAGTGAGGTATAAGGATCAATATTTACAGGGGATCAGAAGTGTTTTACAGGGGAATACGACGGTGAAGCTGGATACGAATATGCTGAGTATTCCGAAAACCGAGAAGATAAACGATTAGAGAGGGCCGTGACGGCAATGAGCAGTGTGAAGCGTGGCCGGGGGCAACCCAATCCAAATACTTACGAATAACTAAAATCCATATTGTATGTTCAACGGAAAGACCAAATCTGACAATTTTTCACTCGGCGGAGAAGCTCCCGTGAGTGCAAGCGCGAGCCTGATCGGGGCCGGCACTACCATGAAAGGCGACATTACCAGCAATGGGGATCTGCGGATCGACGGCATGCTGGTTGGCAACATCCACTGTTCGGCCAAGGTCGTCATCGGCGCCAATGGTGTTGTGGAAGGTGATATCAATGGCCAGCAGGCTGATATCATGGGTAAAGTTACCGGTACTATCAAGGTGAAGGATCTGTTGCAGTTGAAGGGCGGAAGCCATTTGAATGGAAATATCCAGGCGACCAAGCTACAGATCGAGCCTACAGCCAACTTCAATGGGCAATGTCATATGACCCCTGCCGCTACGAGCAATGCTCCTTCCGGGAACGGGAAGCCGGCAGATATAAAGAAAGAAGTCAAAAATGCAGAACTCGCCGCCGGATAAGGGGGGGGATGAAAGTGGTTCCCGCGACTCTGACAGGCGTAGGGAACTTTTACGTTATGCCGGACTATCCTCAGAAGTAGCGGCTTCGATAGCTATCGCCGTGCTACTGGGGATAAAGGCGGACAAATGGCTGAAGGTTTCTTTTCCAATCCTTTCCTGGTGCTTACCTTTGCTGGTAATTGTAGTTTTAATTATCAAACTGATCAAAGATAGTTCAGGAAAAAACGATGGAAAATAAGGTAACCGGCAGGTCTTTTCTGCCTATTCTGCTAATTTTTATACTTGCGGGTCTTTTTATCTGGTTAGGTCACAATGTGCTGGCGGGCTGGAATGCGGATTTTCGGGTCCTGCTGGCGGGCAACGGAATATTATTCCTGGTGACGGGAATAAGTTTTGGCTTGTATACCAAGGCTTTGCACAATGCCAACGTACATGCCTTTCTTCGGGTGATGTATGGCAGCCTGCTGATCAAAATGTTGGTTTGCCTGTTGGCTACCTTCATCTATGCTTTTGTGGCTGGCAAGGCTGTGAACCGGAATGGGGTTATCGGTTGTTTCGTGCTGTATATACTCTATACTTTCTTTGAGGTGAAGATCCTGATGAATATGACCAGGAAGCCTTCGACAACCAGCGTCACGGACCATGCCTAAGAATGAAGCTCCATTAGACTATTTGCGCCGGTGGATACCTTCCGCCGCTGCCCCATTAATCCTGGAATATTTGAACCACTACCAGGTGCATCTGACCATCACGCGGGAGCGAAAAAGCGTGTTGGGAGATTACCGGCATGCTACCCGGGACCAGAATCATCGTATCAGCGTCAACGGGAATCTGAATCACTGGTCTTTCCTGATCACTCTTATACATGAGCTGGCTCACCTGGTTACTTTTATGGAGTACAGTAACAGGGTGCAATCGCATGGGAAAGAGTGGAAGACCATTTACCGGAAGATGCTGGAAGAGTTCATCCGGCTTTCTATTTTTCCTGCGGATATCCTGGATGCCCTGAAAAAGAACCTGCATGATCTGCCGGCGAGCAGCTGTGCGGATGAGGGATTGATGCGGGTGCTTCGCCGGTATGATGAGAATTCGGGCGAGCTTTTGCTGGTGGAGCAGATCCCGGAGGGCGGTTGTTTTAGTCTTGAGGATAACCGCGTGTTCCGGAAAGGAAAAAAACTAAGAAAAAGATATCAATGTGTGGAATTGGCCACGGGAAAATTGTATCTTTTCAGTCCGATTTACGAAGTAAGACCTGCGTCGTAAATTTATACTCCCCCCTAAACAACCCCAGCAAACTTATCCGTTGATTGTAGCCCGTTTTTAAATCGTCCCTTAAGAAGGCGAGGATGATCGTTATTGATCGCCGGCAAGTCCGCTGTCGATGGCGAGGATGATCGCCGTAATTTTTTATGAAGGCAGCTCTACAGATCCTTTAACATCCAGACAGAGCAGCCATAATGACCTGTATTGCCCATTGGTCCATCGATGTAATGAAAGCCGAATTTTTCATAAATGGACATGGCTTTTTGTAGTTCGGGCATGGTCTCGATATACACTTGTTTGTAGCCGTAGGAAGCGGCGAAGGTCAGGCATTTTTCAATGAGCTGTTTGCCCAGCCCCTTTCCTCTTGCGTCAGGAGCAAGATACATTTTCACCAGTTCGCATACTCCTTCGGGTAGTCCGGCAGAAGGATAGATGCCGCCGCCGCCGGCGATGTGGCCGTCGATGATACCGACGTGATAGCGGCTGCCATTTATCTGGAAGCTGGCGAACATGTCATCGGTAGCCTGGTCGTAATAGGCGGTGCCGGGCTTGTTGGCGCCGAATTCGGTCAATGTATTGCGAATAATGGCAGCGATGGCGGGGTTATCCGCAGGAAGGATGGGACGAATCTTAATCATTAAGTAAAGATAAGGCCCCTAGCTAATTATCGCGATGAAGCTGTATAAAATGGCGATCGTGACGATGATAATGCCAATAAAGGGTTTGTCTGCGTTTTTCATTGTTGTCGTTTTTAGGAACCGGATTATATCCCGATTAACGACAGTAGGAAGGCAAATAGTATGCCCTGGGCTATAGAAGTTTCAGGCGTGTACCGAAGATTCCTCATTGTGGGGAATAACATTATTTAGCGCCGAATGCCGGAAGCTGTCGCGGGTGCAGGAATAGACCGCTGTACGGTCGGTGTTTTCCGAAAGCCGGGAGAAACCCGATCGTTGCAGCAGGAGACTTCTCGGGTCGCCGGCCGGAACGTGATTCATTGTTGTCAGTATGTTACGAATAGAAGGATCGTTGAACAGGGAAGCGATACAAGTCCTGAAGGCCGGGAGGTTGACTGACTCCTGGAAGGAATGATAAAAGCAATAGATGCCGATGGTTCCTGGTTGGGACAGGAATTCCGGTCTCAGGTCCATTTGAACGGCAGGATGAACTTCCAACAAAAAGAGGATGTGATTACACTGAGAGACCAGGTAAGCGCCATAGACGCCATTGGTTTCCATTCGATCGTAAATCTCCCATAATCCTTCGTCGGGGTATTGTGTTTTATTATTGCCGTAGAACTCCTTGCGGAAGATCTCCCGGATAATGGAGCGGTCCATTGCTTTATTGACTGGTCTTACAGACAATGTCCCGTTGGCGGGATGTTTGGTTAGAGTAAACATAGAAAGTAGGCATGGTTTGGATGACAGAGTCGAGTCCTACTATTGAAGTCTTAACCAGGAGTTGCTAATCTGCGGCAATCAGGCAGTTGCAAAGCCGCGTACTATTCAGAAAAGAAAAGATGGTACAAAAGTGCTATAAAAAGGGATATAACAGAAATATAATAAGCAATATAAAGCATTTCTGTTTATTAAATTGTAAAAAACAGTAAGTGTTAACTCCTAATTGCCGCATTTTTACAGGTCGGAATAAGCCGTCGGATGCAGGAAAACGATGTCGACGTGCGAGACATTATGCTGGTACTCGGGGGCGGCTACCAGCTGTTTCCAGAAGGGGTCTTCGCCAAATGTCTTCCAGTGTTGGTCGCGGGAGGTCATGTTGTCGAAGCTGGTCATATACATCAGGTTGGGCATATGGCTGCCTGCTATTACACTGGCATAGAAGACCGCATTAAAACCCAGGCGTTTGAAGAGGGGGACTTCTCCTCCTTCGTTGAACATACGGACCTTGTTGGCATAGTATTTTTCCGTAGGTCCTTCATAGCTGCGAAGCTCATAGATACGCTGGTCACGAGGGCCCTGCAGAGCGGTGGGGGCGGCGTGTTGGGGCATATCGGGAAATGCCTGTAAAAGAATCGATTCCATACGGGCATAGGGTGGATTATCGTATGGGGCATCCAGGTAATCCTTCCCGTCGGTCTGGTATTGAGCATCTTTATCCAGGGATGGAGTCAGGGTGTTCAGCTGTTCCATTGTTCTCAGCGGGATCAGCACGTAAATGCGGCGAATTGCAGCGGTATCATTTCCAACGGGTTTAAAGACACCTACTTCGGAAATTCTTAGTCGGTGAAGGGCAGGAATGAATGCCGTTTGGAGGAATTTTTCGACCCTGGCTTCCTGTTCTGCTGTCTTTAGCTGATAGACCCGGATGGAATAAAACTCCTGTTTAGGGCTAAGGGGAATGGGTAGATTTGTTGTGGCAGAGGCGCCGAAATGCAGTATCAACAAGGCCAATACGAATATGTTTCTCATTATTGAAATATTGAATATGTTTGACTGGAACAAAATTAGCTGGATAAATGTAAAGTACTAAAACCGTTTTAACAAAAACTTGAAGGCCCGGGAGGCCTGAATACCAGCCAATAAACCTAATTTGGCGCACTCCTGATTCACTTATGCGATATCTAACTTATCCCTTCGTCATTTTTCTATTACTGTCTTCTATTGAAGGCAGTGCTCAGCAATTTCTAACCGGCAAGATCTATAAGAAGAACAGCACTGAAGCGCTGATCTCGGTCAGTATTCATAATATCTCCGCGCAGCGGTATGATCTCTCGGAGGAGAACGGCAGTTACCGGATCCAGGTTGTTCCGGGCGATCATGTCTCTTTTTCTTCGGTGGGATATGTGGCGGATACGGTGACGGTGACGGCGTCCATGCTGACTGCCGACTTCCCTGTCTATCTGGATGTCCGGGCGCAGACCCTGAAGGCTGTGCGGGTGGGGGAATTCAGCAATTACCAATTGGATTCTATGGATAGGAAGAAGGAATATGCCTGGGTGTATGAACATGACAATACGCCACGTGTGGATCACAATCGTAAGGGTGACGGGGTTGGTGTCACGCTGAATATTTTCCGGAATGCGGGTTCAAAAGAGAAGCAGCGGGAGAAGCTGGAGAAGAGGCTGGCAAAGGAGGAAGAGGAGTATTATATCGACTACCGTTATAACAAAGACAATGTTGCAAGGTATACGCATTTGACGGGGGACAGTCTGAAGCAGTTCATGATAAAGTATCGTCCTTCCTATGAGTATTGCCGGCGGGCGGCTAATGTAGACATCCTTGTTTACATAAATGATAGTTATAAACAATACCTTAAGGGGGACTAAATATTGTTGGGGCACGTGTGCCGATAATTAAATATCTTTCCTTCTGATCAAAAACGATTTGTTCATGAAGGAGCTAAGAAGCCGGAACTGGTTTGGTAAAACCGACAAGATGGGTTTTATCTATCGCAGCTGGATGAAGAACCAGGGATTTCCGGAAGATATGTTCGATGGCCGCCCGGTCATCGGGATCTGTAATACCTGGTCTGAGCTTACTCCCTGTAATGCCCATTTAAGAGATATCGCTGAGGTTGTCAAACGCGGTGTATATGAAGCCGGGGGCTTTCCCCTGGAATTCCCTGTCATGTCATTGGGGGAGACCCTGCTTAAACCTACGGCCATGCTGTTCCGGAATCTGGCCAGCATGGATGCGGAGGAATCTATCCGTGGCAATCCGCTGGACGGGGTAGTCCTGCTGACGGGTTGTGATAAGACCACGCCTTCCACGCTGATGGGTGCTGCCAGTGTGGATCTGCCGACTTTAGTAGTGCCGGGTGGTCCTATGCTGAATGGCAAGTTCCATGGGCATGACATCGGGTCGGGGACACATGTATGGAAGTTCGACGAAGACAGGAAGAAGGGTATTATGAGCGACGCGGATTACCTGCTGGCGGAAAGCTGTATGTCGCGTAGTCCGGGGCATTGTATGACGATGGGGACGGCAAGCACCATGGCCTGTATGGTAGAGTCGCTGGGGCTTACGTTGCCGGGTGCAGCGGCGATACCGGCTGTAGACTCCCGCAAAAAAGTATTGGCGCATCTTTCGGGGCGGCGGATCGTGGAAATGGTAAAGGAAGATCTGCGGTTGTCCAAAATATTGATACGCCCTGCCTTCGAAAATGCTATTAAGGTCAATGCCGCCGTTGGCGGGAGCACGAATCTAATTATCCATCTCACGGCTATAGCTGGTCGGATAGGGGTGCCGCTGGCACTCGATGATTTTGATACCCTGGGGAGCCAGATCCCCTTATTGCTGAACCTCATGCCATCGGGTAAATTCCTGATGGAAGACTTTTATTATGCAGGAGGTCTGCCGGTGATCCTGCATGAGCTGAGGGAGCTGCTGGATATGGAAGTCCTGACGGTAAACGGGAAGACCCACCGGGAGAATATAGCGGGTCGGGATACCTGCTATAACCGGGAGGTCATCAGCTCTATTGAACAACCGATCATTCCGCATGCGGGCATTGCCGTCGTCAAGGGGAATCTTTCCCTGAATGGGGCCGTGATCAAGCCTTCTGCTGCCAGCCCTGCGCTGATGCAGCATCGTGGCAGGGCTGTAGTATTTGAAACGATCGAAGACTATCATGCACGGATAGACGATCCTGCTCTCGACATCGATGAGACCTGTATCATGGTGCTTAAGAATGTGGGACCTGTGGGTTATCCTGGTATGCCCGAAGTCGGGAATATGGCGCTGCCTAAAAAATTACTGGAAAAAGGGGTGACGGATATGGTCAGGATCTCGGATGGTAGGATGAGCGGAACGGCTTATGGCACGGTAGTATTGCATGTGTCACCGGAATCGGCTGTCGGTGGAGCGCTGGCATTAGTGAGAAATGGGGACTGGATCGAGCTGGATGTGGCCGGCCGAAGATTACACCTGGATGTGTCGGACGAAGAGCTGGCGCGGCGGAGAAGCGAGTGGGTTTCCCCGGAGGTGCCAGGAACGCGACGCGGGTATGTACATTTGTATGTCAATCATGTTCAGCAGGCCGATAAAGGAGCTGATCTGGATTTTTTGACAGGCGGATCGGGGTCGCAGGTGACAAGGGATTCTCATTAACCATGTATACTGCTTTATGAATTTATTGATCGTTCTGTTTGGGATTCTATTATTGGTGGCGTTGATCTCATGGGGAAAGGTGAATGCTTTTCTTGCCTTTTTGGTGGTATCGATAGTAACGGGTCTTTTGCTGGGCATTCCTTTTGGCAGTATTACGAAGAGCCTGTATAAGGGTATTGGAGATACTCTGGGACAATTGGCTATCGTGATCGTCCTTGGGGCCATGCTGGGTAAGATGGTCGCGGAAAGTGGGGCTGCACAGCGCATTGCCTCTACTATGATGTCGATCTTCGGGGAGAAATATATTCAGTGGGCTTTGATGGTGACGGGTTTTATTATCGGCATCCCGCTGTTCTACAATGTAGGTTTTGTATTGATGGTTCCGCTGATCTTTTCGGTGGTATATAAGTATAAGCTACCGGCTGTATATATCGGGTTGCCGATGTTGGCCTCTCTGTCTGTGACACATGGTTTTCTTCCGCCACACCCGGCGCCGGCGGCGTTGGTGGGGCAATTTCATGCCAGTATGGGGAAGACCTTGCTTTATGGGATCTGCATTGCTATTCCGGCTATTATTCTGGCGGGTCCTGTTTTTTCCCGAACCCTGAAACATATTGTTTCTTCCCCGTTGGAAGGATTGGTGGCTGCGGACAAACCGGAATCACAACTGCCGGGCATCGGGAATAGTATTCTGTCCTCTTTGTTACCGGTGCTGTTGCTTATGCTGACCACCCTGTTGCCCTTGTTATTTTCTCTTTCTCCGGTGGTTAAGAATGTAATAGACTTTTTGGGCGATCCGTCCATTATTCTATTGCTGGCCATTGGGACGGCTACCTATACGCTGGGTATACGCGGGGGAATGACTATTAAAAAGATCATGCAGATCTATGAGGATGCTGCAAAAGATATATCCATGATCCTGCTGATCGTTGCGGGTGCGGGTGCGTTAAAGGAAGTCTTTCTGGATAGCGGGGTCAGCAGAGAAATAGCCGGGATCTTACAGGAGTGGCCTATACATCCGCTGGTGCTGGGCTGGCTGATCGCAGCGATCATCCGGGTCTGTCTGGGGTCGGCTACGGTGGCCGGGCTTACGGCTGCGGGCATCATCCTGCCGCTGATGAACCGGATGCATGTAGATCCGAACCTGATGGTGCTTTCCGTAGGGGCGGGCAGCCTGTTATTCTCCCATGTCAATGACGGCGGCTTCTGGCTGTTCAAGGAATATTTTAATCTCTCAATAAAAGACACTATCCGGTCATGGTCACTGATGGAGACCATTGTTTCCGTGGTGGGGCTGGTAGGAGTTTTGCTGCTGAATCTTTTGGTACACTAAGTATATTCATGTAATATTATTTAATTTTATATATCAAGTTGCCTCCTTTATCTAAAGCTTATTTATTTTGGAGAAAACGATCACCAAGGATATCCTGAAAAACGAGCTATATGCCGGGCAGCGTCCTGCTGTTGAATTGCTGTATACGCGGTACAGCGGAATGCTGTTCAGCTATATTCTGCAATTTGTTCCCGGGAGGGCGGAGGCCAGTACGTTGCTGGTGGATATTTTTTCCAGGCTCACACCACAACTGCAGACGGCTTTTGATTCGAGTTTGAGCGTTTATTGCTGGCTCCAGGTGGAAGCGCGAAAGATCATTTTAGAATATATTGGTAAGGAGGAAAGGAGGGGCGCCGGAAGGACAAACAAGGCTTATTATTCTTCCCTGCTGGAAGACACTTCACCGGAGCATCAATGGGTCTTTAGGGAATTATTTATCTATGGAAGAAAAAAAGAAGAACTGGCTGCGCAGTCGGGTAAAGACCTGGCTTATATTAGCGGGATCTTAAGGGAATGCCTGCTGGTTATTAGAAAAAATCTCGAGTGACAGTGAATATTGAACTGTATCTGCAAAGCGGAATCGTAGAAAGCTATGCCCTGGGATTGGCCACATCCCTGGAGGTTGCTGAATTTGAGCAACTCTTGCCGCATTATCCTGAGCTGAGGGAAGTATTGTCCGATTTTGAATATCACCTGGAACTATTTGCCATCGACAATGAGGTGCCGCCGCCTCCGGGTACAAAAGAAAGGATCGAGGCGCGTCTTCGGGAGATACCGGCTCCGCCAGTGATCAGGCGGGACCAGGAGCGTAGTTACAGGCGGCAGAAGCGGAAGGGCGAATATATCCCGGTCGAGGTCAGCACGCCTTATATCCGGGTACACAAACACTGGAGGACTTTTTTTATAGCGGTTTTCATATTGTCCAAGATCCTGCTGGGGCTTGCCATTTATTATTATTTGGAATACCGGCATACGCAGAAACATGTGCAACAGCTGGAGGAACAGCTGGGAAAGAGCGGGGAAATTAAAAATTAATTTTGGTTGTTCGGATTTGGCGACTAATTTTGGACTCGTAAATGGGCGCTAATAACAGACAACATCATCACCATCATTTTTTCTTACCTCTGGGGTAGGCCGGTGATGTTTTGTCTAAGCATAAAACTTATTAAGGGCTTACCGGGAGGTGAGCCCTCTTTTTTTTATTTAAATGATAATTTGTGAACAAACTAAAGATCGCTATTCAGAAGTCCGGCCGGCTGTATGATGATTCGGTAAAGCTGTTGAAAGATTGCGGAATCGACCTTAAGAACGGAGTCAACAAGCTTAAGGCAGAATGTGACAATTTTCCGATGGAGATCTATTTCCTTCGGGATGACGATATTCCGCAGTATGTGGAAGATGCCGTGGCGGACATTGGCATTGTGGGTGAGAATGTTCTTTTCGAGAAGAATAAGAAGGCAGAGATCATCGAGCAGCTGGGGTTTGGCAAATGTCGTTTGTCGGTGGCGGTTGGCAGGAGCGAGATCTATGAGGGAGTAGGGTATCTCAATGGAAAGAAGATCGCGACCACCTATCCTACGCTGGTTCGGCAGTTCCTCGAGAAGAATAAGATCAGCGCCGAGATCCATGAGATCAGCGGATCGGTAGAGATAGCGCCGGGTATTGGCCTTGCGGATGCTATTGTCGACCTGGTCAGCAGTGGCAGCACTTTGTTCATGAATGGTCTGAAGGAAGTGGAAACGGTGTTGAAGTCGCAGGCCGTGTTGATCCGTAATCAGCGGCTGGGTGAGGATCAGCAGCTATTGCTGGAGAAATTTCTTTTCCGTATACGCTCGGTAAAGAAGGCCCGGAATAACAAATACATCCTGTTGAATGCGCCCAACGAAAGGTTGCAGGAGATAATTAGTCTGTTACCGGGTATGAAGAGTCCGACGGTGCTGCCACTGGCGGAACCAGGATGGAGCAGTGTCCACAGCGTGCTCAACGAAAATGATTTTTGGGAGATCATCGAGCGGCTAAAAGGTGCAGGCGCTCAGGGTATCCTTGTTGTTCCAATTGAAAAAATGATCATATAATGGAGATTATAGATGTCAGTACTGCAGACAATCTTTCGGCGGGAGCCTTGTCGCGGCCGGTGATCGACACAAGATCGCTGGAGCAGAGGGTCGCGGCAATTTTATCTACCGTGCAGAAGGAAGGTGATAGGGCTGTCAGAGAATTCTCGCAAAAGTTTGACCAGGTGGCGCCCGAGACTTTCGAGCTCAGTGCAAGGGAAATCAGCGATGGGGCAGGAGAAGTGGGGGAGGAGCTGGGAACGGCTATCCGGGCGGCCTACACCAATATCTTAAATTTTCACAGCCGGCAGGGGCAGGCGGAACAGGTCGTAGAGGTGATGGCCGGTGTGAAGTGCTGGCGCAAGTCGGTTGCTATTGAAAAAGTGGGTTTGTATATCCCCGGGGGAACGGCGCCTTTGTTCTCTACCTTGCTGATGCTGGCGATACCGGCGAAGATCGCAGGTTGCAGGGACATTGTGCTTTGCTCTCCCCCTGATCCGGAGGGACGGCTGCATCCTGCGATCCTCTATGCTGCGCAGCTGGTTGGCGTGACGCGTATCTTCCGGGTTGGCGGTGTGCAGGCTATTGCCGCGATGGCTTATGGAACGGAGTCGGTTCCACAGGTCTATAAGATCTTTGGTCCGGGGAATCAGTATGTCACCTGTGCCAAACAGCTGGTGCAGCGGGATGGAGTGGCTATCGACATGCCGGCGGGGCCCAGTGAAGTGGCTGTATATGCGGACGAGACCTGTGATCCGCTGTTCGTAGCGGCTGATCTGCTTTCGCAGGCGGAACATGGTGCGGACAGCCAGGTAGTGCTGGTGAGCACTTCGTCTGTTGTGGTGACTGCGGTGCTGGCCGAGGTGGACAGACAGGTGGCGCAGCTTCCCCGTTCGGATATGGCTCAGCGGGCATTGGCAAACAGCCGTGCTTTTATTGTGCGGGACAGTATCCAGGCTATGCAGTTGCTGAATGACTATGCTCCGGAGCATCTTATCCTGGCATGCAGCGATCCCGAATCCTTAGCAGACCAGGTGATCAATGCGGGGTCTGTATTTCTCGGACACTATTCTCCCGAGAGCGCAGGCGACTATGCCAGCGGCACCAATCATGTATTACCTACCAATGGGCATGCCCGGGCTTACAGCGGGGTGAGCCTGGACAGTTTTGTCAAGAAGATCACCTTTCAGCAATTGAGCAGGGAAGGGCTGGCTGGTATTGGAATGACGATCCGTCGTATGGCGGAGGCGGAGGGATTGGAGGCGCATGCAAGAGCGGTGAGTTTAAGAATGGAAAAACAAATTGATTAATAACTACGGACCCGCTGATTAAGAGTCAGCTGGTCTCTAATTTGAGCTACATGTTCGACTTAGACATGCTTTTACGGGACAATATACGCAAACTGGTACCTTATTCATCAGCCCGTGATGAATTCAAGGGAGAGGCGCAGGTCTTTCTTGACGCCAACGAAAATAGTTTGGGTTCGCCGTTAACCCGGTGGTACAATCGTTATCCGGATCCTCATCAATGGAAGGTGAAGGAAGCCATCAGTAAAATAAAAGGCATACCGCCGCAGCATATATTTCTGGGCAACGGGAGTGATGAGTGCATCGATCTGCTGTACCGGGCCTTTTGTGTTCCGGGGAAGGATAATGTCATTATTAACCCGCCTACTTATGGGATGTATGAGGTGAGCGCGAATATCAATGATGTGGAAGTCCGAAGGGCGGTGCTGCTGGATGACTTTCAGCTGGACCTTGTACACCTGGAGAACCTGGTGGATGAAAATACCAAGATGATCTGGATCTGTTCGCCAAACAATCCCACGGCCAACTCCATGGATCGCCAGGACATCGAGATCGTTCTGAATAATTTTTCGGGGCTGGTGGTAGTAGATGAAGCTTATATCAACTTTTCCCGTCATAAATCCTTTATCCAGGAGCTCAGCGATTATCCGAACCTGGTGGTGCTGCAGACGATGAGCAAGGCATGGGGTTTAGCGGGTCTTCGGATGGGTATGGCTTTTGCGAGCGAAGCCATTATCGACGTTTATAATAAGGTAAAGCCCCCCTACAATATCAGCCAGGTAAACCAGGAACTGGCTTTGAAGGCCCTCGAAGAGGTAGGGCAGGTGAATGATATGATCCGTCAGCTGGTGACGATGCGGGAGCAATTGGCTACTGATCTGGCTGGTTTGCCGCTGGTGCAGAAGGTTTATCCCAGCGATGCTAATTTTTTACTGGTGAAGACGGATAATGCGCGGGGCATCTATGAGAGCCTGCTGGAAGACGGAATTGTCGTGAGGGACCGGAGCAAGGTGGAGCTTTGTGAGGGGTGTTTGCGAATAACCGTGGGGACTGAAAAAGAGAATGCGGAGCTGGTGGGGGCCTTAAAAGCATTGAGGCACTAATGCATAAATGAGTGTGTGACTGGATAGTCTAAGATAAAAGTTAGTAAAAATGGTTGGGATATTTTAAATTAATTTACATTCAGTTTAATTTATTATCCATGCAACAAATCATGAACAACACAAAAAAAGTATTCAGGAGATCGCTGTCTCTTGTGACAGGATTATGTCTGGCGGGACTCTGTTTGACGGGTTCAGTCGCCTGTGCCGGTGACGGTGGTGGAAAGAAGGACGGTGGCGTCGCCAAAGACCTGAGAGGAAAGAGTACAGCAGGACCTGCAAAGGTTTCTGATGCGGCCTCGCAGCTGAAATTGCCTTCGGGTTTTTCTGCCGTGACCGTGGTAGATTCTTTTGGCAAGGTGCGCCATATTGCTGTCGCACCAAACGGGGCTATTTTTGTCAAGCTTGCGAAGCTAAAAGACGGAAAGGGAATTTACCGGTTACAAGATACCAATGGTGATGGGAAGGCTGAAAAGATCACCGGTTTTGGCAATTTTCCCGGAACGGGCATGGCTATCAGCAATGGGTACTTATATGCCACTACTGACGAGGACGTCTACCGTTTTAAACTGGATGGCAATAACAATGTGGTCAATCCTGATAAGCCGGAAAAGATCGTCACTGGCCTTCTGGCCCGCCATGAGCATGAAGCCAAGACGATCACCCTGGATGATAACGGGAATCTGTTTGTCAATATCGGCGCCTATTCCAATGCCTGCCAACTGCAGGACAGGGCGAAAGGGTCTCCGGGCCAGAAGCCCTGCCCTATCCTGGATTCTGCAGGAGGCATCTGGGTGTTCAAAGCTGACCAGCCGAATCAAACCTATGGCACCGGCAAACGGTATGCTACGGGATTGCGAAATTGTGTAGCGCTGAACTGGAATAAGGCTACCAACTCCCTGTTCGTTATGATGCATGGCCGTGACCAGCTGCACGACCTCTTCCCCGACATGTGGGATACGAAACAAAGCGCCGAGCTGCCTGCAGAGTGCATGTATGAACTGCACCAGGGTTCCAATTGCGGCTGGCCTTATATCTTCTACGATCAGTTCCAGCAGAAGAAGATACTGGCTCCGGAATATGGCGGTGATGGGAAGAAGACGGCGGGTGAAGATGCTCAGGATCCGGTGGTAGCTTTCCCCGGCCACCTTGCGCCGGATGGGCTGTTGTTCTATACCGGCAATCAATTCCCGGAAAAATATAAGAATGGTGCTTTTATTGCCTTTCACGGCAGCTGGAACAGGGCCCCTGAGCCTCAGGCGGGGTATTTTGTAGTCTTTCAGCCGTTCAAGGATGGCAAGCCAGATGGCAAGTGGGAAATATTTGCGGATAATTTCTCGGGTGGGCCAGACAAGACGGCTTCCGGTCGTGCGCAGTATCGTCCTTGCGGTCTGGCACAAGGCCCCGATGGCTCGATCTATGTTTCGGACGATAACAGAGGAACTATCTGGAAGATATCTTATAAAAAATAATCTTAGGACCGACAGATGAAAAAACATACAGTATTTCTTGTGCTGACAGGCAGTCTTTTTGTTATTGCGACGGTGCTGATGTCGCAGACAACAAAGCCGGCCGCCACAAAATCAGGCGCTGCTGCAAAGCCGGCCAGCGCTGCACCGGGTGGGCTGGCGGCATCCATAACGAGAGGTAAACAAGTATATCTTGAACAATGCCTGGCCTGTCATCAGGCGGATGCGCTGGGTGTATCCGGAATGAACCCGCCGTTGGTAAAGACGAAATTTGTGCTTGGGGATAAGGCCACATTGGTGAAGATAGTGCTCAATGGGATGACGGGTATCGAGGTGGAAGGAGAGGATTATCATGGGGTGATGGCGCCGCACAGTGACCTCACTGACCAGCAGATCGCCGATGTACTGACCTATGTGCGGAATAGTTTTGGGAATAAGGCGAAGGCGGTGACGGTGGGGGAAGTGAAGGCGATACGCGTAACGAATAAGCCCGCGCAATAAAAAGTAAATTATAATTGAATTTGGAAATGCGTATCCGGGGCAACCGGGATACGCATTTTTTATTTAAACTTTCGATTCATTGAGAAATTCCAGTAAGTTCAATTGTTTTATGCCTTTATAGTTATTACCCAATATTGGATCATTCAGGGTTACTACATATTTAGGGTAGTTGTCTTCGATCAGCAGCAGGTTTCCAAATTCACGTTTTTCAGTCGCTGCATCGGTAAGCGTTAAGGAAGCCTGAACATATACCTTTTGTCCGCTCTTGTCGGCTACAAAATCTATTTCATTATGTCCCAATTTGCCTACATAAACCTGAAATCCCTCCTGGATTAAATTGATATAAACTGCGTTCTCAAGTAATTTATGCAAATCAGCCCTCTGATTAAATCCACGGATAGCATTTCTTAATCCCAAATCTTCAAAATAATACTTTTCGCCTATTTCAAATATTTTTAGTCCACCTACTTCCGTACGCGAAACTTTATAAATGAAATAGGCATTGGTCAGTGCTTTAAGATAGTTCAAGGTCAGTTGCGGAGAAATATCGACCCGTTGAGATTTTAGAAACTTACTGATATTCGAAGCCGAGAACAGACTACCAACGTTATCGCATAGATAGGCTACAAGATTTTCCAGGAAGGACACATTTCTAATATTTTCCCTGGCTACTACATCCTTTAAAAGAATCGTAGAATATACATTTCGAAGGTATTCATATGGCAGGTTATCCTTAAACCCTATGTTGCTCAAATAAGGCATCCCCCCAAATTGTAAATACTTCATTAATGCTTCAAAATTGTTTTCCAGTTTGTGAAATAAAACGAATTCCTGAAAGCTCAAGGCATGAATATGGAATTCAACATAACGGCCTGCAAGAGTTGTGGCCAGTTCACCTGAAAGCATATTGGCGTTGCTTCCCGTACAGTAAATGTCCCAGGTATTTTTTGCCAGAAGACTACGTAGGGATAATTGAAAATCCTGGATTTCCTGTACCTCATCTATGAATAAGTAATTGCTTTTCCCGTCTACCCATTTGTCTTTCAGATAATTGTTCAAATCTTTATTATCCTGGATAAACAAAAACTCTTCTAATTCCCGATTTATGTAGACGATGTTTGCTTTTTTGTTTCTTTTTTTAATTTCATCGATCAATTGATAAAGCACGAAACTCTTACCTACGCGACGTTGGCCCGTGAGTACCTTGATAATTTGTTTATCGATAAAAGGTATAATTTTATGGCTATAGTATGGGCGCTTTATGTAATTAGTCATGAGTTTATTGTATGTCGTAAAGAATTCGTAAAATTAATAAAAGTTTCATGTATATCGTAAACTATTTTGGTGTAGCTTTGTGGCACATGAAAAGGATCTTATTTATAGACAGGGATGGCACCCTGATCAAGGAAGCCCCGCCTACCTACCAGATCGATTCTTTTGAGAAACTGGAATTCTATCCGAATATGTTTGAGTACATGAGCAGGATAGCCCGCGAGTTCGACTATGAGCTGTTGATGGTGACGAACCAGGATGGGATGGGAACGGCTTCTTTTCCCGAAGAGACTTTCTGGCCGGTGCAGAATTTTGTGATGAAGACGTTGGAAGGGGAAGGGATTAAATTTAGTGGAGTCTATATTGACCGGAGTACAACGGAAGAGAAGCTGCCGACGCGTAAACCGGGGACGGCGATGCTGACAAAGTATATTGACAACGAGGACTATGATCTCGAACATTCTTTTGTGATCGGGGACCGTATCACGGATGTGCAGCTGGCAAAGAACCTGGGTTGTAAGGCCATCTGGCTGAACAATGACGATTCGTCATCAACGACTTTATTGGGTGGCGCGGAGATCAGTGATTCCCGGCGTGACCTGGAAGGGTCGATCGCATTGGAAACGCCGGATTGGAGCAAGATCTATGAATTCCTGAAGCTGGGTCTGCGCAGGGTGGTGCACGAACGCAATACCAGTGAGACGCAGATAAAGATCGATCTGAATGTGGATGGGAGCGGGAAAGCGGCTATTATCACGGGGCTGGGATTTTTTGATCATATGCTGGAGCAGATAGCCCGGCATGGCAAGATGAATCTTTCAATACGTGTCAATGGGGACTTGCACATCGATGAACATCACACGATAGAAGATACGGGCATTACGCTGGGAGAAGCTTTTGCGCAGGCATTGGCGGACAAGCGGGGTATGGAGCGCTATGGTTTTGCGCTACCCATGGACGAGGCTGATGCAAAGGTGCTGATCGATTTCGGAGGCCGTAACTGGATCGTCTGGAATGCGGAGTTCAAGCGTGAGATGATAGGTGAAGTGCCTACCGAGATGTTCTTTCATTTTTTCAAGTCTTTTTCGGACGGTGCAAAGTGCAACCTGAATATCGAGTGTAAGGGGGAGAATGAGCATCATAAGATAGAAGCTATCTTTAAAGCGTTTGCAAAAGCGATACGGATGGCGGTGAGGCGAGACCCGTTGAGCAGTTATTTGCCAAGTACCAAGGGGGTATTGTAGGCTAGACCCGGAAGAATATTTTTTTACGATAGAGGAAATAACAGAGGCCCCATTCGCAGGCAAAAATGATAAGAGATGTGATGATGGGATGGGCCCAACTGGTGAGCGCTCCGACATAGCCGTTGAACCAGCGGTCGCCGACGATCTCAAAGAATAAGTAAATAAAGATCGAGTTCATGCCTACAACGGTGAAGAATTTGAGATGACGGCGATGATCCTGTACGTCGATCCACCAATAAAGTAGGGCGAGCAATAAAAGGCTATAGCCAAGGGAGACCAGCGTGAATGAGCTGGTAGCGATGCGTTTGATGATGGGGGTGATATTGCTCCAGTCGAGGGCATATCCGAGGGCTAATGTGATGAGGCCCCATAATAAGAGTGTCCGGACTGGTTGACCGGGTTTTTGTTCAGCAGGGGAGCTTTTCGTCTTTGTGCTTAGCAGCAGTTTGCCGGCGAGGGCTCCGCCGATGGTATGGACGGCCGTGGGGATACAATTTATCGCAACCCAGCCACCGGGGTTGATCTTATTCATCAGAAGCAGGTCGATATAATTTCCAAAGTTATGCTGGTCGGTAAAGGGCTGATCGAAGCCTGGTACATGTGTAAGGCGATAGAGAAGCTCGGTGAGCAATAAAAGCCCGGCGCAGACGGCTATCTGGGTCCTGGCAGACCATTGAAAGATGAGGAAGGCCACCAGCGTTGTAAAGGACAGCTGTGTCAGTACATCCCAGAGTTCGAAGGAAAGTCCTGTTGGTCTTACGGCATAGTCCAGCACACCCCAGAAGAATAACCACCCGCATCTTTTTAGTGTTTTTTGAAAGGACTGTCCCCAGGTCATTCCTTTTTTGCGTTGGTTTTCGAGCGAAAAGGCCATGGCGGCGCCTGCCATGAACATAAAGGCGGGCTGTACGAGGTCCCAGGCGTGCAGGCCATGCCAGGGGTGGTGGAAGAATTGCCGGATCAGGAAGCCTTCTCCGGAGGCCGCTGAAAGGTGTTCGTAGAGGCCGGCGGATTCCAGGGCGAGCAGCACCATGATAAGGCCTCGCATGAAGTCGAGGGATAGGAGACGTTGGGAGCCGGTGGTCAGCTGTGTCGGCGGAGCGAGTGAGGTGGGCGGGGTTGAGGGGTAGGGAGGGACGGAAAGGGATGGCTGGCTGGGCGGGGTTAGGTTGTTTGGCATAGGTAAATGTAAAAAAATTTGGCGATTTGAGTTTTCAAATGGATATTTGCTTCACAATGAAGATGACAATTAATCAACAGTGGTGGTGGCATACGAACTCCAAACGGGGCAAGTAGAGCTATTATCATAGTTTATGAATAGTATTTACCAGATTGGGCCCCGAAACTCGGGGCCTTTTTCATTTTTAACCCAGACATGAAAAAGATAGAAATCAAGACAAATTGTAAGAAGCTGCTCTCGGACGTCTATACGCCGGTTGGCATTTATCTGCGGTTGCGGGACCGGTTTCGGGATACCGTTCTACTGGAAAGTACGGATTACCATGCAGCGGAGAACAGCTATTCTTTTATCTGTATCAATGCTATTGCCGGCATGGAGATCACGGATACACGGAGTATTGAATTCAAACTGCCGGGGCAGAAGCCTGAGCGGGTGCCTTTACAGAATCTTGCGGATACGCCGCGGCTTTTGTGGGAGTTCATGCAGCGATTCGATGTGGAGGTGGCCACGGAAAAGCCGGTGAAGGCGACGCAAGGATTGTTTGGATATACCACTTTTGATGCAGTGCAATTCTTTGATACGATCAAGTTTGCGGATAAGCCTGGGGGCGCTGGGGGCGGAATACCCTTGATGCGGTATCGCCTGTACCAATATGTCATCGCCATCAATCATTTCAAGGACGAACTATATATCTGTGAGAATAAGATCAACGGAATAGAATCGGAATTACCGGTGGTGGAGTCCCTGATCCGGAGTAAGGATGTGCCGGTCTATCCATTCCAGCCACAGGGAGAGGAGACATCGAATCTCACGGATGAGCAGTACCGGCAGATCGTGCAAAAGGGTATTAATTCCTGTCTGCGGGGAGATGTCTTCCAGATCGTGCTCAGCCGCCGATTCCAGCAGGGGTTTACCGGTGACGAATTCAATGTATACCGTGCCTTGCGAAATATCAATCCTTCTCCTTACTTATTCTTCTTTGACTATGGGGACTACAAGCTGATGGGCTCTTCTCCTGAATCACAGATATTATTACAAAACGGGGAAGCCATCGTACATCCTATCGCGGGAACGTTCAAGAGGAGCGGGGATGATGCTACGGACAGACAGATGGCGGACAAACTGCTGAAGGATGCCAAGGAAAATGCAGAGCATGTGATGCTGGTCGACCTGGCCCGGAACGACCTGAGCCGCAACTGTGACGACGTGACAGTGGCGCAATACCGGCAGGTACAATATTATTCTCATGTCATTCACCTGGTGAGCGAGGTACGGGGGCGGCTGAGAGAGGGGTATAATCCATTCGCCCTGCTGGCAACTACTTTCCCGGCGGGTACGCTCAGCGGGGCTCCGAAATTCAAGGCGATGGAGCTGATCGATGCGTATGAACCTACGACCAGAAGCTATTATGGAGGCTGTATCGGATTTATGGGATTCGACGGCAGCTGTGTTCATGCGATCATGATCCGCAGTCTGCTAAGCCGTAATAATACCCTGACCTACCAGGCGGGGGCGGGAGTGGTGGCAGCCAGCCAGCCTGAAAGCGAATTACAGGAAGTGAACAATAAATTAGGGGCGCTGAAATCGGCAATTCTTTATGCCGCACAAATCATTGAATATAAATAATTACCCGTGACACGTATATTGGTTTTTGATAACTACGACTCTTTTACTTATAACCTGGTGCATTTGGTGGAGAAGCTGACGAAACAGCGGGTGGAGGTGTTTCGGAACGATCGGATAGCATTGGAAAAAGTGAAAGATTATGATAAAATTATTCTTTCTCCGGGGCCTGGAGTGCCTTCTGAGGCGGGTCTTTTGTTGCCATTGATCAAGGAGTATGCTGCATCGAAACCTATTCTTGGTGTCTGTCTGGGGCATCAGGCTATTGGGGAGGCCTTTGGGGGGAAGCTGGTTAATTTAAGCACGGTGTATCATGGGGTGGCGACACCGATAAAGGTATTAAAGCCGGGGACTTTGTATGAGGGATTGCCGGAGACGCTGGAAGTTGGCCGTTATCACAGTTGGGTGGTCAGTGAAGAAAGTTGGCCGGACGAGCTGGAGGTGACGGCGAGAGATGAAAAGAATTTTGTCATGGGGTTAAGACACAGGAACCTGGATGTACAAGGCGTTCAGTTCCATCCGGAGAGTGTGCTGACACCATTGGGTGAAAAAATATTGGCTAATTGGTTGAAGCAATAATACTAAATCAATGAAAAAGATATTACAATATTTATTTGAACACAAAACACTCAGCCGGGAACAGGCAAAAGATGTACTGACCCGTATTGCCCGGGCTGAATTCAACGAGAGTGAGCTGGCGGCTTTTATCACGGTGTACCTTATGCGCAGTATCACCATCGAAGAGCTGCAGGGGTTTAGGGATGCTTTGCTGGAACTCTGTGTCCGTGTCGATCTTGACGGGCAGGAAACCATCGACATCGTCGGGACGGGCGGAGATGGCAAGAACACCTTCAATATCTCCACGCTGGCTTGTTTTATCGTGGCGGGGACGGGGCATAAGGTGGCCAAACACGGCAATTATGGGGCGAGCACTATCAGCGGCGCATCTAATGTCATGGAGCAGCTGGGCTATCTTCATAAGAATGACACTGGCAAGCTAAAGAAGGAAATAGAAGAGGCGGGCATATGCTTCTTACATGCGCCCTTATTCCATCCGGCATTGAAGACGGTGGGACCTATCCGCAAGAACCTGGGTGTCCGGACCTTTTTCAACATGCTGGGACCGATGGTCAATCCTGCTTTTCCGGCGACACAGCTGGTCGGCGTCTTTAACCTGGAAATGGCCCGGATCTATAACTATCTGTTGCAGCAGACGGGAGGAAAGTTTACCATTATTCACGGCCTGGACGGCTATGACGAGATCTCCCTCACAGGGGATACAAAGGTTATTACGAACAAGGGGGAAAAGATCATGACTCCCGAAGAATTAGGCAAGAGAATGGTAAATGCTACCGATATTTATGGAGGCAATACGGTGGAGGAAGCGGCAAAGATCTTTGTCAGGATACTGAAGGTGGAAGGCAGCTGGGCGCAGAATGCGGTGGTGCTGGCCAACGCGGCTATGGCGCTGTTTGCAAGCGGCGGGTTTGCGGATTATGAGTCGGCTTATGGAGCTGCAGTGGAAAGCCTGGAAAGCGGGAAAGCCTATGGGGCATTGGAAAAATTAATCGCGTTACAATGAACATATTAGAGAAGATAATAGTATTTAAGAGGAAGGAAGTAGCGGAAAGGAAAGTGTTGACGCCGGTGTCGGTATTGGAGAAGGAGGCTGGTTTTTCGAGAGGGGTGTTGTCTTTAAGGCAGAGTCTTGTTGATCCGGTCCGAACCGGGATCATTGCGGAGTTCAAGCGGCGTAGTCCTTCGAAGGGTGTGATCAATGATAAAGTGACGGTCGAATCGGTGACGAAGGGATATGCAGCAGCGGGAGCGAGTTGTCTTTCCGTGCTGACGGATGCTGAATTTTTTGGAGGCACGAGTAATGATCTTCGTGCGGCCCGGGTGAATGAGATCCCTATTTTGCGTAAGGATTTTATGATCGACGAATACCAGATCGTGGAGGCGCGTGCGATGGGTGCGGATGTCATTTTGCTGATCGCGGCATGTTTGTCGCGGGAGGAAGTTCGCCGTCTGGCGCGTTTTGCTCTGTCGCTGGGGCTGGAGGTTTTGCTGGAGATACATAACGAGGAGGAACTGGGACATATCTGTGATGAGACGCTGCTGGTGGGGGTCAACAACAGGGACCTTAAAACTTTTACGGTAGATGTGGAGCGCTCGATCCGGCTCAGTAAGAAGATCCCTGCCGGGAAGCTGCTGATCGCGGAGAGCGGCATCAATGAAGTTGCTACGATACTACATATGAAAAAGGCTGGATTCCAGGGTTTCCTGGTTGGAGAACATTTTATGAAAGAGAAGGACCCCGGAGCTGCTTTTGGGGACTTTGTGCGGAAATTATCGGTGGGTGAATTATCTGGAAATTAAAAACATATGAGAGTAAAAGTATGCGGGATGACCGAGCTTGACCAGGTCAAACAACTGGACGCGATGGGCGTGGACTTTGCGGGTTTTATCTTTTACCCCAAGTCACCGCGTTATGTGGTCCGTCATTTGGCTGGTGAGCAGCTCAAAAAGGCGAAACTACGTCTGGGAAAGGTCGGAGTTTTTGTCAATGCTACATATGATGAGGTCATGAAGCAGGTAGACGCATATGGATTGGATATGGTGCAGCTTCATGGGGATGAGACGCCACGGTTTTGCGAGCAGCTGGCCAACTATATTACCGTCATTAAGGTCTTTCGGATGGGTGAGAATGATCCTATAGACTGGCTGATCCGTCCTTATCAGGATTACTGCGACATGTTCCTTTTTGACACCGAAGGGGTAGGATATGGAGGGACGGGGAAGAAATTCAATTGGGAGACGCTAAAGCCTGCGCATATAGACAAATTATATTTTTTGAGTGGAGGCATCGAGCCGACGGATGTGGACAAGCTGAAGGCGTTCGGGAAAGAGCCGATCGCACGGAAGCTTTTTGCAATAGATGTCAATAGTAAGTTTGAGACAAGTCCGGGTGTAAAGGACCTGAAGAAAGTACGGGCATTCCTGGATAATCTTAAGAATCCCAACGCGTAAATAAAAAGAGTATGAAAACATATCAGTCTCCGGATGAACGGGGTTATTATGGAAAGTTTGGGGGTGCCTTCATTCCTGAAATGTTATATCCCAATGTGGAAGAATTACGGACGAGGTATTTGGAGATCATGCATGAGGCGGCTTTTCAAAAGGAGTTTCAGTCGTTGTTAAAAGATTATGTAGGGCGGCCTTCGCCATTGTATCTCGCCAGGAGGCTGAGCGCGAAATACAATACGGAGATCTTTTTGAAACGCGAGGATCTGAATCATACGGGCGCGCATAAGATCAATAACACGATCGGCCAGATCCTGCTGGCGCAGCGACTTGGCAAACACCGGATCATTGCGGAGACGGGTGCGGGTCAGCATGGCGTGGCGACAGCTACGGTGTGTGCGCTGAAGGGGATCGAGTGTATCGTCTATATGGGTGAGAAGGATATCGAGCGGCAGGCGCCAAATGTGGCGAGGATGAAAATGTTGGGTGCGACCGTCATTCCGGCCACCAGTGGCAGCAAGACCCTGAAGGATGCAACCAATGAGGCTATCCGGGACTGGATAAACAATCCTGTAGATACACATTATATCATCGGAAGCGTGGTTGGGCCGCATCCATACCCGGATATGGTGGCACGTTTTCAGAGTGTCATCAGCGAAGAGATACGGATACAGCTGAAAGAAAAGACGGGCAGTGAGTTGCCTACGCATGTTATTGCCTGTGTTGGTGGTGGCAGCAATGCGGCGGGCACCTTTTATCATTTTCTGGACGATCTCGATGTCGAGCTGATAGCAGTGGAAGCGGCGGGGCATGGGGTCCATAGCGGGATGAGCGCTGCCACGACGCAGCTGGGTAAGCCGGGTATATTGCATGGCAGTCGTAGCTATGTGATGCAGACAGCCGATGGGCAGGTAGTAGAACCGCATAGCATCTCAGCGGGTTTGGATTATCCGGGGATCGGTCCCCTGCATGCGCATTTGTTTGACAGCGGGAGGGGAACCTTTTTGAGCGCCACTGATGAAGAGGCTGTGGCGGCGGCTTTCCAGCTGACCCGGCTGGAGGGGATCATACCGGCGCTGGAGTCTTCGCATGCGCTGGCGGCGCTGGATCAGCTGCAGCTGAATGAGAAGGACACGGTGGTGCTGTGTCTGAGCGGTAGGGGGGATAAGGATATGGCAACCTATATGAAAGCAATGGAAGAACAAACATATTAGAACATGAGCAGGATATCCGGTCTTTTTAAGAAGAAGAATAAAAAAGTATTGAATGTATATTGTACGGCGGGTTTTCCCCGGCTGGACAGCACCCTGGAAGTGCTGAAAGCTTTGGAGGATAATGGGGCAGACCTGATCGAGCTGGGCATGCCCTATAGCGACCCGCTGGCAGATGGTCCGGTGATACAGGCCAGCAGTACGAAGGCATTGGAGAACGGGATGACTATCTCCACGCTCTTTAGTCAGCTGAAAGCAATGCGGCCGGCTATCGGAGTGCCTGTATTGCTGATGGGGTATATGAACCCGGTGTTGCAATATGGCTTTGAGAAATTTTGTGAATCGGCAGCGGGTGTGGGTGTAGATGGCCTGATCCTGCCTGATCTCCCGATCTATGAATTTGAAACGGAATATGGACCAGTGATGAAGAAATATGGTCTTGATTTTATTTTCCTGGTGACGCCGGAAACCTCGGAAGAGCGGGTCAGGAAGGTAGATTCGCTGAGTTCGGGTTTTCTTTATGCGGTTTCTTCCTCTTCCACGACGGGGAAGAATAAAGAGATCAATGATCAGCAGAAGTACTTTGAGCGACTTGCGGGGATGGGATTACGCAATCCGGTGCTGGTAGGCTTTGGGATAAGGGATAAGGCCAGTTTTGAAGCGGCTTGTCAGCATGCCAATGGGGCTATTATCGGTACGGCTTATATCAAGGCATTGGAGAATGGTGGTTCTGTTGTTGATGCGACGCGGGAATTCTTAAATGGCGTTTTAAAGTAAGCATATGAATCTGGCAATTGTAAAATATAATGCGGGGAATATTCAATCGGTTTTGTATGCGCTGGAGCGGATCGGTCGGGAGGCTGTGGTGACGGATGATGCGGAAGTTTTGCGGAGGGCGGATAAGGTGATCTTTCCTGGAGTAGGAGAGGCGAGTACGGCGATGAACTACCTGAAGGAGAGGGGGCTGGATCAGTTGATAAAGGGGTTGCGACAGCCGGTACTGGGGATCTGTTTGGGGATGCAATTGATGTGTAGTTATAGTGAGGAGAATGATACCGGGTGTTTGGGGATCTTTGATACTCCCGTTAAAAAATTTGACGGCATCGGGCTCAAGGTTCCTCAGATCGGTTGGAACAATGTTTTTGATCTGAAGACCGGATTGTTTGAAGGGGTGGAGGACCAGAGTTATTGTTATTTTGTACATGGGTATTATGCGGCGTTGAGTGATCATACGGTTGGGCGGACGGATTATGGGCAGGTATATAGCTCGGCGTTGCATAGGGGGAATTTTTATGGGGTGCAGTTTCACCCGGAGAAGTCGGCGCAGGTGGGTGAAAGGATATTAAAAAATTTTATTGATAAAATATAAAAATGGAGATCATTCCGGCAATAGACATCATCGACGGGAAATGTGTTCGGCTTACGCAGGGCGACTATGCACAAAAGAAGATCTACAATGAGTTTCCTTTGGAGGTGGCGATGGAATTCGAGGATGCGGGGTTGAAAAGGCTGCACCTGGTGGACCTGGATGGGGCGAAGGCCGGGAAGGTAAAGAACTGGAAGGTGCTGGAGACGGTGGCTTCGAAGACGGGTTTGGTGGTGGATTTTGGGGGTGGTATCAAGACGGCGCAGGATGTGGACATCGTATTTGAGTCCGGCGCGGAATTGGCAACAGTGGGGAGTATTGCGGTAAAGGATGGACCTCTTTTTGTAAGCTGGCTGGAGGAATACGGGGCTTCGCGGTTCTTCCTGGGCGCTGATGTTAAGAATGAGAAGATAACTGTTGGCGGGTGGCTGGAGACGACGGATCGGTGGGTGTATGATTTTATTGAAGAGTATACCGGGAAGGGAATTACGCAGCTGTTCTGTACCGATGTGAGCAAGGATGGATTGTTACAGGGGCCTGCGTTGGAATTATATGCGACTATCGTCGAAAAGTTCTCTGCCCTACATTTTGTCGCGAGTGGAGGTGTCAGCGGGATGGATGACTTGTTGAGATTGGAGGAGATAGGATGTAAAGGAGTTATCATTGGAAAAGCTATCTATGAAGGACGGGTTACTTTAAAAGAACTATCGCAATTATGTTGACCAAACGAATCATTCCCTGTCTGGATATAAAGGACGGACGCACCGTAAAGGGCGTCAATTTTGAAAATATCAGAGATGCAGGGGACCCGGTGGAGCTGGGTGCGTTGTATGCACAGCAGGGGGCCGATGAACTGGTATTTCTGGACATTACGGCGACCAACGAAAAACGCAAGACCCTGCGCGAGCTGGTGAACAGGATCGCGCATCATATCAATATTCCTTTTACGGTAGGTGGGGGGATCAGCAGTGTCGGGGATGTCAGTCTGTTGTTGCAGAATGGGGCGGATAAGATCTCTGTGAATACATCTGCTTTCCGACGTCCGGAGCTGATCTCGGAGCTGGCGAAGGAATTTGGCAGCCAGTGTGTGGTATTGGCTATCGACACGAAACAGGAAGAAGATGGTCAATGGTATGTCTATCTGAATGGTGGAAGGGTGAAGACGGATGTCTTGTGTGTGGATTGGGCAAGGGAAGGAGTGGACAGGGGGGCGGGGGAGATCCTGCTGACCTCGATGAATAATGACGGAACAAAAAAAGGATTTGCGCTGGATATAACCAGGGAACTGGCAGGCTCTTTGACGGTACCTGTCATAGCCTCCGGGGGTGGCGGTACAAAGGAGCATTTTGTGGATGTACTGGGAGCTGGCAAGGCGGATGCTGCGTTGGCTGCCAGCATTTTTCACTTTAAGGAAATTGCAATCCCGGAATTAAAAGGATATTTGCGGGAGCATAATATAACTGTTCGACTATGAGTAAGTTGCAAATAGATTTTAAAAAGTCGCCCGATGGACTGGTGCCGGCTGTAGTACAGGATGCCGATACTTTTAAAGTGCTGATGTTGGGCTATATGAATGTGGAAGCATTGGAGCAGACGCAGAAGGAAGGGAAGGTCACCTTTTTCAGCCGGAGCAAACAGCGTCTTTGGACAAAAGGTGAAGAAAGCGGTAATTTCCTGTTAGTAAAAGACATAGCGGTGGACTGTGACAAGGATACCCTGTTGATCAAGGCTGAGCCGCTGGGGCCTGTCTGTCATACAGGAGCGGATACCTGCTGGGATGAAAAGAATCACCGGGAGGATTTTCTGGCTTTGCTGGAAGAGACAATAGCCGCACGCCGTCTTGAGGCCGATCCTGAAAAATCATATGTCGCCCGTCTTTTTAGCAAGGGAATCAATAAGATAGCTCAGAAGGTCGGAGAAGAAGCGGTGGAATTGGTCATCGAGGCCAAGGATCATGATGATAAATTATTCCTGGATGAGGCGTCGGACCTGTTGTTCCATTATTTGATTCTTCTTAACGCAAAAGGATATAACTTACAGGACGTAACAAATGTGTTGCGCGAAAGACATAAAAAATAACGATTATATGAAGCTGTTTTTTGGGGTATTACTTGCTCTTCCGATGGTTGGGCTGGCACAGAATACCAAGATACCTGCGAAGACCGCCGCCTCTGCGACGGCCGGGAGTGAAAATCAATTTACTATTACCGGGACTGTGAAAGGGGCTCCGGAGAATTCGAGGGTTTCCCTGACGGATGCGTCGAACCCTACGGATACGGTGGCGGATGCAAGGGTAAAGGGTGGACAATTTGTGCTTAGTGGGCATGTATCGGAGCCTAACTTATATGAATTGAATTTTGATGCGGCAAAGAAGAAGGCGCCATTGTTTATGGGGAATGATAAGATGAGCGTATCGGGATCGACGGAGGATATGAAGGAGCTGAAGGTAAGCGGGTCATCATCCAATGACGACTTTGTGGCTTTCCAGACCATGTTCAATCCTTATTTCGCCCGGCTGAATGCGTTGATGACGACGGCTAATTCGCCGGCGGGGGTTGCGATAAAGGACTCTCTTTTCCGCCAATACAAAAAGCTGACGGATAGTATTTTCGTGGTCATCGACGGGTTTATTGAAAAGAAGAAGTCTTCGTATGTCGCTCCGTTCGTGCTAGTGGTTGTAAACCAGCTGACCGAAGATGTGGCGGCACAGGACAGGCGGCTCCATTCGCTGTCCCCTGAAGTCCAGAAAGGGTATTATGCCCAATATCTGCAGAAGATAGTAGATGATGCGAAGATCGGCGCTGTAGGCACCGAAGCCATAGACTTCATACAGAATGATACGTCGGGGCATGCGGTGAGTCTTTCTTCCTTCAAAGGGAAATATGTGCTCGTCGATTTCTGGGCCAGCTGGTGTGGTCCCTGCCGGATGGAGAATCCGAATGTGGTGAATACCTATCAGAAGTTCAAGAGCAAGAATTTCACCGTGTTAGGGGTGTCGCTGGATAAGGCGAAAGAACCCTGGGTAAAAGCCATTAAAGACGATGGCCTGGCCTGGACGCAGGTGAGCGATCTGAAATATTGGTATAATGAGGCCGCAGCAAAATATCATATCCAGAGTATCCCGCAGAATCTGCTGGTTGATCCGAACGGGAAGATCGTGGGAAGGAATCTGAGGGGTGCGGATCTACAGGCGAGGCTTTGTGAGTTATTGGGATGTAATTAACTCATTTAATCGGGTTATAATCGTCCATGGGTTGCGGTGATGAAAAGCGCAGATCATATTTGTGCAAACTTTCTCTGTGAAAAAAACTGGCTTCTTTTTACCCCTGGTATTGCTGTTTTCCTATTGCCATAAGGATCATACCGATCCATCTTCCCCGGTGCCCCCCAATGAGTATGTCAATGACAGTCTTACCAGGCAAGGGGCGGCCGGATTTAGTATCGGGAACAAGATCTATATCGGAACGGGACTCGACGGCAGTTCGGCAAAGTTGACTGATTTCTGGCAGTTTGATCTGACTACCAATACCTGGAAAAGGCTGGCTGATTTTCCAGGGGCAGCAAGGACGAATGCTGCAGGCTTTGCTGTCAAGGGAAAGGGATATATCGCTACAGGAAGTGGGAGCGTTAATTATAACGATGTCTACCAATATGACCCCATTGGTGATAGCTGGAAAAAGATGGCTGATTTCCCCGGTGGACTTTTAGTCCTATTGAATTTGTGATAAAGGATAAGGCGTATGTTGGCTTTGGGTATAGTGTTGTACAGACTGGTTTTCTCTATAATTTTAGAAATTCTCTTTTTCAATATGATCCTGTTCGCAACAAGTGGCAGCAGATGCCCTGGGTGAATATGACTGACGCCCCCGGTCTTGGCTATGCGTTCGGCTTTGCGTTGGGAACAAAGGCATATGCGGATGGCGGTTTCTGGGAATCAATTTATTATAACACTCATGGATTTCAATTTGTGGCGCCAACGCACTTTTACCAGTTCTCTCCTCAATAAGATACAGATACCGGGCGAGGCCGGAGCAATCCGGTAGTGTAGTCGATTAACATTTTAGCTGTATATTCAGTACAAGGCAATGCTTCCGTAGAATATTGCTCTTCTTCACTCAGGTTATTTAGAACAACTATTTCCTTTTTATTTCCTGTTCCCTTCAACAATAAGCAATTGACTAATGGGTAATTCCCCCACCAGTCAAAGGCTTTTTCTCCGGGAGGATAACTGCCAGTGTAAGTAATCATATGAGGAACCTTCCCCCTACTCATTCCGTTTCTTAAAAAGTAATTATAAATACTGGATGCGCAATGTATTAATCCGGTGCAAGGTCCAAATATAAATCTGGTATAGTCGGAACCAATGATGCATAAGGCCTGTCTTAAAGTAAGCCCCTTTGAAAAAATCATTTTTCCGATATTTTCTGTACTTAACCATTCACTGTAAAATTCCTGTTTGCCCATGTTCTTTTCATCGAAATTCAACACCTTAATATTTCCTATTCTCAAAATAGCTTTCAAATAATCAAAATAAACATCAATGTTCAAAAGCTTGTTTCTTCTACTTGTTGAATCCAAAAGAATGAACAGTCTTTCGTTATCCTTTAATCCATTCATTTTTAGCCAATTATTTCCCCACTCCCGTTCTTCCTCCGTTATATAAATATTGCCTGGTTGGATACCAATATGGGTAGTCAGATTTTTATTAACAGGAAAAATGAAATCACTTTCCGGTACGAGTCCCATTACGTGTTTAATAGTGAACACTGCTAATCTGAACTGGTCACTACAAATTTTATCTCCATACTTTTCATTTAGAAATTCTATTAACATCTCTTCTTCCTTATAATCTACACAGAAGACAACATCGTACATTTCAAAATCAATGGCATTTAATTCCGAACTGGAAATAGAATTTACGTGAGGGTTGTTTTTAAGAAGCCCTTCCACAATAAAGGTTCCGCTTTTCTGTAAAATATTAAAATCGATGATTGGATTGGAATAAAAAGATTGATAAAACATCATTTTATCAATTCTGATGGAACAATCACCAATGTAAAATTCATTTCCCAGGTAAAGTATTAAAATCCTTTTAACCTCCTTTCTATTAAGCAATGAGTTATTCTCCAATATCTTTTTTAAAATGCCCTGATATCTTTTCATCGTTTTATCATTTGTAAGTATTCAGCACTACTAAGATATGACGGGGGGAATGTGGAAGGGAAAAATGATTTACGAACCAGGGTATTGTAGGTACAAACAGGATAAAGAAAAAAGCCCGCTTCATCAATTATGAGCGGGTCTTTTTTTGCTGCTACAAATCGTCGCCTAATCACCTAACAGTTCTTTCAGTTTAACGGTCAGCGCCTCACTTCCTTTCCCATTTCCTACATAGCGGACCAGGACATTCCCTTCCTTATCCAAAAGGATCTTGGTGGGGAAGGCGCTGACGTCATATTGGGTCACGGCGTCGAAACTGGCTATTGCTTCGTTGTTGATCAGCTGTAACCAGGGGAGGCTATCGGTAGCGACGGCTGTTGTCCATAGGTTGCGGCATTCTTCGGGTGTAGATGCATGTTCCTGGTCGATACCGATGATCTCGAAACCTTTATCCTTATATTTTCCATATAATTCCTTTAGGTGGGGGTGGCTGGCCCGGCAGGGGCCACACCAACTGCCCCAGAAGTCAAGCAAGACATATTTGCCTCTCAGGGTTTGTGGTTGGATCGACCGGCCCTGAAGCTCCTTCTTAACGGTGGTCAGGGAGGCGAGCTTCACCTGGTAGATAGCTCTGACCGAGTCTGTATAGTGCTGGTAAAAGGCTTTCCCATTCGGCAACTTTGCGTATTGTTCCTGGATGGCTGCCTGGATCTCACCGGATATATCCTGTCCGTTCACGATCATATCCGCGAGCACTTCCATGGCCCTTCTTTGGCGTCCTGTTTGCACCAGCGCCATGGCGTAACAAAAAGACATGTTATCGGTCAGCTGGTACTTATGGGGGTCGGTCATTGATCTCGACAGATAATCGCTTTGGAAGCCTACGCCATGTTTGTTGTACACAGGATCGAGGAAATGTACGATCGCTTCGGGATGGTTATTCCCGCGTAATGTCTTTACCAGGACCGGAAGACACTCACTGTAGGCTTTTTTCGCGGTTATGACAGAAGCTCCGGATCCCCCGGACGAGCAAATAGTAAAAAGGCTATCTGCTATCGGCTTCAACAGCGCTTCGACATAAACCGACTCGCCTTTATTCAAAAGGATATCGGCGACCCGGACGGTGGCATCGCTGCGGGATCCGGGTACCTGCAAACGGTCGACCCAAAGGGTGGCTTCTTTTTTGTCATCAATCTTCGCGTAGTCTTCGGCGATAGACATTCGCATAAAATCGTAGTATTTGGAGACCGGGGCCTGGGGTGGTTCGGGGATCTCTTTTTGCAAAGCGTAATAAATGCCGATCTTTTTTGAGAGGCTGTCCTGTTTGAAAAAGCTTTCTCTCGTCATTCCTTTCATTAACAAGGTGACGGTGCTGTCCTGGGTTCTCTTCTGGGCGTCGGCCAGGCCTGGTAAAACAAATAGGCCGAAAACAAACAATATTGATCTGTTCATGTGAAAATTTAGTTTAAGAGAAATTTCAATAACCGGGGTTCTGGACAAGGTTGACATCCCGTTGAATGTCGGTGTAAGGGATCGGGAAGAGGATGGCATTGTGTGTCCAGCCCGTTTTTTCAGCGCCGTAGAGGACATCGGCCTGTCCGGTGCGTTTGACATCCAGCCAGCGATGTCCCAGTTCACTGAATAATTCCACGAATCGTTCCTTATAAATAGCGGTGAGCAGGTCGGTCTGGGTCGTTGCTGTGGTAGCCGGGAGTCCTGCGCGCTGGCGTACGAGATTCAGGTCGGCGGCTGCATCAGTGGTCTTGCCCTGCTGGGCCCTGGCCTCTGCCCGGATGAGGTATTGTTCCGCCAGGCGGAGGATCATCGTGGGTTCCGTTTGTTTGGCGGTAGTTGTTCCGCTGACGACCTTGTACTTATAAGGGGAATAATAACTCGTGCTGCTGACCGTGGTGGCTTTGGCCCAGTGAGTCTTTCGGCCGTCGCCGGCTTCGAAGGTATTCAGCAGGATGGGCGAAAGCTGGTACCTGGGGACGCTGGAGGTTGCCAGGCTCATAAGATATCCGTCCCAGCTATAGGCATTGGTGCCCGGGTAATTCAGTTGGAGGATCGCCTCTTTGCTGGTATAAAGAAAAACATTGTTCAGTGAATCCAGGGAATACAGGCCTGAGCCGATGACAGCGGATGCGGCAGTCTCTGCGTTGCTCCACTGCTGGCGGTAGAGCCAGGCTCTTGCCAGCAGGGCGGTGGCGGACCATTTGTTGGCCCGGATGCGGGTGCCCGCTGTGGTGAAATTTGTTCCCAGGGTGCTGTCTGCGGACTGCAGATCGGAAATGATCTGATCGTAGATGGTGGAAGATGCGGTACGACCAAGCAGGGTATTGGCCTGGTAATTGGTGCCGGTGGTGAAGGGCACCGAATCATATAGATTGACCAGGTAGAAATAACACAGCGCCCGTACGAATTTAGCTTCTCCTTCCAGTCCGGGTTTGTTGGCGGGTAGGATACCTGTCGATGCCTCCACGTTGCTAATGATGGCATTCGCGTCATAGATGCTGGAATAAAAGGTCGTCCACAGGTTGGTGTAATTGTAGCTGTCTGTAGGCAGGATCTGGTTTGTAGAGAAGTCGGAGAAGGTAGCGAAGTTCGTCACCATCTCATCCGAGGTGATACCTACCAGGATGCTGAGGCCTCCTTCCCAGGCAAAGTAGGGGCCCGGGGACATCATCGAATTGTACAATCCCCGAACGGCGGAGCCGGCCTGGCTCTCGTTGCTGAAGACCTCACTTGTGGTTTCCTGGTTGATGGGTGTGGGTACATCCACGAATTTTTTGCATCCCTGACAGGTCCACAGGAGAACCAGCAAAGCCGTCATGAAAAAAGAATGATTTTTATTGATACAGCGCATGGTTTATTTTTTTTATAAGGACTAGAATTTCACTTGTAATCCGGCGGTGAAGGTGCGCAACGGCGGCATCGCCAGGTAATTCAGGGTCTCGGGGTCTCCTACTTTGTACGGGGAGAAGGTCAGCAGGTTCTGTCCCTGCACGTATACGCGGCAGCTACTGACCGTGTGGTCGCCCAGCCATTTTTTTACAGGTAGCGTATAAGAGACCGAGACGTTCTTCAGCCGGATATAGGAAGCGTCGGCATAGCGGTTGTTGGAGAACATCATGGCATAGTAGCCTGTATAGACGCCTGCCAGCGATCCAGGGGTGGTTGTAAACTTCTGAACGTCCGTATTATCACCCGGCTTCTGCCAGCGGGCTTCTACAGCGGTCGGCTGGTTGTAGAGCGAGCCGGGTTCGTTGTAGGCGTTCCAGGCTTTCCACCCGATGGAAGTCTTCTTCGTAAACATCAGGGAGAAGTCCAGGCTTAGGTCATCGTACCGGAATGAGTTCTGCATACCGCCATAGAACTTTGGATCAGTGTTGCCATGTAGCTGAAAATCGTCGGTAGTAACGATCTTCCCGTCCTTGTTTACATCCCTGACGCCATATGCACCCGTTGCTGAATCGACCCCGGTATAAGTCAGGGAATAGATCGAGGCGAGTGATTTGCCAAGGAAGAAAGCGGTTGAATAAGTGGAAGTGTTCAGATTAGGATAGGCTTTCAGTTTGGACCTGGGGATGGTCATGTTAAAAGAGGTCCGCCATTCGAAGGACTTGCTTTTGATATTGATCGTACTCAGGGTAATTTCGATCCCGTCATTTTGTAATACGACTCCATCCAGGTTGGAGGCGATCGATGAAAAGCCGGCTGCGGCGGGTAGCGGATAATTGACCAGCGGATTATTGGTCAGGCCGCGGTAGACGGCGACGGAGGTCAGGATGCGGTCGTTGAAAAAGCCCAGGTCCATCGCTATTTCTATCTTTTTGTTGCCTTCCCAGTGCAGGTAGGGGTTATACAGTCTTGCCGGAGACAGCGAAGAAGTATCGGAATAGGGATAAGCAGCGGCTATCCAACTGTCCAGGTACTGGTAGTCGCCGATCTTATCATTGCCTGTGATCCCATAGCTGGCTCTTAGTTTGCCAAAGCTCAGCGCATGTAAATTCTTTGTGAAAGACTCATTGGAAAAGAGCCAGGCGGCCCCTACGGCTCCGAAATTGGAGAAGCGATATGCGGGACCGAAGCGGCTTGATCCGTCTCTTCTTCCGGAAAGATTCAGCACATATTTATCCTGCCAATTGTAATTGAGGCGGCCAAAAAAGGCTTCGTATTTATAGGTCGTCAGGGTATTGGTGGCAGCAACCGTAGTAGCGCCGCTGATCGTCCCCAGCAGATCATCGTTGGTATAACCGGAGCCGGTGATGGTATAAGCCTTTCTATCCATTTCATTAAAAGTGCCACCTGCCAGTGCGTCCACTTTTCCTCCCCAGAGCTGGTGCTGGTATTCCATCTGAGGTTCGACGATCCAGCTTTTATACTGGTTGTTTCCGAAGTAAGAGCTCGCTGTCCTGGAGAGGCCCGGGTTCTGCGCTTTCAAAGGATTCTGTCTTGTCTCGTCCACCGTTATGCCGTTATAACCCAGGTTGGACCGGATGGTAAACCCATTAAAGAGACGGTAGTTCAATTGCATGCTACCGGTGAGGTTACCGGTAGTGGCCTTATAGGGTATCTGCAGAAGGCCTGCCAGCGGATTGTTGTAATTGGTAATCCCGGCTTCGTTCCAGGCCAGTTTGCCGAGCGAATCATAGATCCTCAGGTTGGGCGGTAAGGTCATTGCCGTAGCGAGGTCGGCTCCGGTCAGGTTGGTATTGTCCACGGTATAACTACCGGATAGCGACATATTGAACTTTTTGTCCGTGGAGTAGCTATTGATATTAAAGTGAAGGGTACCATGCTGATCGGACTTGTCGCCGGGATACACGGTGGTCTGCCGGTGAAAGTTGGCTCCTACCAGGTATTGTGAATTGGCATTGCCTCCGGAAAGGGATGTTTCGGCATCTGTCATTTGCGCGGTTCCTCCCATGAGGAGTCGGGGGAAATCCGTATACCTTGTAGTATCCCAGAGGAGGAGGTCAAAGGCATTGGTTTTTGTCATCGTTATTTTGTCGTTGGCGAATGCTTCCCTGCGCATCTGGAGATACTGTTTGGTGTTGAGCATTTTCGGGATACGGGTGGGGGTACTGGCGCCTGTGTACACGTTGATGTCGAGTCTGGCATTGCCGGCCTTTCCTTTCTTTGTAGTGATCAGCACCACGCCATTTGCTCCGCGGCTACCGTAAATAGCGGTCGCATCGGCGTCCTTCAGCACTTCAATACTTTCGATATCATTTATATTCACGCTGTTGAAGGGGCTCATACCCATGCCGGTAGCAAAGTACTGGGCGGACGTGATCTGGTTGATGTTGCTATTGTTGGCGGCCGTCGGTACGCCATCGATGATAAACAAAGGATCTGCATTTGTCAGGTAAGTATCTAGTGCCTGCCGGCCCCTGATCTGTACGGAAACTGTGGCTCCCGGCATGCCGGAGGTTTCCTGTATCACCATTCCGGGTACGCGGCCTTCGAGGGCGGCGAGGGGATTGGATACCGGTTGTTTTTCGAGGTCTTCGGAAGTCACTTTTGTGATATCTCCCGTGCTGAGACGTCTTGTCGTCTGTCCGTAGGCGATGATCTGCACCTGGTCCAGTTCGCTGGTAGCAGGTTTGAGCCTGATCACCACGAATTTTCCGGACGCCGTCTTTGTCTCCTGGAGATCGGCCACTTTCAGGATTTGCGTGGCATAACCCGTAAATGAGATCACCAGCTGTGCGTCCGGTGCGACATTGTGTAACAGGAAACGTCCAATGAGATCGGTAGAGGTTCCATAACCGGAGCCTTTTATCGTAACAGAGGCGCCGCTCAGCGGGCGGGCATTCTCGTCGTTGACCAATCCTGTAATATCCAGTTTTGGGGGAGCCTTCTCCTCGGCGGGTGGGCTGGCCTGGGGCGCCGGGCCGGGGGTGATGACGATGATCCTGCTGGTGATCTGGTAAGACAGTCCCTGTCCTTTCAGACAGATGTCCAGCACATCATTGAGAGGCATGTCTTTTACATGCAGGCTGACCGGCCGTGTCTTTTCAAATAAAGCCTTGTTTGCGATCAGCGAATAACCGGTCTGTTGTCTGATCTCCTCGAATACCTGGCTTAGCGGCAGGTTTGTTCCTGAAAGGGTTATTTTCTGGGCGACACCATCGGCATGCACATGCAAAGCCGCGATAAGCAAGAAACACGCCGTCAACTTCATACGCATCAGTAGTTTTGGTGGCAGTAACCGGAATAGGGGTTTGCCGGATACAATTAATTGCATAACTTCCGTGTAGTTTTGGTGGTGAAATAGTAAATCTGTTCATGTCAATTGTCGGTTTTACGATGAACCCACCGTCTCGCCGGGGGTGGTGCAAACACTTCCGGTTTTTTTATGGGTTATCGTTTTATTTTCATCTCCGGGTTTTAGTTCTTCATTTCTTTTCTAAAATTTTTTAAGGTTAAATAATCGGGTTTGTTATTATTTGTGGCGTTCCTTTTTTGGGCCTGCGATAACGACTATCCTTTTTCCTTCCACGCGAAAGTGGACGTTGTTGGTCAATTCCAGCGCATTCAGGATCTCTGCCGCGTTTTCCTGCCGGGGCAGAAATCCGTAGAACTGTTCGGCAGGGGGTGTGCCTTCATACACGATCTCCACGTCATACCATCTTGCCAGCTGGCGCATGATCGTCGCGATCCCTCCGTTGTCGAATTTGAAATAGCCGTCTTTCCAGGCAAGGACTGATCCCATGTCCGGCTCTTTTGTCCGGAAGGAAGAAGAGCCATTGGCAAGTATGGCCTGTTGTCCTGGTTTTAGCAATTGTGTTGTTTGATCCTTCTTTACTTCTATGGCGCCTGTCACGAGTGTCGTAAGTACTTCTTCTTCGTCGGTATAGGCCATGAGGTTGAATGCTGTTCCCAATACCTGTACCTGCATATTTCCTGTTATGACCGTGAAAGGTCGTCTGCTGTCTTTAGCGACCTCGAAATAAGCTTCCCCGGTGATCTCTACAGACCGGTGATCCCCGGTGAAAATGTTCGGGTACCGGATGGAAGAGGCGGAGTTTAGCCATACTTTGGTTCCGTCCGGTAATGACAATCTGTATTGTCCTCCGCGGGGTGTCTCCATCGTATTGTAGGATACGGTATTACCGGAACCCGCGGCTGCCTGGTATGACAATTCATCGGTGGCTGTCTTTACTACACGAACGTTCCCCTGTTGGGAGACCAGGCCGTTGATCGTGCTATCCAGCGTGATCTTTGTTCCGTCTCCCAGGGTGAGGACTGCCTTGTTGCCGCCCGGAGCCAGGGATCTTGTAAGGGCCGGCGATGTTGCAGGCTTCTTTCCGGGGCGGGAGAAAAGATAGACGGAGCCCAGCAATAATATCAGGGCTGCGGCTGCGGAGAGCGCCCGGAACAGGAGTTTGCGCTTCGCTGGCATCCGCGCTACCGGCTCTGTCAGGGCCTGTTGTTCAGCATGCTGGATCTCTTCGATACGCAGGCCCACCTTTCCCCATAACGTGGCTTCCATATCCTGTTTTTCGTCTTCCGAGAGCTGTTCATAGTCGTCTTTTGCTGTTTTGAAATAATCATAATACAGCTCTACGAAGGCTTTTTCTTCCTTCGAGGCATTTCCTTCATTATACTTCTTCAGTAAGGCAAACAATTTTTCCGGATGGTTATCTTCTGGGTGGTCAGGAGACAGCATATGTACTGCTTTAAGACTCCTATACACAGCAAGCTGGAAAAACTCCCATGTTTTTTAAAATAAATATTGAAGCGGATTAAAACCGGCTGGTTATGATCACAGCGATCAGGGGTGCGAGGTGGGTCTTTAATCCCTGTAAGGTGCTACGCAGTTGGTTTTGAGCAGTTTTGACGGAAATGCCCAATTCATCAGCAATTTCGCGGGTAGACAATTTATTACGGACGTGTAGTAAGAACACCTGTTTTTTCTTTTCCGGAAGAGTAGCGGCATATGCATAAACCAGATCCAGCAGATCCCTGGCTATCAGCCGGCCTTCCGGAGTATCGTTTTCCAGGAAGATGGCTTCAAATGGCTCATAAAAGGCAAGCACCTTTTTATTGCGGGTAATAAAATTGATGGTCTCATTGCGGACGGCGGCGTGCAGATAAGCCGCCAGGTCTTCAATATGGAGGCGGGCTCTGCCTGTCCAGATACGGGCAAACACTTCCTGGAGTACATCTTCTGTTTGTTCCCTGTGTTGCAACCGTTTGTAAGTGATGGAATAAAGGGCTGGCAGGTAGCGGCGATAGATCGTTGTAAACGCATGCAGGTCTCCTTCCCGGAGAAGGTCGATCAGGATCTTATCATTATGTAGGTTGTCTGTAGTCATGAGATCGGCCAACACAATTTTAAAGATACATAAAAGAGTAAAAAAGCGGGCCGGTTCTTTTGAACCGGCCCGCTTTTTCCTTTGGGATCTTTTGAGGATCAGTTGATGTCCTTACCTTGTTCGAGCATGGGGAGCAGTTTTTCTATATTGGCTTTATTGAGACCGTCGGGCGCCTGCGCCTGTGCTTTTTTGAGATAATCCAGCGCTTTTTTGTAGTCGCCTGTAGCAGAATAGCCGCGGGCCATGCCCATGTTTGTCGTGAACTCATTGGGATGCCGGTCGTAGTTGAGCTTGAATGCGTCGAATGCTTCCTTTGGTTTTTTCTGTGTGATCAATAGCCGGGCATACTGATGGATCTCGGGCATTTTGCCGAGGGGGAGGGCTTCTTTCATGACGACGTCAGCCTCTTGTTTTCTGTTGAGTAATGTCAGGATCTGGGCCTTGGTGGAAAGGGTGGTAAAATTCTTGTCGCCTACGACATTGGGGTTGACAGCGGAGTCGGCCCAGGCCAGTCCTTCTTCGAGATTGGTGTTGCGGGTGGCACAGAATTGGGCGGCCTGGTTCCAGGTAGTCCAGGTAAAACCTTTGTCGGTGCGCAGCTCGCGGCGGAAGGATTCCAGCTGGGTCTTGACGTAGTCGACCTCGACTTTAAAGGGGAAGCTTAGTTTTTCCCATTCGAGGGCGATGGTGGCGGAATTCTCTTTTTGATCCATGAACTCGTATCTGAGCCATTCCACTTCTTTATCCATGGCAACGGGTTTGATCTTTACGCGAAGCGCATCTTCTTTGGGATCGTAGAAGAAGCTACCCCATGAGGTGCTGTTGCGGGAGAAGATGAGGGTGGACTCGGTGGGACCATAGGCTATGAACAAGCCGTATTTGCCTGCGGGCAGGGGCTGGCCTTCGATGCTGACATCCGTGCTGAACTCGATGGTCGTGTTTTCGTTGGCCCCGGCTCTCCAGGGTGCGGCTTTACTGCTGCCAAAACCCTGGTCGGTAAATCCTTCGGGAACGAGCTTGCCCCAGACCTTGCCTTCGCGGCCTTTGACGCCGGGGCGGTCGTAGTGCAGGCTGATATCAGTAATCCCTATGCGCTCAGTAATAGCTGCTTTTTTATTCCCGCCGCTGGGCAATGATGTCAACTGTGCGTAGGTGTGTGAGGTGAAACAGAATAGGGCCAGCAGGAAGCCGGCAGTCAGACCTTTAATCATAGTGAAGTAGTTTTGCAGGTTAATGTTGGAAATCGTTAGCGGAGTAAAAGTAAGGTTTGTCCCCCCCTGACGAGGGGGATTTTATATTGAAGGCGAATAAGCGGGATGGTATGCCCCAGAGCGGATAAATGGGATGTGAAGCGGGGAAATAAGGGTTTAAGGGCGTAGGCTACTGTAGTTGCCGTTTGTAGAGCTGGATGGTATTCTCGTAACCCAGGTACAGCGCGTCACTGATGAGGGCATGGCCGATGGAAACTTCGTCCAGTCCCGGGATATTACGGGCGAAGAACTGAAGGTTGTGAAGATCGAGGTCATGACCGGCATTGAGGCCCAGACCCAGTTTGATCGCGTGTTCTGCGGCGGCGCGATAGGGGGCGATGGCTTTTTCCCTGTCGGTATGATATTCATGTGCGTAGGCTTCGGTGTAGAGCTCGACGCGGTCGGTTCCGGTGGCGGCGGCGCCTTCTATCATCGCGATGACGGGGTCGACGAAGAGGGATACGCGGATACCGGCTTTTTGGAATAATTTGACGATATCGGTGAGGTAGTCTTTGTGCCGGATGGTATCCCAGCCATGGTTGGAGGTTATCTGTCCGAGGGCGTCGGGGACGAGGGTCACCTGGGTAGGAACCACGTCGAGGACGAGGTCGACAAATTTTTGTTCCTGGGAATTGCCTTCAATATTAAATTCGGTCGTGATGATCTTTTTGATGGCATAGACGTCTGCGTAGCGGATGTGGCGCTCGTCCGGGCGGGGGTGTACGGTGACGCCATCGGCGCCAAACAATTGGGCATCCACTGCTGCTTTGACCACGTCGGGGTTATTGCCGCCCCGGCTATTGCGCAGGGTAGCAAATTTGTTGATATTTACGGAAAGTTTCGTCATTACCCAAAGGTAAAAAATGGGTGAGAGCTAAAAAAAGAAGAAAAAAATTATATACCAGTATATACCAGTTTATATTTTCAAAAAAAGTATTACTTTTACAAAACGCAAACACGATTTAGGGATGAAAGCCAAAACAGTAACAGACCTTATTCAGATCGATCCTTCTTTGACCACGCCTGTTTACAAGCAAATCGTCCAGTCCATTTCCCGGAACATTGACAACGGGGTCTTGAACAAGGATGATATGTTGCCGTCGGTAAACCAGATCTCTGCTGAGTTTTCCCTGGCGAGGGGGTCTGTGTTCACTGCTTATAATGAATTGCGGAGCTCGGGCATTATTGATTCCATTCCGGGTAAGGGTTATTTCGTGTTGAGTACGGAAACCCGGCAGAAGAAGAAGATCTTTTTACTGTTCAGTACGTTCACTCCATATAAAGAGACCTTATACAATGCCTTGCTGAATAACCTGCCGGAGACCTGTTCGCTGGATATTTACTTCCATCATCATAGCATCCGGATGTTTGAGACGCTTATAAGGGAGCAAGGGGCTTATTATAATACGTTTGTGATCATGCCGGAGGTAAATGACAATACCCTGGGCATTCTTTCGAAGCTGGATCTCAAGCATACTTTTTTGCTTGATGTGGGGTTGAAGGAATATCGGGAGAATTATCCGGGAGTCTATCAGAACTTTGAAAAGGATATTTTTTCCATCCTTATGGATTCCGAGCAGCTGGTGAGAAAATACAAACGACTATTTCTTCTTTTTCCCGATGGGCTTCGGACCAGGGATATCATCTCCGGGTTTCAGAAGTTTGCGAAGAAGAAGATCATACCGACGGAAGTGAGGAGCAGTATAAATGTGGCGGAGATCCAAAAGGGAGATGCTTTTATTGTCATCGACGACAATAACCTGGTAGACATCATCCTTGCGGCGAGGGCGAAGGACTGGCAATTGGGAAAAGACATCGGGGTTATTTCTTATAATGAGACGACGCTGAAGAGTGTGATCGGGAATGGGATCACGACCATAACGACGGATTTTGTGGCCATGGGTAAGACGATGGCGGAGATGGTGGTGAGCGGGAAACGCGAGGTGATGGAGAACCCGTTTGTTATGATTGATAGAAAATCATTTTAATTTATTGACTAGAATTGACTAGATATGAGTGAGATTGTATTGCCAAAATTGAATTTTGCCGGGAACAAATTAAAGGGTGAAGGTATCGATCGCCTGTCAAGATGTATTGGCGACCTGGATGATATCTTTAGTGACAAGGCTGCTTATGCAGCGCTGCCGGCGGACAAGCTGGTTTATGCCGTGGAGTCTTCTTTTCCCGTTCCGGACGGGACGGAGGGCGGGCTTTTCCTGGGAATAACTTATATCTATCCTGGTAAGGTGGGCCAGGAATATTTTATGACCAAGGGACATTTTCATAAGATCAGGAACAGGGCAGAGATCTATATCTGTATGGAAGGAGAGGGGATGCTGATCCTGATGAACGAGGATAAGACGCATACGTGGGCGGAGAAAATGGAGCCCGGGAGCATTCACTATATCAATGGGTATACGGCGCACCGGACGGCAAATACCGGCAGTACGGTACTGTCTTTTGGCGCCTTCTGGCCTTCGGATGCGGGGCATGATTACGATACCATCAGCCAGTTCGGTTTTTCAAAAATATTGGTTGACGTAAATGGCCGACCAACCCTGATCAACAGACCCTCCCTATGAGTACGAACTATATTGGTATCGATCTGGGTGGCACGCGGGTGAAGATCGGCCTGGTCAAGGCGGGAGCAGTTGTAGCGCGGAAGATCATTCCGGCGAATGCCGCGGGTGGTCTTGAAGCGAGCTTTCCGGCCATACAAAAAGAGATAGATGGCCTGTTACAGGCGTATCATCTGACGCGTGCGACGCTGGGTGGTATCGGTCTGGCTTTTCCTGGACTGGTGGACCCTTCTTCGCAGCGTATACTATCGACCAACAAGAAATATGATGATGCGTTGGAGGTGGATGTACCGGACTGGGTCAGGCAGCACTGGAATGTTCCTTTTTTTATAGACAATGATGCGCGGATGGCTGCGGTAGGAGAATGGAAATATGGCGCGGGCAGAGACACGAATGACCTGGTGGTGATGACCATCGGCACGGGCATCGGAACTTCTGCGATCATCGAAGGAAAATTGTTGCGGGGGCGTCACTTCCAGGCAGGTTGTCTGGGCGGCCATATCTCGGTACAATATGAGGGGCGTGAATGTACTTGTGGGAATCTTGGTTGCCTGGAAGCATATGGCTCTACCTGGAGTCTTGAAGGAAGGGTAAAGGATTTTGAAACGTTGTTTGCTATGGTGGAAGAGGGAGATGAATCAGCAATTCGTATCCAGCGGGATTGTTTTGATGTGTGGTCTGCGGGGATTGTCAACCTGATCCATGCGTATGATCCTGAGGTGGTCGTTTTAGGAGGTGGAGTGATGGCGCAATCCGATAAGATACTGCCTTATCTTACGGAGAAGGTTCACCGGCATGCGTGGACCCCGTGGGGAAAGGTTCAATTAAGGGCTACACAATTACACAGTGATGCAGGTATAGCAGGAGTAGTGCACTGTTTGCAATTTAACATATAACTATGGTAGCGAATTACGACAAAACGCCTTTCATAACAGTGAAGGGGCAGGGCGATGATTGCCATGAAGGCTGGGAGGCCGTTGGACGAGTGATCTCCGCCGGAGCAAAAAAGGTAGTAGCGATTGAATGTTATCCGGGTGTGCAGGATGAGGAAATAGTGCCACAGTTGAAAGCGGCTTTAGCCGGAACCTTCTTTTTCACAACCGATGCGATGCTGTCTGAAGAGAAGATCTTACAACTGGTGTATCCCGATGTGACGGATGACGAGATCTTTGGATATATCACCCGGTTGGAGTTGGTGGACTTTTTTGATCCAGCCAAACGAAGGGCAATGCAAAAGGCGGTGGATCAGGCCGAGGGTGTCGTGTATATCTATGGGCCGGGAGCAACGCTGATCGCTGAGCAATGGGATCTGCTGGTGTATTTTGATATGCCACGCTGGGAGGCGCAGCTGCGTTTCCGTCGGAATGAAACGGCAAATCTGGGTTTGTCGAATAAGACACTGAAGGCATCTCTTCAATACAAGCAGGCTTTTTTTGTGGACTGGCGCGTGGCGGATAAGCATAAAAAGACCCTGATGACCAAATGGGACTTTGTTGTCGACAGCACAAAGGCCGGGTTGCCAAAGATCGTGACGGGGGCTTTGCTAAATAAGGCGTTTGAGCAGGCTGTAGCCCGGCCTTTCCGGCTGGTGCCATTCTTTGACCCGGGGCCATGGGGCGGGCAATGGATGAAGAAATATTGTGGACTGGATAATTCCCAGCCCAACTATGCGTGGTGTTTTGACTGTGTGCCGGAGGAGAATAGCTTGCTGATACGGTTTGGCGACATATTATTCGAGACGCCGGCCATCAACCTGGTGTTTGCGCAATCCAGGGCATTGCTGGGTAATGCAGTGCAAGCGAGGTTCGGGGATGAATTCCCGATCCGGTTCGACTTCCTGGATACGATGGGCGGAGGGAACCTGAGTTTACAGGTACATCCAACGACCGAATACATCCGTGAGCATTTTGGGATGGACTATACCCAGGACGAAAGTTATTATATCCTCGACGCAGAGCCCGGGGCCTTTGTATACCTGGGGCTTAAGGATAAGATATCGCCGGCTGCGATGGTGCGGGAACTGGAGGAGGCACAGGCAGGCGACAAGCCTTTTGAAGCAGAAAAATTCGTGGGGAAATGGCCGATTAAAAAACATGATCATGTATTGATTCCTGCCGGCACGATCCATTGTTCGGGGAAGGACAGCATGGTGCTGGAGATCAGTGCGACGCCATATATCTTCACGTTCAAGCTATGGGACTGGAGCCGGATGGGACTGGACGGAAAACCGCGACCGA